>JAABUQ010008388.1_pt1 | contig 14512 bp, 13 predicted proteins | sample 5560001 | NCBI WGS metagenome assembly JAABUQ01 (sample SAMN10711888, study PRJNA513371) | rock metagenome | isolation source: Antarctica rocks | place: Antarctica: Victoria Land, Finger Mt nord | collected 2015-12-18
GCAATTATCCCATCTACATTGTGGCTGTAAACTTGGCAGTATTCGATCTCAAACTGTAACTCACCAGCTAATGGCTCCCGCACTACCCGCGCTACCCCATAAGCAAAGTGACCAAAAAATATTGGTGTTTTGGCAGCAGGTTCTCGCTTCTTGCCTCCAATACCGCCGTAGACATGTAGCAGCAAAGCGCGATTGCCTTCTTGCCATCGAGCCGAGCCGGAAGTTTCATTAGGAGCAAGCAGCACCGAGCTATTTTGTCCTTTTTGAACAACAGTATCTTTCCACAATTCCTTTGTCAGGTAGTTTAATGCTGCATGTTCGCCAAAAATCACTCGCTCAGGTTCTAGACGTAACAAAGCACGAGGAGCGATCGCTTGTACCACAAACATCCCATTATGGTCTTTCGCACCGTAGATGTACCAACCAGTTGAGTTCAGTGGAGATTTTTCTATATCTTGAGTTGTTGAGGGTAAGATGCCGTCAAGATTTGCAATTACTTCTGGAAAGACGACGATCTCCTCAACTGAATCGAATTGGTGAGAGGTGCGATTAAAGTGAACTACTCGAAACTGGTCACTAGCTGCCTCTAAAGGCGACACAATTGTTACCAATCCATAAAATCGTCCGGTAATTTGTACAGGTTCACTAGATATAAATAAAGTTGGACACTGATCTTCTGAACTAGCATCTTCAACTAAAGGCGATCGCAGCATGACAATTACATCATCATTCGGTCTCGCTCCTGCTAGCGATTCCAAGGGATCTACTTGTTGCCAGTGGTTCAGACGCTCTGGATGGATCTTGCCTTGGCTTTGGCTATACTCTGCTTCTTCGCTAAAGTGGAGATCTTTAGTTACTGCTCGAACATTAGCTTGTACTTGTGGATCGTTACTCCAGCGCAATTTCACAATTTGACCGATGAGATGCTGATGGTCTAGATCGGTATGGTGAACTTCAAATAAAACTCCTTGAATCTGCCGCCGTTCCTCAAGATTAGGTAAGATTAAACGTCCCATCCAAGTAGCTATGGGGCGATAATTTGAGTCAACAGTTTGATTTAAAGGATAGTAATTAAATTGATTAAATGCTGCTTGCTGATAAAGCTCATAGTTACTAGTTTTTCTTTTAGTAGTTGTTGAAACAATTGGCGGACTTCCTTGGATGACTCCTGCTACTAAATCTATTGTCTGACGCAAATAACTGCGACCATCAGGTAAAAACTTGTTAGCATCTAACGGTCCTCCAGCACTATTATGACCTACTGGTCCTAGAGAAGTAATAGTAATTTTTCCCTGACGCTTTGCCCAATTCCAGTAGGAGAAAAAGAAAATCTGCCACCGTCTTGGAAATAAAATTGGACCAAGGCGTTCGACTAAATCTTTATCGCCAACAAAATGATGGAGATGTTCGAGTTTTAAGGCATTGTTATTACCACTGATTACTCCTGATATCGAGATCACATCAACCGAAGTAGTCAAAGATCGCTTCAAATGGGTTGCAGCTCCCATTGCGATTTGCCCACCGCCGCTGTAACCAATCAACGTTAGTGCAACTTGACTATTAAGTTGATAGCCATGACTAATGAGGCTGTGGCAAATTACCTGTGCTGTCCCTTGATTGTAAATTGGTCCGTAACGTTTATCAGCAGAAACAGCAACAACTGTCAAGTTGCGTAGCAGAATTGTCAAGCCGATTAAGGCACCAAGTATGCCGCCAGATTTTGATATTTGCAGACGATCTCCTAAACGCCAAAGAAATGAAAATATTCGACCTTCTGTTAAGGGACGATTAATGACAGAGTAGGACATCAACCCTTTGATAATTAGGATGTCATCTGGTAAGACATTAGCCAGCTCATTGAGGAATATATCAACTTCTGGCAGACACTGAAATTTTGTCTGATTAATCCCGTCAAGGTAAATTACGTAGCGGACAATCTTAGTTTTAGGTAGGTTGGGTTCTACTAACGTCCCTGGATCTAGAGTAGTATCAACGCGATCGCCGTACCAACCCGCCCACCAACCCAAGGCTTCCAAAGGAGACAGCAAGCCAGCAAAAATAAAAGTGATTAACCCAATCGCAATTAAGTTAACTACAAATCGCCAAGTTTCGCTCAGAACCGCATATGCTTCTAACAACATCTGGTCCTTTACTGCCGGGGTTGATTTCCTAAATTAGCAGTTTGTCGTCCAGCTTCCACAATTGTTTCTAAATCTTTGAGATTCGTTACCAAGTTGACTCCTGCTGCTGTATTTGCTAACCAACGCCCTAATACTGCAATCGGACGACCGATGGTGCGTTGTAATATCTGAAACACAGCCCAGCCTAATGCACTACACCAAAATGCTTGCCACAGACTGAAACCTATTACTGCTTTTAAGCCAATTAAGAATGCGCTTAAGCTCCAGACTGACAGTAGGACAGAAATTGGCACACCCAAGTAGGGCAAGGCGACGAAAAAACTTAGCATCAAAGGCGCGTAGGAGAGTCCTAGAGCCAGCTCTATTGCTGTATAAGGAGTATTTTGATTAAAAAACAGGTAACAGGCTAACCAGGTACTCACAACCCAGAAAATGTAGCCAAATACGAATAATATTGCCGTAACGAGTAAGCTAAAGACAAAGCGTAATGGCTTAACACGGTTGATAAATAAGACGATTACTTGACCAAATGCCTGAGAAAAGCCAGCAATCAGGACGATACAGAGTGCTAGATTTTGACTATCTGGCAAGGTTTGAATCAGCTTGAATGCGTCAGGGTTAAGGGTAATAGCTCCTAATACTAACTTCCATAAGGCGATCGCACTGTTGTCAGTCATATTCAAGCAGATTTATCTGTGTAACAAACATTCTAATGACTGTTCCATTAAAAGGATAAACCCCAAATTAAACAAGGCGATCGCACAGATCGCCCAGCCCCCTTATGAGATGTTTATTCACCTGTAAATAGAATTGGTTGTTATTTCCGACCAGAAGGTTGACCTTCCGTTGTGGCAAGTTCACCTGCTTCCATAATTTGTTTGAAACGGCGCAAGTCGTCTCCTGCTTGTTGCTCTGGTTCTTCACCAAAAAGTTTAGCGATCGCCGCAGTAATTCCTCCACCAGGTGGATTGTATTCAATTACTACTTTTACTTCCGTACCACGTCCAGCAGGTGCTGGTGTGAAACGCACAAATCCAGAGTTGTCAACGTCTGCTCCTTCAACCGAAGCCCAAGCAATCAATTGGTTCTCTTGATCTGTAATGATATCTGCATCCCATTCCACACTCGCGCCTAGAGGTGCAGTAGCAACCCAGTGCGATCGCTTGTTGTCATGAACCGTCACCGATTTCAGGTGTTTCATAAAGGTTGGCAGGTTCTCGAAGTTATGCCAGTAGCGGTATAGCTCATCTGCTGGTTTATTAATCGTTACAGTTTTTTCAACCTTAATCCCTTGGCTCATATCTTTAGATTCCTCTATATTTTCTTGTCCAGCTACGCCGTGATAAACTAGCCCTCCTCCTGCCAGTGCCATTAAAGCACCCCGCAAAGAACCCTGCTTTAAACCCATCAACATAAAGCACCACCACCTATTAGTGATGCCCACCGTTCATTTCCGTCGCTGTTAGATTGGTCTTGTGGAATAGATGTCACTTGTTTTGCCTCCTGATGTCATACAACTAAGTGATTAACCAAATTAAAGGCTAACTACTTAGTAAAACGACTTACATCTTTACTGCGACATTTGTTGTCGGCTGCGCTGGTTTTACTCCTCCAGATCCCACCCGTGCGCGATAGAGATCCGCCAGATGACGTTCGTACACAGATAAATCTTTTTCAATCTGGGTAAAAATCGCTGTTGATACTGGATCGGTAAATTGCGGCATGAGATTGGCAGCGTCTACTACCCCTGTTTGGATATCGCCAAGGGCAGTACGCAAAAGAGACTTCTCATCGCTGCCTTGAAGTACAGTCTTCAATTTGGCGTATTTGTCAGCAAGTTGTGCTGGAAGGGAAGGTTTTTCATCTAGAGCATCTAGACGTGCTTCTAAAGTTTGAATGTGTTGCTGTTTGTTAGCAATTATTTCTTGAAAGAGCGATCGCAATTCCGCGTCTGATGTCTTTTGGGCATACTGCTCAAATGCTTCTTGCCCGTAACGCTCACCAGCCAAAGCAGTGTTTAAACCTTGAACGATTTCGTTTTTGTTAGAGCCACCCCAAGAGTCAGCTAATTTCCACCACTCAGCATTAGTATCTTTCTCATCTGGTAGAGCTGCTTTACCGCTATAACCAAGACGAGTCAGGATAGCTGTAGTAAAAATTGCTAAGTCTCCAGGTTGACGAGACGTAACTAAATTACCATCGATCACCAACGGCTCATCAACATAATTAGCGCCAGCATTGATTATGTCCTGCCGAATTGCAATGAAACCAGTAGCTTGTTTACCTCTAAGTAAATCGCCTTCAATTAAAACTTGAGGTCCGTGACAAACGGCTGCAACCAGCTTTCCTGCTGCCATTGCCTCTTGGACAAAACGGACTGTGTTAGGGTTAATCCGCATTTTGTCTGGAGCCATACCGCCAGGAATGATAACAGCGTCAAACTCAGAAGCTATGGCTTCAGTAGTTGTGCCATCTGCTTCAACGGAAACTTTGCCTTGTTTGCCTTTATATTGCTCGTTCATCCGAGAACCGAGGACGGTTACCTCAATTCCAGCCATTTGCATTCCTTTACAGGGAACTTGAAATTCAGCATCTTCTACACCATTTTCAATTAAGATAGCAACTTTTTTTTGATAATCTCGATTGGATTTCATATTTCTCACCCGATTAGTTTTTCTTTGCTACTGAGTTGGGGCTTGGTTGTGAGAATAACTCCTGGTAATCTTCTGACAGATTCACTTGTATGTCGCCAATCTCACCAGGTGTAACAGCTTGCTCCAACACACTAAACACTGCCTTTACATAGTTGGTGGCAGTAGCCAGTTCTACACCTTCTTTCTCACTCACCATTTGGTAGAACTTTGGCAAGGTGAAATGTTGACCATTTTGTCGCTCTTTCCCTCGCAGAAATTGGCCAATCTCTTGTGGTAGCTGCGCTGCTAAGTTGCTTGCTTCGTCTCCAACAATCCGCTCTTTCAAAGTTTCCAATACTGCTTTGATAGCATTTTCTGCCTGTTCTTTTGAATCTAACTTTGCAGAGGTTTGGACTTGTTTAACGAATTCGTCGTATTTCATTTCCTATCTAACACTAAGTTTTGATGTTATTGCCGAGCATTTGGCACTACCTACCAAAGTTATAACTAAAAAATCGAATATTCTTCGATCCAAAGGCATAGCACTATTTCTTAAATATTAGATAAAATTACATCTAAAGAGACATGAAAATAAGTTAGGCTTCTATCAACGCTTGAAGAATTGGCTAAAGAGGGTTGAATCTTTTTTTATTTTGCCTTAGATTAAGATCCAATCAGTTGATTAATATTAAACACAATGACAAACGAAGCAGAGCAAATAGCAAACCAACAAACTGACTTAGGTAGTGATTTGCCACAAGAGATAACTGAATCTTATGGAACTGGTGTTCAAGAACAACCAGGGTTAAATATTGGTGGGCGGACAATGCGAGATCGGATGAGTGAGTACACAGATCTCAGCCCAGAGCTGTCTGGCGGTGATGTAGATGCAGCTTGGGATCAGGCAGATGTAGATGGTGAAGAAGCTGTGGGAGGAACAGTTGCAACTCCCGATCAAGATGTTGTCGATGAGTTGGGAGCTGCTGTAGGACTAGAGATGGCGGATCAAGAATACGTACACACGAATGAAGTACTAGAAACTCGCGACTCCCGCCGTTGGGAGCTAGATCCCACATCTTCTGAAGATTATCAAGAGCGTCGAGACTAGACTAGAGCGCTTACCTCTATCTTCAGTCAGGTTTTATACCTCTATCTATAGTGGGTGTAACTGATACTGAATCTGTTGTTATTGTGCGGAGGTTAAGAAAGATTGAATCGGAGTTTAATATGACATTTACTCAAACGAACGACGATGCCATTAAGCAAGCAGTAACAGCATTTCAAGGCTTAGAAGTAGACGAACAATTAGCACTGTTTTGGTTTATCTATACCGAAATGGGCAGTTCAATCACACCTGCCGCTCCAGGAGCAAGTACTGTTTCCCCTGATATAGCCGAAGGGGTATTTAACCAAGTTAAAGAGATGTCTCACGAGCAACAGTTACAAGTCCAGCGCGACTTAATTACAAAAGCTGACACTCTAATCAGTCGTGAATACGGTTCAATGGGTGATACCACCAAGCTGTTGTTCTGGTATCGACTAGCGCAAGGAATGGAGACTGGTACCATTATTCCTATGCCACAAGGATACAAACTTTCTTCCCCAGCAGAACAATTGTTGCAAAAAATTAAAGATATGGAATTTGAGCAGCAGATTAATCTTTTCCGTGATTACGTATCACCAATGGGTGCAGAGCCAAAGGGAGGCGCTGAGATTTGATTGAGGGGAAAGGGGCTAGTTTTTCGCTTATCCTCTACTCAGAGTCGGTTTTCCGTTCTAATCCCTGATCTGCCCATGAGGCCGAATCCTCTAGTGGCTCTAAGTGGGTAGTGACGTGAGTGCCTGGTAGTGCTTTAGCGATCGCTAGTTCAATCTCTTCCGACAAATCGTGCCCGCGCTGCACCGTCCACTCTCCAGGCACCAAAACGTGGAAAGAGACAAACTGCCGAGAGCCTGCTACCCGCGATCGCAAAGCATGATACTGAATGCCTTGTTGCTCATAAGTTGCCAGGATACTGATAATTGTCTGCTGTTGAGCTATTGGTAGTGCCGTATCCATTAGTCCAGCAGCAGTTTCTGACAATAGTTGTACTCCTGCCCACAAAATATTAGCGGCAACTATTAAGGCGATTACCGGATCGAGTATTAACCAACCAGTCAATTTAACTAGTAAAATAGCAAACAGAATTCCTACCGAAGTCCACACATCAGTAAATAGATGCTGTGCATCAGCACGTAATGTAATCGAGCGCAACTCTCGCCCAGCTCTTAATAAAACTACACCGACGCTACCGTTAATTGCCGTTGCTACCAGCGAGAGCAAAATTCCTATTCCTAGTTGATCCAGTGGTTTTGGATGAAACAAATGTGGCAAAGCTTCAATCGCGATTCCAACTGCTGCCACTAAAATCAATGCACCTTCTAGTCCGCTAGCAAAGTATTCAGCTTTAGAATGTCCATAAGTATGTTCGGCATCAGGTGGTCGAGCAGCAAATGTTACTGCCCATAATACTACTAGTGCCGTAATTAAGTTAACTGGTGACTCAGCCGCATCAGCAAACAACCCCACTGAACCAGTCAGGAAATAAGCGCCAAACTTGAGCGCCATAGCAAGTAATGCAGCTCCAATTGAGAGCGGTGCATAAGAGCGTGCTGATTTGGTTTTCATTTCGTAGCACAGATCGGTAAGCGCAACTCAATCAGTATGACTTGGTTTAGATTTAGCAAGAAACCACCACAGTTCTAGTCCGATCGATGCCAAGCCACCTACACCCACCCCTACTTTAACTAACAATGGTTGCTCAATGTGACGAAACTGTTTATTCATTGACGACATGGCTGTAGCATTAGGTGCCGCACCAAGCAATAGTCCCAAGCTAGCAGTAATAGCCCAAATCTTATGGTGAAACATGATTAACTCCAATATCAGGTAGCTTGACGAAAGTTACGCAAACGCAAAGCATTAGTAACAACAGAAACAGAACTGAAAGCCATTGCTCCTCCAGCAATCATCGGACTCAGTAAAAAGCCAAAGAAGGGAAATAAGACTCCTGCCGCAATGGGAATTCCAGCAATGTTGTAGATAAAAGCAAAGAAGAGATTTTGACGGATATTGTGCATCGTGGCACGGCTAAGTTGAATTGCTGTCACAATTCCTTGCAAATCGCCAGAGATTAAGGTGATGTCACTAGCGGCGATCGCAACATCGGTTCCCGTACCAATGGCAATTCCCACATCTGCTTGAGCTAGGGCAGGCGCATCATTAATCCCATCACCAACCATAGCTACTACTCGACCTTTAGATTGTAAAGCCTGAATCTGAGCGGTTTTTTGGGCTGGTTGGACTTCTGCCACAAAGTGTCTAATCCCGACTGCTTGCGCGATCGCTGCTGCCGTTTGATAATTATCTCCAGTTAACATCACCACCTCTAAACCTAGCTTTTGTAACGTTCTCACGATATTAGCTGCGGTGAGTTTAAGAGCATCAGCAATAGCCATCAATCCTTGCATTTCGCCATTTACAGCAATCCAAACAGCAGTTTTTCCCTCTGCTTCCCAATTTGATTTTTGCGGTTGCAGCCTAGTAGTATCAATCCCCAGTTCAGCCATCCAGCGTTGCGTGCCGATTTGGACAAGTTGATTGGCGACGATGCCTTGTACACCACTGCCCGCGATCGCTTCAAAGTCTTGAGGCGAAACTAAATTAACTTCCTGTGCCAAGGCATATTTAACCACAGCTTCAGCCAAGGGGTGTTCAGAATTACGTTCGACAGATGCGGCTAGTGCTAAAAGCTGGATCTCATGACTGTTCGCTGTTCCTTTCACAGTGACAAAATTAGTCACAGTCGGTTTGCCCTCGGTGAGCGTTCCAGTTTTGTCTAGTGCAATTGTTTGAATTTTGTGAGCAAGTTCTAGACTGTCAGCCCCTTTAATCAAAATACCGTTTTCTGCTCCTTTGCCCGTTCCCACCATTACAGAAGTTGGTGTAGCTAAACCCAAGGCACAGGGACAAGCAATCACTAGCACCCCTACCATCGAGATCGTGGCTATTGTGGGATTGCCCATAACCTCAAACCAAACCACAAAGGTAGCGATCGCGATCGCAATTACGGCAGGTACGAACACTGCTGCCACTCGATCTGCTAACCGTTGAATTGGTGCTTTAGAACCTTGAGCTTGTTGGACTAATTTGACAATTGCAGCTAGAAATGTGTCTGTTCCCACTTTCGTTACCCGAAACTTAAAGCTGCCTGTTTTATTAATTGTGGCTCCAATAACTTCATCACCCAATTGCTTTTTAACTGGCAAACTCTCGCCCGTCACCATTGCTTCATCAACTGTAGAAGCACCTTCTATAACTTGCCCATCAGTAGGGACTTTTTCACCAGGACGCACCAAAACGACATCTCCAACTCTCACCTCTTGCAGGGGTACATCAACTTCCTGCCCGTGACGAATTACTCTAGCATCTCTAGCTTGCAGTCCAATTAGTCGGCGAATTGCTTCGGAAGTTTCACCTCTAGCACGATTCTCCAACAGCCTCCCTAATAAAATCAATGTAATAACTATTGCCGCCGTTTCGTAGTAGGTGTCTGCTGCTAAGTCTTGAGCCGTAAAAAATCCTGGAAAAACAGTAGCAAATACAGAGTAAAAATATGCGGCACTAGTACCTAGAACAATTAAAGTGTCCATTGTCGCAGTATGACGCTTCAGAGATTTCCAGCTATTCTGATAAAAAGCTTGACCGCACCAAAACTGGACAGGGGTAGCAAGTAGTAACTGTACCCAAGGATATGACAACACATAGGATACATTCAGCCCAATCATGGCAGGCAGTGTCCCAGCCATTAGCAATACACCGATCGCACCTCCCACCAAAACCTTGAGGTTAAGTTCGCGTTTCTCGGCTTCGCGAAGGGCTTGCTCCGCATCATTTCCTCCCGCCATCATTTCTTCTTGAAGCGAGGAGGCATAGCCTGCATCAACGACTGACTGCTGAATTTTCTCCAGATTGGTGCGTCGGGGATTGTATTTAACTGTTGCCTGGGCGACACCAAAATTGACACTAGAATCGATCACACCAGGAACAGAGCGGATGGCTTGCTCAATGTTGGCAGCACAGGAAGCACAACTCATGCCTCGGAGTTTGAGAGTGACAGTATCCATGAGGCAAGTAGATCGCTACTAGAGCGATCGCATGTTAGACCTAAGACTATCTTGGAGTCTCCTGTCAACTGGAGAGTCAAGAACAAGTTGCAAGTTGCAAGTCGCAAGTCCGGAGACGCTCCGCGCAGGTGAACCCATGACTGAAGTCGAGGGCTTGAAACAATGATTGATTAAACCTCGGACTTAGTGAGCTTTATTCCCACAATTAAAGTTTTCATCTTAATTGCGACTTGCGACTTGCGACTTGCGACTTGTTTCGTCAATAGGCAAACCAACCTGCATAACTTGAATCGGCTCTCCTGATGAAACTGATGTTTGACCTACAGGCAAAACTGCCAGACCATTAGTTTGAGCCAGGTTAATTAAATTGCCAGAACTATGACTACCAGCAGCTAACTGAAATTCGTAGCCACCATTAACTAGATACAATTGTCCCCATAGATAGGTTTCTCGCTTGCCATCCGAGCGCAATTCACCACGCGATCGCGCTGGCACAAATGTCGGTCCCCAACTACGAGACAATCCAGAAAGTTTCTTGATCGCAGGTTGGACAAATCGCCAAAAACTTACCAAAGCTGACACCGGATTCCCTGGTAGCCCGAAGTACAATACTGGTTTATAATGAGCATCTGTGGGGGTGAATGTCGCTACAGTTAGAGGCTTTCCTGGTTTAACGGCAACAGCACGGACGTGAATTTCTGCTCCTAGTGATGCCAAAATTCGATCGACATAATCATAATCGCCTACCGAAACACCACCCGAAGAAAGTACCAAATCAGAAGTTTGTAATGCTTTCGCGATCGCATTCTTCAGCGCTTCTGGTTGATCTGGCACAATACCAACTTGAAATGGTTCTGCCCCTGTCTGTGCCACCAAAGCTGCTAAAGCGTACTGATTAGAGTCCACAATCTGACCTGGCTGTAGCGGTTGATCGGGTGTCGCCAACTCATCACCAGTCGAGAGAATTGCCACTCTAGGGCGACGGTAGACGGTCATTTGAGTACATTGAGCCGCAGCTAAAATGGCAATCTCTGGAGCATTGAGCATGATTCCTGGTGAGAGGAGGACGCTTCCTGCTTGGTAAAAAGATGCTCGGTGACGAACAAATTCTTGCGGTTTTGGAGCAGCCAAGATCGAGACACGGTTTCCCTCGCGTTGTGTCTGCTCTTGAATCACTACTGTATCGGCACCAACTGGCATCATTGCCCCTGTTAGGATGCGTGCCGCTTGACCTGGCTGAATACTCTTTTGAGGCTCGATTCCAGCCGGAATTTCTTCGACAATTTCCAAAACCACTGGCTGCTCGTTACAGTGCTTTACGTCTTCATAACGCACTGCGTATCCATCCATCGCCGAGTTATCCCAGTGGGGAAAATCTAGGGCGCTCGTCACTGGTGCCGCCAAAATGCGATCCAGCGCTGTTAATAGACTGACAACCTCTACATCTCGTTGCGCCTTTAGAGGCTGCACCAAATTAAAAATGATTGTCTCTGTTTGGCTTACCGACAGCATAAGAAGGGACTCCGACTTTCGTACACATTTGGCATCCGCCTTCAATAGCAAGCGCTTGCTTTTATTTGCTATTTTGTGTCATCATAGGTGACTGCGCTAAATTATCTCTAGATAGTGATAGTAAGATTATGGCTAAAGGTAAGGGTGTCCGCATAATTGTAACTTTGGAATGTACCGAATGTCGGACTAATCCAGAAAAGCGATCGCCCGGTGTTTCTCGATACACCACTAAAAAGAACCGCCGCAACACTACAGCTAGACTAGAGCTGAAAAAGTTTTGCCGCCACTGTAACCGACACATTATTCACAAGGAAATTAAGTAAATATGGCTTACTTTCGTCGTCGTCTGTCTCCCATTAAGCCAGATGAACCAATCGATTACAAAGATGTTGATCTGTTAAGAAAGTTTATCACAGAGCGGGGTAAGATTCTGCCCAGGCGAATTTCTGGATTGACAGCCAAGCAACAACGAGACTTGACCTCAGCAATTAAACGCGCTCGGATCTTGGCTTTGTTACCGTTTATCAATCAAGAAGGGTAAGGCGCTGGCGAACAGCGAAAAGCTAACTACGCTCAAATAATTACGCTAGTTGTGGATAAGGGAACCCTGGTTGAATTTAGGTTGCAAGGCGATCGCCGTCTTGCCGTAGTAGAACGGCAGGATGGTAAAACTCGTTGGATAGTAACAGACGAGCGGAATCAATCGCATAGCCTTGCCCCTCGGCAAGTTACCTATGAAGTTAAAGGCAAGACATACAAGTCTTCTGAGATCCCTGGCTTTCTAGAAGAGGTGAAGCCTTATATTGATCCTTTGAGTTTAGAAGTAGCCTGGGAACTTTTAGCCGAAGACGGACAGTTGGTAACTAGTCCAGAAATGGCTCTGTTATTATTTGGCGAAAGCAGTTTACCTCAATGTTACGCCGCTTACTGGTTGTTGTCAGAAGACAAAATTTACTTCAAGCAGAAGGGAGATGGTTACGAACCCCGAACTGCGGCTCAGGTAGCAGAACGGAAACATCAACTGGAAGTAGAGGAAATTAAGCAGCGATCGCAGCAAGATTTCTTGGCACGAATTGATAAAGCACTGAAAGGTGAAGCCGTTGATTGGGAGCGTCAAGACCGTCAGCGTCTAGAAGCCTTAGAGCGATATGCTGTTATCCTGGTAGATACTGCTCGCGCTGGATTGAGTCAAGAATCTGCTGCCCGTGCCTATCCCCCTCCGGCTCCGGTTCTGGAAACCTTGACTTTGTTGGGACGATCTGGAACTCCTCAAGCAGCCTTTGGATTACTAGTAGATCTAGGTTTGTGGGATTTCCACGAGAACCTATTTGTGCGGCGCAGTCAAATTCCAGTTCAGTTTCCTAGCAAGGTATTAGAAGTGGCGCAGCAGCGGTTAGACTCCCCGCCTCCTGACTTGGATGTTTCAGGTCGTCTAGATTTGACTCATCTTAAGGTATACACAATTGACGATGAAAGTACTAGTGAAATTGATGACGGACTGAGCTGGGAGTTGCTACCAGACGGACGGCAGCAGCTCTGGGTACACATTGCCGATCCTACCCGTTGGTTGATGCCAGAAGATGAGTTGGATTTAGAAGCAAGGCGGCGCGGTACAACCGTCTACTTGCCTACAGGAATGGTACCAATGTTCCCGTCAATTTTAGCAACGGGACCGATGAGTTTAGTCCAAGGTCAAATGTGCTGTGCCCTAAGTTTTAGTATAGTTTTAGATGGAGTAGGGGCAGTACAAGACTATAGTATCCATGCCAGTTTAATTAAGCCGACCTATCGCCTGACATACGAAGATGTAGACGAGATGCTGGAATTGGGAGTGCAGGCAGAGCCAGAAATTGCGGCGATCGCGACTTTGGCACAACTGCGTCAGCAGTGGCGGCAATCTCAAGGAGCGGTGAGTATCCACCTACCAGAGGCAACGATCAAAGTCAGAGACGATGAGATCGCAATTGATGTTTTAGACGACTCACAAGCGCGACAATTAGTGGCAGAGATGATGATTTTGGCAGGTGAAGTGGCTGGAAAGTACGGTCAAGCCCACAGCATTGCTCTGCCCTTTCGCAGTCAACCACAGCCCGAATTGCCTCCAGATGAAGAGTTACTACAGCTACCACCTGGTCATGTCCGTGCTTGTGCGATGCGCCGATGTATGCCTCGTAGTGAGATGAGTATTACACCCGCTCGCCATTCTGGTTTGGGCTTAGACACTTATACTCAAGCAACCTCCCCCATCCGTCGTTACAGCGATCTGCTCACTCACTTTCAATTGAAAGCGCATCTACGCGGCGAAGCTCTACCGTTCTCACCTGAGCAGCTTAAAGAGGTAATGATGAGCGTTACCACAGCTACCCAAGAAGTCACATTAGTGGAACGGCAAACCAATCGGTACTGGGGTCTGGAATATCTCCGTCGCCATCCTAACGAAGTGTGGCAAGCATTAATGTTAATGTGGCTGCGCGAAGACAGCCGATTAGGACTAATCTTGATCGAAGATTTGGGACTACAGTTGCCAATGCTCTTTAAGCGTAGTGTGACACTGGGCGAATCGCTCAATGTCAAAGTCTCATACGTTGACCCTCGTCAAGATGTACTCCAATTCCAAGAACTAACTTATTCTGATGCTATGCCTGCGTCCTAAATAAAGGGTTGCTATGACACAAGTAGCAAAAATAACTTTTGAGGAATACCTGAATCTGGAAGATTTAAGATTACCAGAGGGCCGGTGTGAATTTATTGACGGGGAGTTAGTGGAGTTGCCACCGGAATCAGGTTTAAATGATGCGATCGCCAACTATTTGTTTTTAATGTTGGTTAGTGCAGGGATTCCATTCAACCTCGTCCGCCCAGGCAAGTGCGAAATTGAAGTACCTGTATTGAAGGCTAAAACTCCTCAAAATCGTTATCCAGATTTAGTCGTTTTGAAACCCGAACACATTAGAGATCTTGCATAAGTTATGAGGGCTTGAAAAGACCAAGCTCGTAGTTGTACAGCCCGGCTATCAAATTAAATCTCAGCCCAAATCGTTTTCTCCGATTTCGATATTT
>JAABUQ010008389.1_pt1 | contig 14512 bp, 10 predicted proteins | sample 5560001 | NCBI WGS metagenome assembly JAABUQ01 (sample SAMN10711888, study PRJNA513371) | rock metagenome | isolation source: Antarctica rocks | place: Antarctica: Victoria Land, Finger Mt nord | collected 2015-12-18
CGAACCCTTTCGACCCGAGCCTGACCACCCCAAGCACCAGCGAGCCGAGCCATGCGAGAGAAATGGGGAACGCCGAGCCGGGCCGTCGCGAGCCTGGGCGTCGCGCTGTTGGCCCTGGCCTGGGCGGGCGGGGAGGCCCCGGCGGCGAACCGGACGGTGGACGTGGAGAACGTCCGGGTCGGCTTCGGGGAGCGGTACAAGGTCGGCACCTGGACGCCGACCTGGATCCAGCTCCGAGGTGGGCCCGACGGGTTCGCCGGCTTCGTCGAGCTGATCACGCCGGACGAGGACGGCACCCCGACGGCGACCCGCCAGGTCGTCCAGGTCGCCCCGGGGGCGAACCAGCGGCTGACCGGCTACGTCCGGACCGGGTCGCTCGACCCGGACTTCGCCACGATCCGGTTCGTCGACGGCAAGAGCCTCCGCCGGGCCGCGCCCGACGTGGTGATCGGCAACCTGCTCTCCGCCAAGCCGCCCGAGCCGCTCTCGCAGGCGGATTATCAGGTCGTCACCCTGGGCCGGCCGCAGGGGGTCGAGTCGATCCCGTCCCTGCCCGGCTACAACGCCAACAAGCAGAACGCGGCCACGCCCGGCCGGGCGCGAGAAGTCTCGATCTCCCACCTCGACCCGATCGACGACCTCCTGCCGGGCCGGTGGTACGGGTACGACTCGGTGGACGTGGTCGTGGTCGACGCCAACGACCGGCCGGCCCTGGCCTCGATCAACGCCGGCCGGGGCGAGGCGCTCCGGCAGTGGGTCGAGCGCGGGGGGCACCTCGTGGTGGCGGTCTCGGGGAACTGGCAGGCGGTCAACGACAGCCTGCTCGGCCCGATGCTCCCCTGCCGGCTCAACGGCCAGACCCAGGCCAGCCCGTTCGACTCGCTCGAATCGTTCACCGGCGGGAGCCAGCAGGTTGCCTTCGAGAACCAGCCGATGCAGGTGGCCCGGCTCGAAGACATCGACGCCCGAGGCGGCCGGGTGATCGCCTCGACCCTGGCCAACCCCCTGGTCGTCCGGGGGCCTTACGGCTTCGGCCGGGTGACGGTCATCGGCCTCGACGTCGACACCAAGCCGTTCTCCGCCTGGCCCGACCGGGTCCTGTTCTGGGTCAAGGTGCTCGACCTGAAGGGGACCAGCACCGGGGTCGAGGGGCAGAAGGCCCAGGCCCGGATCATCCGCCAGGACGTCTCCGACCTCGCCACCCTGCTCCGCCGCGGCCTCGACCAGTTCAAGGGGGTCACCCTGATCCCCTTCGGCTGGGTCGCCGGATTCATCGGCCTGTATATCCTCCTGATCGGCCCCGGGGATTACTTCTTCCTCAAGAAGGTCCTCAAGCGGATGGAATTGACCTGGATCACCTTCCCCCTGATCGTGGTCACGGTGAGCCTCCTGGCCTATTACGCGGCCTACCTCGTCAAGGGGACCGACCTCCGGGTCAACAAGGTCGACGTGGTCGACGTCGACCTCGAGGGCAAGGTCATGCGGGGGGCGACCTGGGCCAACCTGTTCAGCCCCCAGAACCGCGACTACTCGATCGCCGTCGTCCCGGTCTCGCCCGACCGCGAGTCCTCCGACGACCCCAAGGCCGTCACTCCGGCCGCCCCCGGCACCGAGGTCGTCACCACCTGGTTCGGCGCGCCGGAATCGGGCCTCCGGGGGATGAACACCCGGAACCGAGGGATGGGCTTCGGCGGCGGCGGCTACGCCTACGGCCCGGTCGGCAAGGTCGAGGAGCTCGAGGACGTCCGGATCGGGATCTGGAGCACCAAGGGGGTCGTCGCCCGCTGGTTCGGAGCCGCCCCGAGCGACCCCAAATCGATCGTCGAGGTCGACTTGCAGCCCGTCGGGACCGACCGCCTGGCCGGGACCGTGACAAACCGCCTGACCGTCCCGCTCAAGAACGCCGTGATCGCCTTCGGCAAGCAGGTCTACTACCAGCTCGGCGACATCGCCCCCGGCGCCGTCGTCCAGGTCGACGCCACGCTCGACCGGTCCCTGGCCGAGTTCCTGAAGGAAGCCCAGCCGAAGTTCCTGTCGAACAACTATGGCCAGACCGAGCCGATCGACCGGGCCCGCCTGATGAGGGAGATGATGTTCCACGGCAGCGGCCCGGCCGGCGAGGAGGCCATCCCCAGCCGGACCCAGGCCGAGCTCGACCTGACCGGCCAGCTCGCCCTGGGCCGGCCCATGCTCGTCGCCGAGATCGACCGAGCCGTCACCCAGCTCGTCCTGGGCAACGCCCCGTCCGACCCCAAGATCGACCAGACCACCCTGATCCGGGTGATCCTCCCCTTGAAGAAAGAAGCCACGGCCTCGAGGCCCAGATGAACACCGGACGGGACCGCGCCGGCACCAGCACGATGAAGGAGGGGACGCACCGATGATCGAAACGCATGACCTGACCAAGATGTATGGCGACCTCTACGCCCTCAACCGGCTCAACCTGACGCTGGACCAGGGGGACGTCTACGGCTTCATCGGCCCCAACGGCGCCGGCAAGACGACCACGATGCGGATCCTGGCCACCCTGCTCAACCCGACCTGGGGCGAGGCCACCGTCTGCGGCTACTCGATCTACACCGCGGCGAAGGACATCCGCCGGGCGATCGGCTACATGCCCGACTTCTTCGGGGTTTATGATGACATGAAAGTCATCGAGTACCTCGAATTCTTCGCCGCCGCCTACCGGATCCAGGGCCCGGCCCGCAAGAAGATCTGCGAAGAGGTGCTGGAGCTGGTCGACCTGACATACAAGCGAGACGCCCTGGTCACGAGCCTCTCGCGCGGGATGACCCAGCGGCTTGGCCTGGCCCGGGTCCTGCTGCACGACCCGCAGGTGTTGCTCCTGGACGAGCCGGCCTCGGGCCTCGACCCCCGCGCCCGGATCGAGATCCGGGCCTTGCTCAAGGAGCTGCGGTCGATGGGCAAGACGATCCTCGTGTCCAGCCACATCCTCCCCGAGCTCGCCGATATCTGCAACAAGATCGGGATCATCGAGCAGGGGGTCCTGCTCGTCAACGGGGCCGTCGTCGACGTGATGAAGCAGGTCCGGACCGACATCGTCCTCAACATCGCCGTGGCCGACCGGATGACCGACGCGGCCAACCTGCTCGAGCATCAGCCCGAGGTCGAGACCGTCCAGGACAAGAACGGCGTCCTCATCGTCAAGATGAACCAGGGCGTCACCCGGTACAGCTTCCTCGTCCCCCGCCTGCTCGAACAGGGCTTCGACGTGACCCTCTTCAAGGAAGACGAGATCAACCTCGAAACGGCGTTCATGCATCTGACAAAGGGAATCACAAGTTGATCCGATTGGTCCGATCATCCGCCGGATCGCGCCGCGGGCCCGATCCGTCGATCGGGCCCGCGGCGCGATCGCGCGGGCCGGGTCGGGATCAGGCGGTCGCGATGCCCTGCACGGTGGTGTTGAACGTCAGGAATCGCAGGGGGACGCCGCCGACGGCGACCTGATTGAAGCCGGCGAAGTTGCCGGTGACGAGGATGCCGCCGGGCAGCGCGATGAACCGGCCGACGGCGACGGAGGATGGCGGGGCGACCGTGAGGTTGCCGCCCACGAAGAGGCCCTGACCGGCGTTGCCCGAGCCCTTGGCGACCTGGAAGTTGTGGCCGAGGTCGCGGGCGATCACGGCGCTGGCGCCGTTCTCGAAGGTCAAGTTGCCGCCGACGTCGAACCAGTCCAGGTCGCGGCCGACGAAGAGGCCGTTGGACATGCTGAAGTCGGCGTTGCCGGAGACTTCCAGGGTCAGGAGGTCGCCGCCGACCGAGATCGACCCGCCGGGGGCGATCGTGTCGAAGGCGATCCGGTTGACCGGGATCGTCCCGGAGATGGTGATCGGCCCGGAGAGGATCGCGTCGTGGTAGCCCTCGATGCTGCCGATCTGGCCCGAGGTGACGTTGATCGACGCCACGTTCAACGGCCGGGCGAACGCCGAGTTGTTCGGGTTGAAGGTGTGGGCGGTCCCCCTGGTCGAGATGAAGGGGAGGATCTGGTTGATCTCCAGGAGCGACTGGCTGGTGGTCCCCCGGGCGATCAAGTTAACCCGGCCGCCGGACGCCGGGGTGGCCTGGACCGAACCGCCATTGAAGACCGAGACGAAATACCGGCCGCCGTCGGTGTCGGTGACGACCACGGCCTGCCCACCCGAGGCGGTCTGGACGTGGACCCCGGTCAATGTCGCCATCAAGTTCCGGGGTTCGAGCGTGCCATCGAGCGTCGGCCGGAACGACCTGCGGCCCGCTTTGCGTCCGAGCTCCATCGCCAGTGCCTCCCTTTATGAGTCCCTTCGATACCGCCCGGCGAGACCTCCGACCGATCGTCGAAGGGCGCCCGCCCGCCTTGCCCGGCGGGATCCTCAACACGTGGTCCCGGTTTTCCTGGCCGCTGGCCCACCCCCCGCCCCGGCCCTCCCCCGCGGGGGGGGAGGGAGAGATTCCGGTCCCCTCCCCCTTGTGGGGGAGGCTTAGGGTGGGGGGTCGCATCGCCAGTGAGGTTTGAAGAGACCCGGTCCGCGTGCTTAAAGGATCGTATCGGCCCATCGCCGGGCCTGGGCCGTCGAATTGGCACGATCCCCGCCCGGTCCTGCCCGGCGTGCCGGTCGATCCGGTCGCGAGGTCGGCTTGCAACCCCCGGCCCGCTTGGGCGAAGATGGCGGGATGCCCCGCCGCCTTGGATCGATCGAACATCCCGGCCCAGGCCCCTCGCCCCCGAGGCCCGACCCGATGCAAGCCCCCCTGCTCTCGCGAAAGGCGTCCCGGTTCACCGAGAGCGTGATCCGGGGGATGTCGATCGAGGCCGCCAGGCACGGGGCGGTCAACCTGGCCCAAGGGATGCCCGACTTCCCCGCCCCCCGCGAGGTCAAGGACGCCGCCTGCCGCGCGATCGAGGCCGACGTCAACCAGTACGCCATCACCTGGGGGGCCGACGACCTCCGCCGGGGGATCGCCGAGCACGCCGGCTGGCACCTCGGCCTGGATGTCGACCCCGAGACCGAGATCACCGTCACCTGCGGGAGCACCGAGGCGATGCTCGTCGCCCTGCTCGCCCTGATCAACCCGGGCGACGAGGTGATCCTCTCGGAGCCGTTCTACGAGAACTACTGGCCCGACTGCGCCCTCGCCGGGGCCACGCCCCGCTTCTTCCCCCTCCGGCCGCCCGGCTGGACCTTCGACCCCGACGGGCTCGCCGCCGCCTTCGACGAGAAGACCAAGGCCATCGTCCTCTGCAACCCCAACAACCCCACCGGGACCGTCTTCACCCGCGAGGAGCTCGAGCACGTCGCCGCGCTCTGTCAAAAGTGGGACGTGATCGCCATCACCGACGAGATTTACGAGCATATCCTGTTCGACGGCCGGCCCCACGTCGCCCTGGCCTCGCTCGATGGGATGCGCGAGCGCTCCGTCACCATCGGCGGGATGTCCAAGACCTACGCCGTGACCGGCTGGCGGATCGGCACGATGATCGCGCCGGCGAACCTCACCCACGCCTTCCGCCAGGTCCACGACTACGTCAGCATCGGCGCCGCGGCGCCCCTCCAGGCCGCCGGGGCCGTGGCTTATCGACTCCCCCGCTCCTATTATGACCGCCTGGCGGCCGACTACCAGAAGCGACGGGATCACCTCTGCGGGGCCCTGCTCGGAGTCGGCTTCGACCTCGAGCCGCCGCAAGGGGCCTACTACGTGATGGCCGGGATCGAGGCGTTCGGCGCGACCGACGACGTCGCCTTCGCCCGCCACCTGGTCCGCGAGGTCGGCGTCGCCACCGTCCCGGGCTCCAGCTTCTTTCAGGACAAGGAACTCGGCCGGGGGTACGTCCGCTTCTGCTTCTGCAAGCGGGACGAGACCTTGAATGCCGCCATCGCCCGGCTCAAAGGGCCCCGGGTCGTGGCCTGACGGCCGAGGCTCAACCCCGGGTCGGCTTCGGCTTGGGCGGGCGACTGATGGCGTCGGCCTCGCCGGACAATTTGACGAGGTCCGTGGGGATCGGGTGCTTCTTGAGCAGTTGGGCCATGTAGGTCATGTTGTGGGCCATCCACCGGACCCGCTCGTTGACGAAAATGGACGTGTCGCCATCAGATTCGAGGTAAGGTCCGCCCAGGCCGGCCTCGCCGACCCAGTAACAGTCGGCGTTGGGGGGGACGGTGAAGCCGGCGATGCTCAGGTCGTAGAGGATGCTCTTGATGCACGCCTGGCCGCCGTCGCTCTCGCCGGTGACGAGGGCGCCGGCGACCTTGCCGTACATCTCGTGTTGATTTCGGGAGTCGTTCTGGTAAGTGGTCGCGTCCAACCGCTCGGAGACCATCTTCGCCACCGAGGACCGCTCGCCCAGCCAGATCGGCGTGGCGACGACGAGGATCTCGGCCGCCCGGATCTTGTCGAGGAGGGCCGGCCAGCCGTCGCCGTCTCCCTCGTCCATCCCCGAGCCGAACGCCACCTTGCAGTCGACCACCCGGACCGACTCGGACTCGACGCTCAGGGAGGAAAGCACGGCGGCCGTCTTGTCGATCAGCGCCTGGGTGTTCGAGACGCGGGGGGAGGACTTGAGGCTGCAATTGAGGAACAACGCCTTGATCGAGGCCACGGTCACGACCCTTCGTCAGTCGGGGGGGAGGATCTCATAGTCGATCGGCTTGAACGTCCCGTTATTGGACAGCTCGGCCGAGCATGCCGTCAAGCCGACGATCAGATCCATCTCCGCTTTCAGGACGATCGACTGCCCCGCTTTGGAGAGGGGCGGGCCGATCGTCAGCTCGCCCGAAGGGGCGATCGCGACGTTCATGAACAGGTTGAGCGTGGTCGGGATCTCGTCCGGCTCGATGCCCAAAGGGGCCAGGTTCTTCGCCAGGTTGCCGAAACAGCTTGGATGGTCGCCCTTGTGGTCATAGATGATCCGAAACGTGTCGATGCTGCAAGGGGTGAGCAGGAAGTCGTGCCGCCCCACGTCGTCCGAGACGATCGTGAACATCGGCCGGCTCCGGTTCGAGTACAGGGTGTGGCCGGTCGTGACGTAGATGGTGTTGGCGTAGTCGATGGTCCGGCCCGAGGAGAGCCACTCCCGCTTGTCCTCGCGGGAGAAGGCGATCAGGTCGGACACCTGTTCGCCCATCGGGTCGACCACGCGGAGCCTCTGCCCCTTCGCCAGCAAGAACCCCGCGCCGGTCCGCGGTTCCATCCGGCGGAGGCCGGATGTCGGTGCGGCCTGACTCATGACCGGACCTCCCCTTTGCCGATCGACCCGTTCAGGAATGGGCAGCCGCCGACGCCCGAAGCCATCGCGGCCGGGTGGGGCGAGGGGTAGGCGGCGAACGGGGGTTGCCAGTCGGCCTCGACGGCCCGGCCGGAATACTGGCGGGCCTCGGAGGCCGTGCCGTAGTCGGCGAGGTTGGGGTTGAGCGACCCTTGCAACTGCTCCTCGCGGGCCCGGATCACGGCCTGGAGCCGCTCCCAGCGCCCTTCCTGCTTGAGGTGCTCGAACTGAGCGTGCGGGTTGAAGACCAGGGTCGGCCAGGGGAAGCGGCGGGCCTCTCGGGAGCTGCGCGGGTGGAGGCCGACGATGAAGAACGAGGAGCCGGCGAAGCTGAAGGCGAAGTGGGGGTCGTCCGGGTCGGGGCTCGCCTCGGCCGTCCAGTCGTGGACCTTCGCGTCGCGGATGTTGATCTCGCGGAGCTGGGCCCAGAGCAGCCGCTCGAACTCCCGCTCGTCGACGCCGATGGGCTCGCGGAAGATGGCGACGAACGTCTGGAAGTCGGCCGTCTCCGACGCCTCGACCTCGCGGGTGAAGGTGAACAGGTCCCGGCAAAGCCCGGCGGTCGCCCCGGGGCCGGCCAGTTGGTCGTAAACCCCCAGCCGGTAAGACTCATGCATCACCGCGCTCTTGGCGCCGACGCACGAAAACCGCGGGTTGAGCACGAACCCTCGGAAGGCCCCCACGGCCGCCGAGGCAAACAGGTCGGGCGTGGCGTCGGAATCCCCAATGAGGACCGCCCGGCCCCCCTTGGTGCCGTAATATCGGCTATGGGCGAGGGCGGCCTCGGAGTCGAACGGGTTCGGCTCGGTCGCCTTGGGAGCCATTGTCCGGGTCACGGTTCGCCCCTCAGTCGAGCCTCGGATCGGCAGCGACAGTTCCATGAATGAGTCTCGGAGGTCTATGCATCCCGCGGCATCCGGCAAGCTCGGCCGCAGTGGTCCTGTCCGGGTCTTGCTGGCGGGACCGTCGGGGGCCGGGCAGGCGACTCGGCCCGGTACAGACCCTCGCCATCCCTCGACGGTGGGACGCCGGGCACGGGCGCTTTAGATGATGGGACGATTGGAGATGAGATTGGTAGGAGCAAATCCGGGGCCTTGATCGGCCGTTCGGCGCCCGGAATCCGGGAACGGTGCGGGGCGAGCCGCGAATCCATTACAATGACGGCGACCGGCCCCCGCCCCAAGCCGGTGAGCCGACCTCGTTCCAGGCCCCGCGCCGGAGGCTCGACCCGCTCCATGCTCCGAGCATCGCCCCCGCCCCTTCCCGACGACGGCGAGCGGATGGTCCCCGAGCGGTCGCATGCCCGGACGTTCTGGGAGCACGTCGCCCGCTACCGATTCGCCCGCGCTTACGCCCTCGGGAAGCGGGTGCTCGACGTCGCCTCCGGCGAAGGTTATGGGGCCGCGGCCCTGGCCAAGGCCGGGGCTTCGAGCGCGATCGGGGTCGACGTGTCGGCCGAGTCGTGCGCCTCGGCCGCCCGGAAGTATGGGATCTGGGCCGTGGTCGGCGACGCCCACCGGCTCCCCCTGGCCGATCGGAGCGTCGACCTCGTCGTCTCGTTCGAGACGATCGAGCACCTCGCGCGGCCGGCCGACTTCCTCGACGAATGCTTTCGCGTCCTGGAGCCGGGCGGGACCCTGATCGTCTCGACCCCGAACCGGCCGGTCTATGGCGCCGAGGTCGAGAACCCGCACCACGTCGCCGAGTTCGACCGCGACGAGTTCGCCGCCCTGCTCGCCGGGCGGTTCGAGTCGGTCCGGCTGTTCTCGCAGTTCCCCCGGTCGGCCCCGTGGTGGGACGCGCGGTCGCTCACGAGCGAGCGGTCCCCCTGGCTGAGGATCAAAGGGTTCTGGCGGCTATCCACCTGGATCTGTCCCGCCCTCCGGCCCGAGGTGCCGTCGTCGGCGCGGGCGGCGGTCGTCGACCTGATCCAGGGCGACCCGGCGCCGATCTCCCGCCTCTTCGACCCCTACCTCGTCCGGCCGGCGCGGCGGCCTGGGGGCGAGCAGCCCTATTACTTCGTCGCCGTGGCCGAGCGGGCTCGCTGAGGGGTCGGGCGAGATGACGACGGCCCCGCCCTCCTTCGCGAAGGAGGGCGGGGCCGGTCGTGTTGGGTCGATGGTTCGCCGGACGGTTGGGTTCAGTTGGCCGCGCCGGTGACCTCGGACTTGGCCTCGGTCGCGGGGTTGCCCTCGACGTCGAGGACGTTGATGACCTTGGCGTAGGGGAGCTCCTTGAGCTCGGCCTCGATCTTCTTGCGGTCGCCGACGATGAGGATCGTCATGTGGCCGGGGTCGAGGTACTTCTTGGCCACGCGGTGGACGTCGGCCTCGGTGACGGCCTCGACCTTGTCGCGATAGGTGGTGAAATAGTCGGACGGGAGGTCGTAGAGGACCAGCTCGGCCAGGGTGCCGGCCAGGCCGCCGCCGCCGCCGCGACGGCCGCCGCCGCCGATCGATTCGAAGCGGGCGGGGAACCCTTTGATCACCCGGTCCTTGGCGAAGGCCAGCTCCTCGGGCGTGGCGGGCCGAGGGCCGGTGATGTCGGTCAGCTCCTTGATCATCTCGACCAGGGCGGCCTTGGTGTCCTCGGTCTTGACCGGGGCGCTGGCCTCGAAGGGGCCGGGACCTTGCTGGAAGGCGAACGAGGAGCGGGCGCCGTAGGTGTACCCCTTGGCCTCGCGGAGGTTGAGGTTGATCCGGCTGGAGAACTGGCCGCCGAGGATGGCGTTCATGATCGACAGGGGGAAGTAATCCGGCGTGCTCCGGGCCACGCCCACCTGGCCGACCGAGAGGATCGACTGGGCGGCGCCCGGCTTGTCCACGAGGTAGACCGTGACCGGCTTGTTCGTCGGCGGCTCGGGGATCGTCCGGGCGACGGGGGAACCGGGCCGCCACCCCTTGAGGGCCGACTCCAGGACCGGCAGGATCGCGTCGGGCGTGGTGTCGCCGACGACGATCAGGGCCGCGTTGTTGGGGATGAACAGGGCCTTGTGGAAGGCGACGACGTCGTCGCGGGTGACGCCCTTGACCGACTTGACCGACTCGGCCCGGCCGTAGGGGTGGGCCTCGCCGTAGAGGATCTTGGGGAAGACCAGGCTGGCGATGGCCGGCGGGTTGTCGCCCCGGCGCGAGAGGGCGGAAAGGGACTGGATCCGCAGCCGCTCCAGCTCCTTCTCGGGGAACGAGGGGTGCAGCAAGACGTCGGTGTAGATGTCGAGGGCCCGGGGGAGCTGGCGGGTCAGGCTGGTCAAGGAGAGGCTGCACGACTCGCCGCCGGCGTTGCCGCCGATGTTGGCCCCGATCTCGGCGAGGTCGCCGGCGATCTGGGTGGCGGTCCGGGTGGCCGTCCCTTCGGTGAGGAGGTCGCCGGCCAGGGCCGAGACGCCTTCCTTGCCCGGCGGGAGCGAGCTGCCGCCGCCTTTGACGACGAGGTTCAGCGCGACGATCGGCAGGTTATGCCGCTCGGCGATCAGGACTTCGAGGCCGTTGGACAGCTTCCGGCGGACGACCGGGGCGGGGCTGAATGCCGGGTTCGGCCCGACCACCGGCTCGATCGAGCGGTCGAAGGTGTCGCGGATCGGCGCGGCGGCGACGCTGGCCATCGGGGCCTGCGCCGAGCGGTCGACCGGGGCCTCGGCCGGCCTGGGTGTCTTGGCGCCAGGGTTGACGTCGACGCGGACCCGGTTGGCCAGGAGGTACTTGTTGGCGACCCGCTTGACGTCGTCGGCCGTGACGGCGTAGGCGGCCTTGAGCTCCTTCTTGTAGGCGAGCGGGTCGCCGTACTGGACGTTGTAGCTGTTGAGGAAGTCGGATTTGGCCTGGACCGACTGGAGCGTGAGGACCGACCGGCTCTCGGTGATGTTCTTGACCTTGGCGACCTCCTCGGCGGTCGGCCCCTCGGCCTTGAGCCGGGCGGTCTCGGCGTCGGCGATGGCGATCAGGTCGTCGAGCTTCTGGCCGCGCTGGGGGGTGATCGAGAGGGCGAACTCGCCGGCCAGGAGGTTCGTGCGGTGGAAGGCGCCGGCGTTGGCGGCGATGGGCTTGTTGTAGAGCAGGGCCAGATAAAGCCGGCTCTGGCTGGGGAGCTGGCCGAGGATCGAGGCCAGGGCGTCGAGCGCGGCCTCGTCGTCATGGCCGAGGGGGACGGTCGGCCAGACGATGGTGGTCCTCGACAGGCGGACGTCGTCGGTCATGACCAGGGTCTTGGATTCGGCCAAGGTCGGGACGCTGGCCTTGATCGGGCCGACTTCGGGCCCCCGGGGGATCGGGCCGAAGTACTTCTCGACGAGCTTCTTGGCCTCGGCCGGGTTGATGTCGCCGGCCAGGCAGAGGCTGGCGTTGTTGGGGCTGTAGTAGGTCCGGAAGAAGGTCGAGACGTCGCCGAGGCTGGCGGCCGAGAGGTCGGCCATCGAGCCGATGACGGAGTGGTGATAAGGGTGATCGGCGGGGTAGAGCAGCTCGGAGGTCCGCTCCTGAGCCTGGCCGTAAGGGACGTTGTCGACCCGCTGCCGCCGCTCGTTCTTGACGACGTCGCGCTGGTTGTCGAGCTTGCCTTGGGTCAGGGCGGGCAGGAGGAAGCCCATCCGGTCGGATTCGAGCCAGAGGGCGGTCTCCAGGCCGTTGGTGGGCAAAGCTTCGTAATAGTTGGTCCGGTCGTTGCTGGTGCTGCCGTTGATCTGGGCGCCGAGCTTTTCGAGCGGGCCGAAATACTCGGAGTCGTGGTGCTCCGACCCCTGGAACATGAGGTGTTCGAAGAGGTGGGCGAACCCGGTCCGGCCCGGCTTCTCGTCCTTGGAGGCCACCTTGTACCAGATGTTGACGCCGACGAACGGGGTGGTGTGGTCCTCGTGGAGGATCACCGAAAGGCCGTTGGGCAGGGTGTACGTCTCGACCTTGAGGTCGGGGATCGTGGGCTCGGCGCCGGCCGCGCGGACGGGGGCGGCGGGCGCCAGGGCGAGGGACGCCAGAACGGCGAACGTCGCCAGGGTCATCCTGGTGATGGGTCGTTGCATCGAGGTGCGGGCTCTCGGGTGGGTCGAGCGGGCCGGAGATCGACCGCGGAGAGGGCGTCACGCGGCCTGACTTGGGTGGAAGCTGCCCCCGATTAGACCGGGTCCGATCCCCTTCGTCCAGCCTCGCCCCCGCCCGATTGTGAAGAAAACGCCGGCTTCAGCCGAAGGCTTCCAGCAGCGCCGAGGCGCAGGCGTCGCCGCTGAGGAACGCCCCTTCGACCTTGCCGGCGACGCACCAATCGCCGCACGCGGCCAACCGGCCCTCGCGGTCGATCAGGCAGGGCCGCCCGAGCGGTTCGACCGGCTTGGCGTGGAGCCAGCGGTGGACCGACTCCGACCACGTCTCGCCGGTTTCCAGGCCCAGGGCCTCGACCGCCGCCGTTCTGAGAGCCACGGCGATGGCCGGGTGGTCGTCGTCGCGGTGGGCCTCCGCCCAGGCGTTGCTCGACTGGACGACGAGCGTGGCCTTGCCCTCGCGGCCCGGCTTGCTCCCGTCGTCGGCCGCCCAGCCGAGGACCGGGTGGTCGCCGCAGCGGATCCCGTCGAAGGGCAACTTCGCCCCCGGGCCGCCCTCGATCAAGAGGGCGAAGCAGGCTTGCATCGCCACCCCGGCGGCCTCGGCGGCGATCGGGCTCAAGCCCCCCAGCAAGGCCGCCGACTGGACCGGCGGGGCGGTCGCCACGACCCAGTCGAACGGCCCTTCTTCCCGTCCCCCCTCGACGACCAGCGTCCAGGCCCCCGGCGAGCCCGCGACCGAGGCGACTTTCGCGGCGAGCCGGACGTCGAGGTTCTCGGCGAGCCCCCGGCAGAGGGCGTTCATCCCGGGGATCCCGACGTACCGGGCCTCGGTCCGGGTCTCGGGCACGAGCTGGCCCCCTTCGAGCGACCCGAACCGGCCGTCCCAACGTGCCCAGGCTCCGGCCGGGACGTGGCGGTCGAGGAAGGCGCGGAACTTCGGGTCGCGGACGGTGAAGTATTGGGCCCCGTGGTCGAAGCGGAAGCCGTCGTCGGCCCGGCGGGTCGACGTCCGGCCGCCGACGCCTCGGCCTTTGTCGAAGACGACCGCCGGGTGCCCGGCCCCCGCCAGGCGAGTCGCCAGGGTCAGGCCGGCCACACCCGCGCCGATGATCGCGATCCGCAAGGCGAGCTCCTTCCCGACGGTGTCCGGGTTCAAGGCCCTTTGAGCTGCTCGCCGCATTGCGCGAGGACCTGCGCGGCGACCTGATTGGGATTGTAGCCGGCCTTCAAGCGGACCAGGGGCTTGCCGTGGATGTCGCAGTCGCGCTTCAGGTCGCCGAAGGAGTGGTTCGACCAGCGGATCGCCAGGAGGACGAGGGCGACCTCGGGTCGGGCGATCAGGGGCCGGAAGGGCTCGATCGACTGGTGCTCGCGGGTCTCGGGCCAGATCAGTCCTCGGAGGCCGAAGGCGGCCTCGAGCGCGGCGATGGCGCCGGGGCGGCGGCTCCCCCCGATCATGACGACGGATCGGCCCCCGAGCAGCCGGGCGACCTCGGCGACCTCGGCCGAGGGTGCCCGGAGGGCGGCATCCGCCGGCGCCGCCTCCTGGGTCGCGAGGAATCGGTCGACCTCGCGGAGGGCGAGGGCGAACCCGGCGGTCATGGTCAAGGCTTCGGGCATCGACTCGTCGATGATCGGCAGGAGGGCCTCGCGGATCTCCGGGTTGCTGGCGGGGATGCCGGAGGCGACGAGCTCGTCGACGGCCTCGGCGACCTTGGGCCAATGGATCTCGGCGGTGGTGCCCTGCTCGACGAGCTTGGCGTGGTAGCGGAGCTTGCCCAGGCCCGACTTCCGCCGCTTCTCGCCCCGGCGGGACCTCTGGAACGCCTCGTCGGTCGCGTCGATCTCGGCGAAGACCGCCGGGAGCCGGGCCGGGTCGGCCGGGTCGCCGATCCTCATGTGGCGGCGGACGTAGATCTGCTCGCGGGCGGTGGTCGCCTTGAGCCACTGGTAGGCGCGATACTGGTCCTTGTCCTCGCGGTCGTCGAGCCGGGCGACGGCCACCCGGAGCGCCGATTGGGCCTCGGCCAGCAGGTCGAGGGCCTTCTCGAAGAGGGCCTCGTCGGGCCGGCTGGCGTCGAGCAGGCCCCGGATCAGCTCGACGGCCGCGGCGACGGCCTCGAAGCCGGCGGCGGCGTCCTCGATCCGGGCCGGGTCCTGGGGCGGGAAGAAGTCCGGGGTGTTCATCCACAGGTAGCAATCGACCAGGGTCCGGG
>JAABUQ010008392.1_pt1 | contig 14509 bp, 14 predicted proteins | sample 5560001 | NCBI WGS metagenome assembly JAABUQ01 (sample SAMN10711888, study PRJNA513371) | rock metagenome | isolation source: Antarctica rocks | place: Antarctica: Victoria Land, Finger Mt nord | collected 2015-12-18
AGAACATGTGCTCATTGGCGCAATGCACTCGAGCGCAGTTGCAGCTGCAAGTGCACACGTGCAAACTCTGTCAATAACCCATCACACGCCCATCACATGGGCCTGCAATGCCGTGCCTGCGCGAATCGGAGCTAAATAAACCAGAGCCCAGTGACAGCACGGTCAACGGGGGGGTCAAACGTAACGGTTGATCAAGAGCGTCCCGCGCCTGCGGGTCTCGGACACATAGGCCGGCGCCGACAGGCGCGGCTCGAGCTGCATGGCGCTGTCCCACAGCGACTCAGCATGCGCACGCTGCTCGGGCGTGGGCCGCTCCACCCACAGCATGGCCGCCAGCGCAGCGTCGACCTCCGGCGACGCGCGCGTCAGCAGCCGCTCGCCCTCCAGCTCCGCAACTGCCCGGCCGGGCGCCCCTGTCTGCACACCGGGTGTCCCTCCTGTGACACACGGTGATAACACACGCTTGAAGCACTAATAAGGCGCTTACGGCACTGAATTTTAATGATGCACTCCCCCAGGCCCTAGGCAACAAACATGCACATGCTCACACCTGCGCCTCACGACAGCTGCAAGCGCTCGACAGCACCACCGGCGCACAGTCCCTGCACGCGCAGCGTGCTATGTCTGCCAGCCGCTCAGCCGCGCCCCTCCGCCCGCCCGGCCTCGGGCGTGCCTGGTAGAGCAGCAGAGCGCGGCCCAGCCGCGCTCGGGCGGCCAGCGCGAGGTCGCTGAAGCCCGCCGCGCGGTCGTACGCCACCAGTGCCTGCGCGCGTGCGGCCAGCTCTCCTGTGTGTGCACAGGCAGCGGTGTGGGCAGCTGCAGTGTGGCGCGTGCAAATACCTGCGCATAGTCCCCGCTTGCGCGTGCTGCCCAAGCCTCCTCCAGCAGCCGCGCGGCCTCCGCTATCCCTGTCGGCGTGAATGGGGACCGTGCTGAGTGCTGCCCCAGTTTTGCGGCAGGCGACGGCATGGGAGGGTAGAGGCACGCACTCGGAGACGCGCGGTACTCAAGGGCGGGCGCCGTTGAGGGGGGCTCGGCGGGCATGCGGCCGAAGCCCGCAAAGCGCCCCGCCTCCGCGCTGCCGGCGCCCGCGGCTAGCTGCAGGGCGAGCAGCAGCGCGCCCAGCGCGTGCATATCAGGGCCAGCAGGGCCCCGGTCAGCGCACTGAGCGCGGGTGGCAGGGAGGTCACGCGCTTGCGCAGCAGGTGCTCGCAACATCCGCACTGGGCGCCCCGGCGCACAGAACATGCACATGGAGCGTGGAGGTGCCCAGGCCATGATCGCTCTGGCGGCAGGACATCAGGCACCGAGCTCGAGAGGCAAAAGCTCGACAGCTCGAGCCGTAATCCCTAGCTTGTGCGCAGCAGCTTGTAGAGGAGAGCGCTCCAGCGTAGTCCCAGAAGTACAGGCTGAGCCTGGGCAGTCCTTGCTCGACCTGACCTACGCTGCTGCTGCTGCGGCATGGCAAAGCGCAGCCTGCAGGCCGCGCCCGCCACCCCGCTGCGGCTGCTCGTCACCACCGACATGGGCCAGGTCGTTGGTGAGCCCCGCCAGCTGATACTGCAGCACACGTATTTGCAAGGCGTGGCATTGTACTTAAGAGCCTGCCGTGCAGTGGTGGACGCGGCGAGCGCCGAGGCGCCGCAGGTCGTCGCGCGGTGGTGCGGCCCGCCTGTGTCCACGCGCTTGCACATGCACGACGGCGGGCCAGGCGTGAGCGCCGGCGTGCGGCGGCAGGGGCGAGCCGGACCGCGAGCGGCGGGCGGCCGAGTGCCTAGCTGTCTCCGGCCGCACGTGCGACGCCAGCGCCGGCGCGCACACGCCGAGAGTGCCGCACGCACCGTGCCGCCTTCGGCCGGCCTGCTGAGCCGCCCGCCTGTGCGCCCAGGGGAGGAGGCCGCGGTGGCGGCGGCGGTCGGGCGCGTCAGCGGGGAGGCCGACATCCTCGACGCCCGCACCGGCGCGCGCCTGGGCCGCGTCGCCGCGGCGCCCGGCGCCAGGGCTGCGCAGGGCGGCGCCAGGGTCGCCGGGCTGGCCTTCCTGGGCGGCGCGGCGCAGGGGGAGCCGGCGCAGCGGCTGCTAGCGTGCACAGCCGGGGGCGCGGCGGGCGTGCACGCGGCTGAGAAGCGGCCCGCCGGCGAGGCGCAGCCCGCAGGCGACGGCGGCAGCGACGCAGCTGCGGCCGGCTGCGAGTGGGCCGCGCAGGCCTCCTGGGCGGTGGGCAACGAGGTCCTGTGCTTGGTGCGCGCTGCTGACGCTGACCTGACGCTTTGCAGCGCCGCTGCAGGCTGCAGGCGCAGATTTGCATGCTGGGGCCTCTGCGCGGCAGGCCGTGGATGCGGCGGATCGGCACCTGGCGGTGGGCGCCAAGGGCGCGGAGCTGGGCGTGTGGGACCTGGAGACGCGGGAGCGCGTGTTCCACGGTCGCGGCGCCAAGCCCAACCGCATCGGGCTGGTGGACCCCGCGCACAACAGCGCCGTGGCCTACGTGCCGGAGCCGGACGGCAACAAGGTGCGAGCGCCCGCCGCGCCGCACGCCGTCTCTGCAGCAGATACACAAGGGATGCTTCTGTCCAGAGCCGGTGCAAATCTGGGCGCCCAACTGAGCAGTCGTGCTTGGGTTTATTGAGGCTACAACATTAGCGTCGTCATCATGCTCAAGCACTAAATTCTCCTGCATACTTGTCTGCATGCAGGAGTCAATAAGTTCATGTCTTGACCTATTGCAGCAGTTGGGTGACAACATGTCATTATGTCATGGTGCTCCGTGCTTGTCTTCTGCAGCCTAGTTGCCATACATGTGTGCGGGGACGGGCGCTGTAAGGAGCCAGGATTGAGGTCTGCCCAGGAACCTGGTGCAGGAGGCCCAGGGACCTGAGCGGTGCCCACCCGCGGCGCGGCGCTAGGTGCTCGTGGGCACCGGGAGGCACCGGCTGCGGCTGTACGACGTGCGCGCGCAGCGGCGACCGGCGCTGGACGTGGAGTTTGGCAGCGCGCGCGTGACGGCGCTGGCGGTGGAGCCGTCCGGTGCGCGCGCGACCCGTCGGTGGCATAGCCGACGAGGATTTCTGGTGGATCGGGGTTAGGGTAGGGCACGCTCAGATGGTGAGGCCGCGCCGCCATGACTGCCAGCGTCTGCGAGCCGTGTCAGCGCAGGCATCCTGCTAGACAGCCGGATCGATGGCGTCAGTCTCACAGGCCCCCGTGCATCACGCGCGCGCCCCGTGGCCGCCAGGGCTGCGCGCGTGGGCGGGCGACTCGTCGGGCCTCGTGGAGGCGCTGGACCTGCGCGCCGCGCGGCTCGCCGGCGGGATCAAGGGCCTGACCGGCGGCGTGCGCGCGCTGGCGTGCCACCCGGCGCTGCCCGTGCTGGCCGCCGTCAGCCTGGACCGGTTCCTGCGCCTGTACGACACGCAGGCGCGCGGCCGCCGCGCTCGCGGGGTGTTAGGTTAGGTGTAATGAACCCTACCATATGCCCTGCTCGCGGGGGACCCGCACAGCCTGGTGCGCGCCGGGTGAGGGCGGGGGCGGCAGCAGCATACGCCGGTCCGCAGAAGTGCCCGCCGCTGAGCGCGCTGCGTGCGCGCGCGCAGTCGCGCCGGATGCTCGGGAAGGTCTTCCTGAAGCACCCGCCCACCGGCGTGGCCTTCTGCCCGCCCGTCGTGGCGGAGGCGGCGGCCGAGCCGGCGGCCGAGCCTGGCGTAGTGGCGGAGGCAGGGCGCGCGGCGGCCGCCCCGTTCAGGAGGAAGAAGAGGCGAGACGAGCGCACGTGAAGCGTTGTCACATATCAGGGAGTCTTGAGCAGCTGCGGCACAGCATGGCTGCGTGCATGCCTGATCAGAGCGCCAGGCCCAGGGTAAGGGTGCGCGGGCGCTGACGGTGTCAGGCAGAAGGAGGCACGTGCGCGTACGGATGTGCGCTGACCGATGCACACGAGCTTGCGTCCATCAGCGCCAGTGTATAACCAAAATTTTTACTTCAACAGCACTCTTCACAGGTCTGCACACTTTGACCTGCACTGACACGACCACTAGGCGCCGCGCTCTCGCCACCGAGGCCTAGGCTGCCTCCTGGCTGCTCTGGCTGTCAGGAATCAGCAGCTCCGCGGGCTCCCCACTCTCGCCGCCAGCCGCTGGCGCTGCTGCGCGCTCGCTGCGGGGCGCCTGCGGCGCCTCGCAGCCGAGCGCTCCGGGCGATGCGGCAGGCGACCCCCGCCGCGCAGCAGCCAATTCCAGAGCTGGCACGTTCCTGCCGCGGGCCGGACTGCCTGCAGGCGGCACCGGAGGCTGCCCCGCTGTGGGCAGCTGCACCGCCGGGCCCCCGGTGCCGTCGCAGGCCGGGCTGCTCGCGCGGAGCGCGGCAGCAGGCCGCTCCCCGTCAGGCTGCAGAGCGGCAGGGCCCCCGATGTCGCCGCAGGCCGGGCTGCTGGCGCAGAGCGCAGCAGGAGGCCACTCCTCGTCAGGCTGCTGAGAGGCCGGCCCTTCAGCGACGCCGCAGGGTGGGCTGCTCGAGAACAATTGCGCTGGCGGCGTCTCCGCATCAGCCTGCTGCAGAGCCGGCCCCGGCGCGCCGCTGTGCGTTAGGCCGCCTGTGCAGGGCGCGGCCGGCCGCACCGCCGCGCGCAGCCCGATCAGTTGCGCCAGGGGCATGTCGTCGTCCTCGCCGCTGCTGGCCTCCTGCGCACCGACGCACCGGGTCATGGCGGCTGCGGACGCCTGCAAGTGCGAGCGTGCATGCCGGGCATGCACAGCCAACGGAGAGGGATGCCCGGCAGCACGCTAGGAGTGCTCGCGCGTCACAGCTCAAAGTGCATGCAGCGCGTGGCTCACCAGCGCGCTGCCGCCGGCGTCGCTCACGCTGAACCCGGAGGCGGCGGCAGCTGCGCCCGCGCCTGCGCGCGCCGTGCGCGCCCGCGTCAGTGCCATGTGCTCGGGCCTGTGCGCGCGCGCGCGTCTGCGCCAAGACGGATGCGGGCGGCATGACTGCAGGCCCTGCCGCACATGTCTGAGGGCACAGGCTGCAAGACGCCCATGCGCTCTGAAAGTGGCAGTCATCCATTGCCTGAGGCGCTAGGCGGCGGTCAAGCATGAAAGTCGCTCCGCGCCGGTTGCGGCAACCTTCCTATTGCAGTGGGAAACAGCTCCAGGTGCCCCGCAGCGCACTCGCGGGCGAGGGCGGCGGCGACGCGTCCACGCTGAAGCGCTGCGTGCGCCGCCGCGCGCGCGCGCCGTCCGCGCCGCCGCACGCGAGCCTGTCCAGGTCGGGCCGGTGCAACTCGCGCCGCCTGCATGCGCGCGCGGTCAGGCAGAACCCTTCGCGTCACAGAAAAGGAGCTGCACCGCGTGCGAGCTTCCACGGGCCGGGCTGGTGCTGGCAGCGCTGCCCACCCCAAGTGTGCAACATGCAACACTGCGGCACACTGGCGGGCGCGTGCTCGCCAAGCGACGCGCATGCGCACGCGCTGCCACGCGCATGTCACCTGTCAGGTCAAGCTACCCTGCAGGCCTCCGGCGACCGTGTCGCACACTGTCGAGCGTCCCCAGAGCGTGCTCGTCGGGCGCGGCAGAGCACGCGGGTCCAGGCATGCGGCAGGCTTAGGGTCAGGGCCCGCAGGGGGTCAGTCATGCGCTCGGGGCGGGGCGCACGGGTCCCAGGCGAAGGGCTGCAGCCCGCGCAGCTCGCGGCTCAGGGCCGCGGGGCGCGGCGGCTCCAGCGCGGCGCCGCCCGGCGCGGCCCCCCCCGCGCCGCCGCCGCCCGCCGCGCTGCTTGGCCCCGCCGCAGCAGACCGGCCGAGCTTCGGAGCGCCGGCGGCCGGGCGCGGCGGCTCATGCATGGGCAGCCCCGGCCCACCCGGCGCGCTTTGCCCTGCTGCGCCGCAGGCCTCTAATGAGGCAGCCGAGCGCGGTCGCTCCACTACCGGCGCATCCGGCGCTGCCCCGCCCGCCGCGCTCGGGCTCGGCGCGCCGCGCGCCTCGGCTGCAGTGTCCCGTTCGCGCAAACCGGCTGCTGTAGTGCTGCCGTCAGCGCCAACCGTATCTGTTACAACATTCTACGCAGGAGCCCTGCGCTGGCCCCCGTCGCCCGAGGGCGGGCTGGCTGCTCCATCAATGTCGCCGTCGCCGCCGCCGCCGCCTGCGCCCGCAGCGCCCTGCAGGGCAGCCTGCGCAGGAGCTGCGCGCTGGTCGCCGCTGCCGGGCCGCAGGTCGACAGCCGCGGCGCCGGCGCGGCCGCCGCCAGCGCCCTCGCCGCCCAGCAGCGCAGCGCCGGTGGTCGCCGCGCTCTGGCCGCCGCCGCTCCCCTGCTGGCCGCCGCCGGCCGCGGCCTGCGGCGCGGCGTCGGCGCCTGCCGCCAAGCTTGTGGCGACGGGTGCTCCCGCGTGGAGCCCTGCGAATGCGGGCGGCACTGGCCGGGACCCGCGGTTGCCTGCGGCGCTGCCAGGAGCAGGGGCGGGCGCGCGCGCGGGACCCGGGGCGGGGGCGGCCAGGCGCGCCGCGCGCGCCTGCAGGCGCTGTAACGCGGCCCGCCGGTCGCCGGCCGCCGGCACAACGCGCCGGCGCTGGCTGGGCGCGCTGAAGATGCCACCGGCGCGGTGCCGGCTGGCGATCCTGGCGCGCGGCCGCGGCCCGCGTCAGGCCGCCCGATGCCTGGTGGGCCGGGCATGCAAGCGAGGCACGAGTGTCCTTGTGCCGGCGGTGCGTCGCGAGGCGCGCTCGGAAAGCGCACACACGGCCTGCATCATGCAGATCCTTGCTTATAATGTTTCCAGCGGGCCGGATGCGCACGGGACGAGGGAGCGCACTCGGCGCTCTCGTCCGCCCAGGGCCGCAGCAGCTCGGCCTCCGTCAGCGGCCGCAGCGCGCGTGCCGCGGCCTGCGCGAGCCGGCGCTCCTCCGCGGCGTCCACGCCGAGGCGGAGCTGCACGCGCCGCCGGTGTCCTGAGAGCCGCCCGTGTGCAAGCCAGCGCGGACGCGCACTGCACAGGACTGAAGCTTGCGCACTCTTGGACACGTGCACACAATCTTTCTTCGCAGGCACTCTTGGACACGTGCACACAATCTTTCTTCACAGGCAGAAGCGCCAGGCAGAAGTAATCGTGCTGGAGACGCAAGTGCAGGCCTCAATCGAAGTGGACGGACGGACGGCATGCACATCAGCATGCGGCAGGGCCATGCGCGTGCAGCGGCCCGACACGCGGCAGGCAGGTGCAGCGCTCTCGCGCGGCAGCCACAATGCACCGCGCGTGCGGCGCAGCGAATCCGTGTCTGCGCTGCGCAGCAGACCGCTGCACTTGATTTGCACTGGGGGGACATGCGGCGCGCGCCTCGTCGGGGCCCAGGCGCTCGCTTGCCAGGAACGCGCGGTCCAGCAGCTCGGGCGCCGCGGCGTCCTCCTCGCCAGACCCGCCGGCCTCGGATGGACACGGCGACGCGCGGCCGCCAGTCACAGCGCCGCCGCCCGAAGCGGCGCGCCGCGCGCTGCCCGAGCTGTCTGGCCCATCGCCGCTGTCCGCCGCACGGGCGCGCCGGCCCGCGCTGCCTGACGCCATGAAATGCTCGCCGCTGCACGCGGGCGACCGCGCGCGCTCGCCGTCCCTCGACGCGCAGCCCTCCGAGGTCCAGTCGGCCGCGCTGCCGCTCGCCGGGCCGTCGCTCCCCGGCCCGCGCCCGCCGGACGAGCCGGCGCTGTCGCCGGCGCCGTCGCTGCCCGCTGCGTCGTCCACAAAGGCGCGCACGCCCTGGCGCGCCCGCCCGTGCCCGCGCGCCCGGCGCGCGACCCCGCCCTGGCGCAGCCCGCCGCCCAGGCTGCCGCCCGGCGGCGGCCGCTCCGCGCGAGCATGCTGGTACAGGCGTGCGCCGTCGTCGCGGGCATCGCCGTCCGAGTGCGTGGGCCAGGGCGCGCGCGCCGCACGGCTCGCAACGACCAAGGGCCGGTCCACGCCGCCGGCGGGGTCGCATGCGCCGCCCGCGCCGGGCGATCCGCGCATGCGGCGGCGGGCGGGCCCGTCCTGCTTGCGCCTGCGCCGCTTGACGCCCTGCGCGGCGGCGGCGTCGCTGCGCGCCCGGCGCGCGGCGGCCTCCTCCGCGGTGCGAGGGCGGCCGCGCGGCCCCGCGCCGCCCGCCGGGCGCGCCGCCCCGCTGCCCGAGCCGCTCGCGCGCGGCTGGCTGCGTTCCCGTGCAAGCCCGTGGGCGGTCTCCCAACGCAACCCGGCGCTAGTCCTGGCGCAGGGAGCGCTGCCGGCGGGCGCCGCGTCGGCGGCGGCGACGCGCAGCGCCTGCATATGCGGGCCGGGCGTGCCGCCGCGCACGCGCTGCTCCCCCGCGCAGGGCCCCTGCCGCCAGCGCGGCGCCTCGGCACAGGTGCGGTGCACCTTGTCGCTGCCTAGCAGTAGCAGTTGCTTGAAATCGTGCGGCAGCAGGTTCTCGCGCAAGCCTGTGGGCCTGTGCCGGACGTGCCTCCAGTCATGAGCGCGCACATGTGTGAAGCACGGCTGTACAGGCGTGAAGGGCGCTGGCGTGTTGTTGGGGGCAGCGCCGCAAAGCCCAGGGGTCAGGGCGTGACAGTGGGGCGTGCGCGCACCGCCTCCGGCGCGTCTGCGCCCGGCCGGCGCTCGGGCGGCAGGATGTGCTCGGTGGGCCACTGCTCCGCCTTGCACGCCGCGCCCCTGCCGGTGCGGACGGCGCGGATGATGCCAGCACAGTGCAAAGCGGCGGCTGTCGCCAATGGGCAGCGCAGGCGCGGATGCGCACGGCGCGCGACGCACGCCGGCAAAGCGCCAAACGAATTTGAATTTGAACCGAAACGAATGGCTTCCTTGCTCATTTGCTCAACGCTGAATCTGCCGGCCTTTATGCTGATGTGCGGAGCAGCACCATGCAGAGCAGGCCCTGATGCATGCGTGCAACTGCGCACACCTCCAACGCGTCGTTCCCGGACAGGGCGCACATAGGCTGCGGGCCTGCGGCAGCGCGGCGGTGCACGGGCGCAGACCGGCGGGCGGGGCGGGGAGCCGGGCGCACTCGGGCAGCCGAGAGAGGCGCAGGCGCAGCCCAGCGCGCGGCGTGGCCTCGGGCGCGCGCGTCAGGGTCGCGGATCGGCCGTCGTCGCGCGCGCGCACGAGGTCCAGCTCAGCCTCCCACGCGCCCGCCTGCTCCGCGCTGGCGCCCCAGACCTGGCCAGGGTTGAATCAGGTTAGGGCTTGGTGCACCTGAGCCCCTGCCGGCGCTGCGCGGCTGGCCAGGGCGGGCATGGTGCGGCGGGCGCCCGCCGGGTGCCGGCAGCCTGGCCGTGCGGCGGGCGGCGGCAGGGCAGTGCACACAGGCTGTGGCGGAAGTCAGGGCGTAGCGAAATCCCGGCGGACTATGATACAACTGCGTGAAGCAGCCACAAGCACCTGGAGCAACTCCAAGCATGCGTGCCGACCTGCACCTCACGCGGCACGTTTCAGCGGCGGACTGCAGCGCGGGCGCGCGCGCGCGCACCTCGGCGGCCTCCAGGCGCGCGCAGGCGGCCAGCGCGCCCGCCAGCGCGCGCCAGGCGCCGTCGGAGAGCACGCCCGGCGCACCGCCCGGCGCGCAGGGCGGGCCCAGGTGCAGCGCGCGCAGCGTGCGCTGCAGGCCGCCGGGCTCGCCGCGCACAAAGCCGCAGACGGCGGCCACGTCCTCGTCGGACATGCCTGCCGGCCGCGCGGCGGCGCGGGGCCGTCAGTCGCCGTGGGGGGCGACAGAAGCGGCGGGCCGGCCACCGCGCGGCGGGCGCGGAGCTGCCGGGCGGGCAGCGAGCGCTGCGCTCGCGCTTGGCATGCACTTGGTCGCGGCGCGTGATGCGCTCGGCCGGGCATGCTGCTGAGCAGCGAGGGCCGTATGCGCCCTTTGTGCACTTGCTTGTCACATGCTAGAATTATCGCCGTGGCGTGCTTGGGCCTGGACAGCATTCAGACCCAGGCAGAATTACCACACACTCAGACGCCATCTTATGAAGCAGCCCCGGCCTTGACGCAGGCCATAGCATAGGGTAGGGCACCTGACCCTGACGCGCGCACCGCAGCGGTCCAGCGCCAGTAGCTCCAGCCGGCCGCAGGAGAGCAGCGCGGCGAGCAGGTTGTGCGTCGGCGCCGGCGCGCCGCGGGGCGCGATCGCGGGGTTCTCGCCCAGGTCCAGCCGGCGCAGGCGGTGCAGCACGCCGTACGCCAGCGACAGCAGGCGCAGGCACTCTGCGCGGCCCCGCGCGCGCGCCGCTCAGCGCCGCAGGCCCGGCGGCGCGCCGGCGGGTGGCTTCACAGCCAGCGCCCGGCCAGGCGCGCAGGCGTGGTGCGTGAGCGGCGGCGCGCGTGCGGCCCCCGCGCGGCCGCGGCCGGGCGCGCGCAGCGTAGGAGCGCGGGCCTGCGTGCGGGGGGCGCGCGCGGGGCGCGGCGGGCACCTGCGTCCAGGCCGCAGGCGCGCAGGCGCAGGTTGGTGAGCGCGGTCAGGTCGCACAGCGGCCAGCAGTGGCCGCGCAGGAAGGCGTCCACGGCGGCGCGCGGCACCTGGCGGCCCGGCCTGGCAGGTAAGCGCGGGGCGGCAGGCCAGCCTGCCAGGTGCTGGCCGTGACCAGGCCGGCGCGCCCGGCCGCGTGACAGAGAGCCGGGGGCGCGGGGGCTGCGCGGGTGAACCGTGTCGTGCTACCCCAGCTGGCAGAGACCGGGCCACCAAACTAGACAACAAGATGCCAACCCAGCAGGAGTGCAACGTTGCGCCCCATGCAGGTTGCAGTAGATACGAGGCGAGGCCGCACCAGCTCGTGGGAGATGTCCAGCGTATGGAGCAGGACGTATGCACCGCCCAGCCGCTCCCTGCAACACACCGCGCTCCATTAATGCTACCCAACAAGACGCTGCTGGAAGCAGGCACACTCTCTGTGTACAGGCATGGCAGGGGCCGCACGTAGAGACGCCCAGCACGCGGAACAGTGCCTCGGTCTCGCGCGGACCCAGCCGCTGCGCCTGCGCATCCCCTGCGTCCGGCTCCCGCGCAGGCGCGCCGGCCAGGCGGAGCACCGCGCCCGCCTCTCGCGCCGGCCCTGTGCGACTTGCAACGCCATCCATCAGCTGTGCAGACAATGTGTGCAGGAAAGTGTACAGGTGGCGGAAGGCCCCCACCGTCCGCGGCCTTGCGCATGAAGCTTGTTGGGCACTGCGCGAGCAGGTGCACCAGCCGGGGCGACGCAGGCGGCGCGTCCCAGGCCGCCAGCTGCGCGTGCAGCGCCTCCACGAGCGGGTGTGCGGCCGCGGCTTGCAGGCTGTCCGCCTGCTCCGGCGCCTCCATGCCTGCGAGCTCTGCAGGATGTTTTTGCGCAAAGCCGGGAATGGTGCATCAATGTGCTGGTGCCAGCATCTGCATGTCTACATTGCCGGCATGGCATGCGCAAAGTGCTGCTTTTAAAGATGAGATGGCTGTTCATAGATCATGGCTCAGTTGTGTCTTCCCAAGCACGGGAGCACACACATGCAGTGCTACATCTTACAGTGCCAGCACCGCCGGGCTGGCTGCTGCTCCGCGAGTGCAACAATTAGCGCTGCCCAGCCAGACAGCTGGTGACAGATCCAGACCCTCAGACAGGCCTGGACTCTCTGGAGACACACGCGAAACCGGCAGACAGGTTCTGCTTGTTCAGTTGGAGCCAACCCCACGGCCGCAGCCGCCGGGCCCCGCCCGCGCGTTCATGCACACAGCTAGTCAATTCTGCAGGAAGCGCAGTATGTGGCCCCCTGCTGCACACCCGGAGGAGGCAGCTGAACGTCACGGTGCTCCGGCTGGCTTACACCCGGCACATGCCATGCTGCCTGAGCTGCATTCAGTGTCGCCACGCCTTTGACGAGCCTGCGGCGGCCTCCTCTTTGCAATACATGCAAGCCTTGCACAGCAAGCAGAGGCGAACCGATAAGCTGCATGAGTTTGCCGCTGGAGCGCCGGTGCCCTCAGCCCGTGCAATCATGCCATGACCACTTCAGCAGTGCAACCATGCACGACACCTCCCGGAGGCGCTTACGGAGCAGCACCCATGCGCAGACGCAGGCGTTGGCCCCCGGGTGCGCGCTCAGCAGGCAGCATGCCCATTTCCATGCTGCGCAGCCAACTTGGGAAGCGAGGCTGCGCGCCGGCGGGCCTCTCGCCCCCTGCTTGCGCTAGGGCTCAGTAACCCGCGCTGGCCTCCTGCGCGGCCTTGCGCAGCAGGCGAGGGCGGCGCTGGGGCGCGGCCCCATCCCAAACCCTACCCTCACCTCAGGGCTCAGTACACCGCGCTGACCTCCTCCGCGGCCTTGCGCAGCAGGCGCAGGCGGTGCGTAAGCTGCTCGCGGCGCTTGAGCGTGGTCTCGTCCTCGGCCAGCATGCGCATGAGCTTGCCGTCCTCGCCCTCCGCGACGTCCGCGTGCAGCTTGTCCAGCAGCCGCTTCTTGGCCTGCAGCACCTGCGCGGATAAGGCAAGGCGCGCACCTCAGCCCGCGGCACACACTGCGGCAATGCCGCAAGCCCGCTGCATGCGATTGCCATTGGCTGTACTCAAGCAATTGCTGGACTGGTCTCCAACAGGCTAATACCCTGGCAAATGCCATACAAAACATATGGTCCATTACAAAGTGCTGGCCTGCACTCAAAAGCGGGGACAAGGGCAGTTCAGGCAGCGCTATAGCTAGGACAGCATTAAGGAGCCGCTGCGTTGACATGCACCCGGGCAGAGGGTCGGGCGCGCACGAGGCAGTGCACGATGGCCTTGGGGATGGTCTGCTTCAGCTGCGTGCGGACGTGCGTGATGTAGGCGCTGACGTGCACCGCAATCTTGCGCATGTGCTGGTCCCCCGGCGAGCCGTCTTCCATGGAGTCCTCGACCTGCGCGCGCGCGCACAGCGTCGGCGCCGCCCCGCGCTCACACGTGCGCTTGTCACTGAAGCGCGGTGCGCTCTGTGCAATAGCACTGCCGGACGTCACGGCCGCGCGGCGGAGCTGCATGTGGGCACCCAGACATTAACCAGCACCGCGAGCGTGATAGCACGCGACAAGAGGGAGGCTCCGCCCTGCGGGCGGGCCATGAATGGGGTGCACAGGACATGAGCCGGACACCGGCACCGAAAGTCATAGATATCAGTCGCCCTGGGCCCGTCATGCAATTTCGTATGTTACGTACAATATCGTGTGAGACGCACACGCCCTAAGAATGATGCACGCCCTTCTGGGCCACGCGCTGCGCTGCAACGGGCGCGCCGCGGGCGGGCGCGCGGGCGGCGGCGGCGCGCCTGGCGGCCGGAGAGCGTGCGGATGACCTCGCCGCCCTCGGACCGCCCGTTCTGCGCCAGGATCTCCTTGAAAACCTCGGCGGTCAGATAGGAGCGCTCCATCTCGACCAGCGTCAGCACCATGCTCCGCGCCTCCTCCTTCATCGCCTCCAGCGCGACGGCCGCGCAGGTCGCGATCTCGCGCTTGAGCTGCGTGAACTGCGCCAGCTGCTTGCACTCCTCGCCCGCGATCGTGCGCGCCACGATCTGGCGCAGGATCGCGTGCACCTCCTCGACCGCGATGTCGGCAGGGCCCTTGAACAGCACCAGGCACTCCTGCGCACGCGCGCCGCGGTGCGCCGTGTCAGGGCCTGCCTCCAAACAGAGACCCTGGTGCTCAGGCAGGGCACCATTGTATCATGTCTGCGAGGCAGCCACACCCGATGCCTGTCAGGGGCTCATACATGCCCCAACCGCCATCACTGCACAGGCCTGCTGCGCCGGGCGGCGCCCGCTGCGGCCCCCGCAACCCGCGCCCCCCGGGCCAGGACGCGCGGCCACCACGCGCCTCCGCGCGCGCGCCAGGCGCGGCCGGTCGCGCGGGCGCGCCTGCAGCAGGCGGCGGTAGCCCATCTCGGGCGCGATCAGGTGCGGCTGGTAGCCGTCGGCCTCCTCCACAATGCGCTTGACGTTCTGCGGCTCCAGGATCTTGCGGAACTCCAGCTGCCGGATGTTCTCGCTCAGGCGGCGCTCGAAGACGGTCAGGATCTGCTCGCCTCCGCCCTTGCCGCCGTCCACCGACTTGGCGAACGCCTCCTCGAACTGCCGGCACAGCTGCGCGCGCCGCGGCGCGCGCCGCGTCAGGCGTGCGCGCGGGCCGCGCGGCCGCGCGCTGCCGGGGCGCGCCCGCCGCTGCCGCTGCTGCCGGCGCCCGCTTACTGCATGCCGGGAAGCGCTGCGCGCGCGCACCGGCAGCACGAAGCAAGCTCCATGCGTGAAACTCGACACCAGTGAAGCGTATGCTCTGGGGTTGGGGCCCGCAGCGGCCGCGCCAGGCGGCGCCGGGTGTGCTCCAGGGTACTGCTAGGGTCGGCATTAAGCGCGCTCCAGGGCCTGCGGCGGAGCCGGCGCCCAGACGCGCCGCACCTGCAGCACCAGGTGCACCATGGCGCCGCGCGTGGTCGCGCCGGGCCCGCCGAGCGCGGCCAGCTCGCGCTCCATGTCGATGATGCCGTCGTTGATGCTGTGCTGGATGACCGGCAG
>JAABUQ010008393.1_pt1 | contig 14507 bp, 15 predicted proteins | sample 5560001 | NCBI WGS metagenome assembly JAABUQ01 (sample SAMN10711888, study PRJNA513371) | rock metagenome | isolation source: Antarctica rocks | place: Antarctica: Victoria Land, Finger Mt nord | collected 2015-12-18
TTGATGATGCACTCCACAGAGTCGTTTGAAATCTTCGGGCTTGAGCTGCTGGTAACGTGAGTAGGTCATGATTCGGCCTCAATTGACCTACTTTTTCTATCACATCCTCATTTATGCAAGAACTCTATTGATTGTTACAGCAATTTCTGGGAAGTGGCGGCAAAACTCGGCGATCGCCGCAGGCAGGAAATGGGTAGCTACACTGCGAAAACAGGCAATTCGGACACTTGTACCATGCAAGCCTTTTTCTAAGTTCGCTTCCTTTACCATTTCCTCTAGCAGTTGCAATACTTGACGAGCATGGCGGATTACCCGCTCTCCTACTGGTGTGAGATTAGCACCGTGACGACCGCGAGCAAGTAACTTTACTCCCAACTCCTCTTCTAAGCTGGCGATCGCATGACTAACTGCCGATTGGGATAGCTCTAGATGCAGGGCGGCTTCACTAAAATTACCGTGTTCTGCTACTGCAACCAAACTCCGGAGCTGAGACAACTTTATTTGGGTACTATTGATTTGATTCATAGAGGTGATGTTAGATATTACTTTACTATCACCAATGCGGTTATATTATCTCATTCTAGATATATCGATTTTATTCATACTATATATCTATAAAATGCTTTGTTTGTCAATTAAGTAATTGTTAAATTGAATTTGTCTGCATCAACTAGCCGACAACTTAATCGGGGATAGTGTCTTATGAAAAATGTCAATTCATTAAATATCAATTTGGCAGCAATTATCACCCGAATTAATAAAATCACCGTTGAAAAATCTATTTCATTAAGTTTTGATGAAGTTTTGCAATATCTCATCGGGTTTTTCATTGGCAATAATAATTTACGGATTTGGGAAACTTATGATGATTGCGGTAACAATAGCTGGCATATATACGATCCGATTTCAGGCAATTATAATTGCGTGAATTCTGAAATGGAAATGCAAGCGTGGATCGAAAATCATCATAATTCAGAACTTAGTAATAATCAATGTTCGACCTAGAAAATAGCTTAATTGTCAGATCGACTAAAAGCTTTCAGCAATTGTCGATAGTAAGTCTAAGCTTTTACTTCAATAAAATTAATACCTTGTTCGATCTATTTAAGCAACCAAAGTATCTAGTTCCTCGCCTTTTCATTATTAATCCTAGCCAGCACTTAAAGCTACCGCTAGAGGTTAGGGAGGTTCAGGTATTGTCAGGTGTTGCATGGATAACAGTGGTGGAAGAAGATATCATTTTAACGTCTAGACAAAAAGCGCTATTGAGGTTAAATCAAGGAATTGCTGTAGTTTCTACTCTAAGTGATGAGCCATTAGTTTTAGTAGGTTGGGAAGGAAAAAATTTAAAAAGTCGAGTGAGAGCTAAATCGGAATGTTGTAACAGGTCAAACATATCGCCTAACAATAGAAAAGATAAGTAAGATCGTAATAGTGTTTTGGCGAAGCAACTTGAATGACCTTAACCGAAGAAATCCTGAAAGAGCTGCCCGGAGTCTTGGGTGGATTGCGACATGCCGATCGCCTTTTAACTTCGCTAAGAGAAGGTACTGCGACAATTCCCCAGGTAGTTAAACAAAGCCAGCTACCGTTAGGAAGTGTGGACTGGGATGTGGTTGTTTCGGGCGGCACGCTAGGAATTTTAATTGGCTGTGCCTTAGTCAAGTTAGGATGGCGCGTGGCATTGATTGAGCGGGGCATTCTGCGTGGTAGAGAGCAAGAATGGAATATTTCTCGCCCAGAACTAGAAGTTTTTCTGGAATTGAATTTACTGAGTGCGGCTGAACTAGAGCAAGCGATCGCTACTCAATACAACCCAGCTCGGATTAGCTTTTTGAATGGTTCGGAAGTTTGGGTAAAAGACGTTCTTAATATCGGGATCGATCCAGTTTTTCTGTTGGAAACCTTAAAGCAGCGGTTCCTAGATGCTGGCGGTTGTCTATTTGAAAATACACCATTTGAGAGTGTAGTCGTTCACCCAGATGGGGTGATGGTGGAAGCTACCAAGAACTTTAAAACACAGTTGTTGCTTGATGTGATGGGCTATTTTTCACCAATAGCTCAACAAGTGCGACAGGGGCAAAAACCTGATGGGGTTTGTCTGGTGGTAGGGAGCTGTGCCCAGGGATTTGCCAGTAACGATCGAGGCGATTTATTAGTATCGTTTACTCCCTTACAAAATCAATGCCAATATTTCTGGGAAGCTTTTCCAGCTCGTGATGGTAGAACAACTTACTTGTTTACCTATATGGATGCCAATCCAAAATACCTTGGTTTAGAGGCTCTCTTTGAGGAATACCTGCGCTTGCTACCTGAATACCAAAATGTGGAACTAGCTCAATTACAACTACAAAGGGCATTATTTGGGTTCTTCCCTTCTTATCAGCACTCAAGCAAATACCCTTGGAGTCGTATTCTTCCAGTCGGGGATAGTAGTGGCAACCAATCACCGTTAAGCTTTGGTGGCTTTGGGGCGATGGTACGTCATCTCAAGCGTTTGACAGTGGGAATTGATGAGGCGTTAAGAACAGATCAATTATCTGCGTCAGCGCTAGCACTTCTACAGCCTTATCAGCCGAACTTAAGTGTTACCTGGCTGTTTCAACGGGCAATGAGTGCGGGAATTGAGCAAAAGGTTGCGCCAGAACAGATTAACCAGCTACTTTCAGTCGTGTTTCAGGAAATGAGCCAGTTAGGGGAACCAGTACTAAAGCCATTTTTGCAAGATGTAGTCCAGTTCCCAGCTTTGACGCGAACACTGCTAAAAACTGCGTCTTCACATCCGGGATTAATTGCTAGGGTAATTCCACAAGTGGGATTGGGAAGTCTGCTGGATTGGATGGTGCATTACGTCAATTTGGGAGCTTATTCAGTGTTGTTTGAGTTGGCTAAAGTATGGGAACCTTGGGTGAAGAATTTACCTCCAGCAACACAATTTTATTGCCACCGTTGGATCGAAGCTTGGAAGTATGGCTCTGGTAAAGATTATTCTGGCTGATGGGCAATCCCTACACCCCAAGTATGAGATTAAGCCATATCACTTAGTTTAAAATGAAGAGGTAAGAACTGTATTCAAAAATACAGACAACAAGCTAAAAAATGATATGAAAGACAGTCTATTGGACTTGATGCGAACAGCATGGAAAAAGGTAAGCTATTTTATGACTGATAAATGCGAACCTCAGACTCAGAATGTGCAGGAAGTTTGGTGGCATAGCTATGGCTGTCAGGCAAAGTTCTACCCTTACTTGCCCGATTTAGAAGAAGCACGAGATTGGTTGGACAAGTTGTACTACAAGTCAAGCACAAAGTCGAATTTTGCCGAATAGAGTGAAATTTTCATCAGTTTGTTCTCCCTTATACGACAAGTAAGAAATCAAATAGGAGAATCTGTAGAAGGTAAAAAAGTCAGTTCATAGTAGGGTCAGACAAGATCAAACAGCTCCAATGGAAACATGGATCAATAACCTTCCTAAAGCAGAGCTTCACATTCATATCGAAGGTTCCCTAGAACCTGAACTGATGTTTACGATCGCCGAACGCAACCAAGTCACCTTGCCATACAACTCTGTGGCAGAAGTTCGCAATGCTTATCGGTTCAATAACTTGCAGTCGTTTTTAGATATTTACTACGCAGGTGCCTGTGTCTTGCTACACCAGCAGGACTTCTACGATCTGACCTGGGCATACTTACAACGTTGTGCGGCTCAGAATGTGCGTCATACGGAAATTTTCTTCGATCCTCAAACTCATACGGAGCGAGGAATTCCCTTCTCAACAGTAATTACAGGCATTCATCAAGCACTAGAGGCAGGAAAACAGCAACTTGGTGTTTCCTCCAAACTCATCCTCAGCTTTTTGCGACATTTGAGTGCTGAATCAGCAATGGCAACTCTTGAGCAAGCTCTACCATTCAAAGACTGGCTAGTTGGAGTTGGCTTAGACTCTTCTGAGCTGGGAAATCCTCCAGAAAAGTTTAAAGCAGTATTTGAGCGATCGCAAGCGGAAGGCTTTTTAACCGTTGCACATGCAGGCGAAGAAGGACCACCAGAATATATTTGGCGAGCAATTGAGATATTAAAGGTTTCTCGCATCGATCACGGAGTTCGCTGTTTAGAAGATCCGCAACTCGTCAAATATCTAGCAGAGCATCAGATTCCACTCACAGTCTGTCCGCTATCTAATGTCAAACTGGGTGTATTTGATGTCATGGCAAGCCACAATCTCAAGAAACTGCTGGAGGCGGGAATTTGTGTGACAATTAACTCCGACGATCCCGCTTACTTTGGTGGCTATATTACCGAGAACTTTCAAGAGATTTGGGACGCACTAGAGCTGACTCAAGCAGAAATCTATCAGCTTACTCAAAATGCTTTTCAAGCCGCCTTCTTAACTCCAAAGGAAAAGCGCCACTTTATAGATGAACTTAGAGTCTTTGATATGCCCAAGTCGGGGAAAGGTTAAGGGAAAGAGAAAAATCTCGTAAACCATTTTTACTGTTCGTCTTTCTCGCAATCGCTGTCAACCAAATACTTTTTTGTATCTAAATGAACAAAATACCTTAATTTAACGGTATACAGTATCCAATAACCAATGCTTTAAAGCATTTTATCTCTATCAGTCTTTTTACTCATTGGGAGAAATCAGCATGAGTGACGTTGAAAGTCAAGAAATTAAAGAGTTAGAATCTGGTTCTAGTCCGCCACAATCACAATATACAGGCAGGTTTGCGGCGGTCGCTCGTTTTTTCAAGTTCGACTTTTACCAAACTAACTTTAAAACCGAAACCATAGCGGGGATCACCACCTTTATGACGATGGGATATATCCTTGTCGTCAACCCGATTATCTTGTCAAATGCGATCTTTATCCAAAAATCAGGAGACTTGTTTTCTCAACTTGCCGTAGCAACAGCGATCGCGGCAGCAGTCGGTACGTTTTGTATGGCAATATTTGCCAACTATCCTTTTGGGCTAGCACCAGGGATGGGAACAAATGCATTTTTTGCCTTTTCAGTAGTGTTGGGACTGAAGATCGATTGGCGACTTGCCTTATCCTGCGTATTCGTTCAGGGACTAGTCTTCATTGCTCTCACTCTTACTGATGTCCGTCGCCTGCTAATCAAAGCAATTCCGCTCACTCTGAAACACGCCACTGCTGGCGGGATTGGATTATTTATTGCTTACATTGGGTTGTCGGGTGACGTGCATCACGGTGGTGCCGGACTGATTGTGGCAAATGAGGCGACTAAAACCGCACTTGGCAGTTTGGCGCAACCAAATACTTTGATGGCGGTAGCTGGACTGATCCTCACATCAGCCTTTGTGGTGCGGCGGATTAAAGGGGCATTGCTGTGGGGAATTTTGGTAACTGCATTACTTGCTTGGACTTTAAGTGTTTCACCTTGGCCTCAAGGTGTTTTTGCTTTACCACAGATTCCCAAAGATATATTTGGACAAGCAATCGGCGGATTAACTCATCTGAATGGTAGTAACTTTATCGACTGGTTAGCCGTACTGTTTGTATTTCTATTTGTCGATATTTTTGACACGATTGGGACACTTACTGGAGTCGGGATGCGAGCGGGTTACATTGGTCCTGATGGTGAATTGCCCCGCGCCAATCAAGCTTTAATGGCAGACGCGGTGGCGACAACAGTTGGTCCAATCTTTGGCACATCTAGCGTTACCTGTTACGTTGAGTCGGTTGCAGGCGTAGCAGAAGGAGGGCGCACAGGTTTCACGTCTGTGGTGATCGGTTTTTTGTTTGTGGTTTCGTTGTTCTTTATCCCAATTTTTCAAGCAATTCCTGCATTTGCGACTACACCAACCTTAGTGATTGTTGGAGCCATGATGTTGGCAGAAGTGGGTGAAATTCGTTGGGGTGACTTAGCCGAAGCAATTCCAGCGTTTTTGACTATATTCATGATCCCTTTGACTTACTCGATTGCCGAAGGTTTGTCAATTGGTTTCATTTCCTATCCACTGCTGAAGGCATTCCAGGGCAAAGCTCATGAGATTTCAGTAGGCACTTGGGTAATTGCTGGTATCTTTGTTGCCAGATTTATCTTTATGACGCTGCGTTTCCATAACTAAGCATGGAGTTACCGCTCCAGGTTTGGACGACACGACCAGTTAATTTTTGCCCCAGCCAAGGCGTATTAAGTGAGAGAGATTTCACAGTTTGTCTCTCAACTGTCCAACTTAGTTGGGGGTTAAATAAAGTCATTTCAACTTCCTCACCAGGAGCGATCGCTCTAGGGATTTGCTGTAAACACAAGGCTGGACGGCTACTCAAAGCTTGCCACAGTTCTAAAGCTGACCAATCCCCACTCTCCACTAGATTCTGCCAAAGTAACGGCAGTGCCAATTCTAAGCCAATCGCGCCAGGAGGAGCGGCGGCAAAAGCAACAGTTTTTTCTTCATAGGTACACGGAGTGTGATCGATCGCGATCGCATCAATAATTCCCTGCTGTACTCCTTGTCGGAGTGCCACTACATCAGAGCGATTACCCAGAGGTGGCTCTAGTCGTAAGTTGGGATCGTAGCTAGAAACTGCTTGCGTATCCAGTAATAAATGCATCCAACTGGTGCTAGCAGTAATCGGCAAGCCCCGCACTTTTGCCGCTTGAATCAGCTCAACACTACGAGCCGTAGAAACGCGCATGATGTGTACTGGCGTACCAGTCGCGGCAACAATTTCTAGTAAAGCTGCCAAAGCAGATGTTTCAACGATCGCAGATACAGAGGGCAATCCTAAGCGAATCGAGTCACGTCCTTCTCGCATGACTCCATTTTCTCGCAAGGAGAGATCGCAAGCCCAAAGCGCTACTGGCTTACCAAAAGGCTTGAGGTATTCTAATAAACGTCGCACCAGGACCAAATTCTCTAATGGTTGCCCATCGGCAAAGCCTACTACGCCAGATGCAGCCGCTAACTCTGCTAATTCAGTCATTTGCTGCCCCTTTACTCCCAGGGTGAGAGCTGCCCAATAGTAAACTTGAATCGGTACTTCAGAGCGCCAGAGAGACTGCAACTGTGCTAGCCCTGCCAAGTTATCCACTGGCGGTAGTGTATCTGGTAGGATCGCCAAACGTGTAAAACCTCCAGAGGCGGCGGCACTCGCAAGAGAGAAAAGCGTTTCTCGTTCTTCAAAACCAGGCTCTCCCGAATGGCTATACAGATCGACTAACCCAGGACCAAGAATTAATCCCCGACAATCTCTAATTTGATTAGCTGGATGTTGGGATATTCTCTCTTCTACTGCCTTAATTACACCATCTGCAATTAGCACATCGGTTATTTTGTCAGTTCCAGAAACTGGATCTAACAGCCTTACTTGTTGCAGTAATTCACTCTTCATGCCTGAACGCAAATAGAGACGACTCTACAACGCTCCAGTTGCTGTCCGATCAAGGATACCTCCCCCTAGATGACTAGTGATATTCATTGCTTGCAGCACTGGCAATCCCGCCAAACCTTGGGGGTAGTCGATCGCGGTGACAGCTCCATTACCTTGTCTAAAGTTCCAAAAATGTTCAAGTTCTAAGCCGAGAATATGGCAAAGTAAAACTTTGTTGGTAGCATCATGTGCAACTACTAAACCCGTTTGAGGCGGCTGTGCCACTGATGTTAAAATCGACTCCCAAGCTTTTACACTACGTTGCCATACCTGTTGCAAGTTTTCCCCTTGTGGCATTTGTACCGAGGCTGGATCTTCCCGCCACCGATGTAGCTCACCTGGACATGTCTGCTCAATCTCTACTTCTAATTTTCCTTCCCAAAGTCCATGACTAATTTCTCTTAAGCCATCTTGCAATTCCAGATGAATAGATGGGTGATACTTGAGAATAATTTCGGCTGTTTCTTTAGGACGCAACATCGAGCTACTAACGGCAAAGTCAATAGTGACTTCCTTTAGCAGTTCTGCTGTTTTTCCTGCTTGTGCCCTACCATTATCGTTAAGGGGAACATCAATTTGCCCTTGAAACCTACCTTGTCGATTCCAGTCAGTTTCGCCGTGACGTATCAGCAATAAACGCTGTCCTTGATGATTTGGTCGGAGTGAGGGTAAAATTTCTCCCAAGTGGGCTGTCTGATTCAGTGACTCTAGTTGAACTGGTTGCCCCAATCCTAGTGAAAAATTTAGTACACTAATGCCACAGTTAGACTGTTGGATAGAGTGGTAGCGAGCGGGTGAAATTCCCAATGCCGTGCTAATCAATGCCCGATTGATGCCATTATGACCCACTATTAATATTGTTTCTCCCGCATAGCGAGGTAAAGTATCTTGCCAAAATTGCCGCGCCTGTTCGTACAAAGTCGGGACTGGTGAGTGTTCCCCCCCTACCTCGGTTGATACTGGCATTTTTAGCTCGTGGGGACGCTCTTGCCAAACACGGTAGTCTTGTGCAAATTGCTCTTTTACTTCTGCAACTAGCATTCCCTCCCATGAAGGTAGGTCAATTTCTAGTAGTTTAGCCGAACTAGTAAGAGCTAATGAGCGATCGCCAGGTAGATTTGAGAGAATTATTTCTGCTGTCTGTTGAGCGCGTTGGAGGGGACTGGTGTAAATAGCAGCAAAGGAAAGATGACTAAGAGCAGCAGCTAGTTGACGGGCATCAGAGCAGCCTTTTGCTGTCAAAGTTGACGCATCACTGCGACCTTGGATACGCCGCTCAGTATTATAACTGCTTTGACCATGACGCACGATAATTACACGAGTACCCAGGACTTTATCCTCCAACAGCAATAGTTTGATGCATGAAACCAGGGTTATTTTAGCAGGGAGTGGCAGGCAAGTTGCAAGTCGCAAGTCGCAAGTCGCAAGTAAGGGGAGGGGGAGAGATCTGTGTTTTATGGGCTATTTGTTACGATGGTTTAGCTGGGATGTCGCGTTAACTGGGCAGTGAGGGGAATTGATGAAAGCGTGGGTGGTAATTAGGCGGTCAATTTTAATTTTATTATCGGTGGCGGCACTCTTTGTAGTTGGCACGTCTCTATGGGAAAGCTGGCAACAACCTCAAGTTCAAAGCCGTTTGGAACTTTCGCAGACTAATATCCTGCTTGATGCGACTCAGTGGCAACCAGAAGTTAGTGACAGCAAGATTGCTGCTGCTCGTAAGACATTAGTGGGAGATAAACCTTTAGAAGCGGCAACTGAGCAGTATCAGGAAGCACAAGCATCTGCTCAAACTAACTTAGAGAAAGCTAAGTCACAACTCGAACAACTGCGATCGCAACCTGTTACTACTCCTGCCCCGCCTAAAACTCAAACAAAACTCGTTCCTGTTCCTGAAACTTCTCGCCTCCAGCAGCAACAGCAATTGCAGCAGTCAATTCAGCAGATGGAGAAATTATTTGCCCAATTGGATCTGCGACTCGGAATCTTACAAGCCCAGCAAGGACAAACTAATAAGGCGATCGCGACTTGGAGCAAATTAGCGCCTAGCTCAAATCAAGAGCCAACACCATTAGTCGAAACAGCAAATGTCTTGACTGGACTTTGGAGTAAACCTGCTCGTCTATTACCGGATGCCGAACAATCATTACAAAATAATTTGGATGGTTGGTTTCGCTATCAGGCTTTAGCTCGGTTTTATCAATTAGATCAACGTCTGGAAGCACTAAATAGTCTGCAAGCTGCTGAACAAGAAGTGGCAGGGCAAGCATTGTTGAAATTAGCCATTATTGGCAGTATTCCCGTGTTGGGAGGTTTAACTGGTTTGGGGCTACTAATTTTTCTCATTAGTCAGCGGCTATTACGAGGCAAGGATTCCTTATTGGCTCAAAATGAGGATATCGCTTGGTCAACTCCTTGGAATGGCGAGACAATATTACAAGTGTTTGTCTTGGGTTTTTTCCTGGTTGGACAAATTATTGTACCGTTGCTATTAGTTCAGTTTAAGCCAACAAGTTCTGGTGTGCGGATTCAAGCCGTTACGATCTTGATCACATATACGTTATTGGCATTAGGCACGCTTGGGGTGTTGTATCTGTCAGTCAAGCCCTTTTTACCGTTGCCGTCAGGGTGGTTTAGTCTGGATTGGCGAGGGAACTGGTTTTTGTGGGGGTTCGGTGGTTATTGTGTAGCACTGCCGTTAGTGGTTGCGGTGTCGTTGTTAAATCAACAGCTATGGCAAGGAGAAGGGGGTAGCAATCCGTTGCTGTCCTTAACGTTAGAGTCGCGAGATCGCATAGCACAAGCGATATTTTTCTTCACGGCGGCGATCGCGGCTCCATTATTTGAGGAGTTTCTATTTCGGGGCTTTCTGTTACCTTCTCTAACTCGTTACTTACCAGTCTGGGGTGCCGTTGTTACTAGTAGCTTATTATTTGCTGTAGCTCACTTGAGTCTATCTGAGATTCTGCCGTTGACAGTGTTGGGAATAGTTTTGGGGATAGTTTATACTCGATCGCGCAATCTCTTGTCTTCCATGCTGATCCACAGTCTTTGGAATAGCGGCACCCTCCTAAGCTTGTTTGTCTTAGGTAGTGGAAATTAAGCAAGACTTAAAAACTCAGACAGGCGGTTGTAAGTCTGGATAATAGTTGCGTCAATCCCGCCGCTAGACTCGATAAAGGTAAAGGAAATTGGCTCTTTTGAATGACGCAAGAAGCTTACTTGAATATGCGTTAGGCGATCGCCTTCTAAAAAGTCAGGAATTGATTTTTCAACTTCAGTGACTTCCAAATCAGAAATTTCCTCTAGAAGGCATTGAGCTATCTGCTTGGTTAAATAGCTCTTATGTACCATTAGTGTTTTACTGATTTTATCTAATTTGCATCGAACAACTTTTGCGTGAACAAGCCAGATCCACAAACCAGGTAGAGTTAAGCAAAGTCGCAGGGGAATAGCTGCTATATGGTTGAAAAAATCCTACCCATTTGAAGGGCTGGTGTTACCAGGTTCTACAAATAGATCTGAGTAGAACGGTAGCAGTGATATTAGAACAATATAAAGACCTATACTTCGACTTGGTAACGAAGCAACTGCTTTTAGTACAAGTTTATCTGGTTCTGACTTAGCGATTTGGAACCCAATATGAGTACTGAATTGCCGTAAGATGGCTAGTACGAACTCGCTAAATTTCTCCTCAACCGTTTCAAAAAAACTCATGGGCGAAGAAATGAAGTTAGCAGCAATAATAACACCAAGAAACTTAAAATGTCTTAAACGATGGGTTCTGTCGAGTTTTTTATAGCGCAGAAGTATTTGTAAGGCGAGTGATGAAGTGCAAGTCGATGAGGTTAGGCAAGAAACAGTTCTGAGCAGGGGATTTTAATATCTGGGAAAGCTAACGGCGCTAAAACTGCATCCTGGTTCAAAATGGTTTCTTCTTGGTAACTCTGATTACTAGGTTTACAGAAAGTGTAAACTCGACGTTCGATGATGTCTAAAATTCAGTACTCGACAATATTAGCTTTGGCGTAGATCGGGGCTTTTTCTTGACGATCAATGTTAAGGCTGGTGTGTGCAACTTCAATCAAGAGAAATATTTCACTAGCAGCCGGATGATGATTAGCATATGCACCTGGATCGATTTTAACTATAGCAATATTAGGTTCTGGTTCGGAAGCAGATAAGGTGATGGGCAACTGCATCCGCACATGGGCTAAATTTATTAGTCGTGCTTTGAGGTAGTCACATGCTCGTTGGGTGGTAGCAGCATGGGGTGGATGCTGGGGACTCATCTGAACAATCTTACCCTCTAGAAGTTCAACCTTATCGTTTGTCATCAGGATGCCTGCCTCGATCATCCGGTGATATTCTTCTACTGTCCATAAACGGATTTGGGCTGTAGTCATAGGAATACGCGGTAAGTGGGAAACTCAGCGGAGCAAGGAAAGCTGCGCCTCCGGTCCCTTTAGGGCTGAGAGGAAAACGACTCGTGGGGTTAAAACCCCCTTGAAGATTTTGACAACTGCGAATGTTTTCGCTACGGTACTGGTAGTGCTGGCGAAAACCTGATGTATCTGACTCAAAAGAATCAAATACGGGGACTCAAGGCGGATGAGTTTGAAACCTTGAAAGAACTCTGTCGGCTGAGCAAAAATCTCTACAATGTAGGGCTTTATACTGTTCGACAATACTACTTTCAAGAACGTAAACACCTTCGTTACGAATCCAACTACCACTACTGCAAAGGAAATGAAAATTACAAGTTGTTGGGTACGGAGATTGCTCAACAAACTCTGAAAGTGGTAGATCGAGCTTTTCGGGGTTTTTATGGTTTGGTTAATGCTGTCAAATCTGGGACTTACAACAGTCAGGTAAAATTGCCTCACTACTTGCCAAAAGAAGGCTACTTTTCTTTGATTGTCCCAAGAGTCAAAGTTAAAGATGGAAAGTTTCGAGTTCCAATGTCCAACGTTTTTAAAGCTGGACACGGGGAAATTTGGATACCCTTTCCGGCAAGGTTGAATCCAGACACTTTGAAGGAAGTTCGGATTCACCCCAAGTATAACGGCAGGTTTTTTGAAGTTGAGTTTATTTCGGAGGTTGAGGAAACACCAATAGAAAATGTCGCCGACAGTGCCATAGGCATTGATTTGGGACTTGATAATCTGGCAACTTGTGTTGACACCAATGGGGCATCCTTCATTTTGGATGGCAAACCACTCAAATCTTTTAACCAATGGTTCAATAAAGAAAACGCAAGATTGCAGTCGATTAAAGATTTGCAGAAAATTAAAGGCACTACTGAGCGTCAGGCGCGATTGGCAATCAACCGAAATGCCAAGGTTCGAGATTATCTGAATAAAGCTGCCAGATATGTGGTTAACCATTGCATCAAGCAAAGTATTGGCAAACTAGTGGTAGGCTTCAATATTGAAATGAAGCAAAGCATCAATATTGGTTCTCGCCACAATCAAAATTTCGTTCAAATCCCACACAGTAGTTTTCGGTTTAAACTGAAAGCGCTTTGTGAAAGACACGGAATTAAGTACATTGAACAAGAAGAGTCTTACACAAGTAAGGCAAGTTTTCTTGATGGAGATCCAATTCCGGTTTTTGATCTTGATCATCCCAAAGAACATAAGTTCTCTGGCAAGAGGGTTAGACGTGGTTTGTATCGAACTGAGCATAATTTACTGGTTAATGCAGACTGTAATGGTGCTGCCAATATTTTGAAAAAAAGTAAGCACAATGTTTTAAGCGGAGTGTCTAGTGGCTGTTTGGCTCAGCCTTTAAGAGTGAAAATCTCTTAATAATCTCAGCGTCAAGATACCTGAAAGTGTCAATACTCTATTCCCTTTGGTGCTAATCAAGAAAAATTAGGCAGATCGCGCCCTTGCTAGCTCAATAAAGCCGACTCAAAACATAGTCCGCCATATTAATTAAGGCTTGGCGACATTCTGACGGCGGTAAATCGGCAATATGCTCAACCGCCATCTGAGCATGTTGAGCAGCTAATTCCCTCGCTCTTTCTAAACCATGACTGTCCTGAATTAAAGCGATCGCCTGCTCTAAATCGTCTGGTTGAGCAAACTCTCTTTCAATTAGCACTTTTAAGTATGGTTTTTCTTCCAAAGCAAATAACACTGGTGCTGTTAAATTCCCACTCTTAAGATCTGATCCCGCCGGTTTGCCCAAAATCTCAGCCGAACCAGTAAAGTCTAAAATATCATCCACTATTTGAAATGCTAGCCCCAGATGACGACCGTAATCGTACAGATGTTCAGATGTTTCCCTAGAGACATCGCTGAGTAAACCAGCAGATTTAGCACTGTTAGCAATTAGAGAGGCAGTTTTGTAGTAACTCTTTTCTAGATAAGTCTCAAGCAACATGTTCTGATCGAAGCGATTCAGTCCTTGCTGAATTTCTCCTGCTGCCAAATCCATAATCACTTCTGACAGCAGTTTAACCACCTCTAAATTATCTAGATTAGCTAGATACCAGGAAGACTGAGCAAATAAAAAATCTCCTGCCAAAATTGCTACCCGGTTGCTACCTAGCATACTGTGGACTGTCGGAACGCTACGACGCATTTCCGACTCGTCTACTACATCGTCATGTACCAGACTTGCCGTGTGGATCATTTCGGTGATTTCGGCTAAACGTCGGTGGCGAGGAGTAATCTCTTGATCCAACATTGTCGCTCGCGAAATCAGCAGGACGATTGCGGGTCTGAGTCGCTTCCCTCCTGCCCCAAATAAATGCTCTGCTGCTGCTGAGAGGATAGGATGACGTGTACCTACTAAATCTATTAAGTTCTGTGATAGCAAACGCAGGTCTGCTTCAATTGGCGAAAACAGGGAGGTGACTGAGGTCATGGATGAGCTGACTTAGGCTTTAGTTACGAAAGTTTACATACTCTGTACTTATTTTAAGCTAACCCTGCCGCTGTTGCACTGATGCTAAGACAAAACCATAGATGCGCCAGTTCAAGCATGAAGTGCATCACCTAGAAGTCCTGCCGTGAGGGACTCATAGAGGTAGTCTGATGTTTACCACAACTTCAAGACCTCCCTATGAGCTACAACCAGCTTAGTGCATCAGAGCGC
>JAABUQ010008394.1_pt1 | contig 14507 bp, 11 predicted proteins | sample 5560001 | NCBI WGS metagenome assembly JAABUQ01 (sample SAMN10711888, study PRJNA513371) | rock metagenome | isolation source: Antarctica rocks | place: Antarctica: Victoria Land, Finger Mt nord | collected 2015-12-18
TGTTGGCCAAATTGAATACGATTTCGTAATACAGCCGGTAGTAGCGGGCGTGCTGAACGGAAAGCGAGATCAGGTCCTGGACGGGCACATCAGCCGGGGGACGGTTGAGCATGGGCTGAACGGAAATGAGCTGCAACCCGTTAGACTTTATTTCGTAGCGCGCAATCTCGGTTCCCAAAAATCCCTGCAGTCCCCTGCGAGATGAGCCCTTCTCGTAGTAAGCGTTCTCGATACGAAGTTCCATCAAAGGCCGCAGATCTATCCAACTGTGAGCCGGTTCGAAACCGTTGTAGTCCCGCAAAACATCCGTTAGCGGAGTCTCACGAGAATCGGGCGATCGCAACAGGTAAGCCGGCGTGCCGCGAAGAACCTGGAACGCCTTTCCGTGGCGGAAAGCGCAGGACACAAAGGAGAGTTGGAAGATCATCACGGCGCAGCATTGAATTTTCCGTAAACAGTTGCACAAGGGGATTACCCTACCCTTAAAGCACTCATCGGGTCAATTTGCGCCGCGCGGTGAGCCGGAATGTAGCTGGCAGCCAAGGCGATGAGGACAAATAAGAACGCGGTCAGCATGAACGTTAACGGGTCAGTAGCGCTTACGTGAAACAAGAGGTGTGTTAGTACCCGGGTGAGCAGAAAGGCTCCGCCAGCGCCAAGTGCCACGCCGGTTATTGCTAACCCAAGCCCCTGGCCCAGGACAAGCTTCAGGATGTCGCCTTTTTGCGCCCCCAACGCTGTCCGAATGCCAACCTCCTGCGTCCGCTGCGCCACCGAATACGCGATCACGCCGTACAGTCCCACCAGCGAAAGCACCAAGGCTATCCCGGCGAACGCACTCACGAGGATCATTGTTAGACGGCGCTGGCCCAAGGTCGAGTCCAAAACGTCGTCCATAGTCCTGACGTCGGAAACTGGCTGGTTGCGATCCACGTTCAGGACCGCATTGCGCACAACGTGGACGAAACCTAGCGGATCACGCGAGGTACGTACAGCCAGGTAGGCGATCTGAGGAGGGTGTACGATGATCGGCACAAAGAATTCCGGACCGCTATCCGCAGTGAGATCACCTTCATGGACATCTGCAACAATGCCGACAATCTCCATATTTCTCGTGTGATCGATGCCCTCTCGCAAGTGTTGGCCAACAGGATTCACGCCCGAGGGATAGTTTGGCCAGAAACGCCGGGCAAAACTTTCGTTGATGACCACGCCAGATTGGGCGCTAGAGGTAGCGTCTTTCTCCGTTAAATAGCGCCCTCGCCTCAACGGGATTCGCAGGGTCCGAAAATAGCCGGGTGTCACGCTCTGCAGCCGAGCTGTTGGCTGTTGACTGCCGTCTACCATCGGTTGTCCCTCGACGAGGACGTTCGTTCCGAGCCAACCTGACGTGGTCGGGATCGATATTGCGGCCGTGGCATTCACAACGCCGGGCAGGTCTCCTACACGCCGCACGAGCTCGCGAAAAAATGCGACTCTTTTCTGATCGGAGTCGTATTCGGCCGCTGGCAAAGTAATCTGCATTGTTAATATGTGCGCGGGTTCGAATCCGGGATCGACCGCGCGCAGATGCACGAAGCTCTTCATCAGCAGGACGGCACCGATTAACAGAACGATGGATAAGGAAACCTGCCCAATTACGAGCACTCCGCGCGTGCTTACCCCAAACAATGTGCCGCGACCGGTGGTCAGGCCGTGTCCCGCACCCACACCGCTCTCTCGCAACTCGGTCACTAGGTCCCGGCGCGAGGCACGCAAAGCCGGAGCTAGGCCGAACAGAATGCCGGTCGTGATAGAGAGAGCAACTGTGAATGCTAGTACCGAGCCGTCAAGACGGATCGATACAAAGCCAGGCATATTGAGGGCGCTCACGTGTTTGATACCGGTGAGTGCCCATATTGCAAATGAAACGCCGATGATCCCGCCTCCAACCGCCAACACCAGGCTTTCAGTCAGCAGTTGCCGGACCAGCCTGCCCCTGTCTGCACCCACTGCCGCCCGTAGAGCGAATTCGCGAGATCTGGATGTTGAACGCGCGAGCAAAAGCCCAGCCACATTAGCGCATGCAATCAGGAGGACGAAAGCCACAGCCCCAAATAGAATCAAAAGTGTTGGGCGTAGACCTGCTACAAGCTGAGCCTGCAGCGATGTCACATGTAGTCCAAGGCCGGGTCGAGCATCCATATTGTCCGGGTGTGCACGAACATATTGCTGGTTTAATACGTTGAGTTCGGCCTGCGCTTCCTTCAAACTGGCTTCCGGCCTCAATCTTGCAAACGCATTCAGAGGGGTGACATAACGCCAGAACCGAGGAGGTAACATCGACCATTCCGTAGGTCTTGTAACCCATACCTCGGTGTCTGTAAAGGGAAAGGCAAAATTCGGAGGCAGTACGCCTACTATCGTGTAAGGCAGAGCGTTGAGTGTCACCGATTTGCCGGCAATCTGCGGATCGCCATTGAAACGACGCTTCCAAAGTCTGGAGCTGATGATCATGACAGCAGGACTTCCGGGAGCGTCTTCCTCGGAAAGAAAACTGCGGCCCACGACCGGCCTGACTCCCAGAGTGGTGAAGAAGTTGGCTGATACGCGTGCGCCTTTAAGCGCCTCCGGTCCTCCAGGGCCGGAAAGTGACATGTCTTCCTCAAATTTCAGGTACGCTGCGACTGAGTGAAAGGACCGAGCAGTCTTTCGTATCTCCTCTAATCGCATCGGTAAGACAGAGCCGTCACGCTCGCCCTCACGATTATTGTCGACGGAGATCCGTACCAGCTGCTGAGGTTCCGGATACCGGAGCGGCGTCAGAAGCGTACCGCGTATGACGGTAAAAATTGCGGTGTTACCGCCGATCCCAAGAGCGAGCGTGAGCACGGCCGTTATGGTGAAAGCGAGATTTTTCCGCATTGTCCGGATTGCATACCGCACGTCCTGCAAGCTCGTTTCGAGGAAGGCTAAGCTGCTCATTCGATATACCTCCTCACGGATTGAGGTTGAATTGCCGAGTTTTCTTCTCGCGGCTGAGTATGCTTCCTCCCGTGACATGCCGCGGCCTATGTTGTCTTCTGTCTCGGCTTCCAGGTAGAACTGAAGTTCTTGAGCGTTTTCCGAAAGTCGCTTTGCTCGACGAAAAACACTAATCCACCGCATATCGTGCTTACTCCGTAGCCGGTTTCAGAATGCGGCTTATCCCAACGACCAGCCGTTCCCATCGTGACGTCGCGGCGGCCAACTGCTTGCGACCGGCTGCAGTAAGGCGATAGTACTTTGCTTTCCGATTGTTTTCAGAAGTACCCCAGAATGATGCTATCCATTCGCGGTCCTCCAGCCGATAGAGCGCCGGGTAAAGAGACCCGTGCTCCACTTGAAGCACTTCCTCCGAGCCCTGCTCAATTATGCGAGCGATCGTGTGACCATGCGCAGGACCAAGTATTAGAGTCTGAAGAATGAGCATGTCCAGTGTTCCTTGCAACATGTCACCTTCCGGCCTGCTTCGTTTAGCCATAGCTCTGTGATTATTCTACAGGAGGCTCTATATGTTCTTCTAGCGGAGGTACCACAATGATCTGTGGAATTTCGAGTGCTATGCTCTCCGGTTCCACTAGACGTGCTAATAATGAGTTTTATCTGAGGATTGTGAAGTACGGCTGTCGGTAAAGTGATCCTTGGCCTGCGCGAAGATCAGCTCAAAGACTCTTCGGAATGAACTTCGTGGACTGCCAATCAACTGTTCCAAGGTGGAGGCTCCCAAAATAGACTTCCAGGGCATTGTCAGAGCCCTGTAAAAGGCCCACGGGCTGATCTCTCAACACCTCCGTGATGAAGATCTCCCGATTCTTCCAACGTATTGTTCCGTTTCGCCGAATCGGTCTGACTATATAAGGCTCTTGATAAGTAATCGCGTCCAGCTTCGCTGGGAACGCTTTTTCACTCGGCGAATACATTGAAAGTGGCGTCTTCATTCCAAGAGCTTGGTGAGGGCGTTCGCGATTGAACGATAGTGTGAACTCCTCAAAGCGTGCTTGTTGCGCCAAAAGAGTTGGTGCTGGCGGACTGGCGGTGTCTTCTTTTAGTGTTCGATGCATCCGTTCATGGCGCCCATTCTGAGTCGGTTTGCCGGGGTCGATCCTCTCGTGAACGATTCCAAGTTGCATCCACTTGATGGACAGCTTGCTGATCCCTAAACCGCTGATCGAGCTGAATGGGGTGCCGTTGTCCGTTCGTATGCGTTCCGGTATTCCATACTTTCGCATGAGCGCATCACAAATCCGGTCTACGTCGTCGTGGCCCAAGCTTTTGATAGCTTGACAGTGGAGAATGAAGCGGCTGAACGCATCCGTTACAGTGAACGTGTCACAGCGCTCTCCACTGGCGCAATCAAAACTTCCTTTGAAATCCATACACCAGACCTGGTTCGGCCTGATCACCTCCACTAAGGCAAGCCTGAATGGGACGACTCTCCGTCGCCGAGGCTTGCGCGTCACTCGCGCTTTTCGTAAGATCTCGTGAATCGTGCTGGCGGCTGGCCAGTTGAATTGCGGCTCTGATTGCAGCAGCCTTACTTTCAGCTTCCTTGCACCCCAAGTCGGATGCTTTGCGCGAAGCGCCAATATTCGGTCGATGAGATCTTTCGGCGTGGCCCGCGGACTGACCTTTGGTCGGCGGCTCATATCTATAAGAGCAACTGGGCCGCCATGACGATAACGATCTCGCCATTTGTAACCCGTCTTCCGCGAAATGCCGAAAGCACGGCACAAAGCAGTCATTGACTCTTCGCTTTTCAGCAGTTCCGCTATGAACTTCACACGTTGATCTAACACTCGACTCTCTTCCCAAGGCATCCGCCGCATTCTCTGCTACATCGCCCTTGTCGAGTCCATCCCGAAGTCACCCGTGTCCCTGGCCCAGATTGTTACCGATGTTCCCGGGCCATACAAAGCGCCATCCTTCCCACGCCGCAGCCAAAAAGCGTGTCTGCGTCTCCCATCCTCAGCGGGCCGTTCCTTCCCGCAACGCCCTGTACGCTTTTGAATGAGGCTGCGCCGTCCAAAAGCTCAGCCTTCACGTAGCTGGCCGTCAAGAGCGCCTCCGCAACGCCGTGAACCGATCACCACTAGGGGGGACCTGCGCCTTGACGGTTGAGCCGTGATGCAAGAACGTCCAGTGGGGAATAGCGCCGACCGCAGGGAGGATGAGCGCCGGTACAGGGATGACGAGAGCATCACGAATCAAAACAGAGGAGACTATCTTGGATCAACACTTCCGTTATTTTGTCGGGATTGATTGGGGAACACAAACTCATTGCGTTGTATTGCTCGATGGCGAGGGACGAGCGATCGAGCAATACAACGTCGCCCATAGTGGTGAGGGTCTGTTTACCCTCGTGGAAAGACTCAAGCAGCGAACGGGCTGTGAGCCAGTTGAAGTGGCTGTCGCCGTTGAAGTCGCTTGGGGGTGCTTTAATCGAAACGCTCGTGGAGAATGGCTTTAGCTTATTCTCGATCAACCCGAAGCAAGTGGATCGGTTTCGCGACCGGTTCACGGTAGCAGGAGCGAAGGACGACTCCCGAGATGCTTTGGTATTGGCCACCTCTCTAAGGACGGACCGAAAGAGCTACAAGCGTATCGAGGTGGAATCTCCAGAAATCATCCGACTACGGGAGCTTTCTCGATTTGAGGAGGAGTTAAAAGTAGAGCTTCGGCGGGCCACCAACCGTTTGTGGCAGCAGCTCCATCGCTACTATCCACAGCTGCTCAGTCTGAGTCCCGCTGCCGATGATAGATTCGTTTGGGACCTGCTGAGTGAGGCCCCAACTCCGGCTCAAGGCGCGGACATTAGCCGTATCCACATAGAACGTATTCTCGCCACTCATCGGATCAGGAAGTTCTCCGCTGACGAAGTGCTTTCAACCCTGAAAGCCACTCCGCTTGTGCTAGCCCCCGGAGCAGGCGAGGCGGCCGCTGAACACGTCTTGCTCTTACTTCCGCAGATCAAGCTGCTCGATCAACAGCTTCGAGATGTGAGTCGACGCATCGGCCAGGTCCTCACCACGTTGGCGAAATCCAACGCCGAAGATGGCGTATCGCCATCAGATGCGAGTTTGATCCTTTCCATTCCCGGAATCGGGCCGGCAGTTGCCTCAACACTTCTGACGGAAGCCTCTCGGCATATACGAGAGCGTGACTATCAAGCTTTGCGTTGCTATGCCGGGACAGCGCCGATAACCAAGCAAAGCGGAAAAAGGAAAACCATAATCATGCGGAACGCCTGCAGTGTCCGACTGCGCAAAGCCGTTTATCACTGGGCATCCACCAGCATCAACTGCGATAGCAGAAGTCGCCAGCAATATGATGCCTTGCGAGCATCCGGACATCATCATGCGCGCGCCTTACGTGGCCTTGCCGATAGACTCCTTGGAATATTAGTGTCGATTTTGAAGCACCACACGAAATTCAGCCATTTGCGCCGCCAATCCTCTTCTGCAGCGTAGCGCGCCGGCCATCCGTTGGTTCATGGGTCATCATCGCAGGCGCTGAAGTGATTCTCTAAAGGTTGTCTCCCTCCGACCTACTCCTGGCGCAGCGTTTCGGTCGGATCGATGGAAGCGGCTCGAAAGGCGGGCAGCGAGGCGGCAAGCAAACCGGTGATGGTCAGAGTGAGGCAGCCTGCAAGCAACAATCCGGCTGCGCCTTGACTGGTGACGAACGCAACACCGGCCAGCAGCCTTTGCGCCGCCACGCTAAGGGCCGCGCCTGTAACGAGGCCAATCGTGATCAGCAAAACCGCTTTGCGAATCACAACCGATAACACTTGGCCGGGTGCGGCCCCTAACGCCATGCGAATGCCAAATTCACGTCTCCGCATTTCGACTGAATACGCGAGCGTTCCGTAAAGCCCGATGGCTGTTAACAGCAGCGTAACGCCCGCAAAGCTCGAGAGCAGGACGGAGGGAAAACGGAGACGGCCCAGGCTGACGGAAGCCAATTCATCCATCGTTCGGACATCGTAAATCGGCGCCTGCCGGTCCAGACCGGCAATCAGCGTACGTACGGAATTTCCCAGCGCTCGCGGCGGCCCGGAAGTCTTGAGAACCACTGAACCAAAAAACCAGGTCAGTTGCTGATACGGGAAGTAATAGATGGGTTCGAAAGCGGGCGCAAGAGGGTTCTGCCGCGCGTTCGCGACAACTCCCACTATTTCCCTGAGCCTCGTTCCTTCTTTGGCATTGGTTGCGCCCGGCTCGATCCTTTTGCCAAGCACGCTCTCGCCCGGGAAGAACTTGTCAGCGAACGCCTGATTCACCACCAGCACCGGGGGACTGTTTGCATCGTCATGCTCGGTAAACGACCTGCCCTTCAGCAGCCGAATCCCGAGTGTCGAGAAATAATCAGGCGACACAATCGAAATAGCGCTGTGCGGCCGGTTGTTCGGCCGCAGCCGTCGCTCTTCGATATCAAACGAGACTGACATTTGATCGCCCGTCAACGGCAAAACTGCTCCCGTAGCGGCTTGCTTGACGCCTGGCAGGGCCCGCAAACTCGTCAACATATGATTCCAAAATGCAAGCTGCTGTTCTCTTCTGGGGTAGGCGCTATCCGATAAACCGACGCTGAACGTCAGAATGTGGTCGGGTTCAAACCCTGGATCGCGATGCGCTAAATGGATGAAGCTGGCCATGAGTAATTCAGCTCCGGTCAGTAGCGTCAGGCTCAGCGTGATCTGTGAAATGACCAGCATGTCTCGAAGGCGCATGCTGCGGCCGGTGATACTGCGAGATCCATCCCGGAGAACTCTTTCCAGATTCAGGCGAAAGCTTTGAACGGCGGGCACGATGCTGAAGGCGATGCTCGTGAGGAGCATCAATCCAACGGCAAAAGCGATTACCTGCCACCTCAGCTTCGACTCTGGAAGGCGCGGAATCACGTCGCCGGCCATGGTAGAAGCGACGCGAAGAAAGAGAGCAGCGGCCACGAGGCCGAATCCGCAACCGATCGAGCCAAGCGCGAGGGTTTCCCAGAGCCACTGACGGAGAATTGCGGACGGGGATGCGCCTAAAGCGGCCCGCATTGCGAACTCCTGGCGTCGCTCAGAGCCGCGTACCAGCAGCAGATTGGCTACATTCGCACAGGCAACCAGCATAAGTAGCCCGACGGCTCCGCAAAGAATTAGGATAGGCGTTTTGGTATCGCCGACGATGGCGTCCAGGGCTGGGTGAACCCACGTCGCACGATTGTTGCCGTCGTCATCCGGGTATTGCCTTGCCAAGCTGACGGCGATCGCATCCATCTCTGCCTTTGCCCGTTCTAGCGTCACTCCGGCCGCCAATCGTCCCATAGCATCCAATACACGGGAGCCGCGCTGGATGGAAAGCGGATCGCCTTCGACTCTTACTGAATCGTCGGCCAGAGTAACCCAGACTTGAACGCCGGGATTCTGCGGCGGAAACTGAAACCCGGCGGGTGCCACGCCGGCTACTCTGTATCCTCTGCCATTGATGGAAACCATTTGTCCCGCGACATTCGGATTCCCGCCGAAGTGGTCTTGCCATAAGCGATAGCTCAAGACTGCTGCGTGCATGCCTGGCGCTTCGTCCTGAGCGCGGAAGCCTCCACCATGCAACAGTGTCACCCCGAGCATGGAGAACAGATCCCAGGAAACGATCTCTCCCTGCAATTGAACCGCCGGCACTTTGGCGGTGAGCGTGAACTGTGAATCACGATAAGAGACCAGGTGGGAAAAGACTTTATTCTGCCGCCTAAAATCTAAAAAATCGGGATAAGAAAGGCTGTCCGGTACCGGCACGCCCGGATGAGTCTTGGTGCCGCGGGTGGATTGAAACGACACCAGCCGGTCTGGATCTGCGTAAGGTAGTGCATGCAGGAGCACGGCGTAAGTGATGCCGAAAATAGTGGTGCTGGCGCCGATGCCGACGGCCAGCGTTAGCCCGATCGAGATCGTAAACGATGGCTTCCGGCGCAGCTGTCGAAACGCAAGGACGGTATCGCGCCAGAAAGTGTCGATTTGAGGAAAGGCGCGTTTTTCGCGCAGGTCCTCCTGCAAGGCAGTTTTTCTGCCAAATTGGCGCAGGGCCGCAGAACGCGCTTCTTCTTCCGTCATGCCTTGCGCGGTAAAACGGCTCACCAGCATCTCTATATGAAGCCGAATCTCTTCGTCTGTCTCCTGGTCCCGCGCAACGCGGCGGCCCAGGCTGGCTGCTAAGCGAGACAAAAGCGTTCGGAGTTGAGTCAGCATTTACCTCTCCTGCGGCCTCATGCGCAGCATTCGTGTAATCACATCAGCCATCCGCTCCCAGCTCTCGGTTTCGTGAGCCAGCTGTTTCCGCCCGGAGACGCTGATCGAATAAAACCTGGCCTTCCGGTTGTTCTCCGAAGTCCCCCATTCCGACTTGATCCAACCCTTCTGCTGCAAACGCATCAGCGCCGTGTAAACCGTTCCCTCATTAAGCCGCAGAAGCTCGTCGCTCAGCTGTTCAATGCGCCGGGCAACTCCATACCCGTGTTGCGGACCCAGTGCCTCCAGAGTCTTCAAAACCATAAGGTCCAGCGTCCCTTGCAGCACTTCAGGTTTGTCGTTCAGCAGAATTTTCTTTCCTTTTCACTTTGCATAGGAGTCTAGCACAATTCCTTTGGATATAGAATAGGAGCGCAGTCCTACACGCTGTATCCCACTCGTGCATCGGCGCTGCCACTGGAAACACCCTTACATGGGGCCGTCCCAAACCGTCTCCATGCTGCAGGGCTGACCGAACTAGCTCCTCTTCTGGTGCTTTATAGGGCCTTTGCGAGGCTAACGCGCAATAGTCGCGACAAGATTTGCGGAGAATGCAGTTGCAAAGGCGTGGGGAGTCCCCCCTTGCATTCCGCTGCGCCCGGAAGGTAGTGCGCTTCTCCTTCCCAAGCCCTTTATATCCTCCGGGGTTCAGGAATCAAGGGCCACTGCCCTTCGGGTTTTGGCTCCCCCACCAGTTTTCGCGTTGCGAAAACCCGGCCTAACGGCCCTCTGGCGGTCCCCCAAAAAAGTCGCAAGCGACTTCAGAACCCTTGATTCCTGAACGCCCTCCGCGATGGCCTCTGGCTATGGAAGGTGAAGCCGCAGTAATGCTTCAGCTTCCACGAACGAGGAACTTATGACTAACAAAGAAAACGCTCTGCTGATTACGCTCGCGGACCTTACCCGGTCTTGCTGTGCTAATGAAAACTATTTTGCTTGGCTCTCCAACTCCGATGACCAGTTGAAAGACTCAATTGAGATTGCCAACTATCTTGGACTCGCTGCCGAGGTGTTCGAGACCCAGGCGGCCGCCCAGCGCGGTCAATTCGACGAGCTGGCCGCACGCGATCAATTTGCCGATATTTTGATGGCCTCCGCTCCGCTATCGGTCGAAGGCTTGCAATCGGCGGTTTTCGTCGCCATCCGCGACAGCCGTTTCGAGGAGGCCGCGTAATGTCCACCAACCCCGTTAACGATTTGTTCGGCGAGGTAATTTACAGCTACAGTCGGACCCAGGCCATCGCCGATGGCATTCTGGTTGATGTTTCGAGCCGTGCGAAACGCTTCACTATCCGGTTTCCCGTTGCACTGACGGCCGCTGTTTACAGTGCAATCACGGAACGCGCCGTAACCGAGTCGCTCAAAGAACTATGTGTCGATCTCTTGCTGATCACAATGCGGCAGCAAATCGCACGCACGGCAGCGCCGAGTGATCGGCTCGACTTCGCCGTAAAACTCCCGCACTTCCCCCCAATTGAGCTATATGCGCTTTGCACACCAGGCGATACTCCTGACCCGGTGATCACGGTGATGTTGCCCATGAAGACTGAAAGGAATCGTGGGGCCTGGCTCAGCCAGGCTCCGCCTTCACAACAAGCCGAACACGAATAGGGAAGCTGTCGCACATTGAAAAAGCTTTCCTCCAGGCTTTGCCCCCGGCGCGGCAAGGCCATTGGCCCTCCGGGTTTTAGTTCCTCCCTAAAGGGCACCCTCCAAAATCTATGGTCCGCCACCAGATTGCAAGTGAGATTGAAGCAACGATCAGATTTGGTCTGCGAAAATCTATACGGCCTGTTTTTGGAATCTTGTTCCTGGCCACGATGGGATCCGCACCTACCCTTCCTTTACAAGCTTCTCGGTTTTTGAAAACCATTTTTGGAGACAGGTTTAGGGTAGGTCGGTTTGACCGTTCTGTCATCGTTCAACGATTGCGACCTGATGAGTTATTAGAGGTTCCTTTAATTAGCGAGTGGAAGTGGGAAACACTTTCTTAGTTGGTGCTGGTGACCCCTTGATAGAGCTGCTCTTTGGTCAGAACTGCCCAGGCAATCCTAGCAAGTTTGTTGGCCAGGGCGACAATGCTAACACTCGGCTTCTTCCGAAGTTCTAACTCGTTAAGCCAAGAGCCAAAGTGATGTCGGTCGCGTTTTGAGCGTGAAAACACAGCTCGAGCGCCGTGGACGAAGAGTTGCCGTAGATAAGGATTGCCGCGCTTGCTAATACCGTGAGCTTTCGGTAAGGCTGCATGACTCGGCGTAGTGTTTCCTGATAGCGTCGACTAGGGCGAGGAGGCCCAGCGCGATGGTTCAGGAAGCGAGTACTGCCCCGGACGACGTGCAGCAACTGCGACGACGTTTTGATGAGTTTCGGAGCACGCAGGCATCGCGATCGCGATTGCCGGAGACTTTGTGGACAGCCGCGGCGGAGTTGGCCAAGCGCTACGGAGTGAATCCGACCGCGCGGGCCTTGCGGCTGGACTACACAGGTCTGAGAAAGCGAGTCGAGAATCGGGATCGGTCTAAACCGAAGAAGGGGTCGGCACCGCCGCCGTCGTTCGTGGAACTGCTCACGCCGATGTCGGGAGCCGTTACGAACTGCAGCGTGGAAGTGGAATCAGTGCAAGGCGGCAAGCTGCGTCTAGAGCTGAAAGCAGTGGCAACAACGGAGTTGGCAAACCTGATTCGCGCCTTTGTCGGCGCGTAGGCAGTGCTGCAGCTCACACCACAGATGCGCATTCTGGTGGCCATCGAGAGCGTCGATGGACGCAAGGGGATCGATGGGTTGGTTCAGCTTTGCCGGGAGAGACTGTTAGCCGATCCATTTTCCGGGTGCGTATTTGTGTTCCGCAGCCGCCGCGCAACGTCCATCCGAATCCTGAGCTACGACGGCCAGGGATTCTGGCTGGCGCAGAAACGGCTCTCGAAGGGACGCTTTGTTTGGTGGCCGAGCGGTTCCGGGCCAGCGCGCACGATTGAAGCCTATCAAGCGCAGTTGCTGCTGGCGGCCGGGAATCCCGACACGCAGGCGGCGCCGATGTGGCGAAGGATCGGCTGAAAGAGCATGTAGAAAAGATGCGCCAAGGGGCTTGCGTTCTACGCGCCTTTCTGTCACACTGCTGCTGTGCCAATCGAGTATCGTTACCGAGGGCGCAACATAACCGGTGACGAGATCATTTTTCTGCGCCAGTTCATCTCCAATCACTCGGAACTGAGTCGTTACGCGTTGTCGCGCAAGCTTTGTGAGCTATGGCAATGGAAGCAGGCAAACGGCGCACTGCGCGATATGGTGTGCCGTGGACTGCTGTTGCTGCTCGATCGCGCCGGTGAGATTCAGTTGCCGCCCGCCCGGTGCCCATCACTTAACCGGCCGGAGGGATGGGAGCGCCCGGAGCCAGTGGTGCCCGACAACCGCCCGGTGCGCAGTCCATTAAGAGAGCTGGGCGCGCTGGAGTTCCAGCAGGTGCGGCGCACACCGCAGGAGCCGCTGTTCAACAGTCTGCTGGAGCAGTATCACTATCTGAGATATCAGCAGCCGGTCGGTGAACACTTGAAGTATTTGGTAACTGCGAAAGGGCAAGCCATCGCATGCCTGACGTGGTGTTCGGCGCCGCGGCATTTAGCCAGTCGCGATCGCTTTATTGGTTGGAGTGTGGAAGCACGCCAGCGCAATCTCCGCTTACTGGCATACAACACCCGTTTTCTGATTTTGCCTTGGGTCGAAGTGCCACACCTGGCGTCGCACAGTCTGGGCCGCATGGCGAAGATTCTGCCGTGCGATTGGCAACGGTTGTATGCGCATCCGGTGTACTGGCTGGAAACGTTTATCGACCCGGCGCGCTTCAAGGGCACCTGCTATCGCGCAGCCAACTGGCTGTGTCTCGGCAGCACGACGGGTCGCGGGCACAATGCGCGCACAAAGAAACGCACGCAGCCCGTGAAAGATTTATTCGGTCTGCCGTTGACGCCTCGCTTTCGCGAGCTACTGAGTCAGTTATGAGGAAGACGCCAGCGCCGCGGCGGATTGAAGTAAATCCGGAGGAACTGGATCGGATTATCGATCACGGCATGCGCGCCCCGCTCAGTGAATCGGATGGCCAGAAGATCAAAACCGCGCTGCACGCCATGGCGGACCGGCTGAGACCGAAAAGGAGCACGGAGAAAACGAGCGCGGTTCTGGAGGAGTTCGTTTCGGAGCCTGCCGTGCCGGTAGATGAGGAGGGGTCTTCTCCGGCCGGGCATGGACGTCACGGCGCGGCTGCTTTTGCGGGTGCAGACAGAGTTTCGATTCCGCATGCTACGCTCCGGTCCGGCGACGCGTGTCCGGAATGCGGCGCGGGAAAAGCCTACCGACAAAAGGAACCGGCCACATTAGTAAGGATTCTAGGGCAAGCGCCGCTGAAGACGACGATCTTCGAGATGGAGCGGATGCGGTGCAATACCTGCGGACAGATCTTCACCGCGGCTGCCCCAGAGTCCGTCGGTCCCGATAAGTATGATGCGACAGCCGTGGCGATGATCGCGCTGTTGAAGTACGGCACGGGCGTGCCTTTTAACCGGCTGGAAAAGTTGGAAGGCCAAATGGCGATGCCGTTGCCAGCGGCAACGCAGTGGGAGCTAATGGAGGCTGCCGCGACCCTGCTCCGGCCGGTGCTGGGAGAACTAATCCGGCAGGCAGCGCAAGGCAGTGTACTGCACAACGACGACACGGGCATGCGGATTCTGCGGTTGACGCGCGAGCCGGGTGATAAGCGCACAGGCACATTCACCAGCGGCATCGTCTCCATCCTGGGTGCACGGACCATCGCGCTGTTCTTCACCGGGGCGAAACATGCGGGCGAGAACATCGCCGAAATATTGAAACAGCGTGTACGCGAACTGCCTGCGCCCATCCAGATGTGCGACGCGCTTTCGCGCAACACACCGAAGCTGGCCGGAGTCAAGGTGCTGCTAGCGAACTGTCTCGCGCATGGCAGGCGCCAGATTGTCGAAGTCGCGGAGAACTTTCCGCAAGAGTGCCGGCATGTACTCGAGACGCTGGGTAGCGTTTATCATAACGATGCACTGACGCGCCAACGAGAGCTGTCGCCGGAAGGCCGGCTGCTTTTCCATCGGGAACACAGTGCGCCGGTGATGAAAGAACTGCACGAGTGGATGAAAGCGCAGTTGGAAGAGCGCAGGACGGAGCCGAACTCCGGGCTGGGCAAAGCCATCACCTACTT
>JAABUQ010008396.1_pt1 | contig 14506 bp, 14 predicted proteins | sample 5560001 | NCBI WGS metagenome assembly JAABUQ01 (sample SAMN10711888, study PRJNA513371) | rock metagenome | isolation source: Antarctica rocks | place: Antarctica: Victoria Land, Finger Mt nord | collected 2015-12-18
GGCCCTTGGGCCGAAAAAATATGCACAACTATCTTAAAAAAAGAGGAAGGCCGCCTGTGGCGGCCAGGGAAGGTGAAGTGTTACGTGAGTAGGCCAAAAATGAAACCTTTTCAACTCTCCTGCCGCACGTTATAATAGGAAGAACTTCCTAATTTTATCAGGGTAGAGACTGAACGAGAAACAGGATAACGGAATGCTCGCTACAGTCTCTATCACTGAACATCGGTTGCGGTAGGAGCAGGTTTTTATGGTTGATGCTGAGAGGCCGCGTTTTTTCATGCGTTTCTGGGGCGTACGCGGGAGCTATCCTACGCCAGGACCGCGTACACTCCGCCACGGTGGCAATACTGCCTGCGTTGAGATACAGGCGAATGGGCACACCATCATTCTTGACGCGGGGAGTGGCATCATTCGCCTTGGTGAGGACGTGATGCGGCGCGCTGATGGTAATGCACATATTGACCTTGCGCTGTTTATTACGCATGGCCATGGTGATCACCTGCTCGGGTTTCCTTTTTTCTCTCCCCTCTTCGATCCTCGTACCAGTATCTCTCTCTTTGGACCTCAGCTTGCCGGTCAGGGCATCGAAGAACTTATAACTCCGCTCATGTCTCCTCCGTATTTTCCAGTAGATGTACGTCAACTGCCATCGCAGCGTACATTTCATACGCTCACAGATGAACAGTGTGTGAGCTGGCTGGATGGAGCACGCGAACCGGTCGTCCACACACGTGTGAGTGATCTGGGGGATGCAGGCACAGGAGATGTGCGTGTCGTCGCCAAATTTACGCAGAGTCATCCTTTAAATGGAGCTGTCGTCTATCGTATCGAGTATGCCGGTCGGCGTGTCGTATATGCTACAGACGTGGAGTGGCGCGACGGCTGTGAGCGCCAATTTCTGGACTTTGTCGAGGGAGCGGATATACTGATTCATGATGCGCAATATACAACGCATGACTATCAACAGGTCAAGCAAGGCTTTGGCCACAGTACTGTAGCCATGGCAAGCGAGGCCGCCGCTGCTGCCCATGTCGGTGAACTTATCCTGTTTCACCATGAACCAACTTATGATGACAACCAGCTAGATACAATGGAGGCGGAGGCCCGCACGCAGTTTGCGCGCACACGTTCCGCGTATGAAGGTATGGAGATTGATCTTTTAGCTTGAAGGATTGAGTGAGGACACATGGCACAATTATTACAGATAAATGTTCTGTTGGCGCTGATGCTGATCGTCTCGTTTCTCGTCGCAACAACGCTGCATGAATGGGCACACGCGCAGATGGCGACCTGGCTGGGCGATCGCACTCCCCTGGCCGAGGGACGGCAGACATTAGACCTGCGCGCGCATATTGATCCCGTGGGGACGCTCATGTGCGCGATACTCGCCTTTCAGCCGCTCATCGTGCCACCCGCTGGCTTTGGCTGGGGGAAGCCCGTAAAGCCCGATCCCTGGAAGCTGCGCACCGGACCCAATAGCGGCGTCCTGCTCGTTGCGTGCGCGGGACCTGTCTTCAGTTTACTGGTTGGTCTGCTTGTTGCCGCCATTGCCCGCTTCGCGGACCCCTTTCTGGTGAACAATGCGATCACAACTCACCTCTTGCAACTGCTGATTGTCTTTGCTCACGTCAATATTGCTCTTGCCCTGGTTAATCTGCTGCCACTCTATCCACTCGATGGCTATCAAATTCTCTATACATTGCTCCCGAGCAAACAGGCGGTACAATTCTCGCGCTCCGCTACCTACGGGCCGTTTATTATCCTGGCGCTCTTCTTCTTTGTGCCCTTTCTCGCACGATTGGCTGGCGTTGGCGATTTTCCCCTGTTTCGCCTGGCATACTACATCTGGCTGGGAGCTCTGAGCCTGATTGCCCTGGTGTTTGGCATGCCTTTCTCTGAAAGTATAAGCCATGTATACTCTTTATATATATCCTGATCACATGCTGGCAGTGATATGAGATTGCTACGAACTATACTGTATCGCTCAGGCCAGGTTCGCCAGCAGCTCGGTTTTGTGGCTCCGCTCACTCCCGCAGATTGCGCGGAGGTGGAGCGCTGGCTGCCACCCCCGGCGCTCGTGCTCTTCCACACGATGTCGCATGCCGATCAACAGCATAGCTTGCGCGTCTGCCGTGGCCTGCTGGCGCGCGGCTGTTCAGAGCCGGATATGCTCGCGGCCGCCCTGCTGCATGACGTCGGCAAGGCACACGGCCGTGTGCCTTTCTGGACGCGGCCGCTACTGGTCGTCGGCAAACGGCTGGCACCACGTGTGCTTACGCGGCTGGTCGTTGCGCCACAGAAGCTGGCGGTGATGAAGATAGCATACTGGCGCCGCGCGCTCAGCTATGCATGGTGGCATGCTGAGGTGGGCGCTGAACTGGCGGCCACCGCCGGCCTCTCGCAGCGGGCCGTCCTCTACATTCGCACCCATCATCAACCTCATGGCCCGGCGGCGGAACTGCACTGTGTAGATGAGGTGTCATAGGGTATGCTTGAACAGATCAGTGTTGAGGGACTGAGCGGCGAACAGCAACAGCAGGAGCGCTATGTCGTCCACCTGCCTGTTTTTGAGGGACCGCTCGATCTATTACTCCATCTTATTGAGAAGCGTCAGATGGAGATTACAACTATCTCACTATTGGCGGTAACCGAAGAGTACCTGGCGTACCTGCACGGGTGGGAGACGGAGAGCCTGCCCCTGGCAAATATGGCCTCCTTCGTTTTTATAGCTTCGCGTCTGCTCTACATTAAATCGCAGAGCCTGCTGCCGCATCCACCGAAGGAAGAAGAAAACAGCGAGGGCGAGAATGCTACCACAATGGTGGAAGAGTTGCAGCGTCACCTCGTCGAGTATAAACTGGCGAAAGAGATAGCAACGATCCTGCGCCAGCGTGAAGAGGCAGGCTTACAAACATATGGTCGTTCAGGCTTGCTCGCGGGTATTGAAGCGCAGCTGACCTGGACGCCGCCCACATTAGCTGGTATGGAAGCGCAATCGCTGGCCAGAGCTTTTCAACGTCTGCTTGAACTGCAGACGAAGGATGAGGAGCATGGCGCGAGTCTCCTGCCTACCGCACGCGTGCGCGTCAGCGAACGTATCGCCGAGATTATGAGCTGCCTGCACGAGCAGCCCTGTCTTTTACTCAGTGAAATGCTGGAGAACGAACACTCGCGCCTGGTCATCGTCGTAACCTTCATCGCTGTGCTTGAAATGTGGAAATGGGAACGCATCAATGTACGGCAGGATGGACTGCTGAGCCCCATCGTCCTTGAACGTGGGACCCGCTGGTTAGAAGAAGGCCAGGAAGAGCTGGCAGAAGATTAGTGTAAACATGGCCTGGAATAGTAGAGCATTATAGGTATTATGACTTCTCCAGTATAAAACTTGACAGGTACAGGCTCAAGTTTTATACTGGAGAAGTCATAAAATTTAGCAATCATCCAGTTTCTAAAAAGAGGTAACTACCCAAGTCTATCTAGACATGTTAAGAAAGGCAGCTATAGAATCGTGATGGAAGATTCTCAGGAAATGTCAACAGAGCAGCGTACAAATACTACAGAGCAGCAGGGCTCCACTACCAATTCAACCGAAACTTTTTCGGCTGATGCTCGCGTTGCTGAGCTTGAGGCTCAGCTTGCGCAGGTACGGAAAGAGGCGGCGGAGAACTGGAATAAATATCTGCGCGAGCGAGCCGATTGGGACAATTTTCGTAAGCGCCAGGAGCGCCTCACTGCCGATCGCGTACAGCAGCAGAAAAAGGCGCTCTTCAAAAACCTGCTTGAAGTGATGGATAATGTGGAACGGGCGTTAGTCTATCAGGATACGATGGATAAACAGGAGCTGCAGCAGGTTCTGCGTATGTTGCAGTGGCAAATGAACGAGGTTCTGCGTAACGAAGGTCTCAGCCCTGTGTCCACCGTCGGTGAACCGTTTAATCCATATGTGCATGAAGCCGTAGAGGCGGTCGAGACCAGTGACAAGCCTGAAGGGACGATCCTTGAGGAGCTGCGCAAAGGCTACACGCTTGGCGAAGAAACGCTGCGTCCCGCGCGTGTAAAAGTCAGTGTTGGGAGCAAGTAGCCTCCTGGGAAGAGGCGCTGAGGAGAGTGAAGAGGGGTGTTGGAGGATGTGGCAGAGGTTCGCACTCCTCGGCGCTCTGTCAGTAGTAACGAAGAGAGAGCTGGGACATGGATTACAAAGATTATTACAAAATACTTGGTGTTGCGCGTGGGGCGAGCGCGGATGACGTGAAAAAAGCTTTCCGCAAGCTGGCCCGCAAGTACCACCCCGATGTGAATCCCGGCGATAAGAAGGCGGAAGAAAAGTTCAAAGAGATCAACGAAGCCTACGAGGTGCTCTCCGATCCTGAGAAGCGACGCAGGTATGATACGCTGGGCCCGAACTGGCAGGAGCAGTTTGGTCCGAGCCCCTCGGGCGGCCGTACCTATCAATACAGGGGGCGCGGCGGTACACCGTTGGATTTTGATCCGACGGGCGCGTCAGGTTTCTCTGACTTCTTCGAGGCGCTTTTTGGCCGCACTAATCCAGCGGCGGCACGCAGCAATGGAGTGCGTGATGATCTGCGCCGGCGCGCTGGCGATAATATCGAACAGCCGGTTGAGGTCACCTTGCAGGAAGCCTATGTTGGTGGAGCGCGCACCTTCAATATCCAATCGACAGAGATCTGTCCCACCTGTCATGGGACAGGAGAGGTTGCGAACAAGCCGTGTGCCAATTGTGGTGGTCAGGGGACGATCCCACGGAACAAACGTATCCAGGTAAAAATTCCTGCTGGCGTAGACAACGGTTCTCGCATTCGTGTTGCCGGTGAGGGCCAGCCGGGGATCGGCGGAGGACCACGCGGCGACCTTTTCCTGGTCATCAGCGTCAAGCCCGACCTGTCATTTGAGCGCAAGGGCGATGATCTCTTCGTTGATGTTGACGTGGAACTGGTGAAGGCGATGCTTGGTGGAGAGGTGGCGGTGCCAACACCCGATGGCCGCAAACTGCTGCTGACCATTCCAGGGGAAACGCAGAACCACCGTACATTCCGCCTCGCAGGAAAAGGCATGCCCCGGCTGCGTGGTGAGGGGAGCGGCAATCTCTATGCGCGTGTCAGAGTTGTGCTGCCGATGCATCTTTCTGCTGAGGAGCGTGAGCTCTTCGAAAAATTAGCCCGTAGTCGAGGGGTCGAGGTTCACTTATAAGGAGACATATTATGCCCGAAAAGAGTGATGGCGCATGGTACATCATCAGCGTAGCCGCTCAAAGGGCTGAAGTGCATGAGCAAACGCTGCGTCATTACGAGCGTTTAGGCTTGATCTCGCCTGCCCGCAAGGGGGCGAGCCCGCATAGCCCACGCCTCTACTCTGATAACGATATTGAGCGCGTCGTCCATATTCGCAGCTTGATGCGCGATCTAGGAGTTAACCTGGCCGGGGTTGAAGCTATTCTGCATATGAAGGATCGTATGGAGAAGATGCAAGAAGAATTGGAGCAGGAACTCGGGCAACTGCGCGACCAGCATGCCTCGGAGACGCGCCGCCTGAAGGATATTATAGAACGTTTGCAGCGAGGATCATCCTCACAGTAAAGCAAATCAATCAGGGTCCTGCCTCTGTCAGAGGCATATGCGACAGGACCCTGATTGATTTGCTTTATTGCGGCGGTAGCGCTGGCATCATATGGCGCTCTATCTTCAACGCCATTACGCGCGTGGCCGCTTCGTCCAGCCGGGACTTCGCAAGCGTCCCGTTCTGAAGCGCGTCTTTCAGGCCACTCACCATAGAAGCCATCTGCACGGACCCGATGGGGCCAAGCAGCATATCATCCCCCGCGTTGAGCGCCAGCAGCGCCGCGTCGGTGAGGGTTAGATGCATACCATTCACTTCGACACCCCCCATATCCAACGCGTCCGTCAGAATAACTCCATCGTAGCCAAACTCTTTGCGCAAGATGTCGGTAATGAAGATATGCGAAAACTCAGCAGGCATTTTGGGATCAATGGCAGGCATGAGCACATCAGTTGGCATGATCATGCCCGGCGCCTCCGTCTTGTTCTTTGTCTGCACGAAGTATTTGAACGGGGCGAGATCGGTCGTGTAAATCTGGTCTTTTGTTTCGTTCACCGTCGGTAAGACCGCATGCGGGTCGGTAAACCTGGAGATCGCGCCGATGCCAGGGTAATGTTTGATACAAGCAACCACGCCAGAGCTCTGCATCGCTTTAATATACGCCCCGGCATATTTAATGACTGCGTCAGGTGTATCACCAAACGCGCGGTAATCCCAACCGATGTATTGGTCTTTTTTGTCCGATGATACGTCTACATCGGGGGCCAGGTTTGTATTGATACCAAGCGAGAGCAGGTCATGGGCCACCTTCTGTCCCTCGCTGGTCGCCAGCGTTGTATCAGGTGCCTGGCCCATATCATACGCCGACTTGCGCGGCGGGTAGATATTTGTCAGCCTGTGGACGTTCCAACCCTCCTCATCGGCCGCGATAAACAGCGGATAATCCGCTCGCTGCTGCATCTGTGCTGTATCATGCTTCGTTTGGTCCAACGTATTGATCTGAGACTGGTACATAATAACGCCGCCCGCGTGCTGATCATGAATCATGGTGTCGAGATCCGGTGAATACGCCGCTGTATCGTATTCGACCATGGTGATCTGCCCGATCTCCTGCTCCAGCGTCATACGTGAGACGTACAGGCTGGCAAGCTGCCTGGCTTTCATGTGACTGGAAAGGTGCTGGATATCGTTCACCTGGTCCGCGTTTAATGGCGGCTGGACGAAGGCTCCTGTTCGCCCCAGAGGCGGTACGGATGCTCTTTGCACCAGGTCCGGTCCAAAGACGGCACCGGCCGCGATAAGCAGCGCCAGCACTACGAGGCCCACTACCACCACGGGACTGAAGCGGCGTGGTCGTTTCTCACTCTGTTGTGGCGGCGGGGTAAAACCGGACCCGGTTCCCGCGTACTGTGGGTAAGCAGGGCGCGCAGGGGGGGTATTCCAGCCCGCTCCCTGCTGGGCATACTGTGTAGCTGGCGCTGGCGGTCCCGGCGTAAAGTGTGGAGAGGTTTGTGGGTAAGATGGTGGCGTGGGTTGGAATGCCGGTTGCGGAAACGATTGTGGAGGGTATTGCGCGGATGATTGGGGGTACCCGGATGGCAATGGCTGAGAAACAGGCTGGTAGGGTTGGCCCTGTTGTGATGCAGAGCTGGCAGGCTGCGACATCCACTTCTTCAAATTGGAGAACGCAGGCTGTCCAGTTTGATTTTGTGACAGGCCCGGCTCGTAAGAGGCTGGCTGCTCACCCTGGCGTGACAGGTTCTGCCCATTGCCTGTATAACCCCCCGTGGGAGGTCTTTGATTCCCATATGTCATTAATACTCTCCATAGATCGGGTGTCGTGCGTATGTAATAGCGCTATACCTATTATATCTAAGCACTGATGCGCTTCCTGCTAAGTTATATTATTCTATCTATTAGTACTGGCTTGCTAACACGATGTGCGCATTTTTCTGGCTCTGGTTTCCGACACGCCTCAATACGCAGGCAGGCGAATACGGACGCGATGCTTCTTGTATACTACACGAATGATGTGTGGATTATTTGCGCCGTCTACGCGTACGTATTCCTGTCGCTTACGATTTTTTCTTCCGTGAGCGTGTACGCGGTTGAAAGCGCACAGTTGGTGGTTCCTCTACATATGGTAACGAGCTCACCTCATCATTTGTCTTTATTATCCGCGTTGTTTCTGCTGCTGTCTCATTATCCTCTTTGTTTTGTCCCTGTATCCCCTCATTTTCGTCGCCGGGTCCAACTACATCCTTTGCTGCTGCATCTACCTCTAGCGGTTGTACCGCCAGATCGCTTGAGGCTTTCATCACTTCAGTAGCAGAGGGTTCAACAGGTGTGGGCATAGACTCCTCAATAGTAGAGGGCTCAACAGGTGCGTGCATAGGCATTTCAGGCTCTGGTTGATCAGGAGCAGCCTGTTCAAATGGTGTAGCAGAGGACTGAGCGTCACTAGCTGGTGCGATCATTTCGCTAGCAGGCTGCGTGATCATTGCAGGTTCCACCGCTTCGCCTGTCTCTACGTGTGTTTGTTCAGTAGAAAAGAGGCGTGGCTCAACCAGGCTATCTGCTGTCTGCGGCTGCGCGCTTTCCACATTTTCATATGAAGCTGCCGCCTGCGCGGTGTACTGAGTGAGTGCTGGAAGCGTTTCATGAGTTGAGAGGGATGGGGTTGAGACGTTTAGCGCAGTGCCAGCGTTTTCATGGCTTTGTGCTATGGGAACAGCCCCGATGATCTCTTCATGATCGTGCATAGTGATACGTTGTAGATTGACGGCAGGGGTCTGAGGAACGGGTCGCGTCTGTAGCGTGACTATTGGCAAGCCAGGGACAGTATCTTCATTCTCGTCATCAATGTCTGACGTTGTGGGACGGAAATTTCTGCCTGCCAGTGCTTGCACAGGTGGGGTTACCTGGATAGCGAAAGGTTGTACTGGCCCGCCTTCATTGCTGGCCGTGCTATCCTCCTGCTCCTGTACACTCTCTTTAAAACGTGTTGGAGCAGCGCCAATTGTCGCCGGGCGTCGTGCCGATGCCCGCACGTTTGGCACGACGGAGGCCGGCAGGAGTGAATAGTCGAAAACGACTTTAATCGCGCGGCTGCGTGCCTTATTGGTAGCAGTTATCAAGGCATCTTTGAAGGCGTTCAAGGCAAAATGATGGGTAATCAGTTGTTCGGGCTGGAGCTGGCCCTGTTCTATCAATTCTGTTGCGACGCTAAACGTTGAGCGCTGCTCCCCATTCTCAGGAGGCCAGCTTTCAACGCCATGAGAAGTAGCACCAATCAGGTTGACCTCCAGGTACCAGAGCGGGCTGAGGTCGATGTGCATCAGGTGGAGATTGATGCCGACCAGCACAAGTGTGGCTTGCGCACGCAGCCAGCGCAGGGCATGATGCAGCGTGCTCCTGCTGCCCACGGTATCATAAATGACATCGTAGCCCCCCGTCAGCATGCGATTGTTCAGTGGTCCACGGAAGAGCTGCGCTTTGGTAGCGCGCTGTACCCCGGTATAGGCATCCTGTGGATAGATAATATGTGCTGCTCCCATACGTGTCGCCTGTTCCACCTGGAAAGCGTGACGTGCCAGCACGCTGACCTCCGCCTGTGGTGCGAGCGTGCGTAGGAGTTGCAGGACGAGTAAACCAATGGTACCGGCACCGATGATCAACACGCGATCGCCCGGCTGTGGCAAGTGACGCAGGATAGCGTGCAGCGCGACGGCGCTCGGTTCAAGCATAACAGCCTGTTCGTCGCTGACGCCAGGAGGAAGCGCAAAAAGTTGTTGCTCATGCAGCAGCATCTCCTCGCTCCACCCACCACCGATCGGTTGTGGACCTGGCAGCCGGCTCTGCTCACAGAGATTATAGTTGCCTCCTGCACAGGAACGACAGGGAGAGGAGACCCCATTTGATAGACAATTCGGGCCATGCTGGAGGACAACGCGGTCTCCCACATGGAGCTTTTGTACGTCATCACCAATCTCTATCACTTCTCCCACAACCTCGTGTCCCGGGTAAATATGTTTATGGTTAGGGATAGCCGCGGGCGCAATGCGCGGATCGCCGTCAAGGTGAACCAGGTGGAGATCACTCCCGCATATGCCGGCTAGCCGGTTGCGCACACGCACCCAGCCTGTATCCGGCAGCGATGGTCGCGGGACATTCTCTACCTGCAGCGGAGAAAATGAGGAATAATAAGCATCGCGATAGAAAAAACCAAGCAGCTTGGTAAGCAGAACTTTTCGCGGTTCCAGATCCAGTGTTGTGGTCCACATGGCTACAGCGCCCCTTTGTTATAGAGAGAGCGGCCATAAGCATTACTCTTACAACCATATTACTCTTTTTACTTTTTCTGGCAGTGTATCATGCTGGGCCAAACGCGGTCAATGTGTTAGGATAGATGCCGTTAATCCCGTGTTCGGCGGCCTGGTAAGCGGGATTGATTCTTATACACACGGCAAAACAACCTTAAATTCAGTCCCCGTACCCGGTTCACTGCACACAGTAATAGAACCTTTGTGTGCGCGTGCGATGGCGGAAGCAATGGTGAGTCCCAGACCTGTCCCGGCAGGTGTCGTCCCATTAGAAGATGCGTGATGACGTCCACGATAAAACGCATCAAAGATATGTTCCAGGTCCTCGCTGGCAATGCCTTCTCCGTTGTCCAGCACCTGGATTACGGCCCTGTCCTGTTGTTTATCCAGTGTCAGTGTAATCCTGCCCTCGGGCGCGGGCCGACCATATCTGAGCGCGTTATCCAGCAGGACGAACAGCAATTGCTTGATGCGGTCGCGATCAGCCTGTAAACCAAGGCGCTGATCGGTAGCAATCACAAGAGAGATTTTTCGCTCGTCGTTTGCCTGCTTCCTGGTCTGTTCAATACTTTCCACCGCTAACTCAACCAGGTCAATATATTTGAGCTTTAGCGGATGTTTATCGTCAAGGCGGGCCAGCGTGAGGAGATCGTTGATCAGGTTCGTCATACGTTCGGCTTCGTTCTTCATGCGTATAAGAACCCGTGCGGCAGTCTCCGGGTCGTCTTTTGCGCCCCGCATGAGCAGCTCGGTGAAGCCACGTATAGAGGTCAACGGCGTCCGTAACTGGTGGGAAGCGTCGGAGAAGAAGCGTCGGAAACGTTCTTCGGAGACGCGCTGCATCTCTTCCGCGTGCTCCAATCGTGTGACCATCTCATCGAGACTCCCGGCCAGACGATCAATCTCGTCCTGGGGTGGCAGGCGCAGTGGCAGACGCTCGCGTTGCGCGAGATCGCCGATGGCGATCGCCTGCGCTGCATCGGTCACACGCCAGAGCGGGCGCAGCAGGAGTGTAGTGATAAGGAAGGCCAGTGCCATGCCCAGGACCACAATCCCGGCGGCCGTAAGCATGACATACAGCATGGATTCCTGTCTGAATATGAGTAGACCGAAGCAGGCGACAACGAGAATCAATAACAATCCATACGCAGATGTAAGTTGTACACGTAAGCTAAAGAATGGTCGTAGCCACGGAGGAGCATTTTTACGATTGGCTTCATCTATAAGGAGTGGCTGTGTGAGATGTGTTTGTTGAGCGTAATCCTCCTGATAAAGCCCCCCTGAAGGGGTGATATGGTGTATAACGGGATGTCCATCATCTGTTTTACATCTATCCGGTATCTGCTCTGCTGGCTGCTCTGTTCCTGCTGCCTGTGAATCTGACATGGTGGTGAAACTCCACTCGACGTTACACTATCCCTTTAAGACATATCCCACGCCTCGCACCGTAACGATAAGACGCGGGGAACTGGGTGAGTCCTCGATTTTCTCACGTAGATAACGTACGTACACCTCGATAATATTGGTCTCGCCTAAAAAATCATAGCCCCAGACGCGGTTAAGGATCGTCTGGCGGTCGAGAACCTGGCGCGGATGACTCATGAACAGGTGCAGGAGGTTGTACTCGGTCGCTGTTAATTCAATGAGCCGTCCCCCGCGTGTTACTTCGCGCGTGGCGGTGTTCATACGTAAATCGCCAAATTCCAGCAACTGGCCGGTTTCTCCCGCGTTCAGTCCGTTTTGTGTCGATTTAGCCCGGCTATGTCGTCGTAAGATAGCCCGGATGCGTTCCAGCAGTTCATAGAAATCAAACGGCTTGGTTAAATAGTCGTCTGCTCCCGTCTGGAGCCCCAGAATGCGGTCGCTTACTTCATCTTTTGCTGTCAACATGAGTATCGGGACATCGCTTGTGGTAGGATTGCTGCGTAGGCGACGGCAAACCTCCAGGCCATCAATGCCTGGCATCATCACATCGAGGATGACTAAATCAGGATTGATCCGCTGTGCCAGCGTAATCCCTTGTTCCCCATCTGAGGCGACTTCTACCTGGAACCCTTCATAACGTAGGCCAAGACGAATCAGTTCAATGATGTTATCCTCGTCGTCTACGACGAGAACTTTTAATGCGGGTTGTTTTTCCTGGTTATTAACCTGCCAGGTAGCGCCTTGTTGCATAATGTTTCCCCTTGTAGAGTACCAACAGACAATGAAGAGGGTAGAACAATAAAAAGTCAGATCTCGATTATCTAAGCTTCATTATAGATAGTGCTAGAGATCCCTGCAAGGCTTAATACTTGAGCTTATTAATATTCTCAGCAAAATCTAATGATTGGCTGCTCCCAACCTTAAAAAGATACCTACGAAGGGGGAACGTACGAACAGATGCGGTATAATAAGGCAAAGCTGTAACCCATTGACATGTATTCGTAGCTGATATATCCTAACAATAGGAATAAAGGTTCCTGATAATCAGTCACTTTGCCCTACGAAAGGTCCCAACATGAAATTGACAATGAAGGGAGATTATGGCCTGCGAGCAATGCTCGATATGGCCGCGTACTATGGGCAAGGGCCGATTGAAAGCGCGGATATTGCCACGCGGCAGCACATTCCAGAGCAATATCTCGATCAAATCCTCATGGTGTTGCGTAAAGAGGGATTGGTGAAAAGCGTCCGTGGGCCAAAGGGAGGGCACATGCTAGCGAAAGCGCCGAGCCAGATTACGATGGCCGAGGTAATGCAGGCCCTTGAAGGGTACGTTCCACCGATGGAGTGTCTCCCAAACCCGGACTTTTGCAAGCTCTCTCCGGGCTGTGCCCTACGTGAGGTCTGGCAAAAGATTGATGCCATGACTCAGCAAATACTGACCTCTACCACGATAGAGGAACTGGCGCAGCGTCATCGCACGGGCAGCGCGGAAGAGACAATGTACTATATCTAATCTACTATGAGCCCACAAATGTTTGACGGCTGGGGGAGGCGGAAGGACGGGGGACGACGAGTATGCAAAGGGGATGGTAGCACGTGGCTGAAGCATTAGATAAGCGCAAACTCATTGCTATCGTCGAGGATGATCCACGATTGGCAGAGATGTTCAGTGACACACTGCAATTTTTTGGCCATTGGCGGCTCCATCTGTTTTCAGATGGCCAGGCCGCCAAAGACCAACTGCCCGCTCTTGGCGCTGACCTGATTCTGCTTGATGTAGGATTACCCAACCTGGATGGAGTATCCCTTTACAAAATTTTACGTGGCCATAGCCTGACGAAGAACACACCAATTATTGTGATGACTGGTAGCCATGATTGGGAACTCCACAGGATGGGGTTGCAGACGGGGCTCCTCTTGCGCAAGCCATTTAACGTACAAGAACTGGTGAGCATTATCAAAGCTTTGCTGCCGGAGGAGAAAGAAGGCTAGCGCGCTATGGTCCATTGGCCAAACGACGTGACCGAGCTTGTCGGCCATACTCCCCTTGTTGAGTTGAAACGGTTCTCGGCTGAGACCGGAGGAGCAGTGGCAACGCTGCTTGCCAAGCTCGAAATGTTTAGTCCGGGTGGAAGTGTCAAGGATCGTGTCGCACTACAAATGATCTGTGACGCGGAGGCGCAGGGTCTGTTGCGCCCAGGCAGCACGATTATTGAGCCGACCAGCGGCAACATGGGTGTTTCTTTAGCCTGTATGGCGGCCGCGCGCGGCTATAAATGTATCCTCACTATGCCTGATACTGTCAGCCTGGAACGTCGTCTCCTCCTCCAACGCTTCGGTGCGCACGTACTCCTGACTCCCGCTGCCCAGGGGATGCGGGGCGCGATCAACAAAGTTATCGAATTACGTACTACCTTGCCATATACCTGGTACCCCCAGCAGTTCTATAATCAGGCCAATCCCCGCGCTCATCGAGAAGGGACCGCGCTGGAGATCTGGGAGCAGACGGAGGGCGCCGTAGATATCGTTGTGATCGGTGTGGGCACGGGCGGCACACTCACCGGGGTCGCCGAAGGGCTGCGCGCGCGCAAACCTTCTGTGGAAGTTGTCGCGGTTGAACCCGCCTCCTGTGCTGTGCTCTCCGGTGGTCGTCCTGGCCCCCATCGTATTGAAGGTCTGGGCCCCGGTTTTCTGCCCGATACCCTGCGTGTAGACGTGATCGACCAGGTGATCTCTGTCTCTGACCATGATGCCGTCGAAACCGCTATTGCTATCATGCAGCACGAAGGAATCTCGGTCGGCATTAGCAGCGGCGCGGTCGCCTGGGCTATGCTCCAGGTGGCACGTAAAGAACAGAATCGCGGCAAGGTCATCGTGACCATTTTCCCCAGTGCCGCCGAGCGCTATCTGCAAACAATCCTCTTCGACGACCTCAGAGGGAATACCCGTGGCTAAATAAAGCAGGCTTTGTGACACTTTTTATCCCTTCATTCGTTTACACAGTAGTGGCAATGTGTAATGTAGCGGTCTTTCTTCCTGGCAATTCCTTAAAAGTACGAAAGTACGAATGCGCGTTTCTTCCTTCTAGTATGAGGTATACGATATGATACAGCCCGTACGAGACACCTATCGGTTCGATTTAAAGTATACGCAGTACATGCACATCAGGACCAGAAGCCTGT
>JAABUQ010008397.1_pt1 | contig 14505 bp, 13 predicted proteins | sample 5560001 | NCBI WGS metagenome assembly JAABUQ01 (sample SAMN10711888, study PRJNA513371) | rock metagenome | isolation source: Antarctica rocks | place: Antarctica: Victoria Land, Finger Mt nord | collected 2015-12-18
GGGTGGACGCGATTTCCCGCACGGCGGAGGCGATCATCGGCGGCGACCTCGCGCGCCGGGTGCCGGTGCGCGGCACGGGCGACGACCTGGACCGTCTCGCCGGCACGCTGAACCGCATGCTGGACCGTATCGGCGCCCTGATGGACAGCCTGCGCCAGGTCAGCACGGACGTGGCGCACGACCTGCGCACGCCGCTGTCGCGACTGTACCAGCGCCTGGAAGGTGCGCGGCTGCACGCGCGCTCGGTGGCGGAGTACGAGGCCGCGGTTGACGGCGCGGTGCGGGAGGCGGAGGGCCTGCTGGACACGTTCTCCGCCCTGCTGCGCATCGCGCAGGTCGAGGGCGCCTCGCCCCGCGCCGGCTTCCGCGACGTGGACCTCAGCGCCGTGGCCGACGCCGTCGCCGACGCCTACCAGCCGGACGCGGAGGAGGGGGGGCGCCGCCTCGCGGCCGACGTGGCGCCCGGGATCACCGTGCGCGGCGACCAGGAACTGCTGACCCAGGCGCTGGCCAACCTGGTGGAGAACGCGTTGCGCCACACGCCGGCGGGGACGCGGATCGGCGTCAGCCTGCGTCTTGGCCGCGGAGCCGGCGCTTGCCTTGCGGTGGAGGACGACGGCCCCGGCGTGCTTGCGGAGGATCTGCCGCGCCTCACCCACCGGTTCTACCGCGGCGAGCACAGCCGCACGACGCCGGGCAACGGGCTGGGCCTCAGCCTGGTGGCGGCGGTCGCGGAACTGCATGGGGCGGCGCTGCACCTGGCGGCGGGCGCTCCGGGCTTGCGGGCGAGGCTGTGCTTCCGCGCGACCGATGCCGCCAAGCCGTCCGCGACGGCCCGGCCGCGGGCGCGTTGCGCCGGGGGTGAGCCGACAACCCCAAACCTTTCGGAGGAACGATGAGCAGCACCTTTGAACGCAGCTTGAGCAAGGTTCCCGCCGTCACGCTCGGCTTCTGGATCATCAAGATCTTCGCGACCACGCTGGGCGAGACCGGTGGGGACGCGGTGACGATGACGCTGGGCCTCGGCTACCTGCTCGGCACCGCCATCTTCGCCGCGGTCTTCGTCATAGCCGTTGCGGCGCAGATCGCGGCCAAGCGGTTCCACCCGTTCCTGTACTGGGCGGTGATCGTCGCGACCACGACGGCCGGCACGACGCTGGCCGACTTCTTCGACCGCTCGCTGGGCGTCGGCTACGTCGGCGGGTCGTCCATCCTATTCGTCCTGCTGATGGCGACGCTCTGGCTGTGGCACCGGTCGCTCGGGTCGGTGTCGGTGGACAGCGTGACCACGCCCAAGGCGGAAGCGTTCTACTGGGCGACCATCATGTTCTCGCAGACTTTGGGCACGGCGCTCGGCGACTGGATGGCCGACGACACCGGGCTGGGGCTGGGATACGAGGGCGGGGCGCTGGTGTTCGCGGCGGCACTCGCGGTTGTCGCCGCCGCGTATTTCTACACAAGCGTGTCGCGCACCCTGCTGTTCTGGGCCGCCTTCATCCTCACGCGCCCGCTCGGGGCCACGGTGGGCGACCTGCTCGACAAGCCCGTCGCCAATGGCGGCCTGGCCCTGGGCCGGTTCTCCGCCTCGGCGGTGCTCACGGTGCTCATCGTCGCCTGCATCCTGTTCTTCCCGCAACGTTCAGGCAGCCATCCCGGACAGCAAGGACAGCACCCGTGACGAGGCGCTTTGGGCAGGCGGCAGCGGTCAGGCCGGATGGCCGGCCAGGAACCCGCCCGCCGCCGCCATGAACGCCGCCGTGTCCTGCAGTTGCGGCACGTGCGCGAGGCCGGGCAGCCCGGCGAACGACGCGTTCGGCAGCAGGTCCGCCAGCTTCCGGGCCATCGCCGGGGGCGTGGCCTCGTCAAGCTCGCCCGCCAGGACCAGCGCGGGGATGCGAAGCCCCCGCACGGCGTCGCGCAGGTCCAGCGCCGCCAGGGCGTTGCAGGCGGCGGTGAACATCGCGGGATCGGTCGCCAGGAACCGTGCCCGCCGCTCCGCGAGCAGGGCAGGGTTGGCCTGCTGGAACGCCGGGGAGAACAGGCGGCGCATGGCCGCGTCGGCGATAGCCGCCAGGCCCTTGCCCGATGCCGCCGCCGCCATGCCCCGGAAGGCGGCGCGGCCCGGCTCGTCGAACGCAGCGCCGGTGCCGGCCAGCAGGAGGCGGCTGACCAGGGCGGGGTGCCGAAGCGCCAGCACCAGGGCGACGAAGCTGCCGTAGCCGTTGCCCACGACGGCGACGGGGCCGCCTGCTTCCTCGATGGCCAAGGCCAGCCGGTCCGCCACCGGCTCCAGCCCGGCATCGACAGGGGCCGAGCCGCCGAACCCCGGCAGGTCGGGGACCGTCACGCGATGGCTTCCCGACAGGGAAGCTGCCAGCGGCGCGCAACTGCCGGCGTCGGCAAGCAGGGAATGGAACAGCCAGACCGGCGGGCCATCCCCGGTGACGGGCGCCGCAACCGTGCCGCCGGCATAATGGTGGATCATGCGCCCTTGCCCTCCCGTATTGCTCCACGCCCTATCACGCGGCCGGGCGGCGGGCCAGGATGTGCCGGGCGTTGCGGCCCGGCGGCGAAGCGGCCATCCTGCGGCGTAACGGAGCATGCCGGCGAAGACGCGGCCCAGGGGAGGGAACAACGATGACCGCAGGGGCAAGCGTGAACGCCGGGGCGCGGCTGGACCGGCTGCCGGTCTCGGCCTTCCATCACCGCATCCTGCGGCTGATCGGCCTCGGCATGTTCTTCGACGGCTTCGACATCTACCTGGGCGCCGCGGTGTTGGGGGCCACGCTGCGGTCGGGGTTCTCGACGCTTGGGGAGAACGCGGCCTTCGTGTCCAGCACGTTCCTCGGCATGATGCTCGGCTCGCTGCTGACGGGGTTCCTGGGGGACCGTCTCGGGCGGCGCTTCACTTATCAGGCCAACCTGGCGGTGTTCGGGCTGGCGTCGCTCGCCGCGGCGTTCGCGCCCAGCATGGCGGTGCTGATCGCGCTGCGCTTCGTCATGGGTCTGGGGCTGGGGGCGGAGAACGTGGTGGGCTATTCCACCATGACCGAGTTCGTGCCGCCGGCGCAGCGGGGGCGCTGGCTGGGGCTGGTCGCGGTGTTCGTCGTCACCGGGCTGCCGGTGTCCGCCCTGGCGGCTTGGCTGCTGGTGCCGGCGTTCGGCTGGCGGGCCATGTTCGTCCTGGGCGGCGTCGGCGCGCTGCTGGTGTGGCGGGCGCGCAAGAGCCTGCCGGAAAGCCCGCGCTGGCTGGAAAGCGTCGGACGGCGGCAGGAAGCGGAGGCGCTGATGGCCGCCATCGAGCGGGAAGCCTCCGGCGGCGCCCCGCTGCCGCCGACCGCGCCCCCGCCCGGCCCGGCGCCGTCGCGGGCGCTGTCCACCCTGCTCGCCCCGCCGCTGCTGGGGCGCATGGTGCTGGGCTGCGTCAGCCTGGTCGTCATCAACACGCTGATCTACGGCTTCATCACCTGGCTGCCGACCTTCTTCGCCAAGCAGGGGCTGTCGGTGGCGACCTCCTTCGGATACTCGCTCATCATGGCGCTGGGGGCGCCTGCGGGAGCGTTGATCGGGGCGCTGCTGGTGGACCGCGTGGGGCGGCGGCGGATGATCGTCGCGGCGGCGGCGCTGTCCATGCTGTTCGGATGCATCTACCCCTTCGCGCACGACCCGGTGTGGCTGCCGGTCGCCGGTCTGGCGCTGACGGTGCCGATCTACGTGCTGGTCGCGGTGCTGTTCGGCGTCTACATTCCCGAGCTGTTCCCGACCGAGGTGCGGCTGCGCGCGTCGGGCATCTGCAACACCTTCGGACGCGGCGCCACGGTGCTGACGCCGTTCCTGGTCCTGCCGCTGTTCACCGCCTACGGCGTGGGCGGCGTGCTGGCGCTGATGGTGGGGCTGCTCGCGGTGCTGATCGCCACCGTGCTGGCGTTCGGCGTGGAGGCGAGCGGGCGGCGGCTGGAGGAGGTCGCGGCCGACCCCGGCGGCACGGAGCCGGCCGCCGTCCCGGGGTGGACGGGGTAGCAGCCGGCCCCACATCCCGGTTTCTCGTCTTGGAGCGCAGATCGTGAGCTATCCCTATTTCGGCCGGCGCGAGGATGCGCGGCTGCTGACCGGCGCCGGGCGCTACACGGCGGACTGGAACCTGCCGGGCCAGGCGCACGCGGTGTTCCTACGCTCGGACCACGCCCATGCGTGCATCCTGTCGGTGGATACGGCGGCAGCGCGGATGGCGCCGGGGGTCTTGGCGGTGCTGACGGGCGCGGACGCGGCGGCGGCGGGGTATGGCCGCGGCAAGGCGGCGCTGCCCTACAAGGGGCGGGACGACATGGCGCTGCTGACGCCGCAGGCCCCGGCTTTGGTGCAGGATTATGCCCGATACGTCGGCGATCCGGTGGCGCTGGTGGTGGCCGAGACCCCGGCGCAGGCGCAGGACGCGGCGGAGCTGGTGTCAGTCGAGTATGAGGCGCTGCCCGCCGTGTCCGATATGGACGCGGCGCTGGCGGAGGGTGCGCCGCAGATCCACCCGGACGTGCCCGGCAATCTCTGCTTTGACTACGAATACGGCGACGCCGCCGCGGTTGAGGCCGCCTTCGCCGATGCGGCGCACGTCGTCCGCCTGGACCTGACCAGCGACCGCGTCGTGGGCAACCCGCTGGAGCCGAAGGCGGCGCTGGCGCGGTGGGACGGCGACGTGCTGGATTTTTGGACGGCGACGCAGGGCATGGTGGCGCTGCGGGACTCGCTGTGCGGCCTGACCGGGCTGCCGCCGGGCCGGGTGCGCGTGCGGGCGCAGGACGTGGGCGGCGGCTTCGGCATACGCGGCGCGGCCTATCCCGAATACGCGGCGCTGGCGCTGGCGGCGGAGCGGGCGGGACGGCCGGTGAAGTGGACGGCGACCCGGTCCGAAACCTTCCTCAGCGACTATCACGGCCGCGGCCTGCGGATGCATGGCGAGCTGGCGCTGGACGCGGCGGGCCGGTTCCTGGCGATCCGGCACCGCTGGGTGTGCGACCAGGGCGCCTACCCCGTGGCGACCGGGCCGCTCATCAACACGCTCAACCCGGCCATGATGTGCAGCGGCCCCTATTGCATCCCTGCCGTCCACGGCCGGCACCGCCTGGCGCTGACCAACACCGTGCCAATCACCGCCTACCGCGGCGCCGGGCGCCCGGACATGGCCTATGCCGTCGAGCGATTGGTGGACGAGGCGGCGCGGCAACTGGGCCGGGACCGGCTGGCGCTGCGCCGGCTGAACCTGCTGCCGGCGGACGCCTTTCCCTACACCCTGCCCACCGGCGGGCCGATGGCCGCGACCTATGACAGCGGCGACTACCCGGGCCTGCTGGACATGGCGGCGGAGGCGGCGGACTGGGCCGGCTTCGAGGCGCGGCGGGCCGAGGCTGCTCAGCGCGGCAAGCTGCGCGGCATCGGGGTGGGCGTGTTCGTGGAACCGTCCGGCGGGGTGGTGCCGCGCGACGAGGTGGCGATCACCTTCGACGCGAAAGGCGGCGTGCGCGTCCACAACGTCACCCATTCCTCCGGTCAGGGGCACGAGACGGTGTTCCCCGAGATCGTCGCCGGCATCCTCGGCCTCGACCCGGCTTCCATCACGCTGCACCAGGGCGACCCGGACGGCCCGGCGCTGTTCGGCGGCGGCGCCTTCGCGTCCCGCTCGATGCTGTCGCACGGCGCCGCCACGGCGGTCGCGGCGCGGGAGGTGGTGCGCAAGGGCCTGGACCTAGCCGCCGACGCGCTGGAGGCCGCCGCGACCGACATCGAGTACCAGGCCGGCGCCTACCGAATCGTCGGCACCGACCGGACCGTGACGCTGCTGGAGCTGGCCCGCCCGGCGGAGGGCCAGGAAAGCGGCCCGCTGGACACCACGACCACCCTGCCGTCCGGCCGCGCCTTCCCGTCCGGGGCGCACGTCGCGGAGGTGGAGGTCGATCCCGAGACCGGGGAGGTGGCGCTGCAGCGCTATGTCGCTGTGGACGATTGCGGCGTGGTGCTGAACCACACCCTGCTGGACGGGCAGATCACGGGCGGCATCGCGCAGGGGCTGGGCCAGGTGCTGGGTGAGCAGTGCGTGTATGACGCGGGCGGGCAGCTCCTGTCCGGCAGTTTCATGGACTACGCGATGCCGCACGCCGAGATGCTGCGCGGCATCACCCTGATGGAGCGCCCGGTGCCGTCGCCCAACAACCCGCTGGGGGTGAAGGGCGCCGGGGAAGCGGGGACCACCGGCTCGCTGCCGGCGGCGATGAACGCAATTCTGGACGCGCTGCGCCCGGCGGGCGTGCGGCGCCTGGACATGCCGGCGTCGGCGCAGCGGGTCTGGGCGGCGCTGCGGGCGGCGTCGGCCTGACCGGGACGATGCGCGCCCGCGGCGGCCTCGATGCGGTCAGGCTTGCGAGGTCTGCATCGGAATTTCCGTCGCACCAGTTGGATAGCCGGTATACTGGCCCCGCAGGAACACGCCCTCGGCCGTTTGCGCGATGCCGATATGGCCGGAATAGCCCGGGCCGAAGGACGCGGCCACGATGTCGGGCGTGAAGTGCACCTGGTCCACGGCGGTTTCGCCGTTGAACAGCGTCATCGTGTGGCTGAGGTCGTCGAAGCTGTAGGCGGTGGCGGTGAGGCCCTCCAACGCCACGCTCTGCGCGCCGTAAGAATAGTATTGGCCTGGAATGCTCTCGTCGGCGCGGATGTCGATCTGGCCCGCGAACGCCATCGGCTGGTCGATCTGCAGGTGGCCCATGCGGATGTCGATGGTTTCCCCGGCGCCGACGCTGCCGCCCAGCTCAAGGGTGCCGGTCTGCGCCGCCCCGTAGTAGTACACGTCGCCGTTGGTCATGAGGATCGTGCCGCGGCCAGCGAGCGGCGCGTTCACCACGACGCGCCCGCCCTCGATTGTGGAGTTCGCGGCGTTGAAGGATGACGTCTCGGCGCCGTTGACGGTCAAGGTGGACCCGTCCTTCACATCGAACGCCGTGTCCAAGGTGGCGGACCCGTTGAGCGCGACCGTCAGTTTGTCCGGCGCGGTCAGGGGGCCGTGGCCGTAGGGGTCCGGGGCGCGCACCATGTTGGCGTAATTGCCGATGTCGAGGCTGCCGATGCTGCTGTGGCCGAAAACCCGGACGGTGCCGTATTCCGGCGGCGACTGGTCCGTCGTGTAGGGCTGCTGCGGCAGGTCGGCCGGCATGGTCAATTGGCTGACCGACGCGTTATGCAGGTCGAGCACCGGCTGGGAGCCTTCGTCGAGGCCGCCCAGCACCACTGTCGCCGCGACCTCCCCATGCCGCACGACGACCTCGCCGCCGTCGATGACCGCGGTTGCCCCGGCGCCCGGCACGCCGCGCAGGTCCCAATGCTGGGCCGCCCCATACCGGCCGTATCCGCCGAACCAAGTGGATGTCGCCATGCTGACTCTCCCGTGTTTATTGTTAGAAATGGGTTATATTTGAAGAGACGTTGCAAACAGCATTGCTGTAGATCAACTGTAGAATGCTTATCAGGAAAAATCTGTAAGTTTTCTAAAGCTGATTGAACTTGTAATCCTGAATGTTGTCGAAAATGCGGCAGACGACTTCCTGCGATGTCATGGACCAGTCTCAATTCTGTGCCGGACCGGAACCGGCAACCCGGCTCTGTCCCCGAACAGGCTGGTCCCACGCCAGTCGGGATTCGGCGTGTGACCCAGGTTACTCGAAGGGCCGAATGTGCTGTGGGGAGACGGGCGAGCTTTCCATGCCAAGGACGGCAGCATCTTCCACGAGCACGTCGGACCCATGCTTGCAGGGTCCGGCCTGTCTGAACACAAAGCGGTGGCCGGGGTTTCCTTGTCCGGGATCAGCGCCCGCAGGAGAGACCGGCCATGGATCGGCTGACCGAGATGACCTGCTTCGTGCGGGCGGTCGAGACAGGCTCTTTCGCGATGGCCGGCCGGGCGCTGTCCATGTCGTCGCAGCTCGTCGGCAAGCACGTCGCGGCGCTGGAGGAACGCCTCGGCGTGCAGCTGCTGGCACGGACCACCCGGCGGCATAGCGTCACCGACGCCGGGCAGGCGTTCTATGACCGTTGCCGCGCCGTGGTGCGGGACGCGGAGGAGGCCGAAACCGCCGTCACCGAGTTCGGCAGCGCGCCGCGCGGCCAGTTCACGATCAGCGCCCCTTACACCTTCGGCAGCGCCAGGCTCATGCCGTTCATCGCCGACTACCTGGCGCGCAACGCGGAGGTGAGCGTCAAGCTGGTGCTGACCGACCGGACCGTGGACGTCGTCGGCGAGCGCTTCGACGCCGTCGTGCGGATCGGCACGCTTGAGCACTCAAGCCTCGTCGCCCGCCGGTTCGCCGCCTTCCGGCTGGCCGCCTGCGCGTCGCCCGCGTACCTCCGCCGGCGGGGCCGGCCGCTCGTGCCGCTGGACCTTCAGAATCACGAGTGCCTGCTCTACAATTATTGGTTCAAGCCGCCGCTTGCAGATTGGACGTTCGAGAAGGACGGGGTGGCCGAGACGGTCACGGTCGCCGGGCGCTTGCAGGCGAACGACGGCAGGAGCCTGATCGCCTCCGCCATCGCCGGCCACGGCATCGTCTTGCAGGACGTCGAGATCCTGAAGCGCCACTTCGCGACGGGGGAGCTTGAGCATTTGCTCCCGGCCTATGCGGGTCCGATCCGCGAGATGCACATCGTGTATCCGCCGGGCCGGCAGGCTTCGCCCAAGCTGCGCAGCTTCGTCGACGCGCTCGTCAAAAGCTTTGGCGCGGGAACGCGAGCGCCGGCGCATTCCAACCGCGCCGTTTCGGCAGCCGAAACGTAGGCTGCGCTGGCCCTGCCCGGCCCCGCTCCCCACGTTCGGTGGACAGAAACGGGAGCATGCCATGGACAGGATGTTGCGGGTCGGGATCATCGGCGCCAGCGCCGAGCGGGGCTGGGCGAAGATCTCGCACGTGCCGGCGGTGCAGGGGCTTGCGGGCCTTGAGCTTGCCGCCGTCTCGACCCGGGACCAACCGTCCGCCGAGCGGGCCGCGCAGGCCTTCGGCACGCGGGCGGCCTACGCGGACCCTCGGCAGTTGTTCGCCGATCCCGGCATCGACATCGTCACGGTGGCGGTCAACGTCCCGGCCCATCGCGACCTGCTGCTCGGGGCGGTCGCCGCGGGGAAGCACATTTATTGCGAGTACCCGCTCGGGCGCGGCCGGGCTGAATCGGAGGCGCTGGCCGAAGCGGCGCGGGCCGCGGGCGTCCACGCCGCAATCGGGCTGCAAACGCGGAGCAATCCGGCTGTGCAGAAAGCGCGCGAGCTGATCGCCTCCGGCGCGGTCGGCCGCGTGCTGAGCGCCCGGATCGTGTCCACCACGATGGCGTTCGGGCCGGAGGTGGAGGCGGCGATGGCCTTCGCCGAGAAGCCGGAGAACGGCGTCACGCTGGCGACCATCCAGGGCGCCCACACGCTCGACACCGCCATCGCGGTGCTCGGCGAACTCGCCGGGGCGTCCGCGCTGGCAACGACGCAGTACCCGCAAGTCGAGGTGGAGAGGGACGGCGGCCCGGCGCGGCAGGCGCGGACCACGCCCGACCACCTTCTCGTGCAGGCTCGCCTGGCCCATGGCGCCCCGCTGTCGGTCGAGGTGGCGGGCGGCTGTCCGCCCGAGGCGACGCCGTTCCGCTTCGCCGTGACAGGCGAGGCGCATGAGCTTGTCCTGGAAGGCGGGGCGCCACGCGGCTTCCAGTCGGGCCGGCTGCGCCTGCTGCTCGACGGCGCGGCGGTGCCGTTGGACGAGGGGGAGGCCGCGCCGATGCCGGACGAGGCCGCCAACGTTTCGCTCGCCTATGCCGCCCTCCGCGACGACATCCTGCACGGGACCGCGACGGCGACCGGCTTCGGCCATGCGGCGCGCGTGGCAAGGCTTATCGAGGACATGCTGGAGTCGTCGCGAACGGGCGCCTGGACGCCGGCCGCGGGCTGGCCGGATTAATAAGTGCCGGCCATCGCCATCGGACGGCGAGGCGGCGCCCTTATGCGGCAGCATCGACGTGCAGGCCGCGCTTGTCCTGACCTGCTTCCCGTTCTTTGGACCGGTTCGGGCTGGAAAATTCCGGTTTAGAATTGGGTCTGAAGCGGGGAGGCAGCCTAATGGTTCAGTCGAGCGGCTGTTTTGGATCCGGTCTGGAAGGGCGTCCGGGACTGGATGACGGCCCAGAGGACGTTCATGCGCCTGCGTGCGAGTGCGATGACGGCTTGGTGGTGCTGCTTTCCCTCGCGGCGTTTGTGTTGGTAGAAGGCACGGCTGTCCTCGTGCGCGCGGGAGCAGAAGGCGGACTGGCAGACGACGCGCTTGAGGCCCTTGTTGCCGCCGTTGGGTCGTCGGAGGAACCGGGTTCGGCCGGACTGGCGGAGCACGGGTGCCATGCCGGCGGCCGAGGCGGGCACGTCGGCGAAGCGGAAGCGGGCGAGGTTGCCTGCCTCGGCGATGAGTTCTGCGGTGCCGCGCCAATCGCTACGCGATTTCGCTGGCACGTTCGCTGGCACGGCCCCCATGCCGGGCAGGCTGCGGATGAGGGCCGCCTCCCTCCGGTGGCTCCGCCAGCGGCTGCTTCGCAGTCGGATCGCCAAGAAGCGATGGTGGCGTTGAAGCAAGGCCTCCAGTTCGCGGCCGAGTTCGATCAGGCACGTGCGGCTGGCCAGCGCCTCAAGGGCGAGTTCACGGACGAGCCTGGCCGTCATGCGCTCGGCTGGGACGGCGATGGTCTGCTCGGCCGCGACGGCCAAGACGCGGTCGGCGAGGTCCTCAAGCTTTGGCAGGCCTCCGACGGCTTGCCGATGGCGCACCAGGCGCTTCTTGCCGGCGCTGGCGGTGAGGCCGAGGCAGGCTGCCAAGCCCGGGAAGATGCCGATGAGCAGGTCGCGCAGGCGGGACAGGCGCCGGGTTTGCGCCTGCACAACGCCGCCGCGACGGCTGGCCGGCAGCTTCTCGCCGCCGACGGTGCCCTGGCGGGCGCGGTTGGCGGCAACGCCCGGCGCGATGTGGACCAGCGCGAAGCCGGCATCGGTCAGCATGGCTTCCGCGAGGCCGGCAATGCCGCCGATGACGTCCAGGCCGATGCGGACCATGCCGCGCAGGGCGGTCAGTTCGTCGACCAGCGCCGCGCTGCCGGATGGCGTGTTGAGCAGCTTGCGGTCAACCTGCACGACACCGTCGGCGCGCCGCGATCCAGGCATGCCGGGATCACGGCGTCAGGCACTGCTCACGCAGCATCTGAACGGTAGGGCCGCATGAAGGCGTCGAGGTTCACGGAGGCGCAGATCGCCTTTTTGCGGCAAGCGTAGGAAGGGAGGGCGGTCGGCGAGGTGTGCCGCAAAGCGGGCATCAGCGAGGCGACGCTCCACAACTGGCGGAAGAGATATGCGGGCCTGATGCCCTCGGAGATGAAGCGGCTCAAGCAGACGGCACGGTCCGGGCGGAGTGCCTGAACGCGCGGTGGTTCATCAGCCTCGGCGACGCCCGGGTGAAATGCGAGGCTTGGCGTAGAGACTACAACGAGGTTCGCCCACACAGCGCGATCGGCAACAAGCCCCCGATCACGCTGCACAATCGGTCAGGACCGCATGGCCCAACCTGACCGACCGCCCTGGAAGCGGTCCAGCCAGCCGGTCCAACGATGGGGAGCAGTTCAAACACATGCCGGTCTCTGGCTGCCGCTGGATGAAAGATGGGGGTCAGGTCAGCGTGATCACGACATCTTCGACCGTGCGAGGCTCCACCCCGATCTGCCGCAGGGCCTGGCCGACGGATCGGATCAGGCGACGACCGCGCCGGTCCGCCGTTTCCGGGCTGAACCCCGTGTCCACGAGCACGTGTCTGTCGCCGCTCCTTGACAGCCAGACGAAGAAATCGAGCGGCATCGGTGCATCGTGGGGGTCCGACGTATGCAAGAAGTTGTCGCCCGCCACGCGGTCCTGAGAAGCGTGCCGCAGCCCGAAGACGTCCCAGATCATCGCCATTTCCTATCAGAAGCGCCGCAGAACGGCCGTGACTACGCTATGGTCTGCAGATCCACGTCCCTGGTTTCCGGCCCCCAATAACTGCCGATGGACAGCAAGAGGCCGCCCAGGATGATCAACGGGACGGCAGTAAACTGGGACGGCATGGTCTGGCTCAAGGCAGCCTGGCATCCGGAAAAGAACGAGGGGATCGCCACCGAAAGACTGTAGGCCACGCCGAAGCCCGACGAGCGGATGCTGGTCCGGAATCTTTCGTTCAGATGGGCTGGGAAGATGCTCCAACCCGCCGCCACGCAGATGCCGAAAAGGGCGGTCAGCCAGATGGCGCCGGCGACATCGCCGGGTCCCAACCTGATCAGCATGAGATAACTCGCCGTCCCTCCGATGGCCGCCAGCAGCCCAGCTAGAGCATGACCGCATCAGGTGGACTCACCTGATCGGTAAACATGTTCGCAAAAACAAAGGCTGGAGCGGGGCCGGTGCATCCACCTGCACCGGTCACGCTCTAAAATGTAGAAGGGACGACGGCCGATGACTTGGCTGATCCAACTGGCCACTACATAGCCCGCGGCGATGACCACGAAGGCCAGCATCATCGTGAATGTGACCTGTTCATGGCTGAACCTGAGGACACCCGCCAACGTGGCAGGGATGGCGGCCGCGATCATGTAGATCAGGAACCATAAGCCCGACATGAGCGTGAATACCTGAGCGAAGACACGAAGGTTGTCGCCGCGGGCAAGCTCGAGCAAAGGATTGTCGGCCTTCTCGACCGTGCCCGATGGGATCAGGCGAAGCAACAAGTAGGTCACGCCGGAGATCGCCACGTAGGCGAGTGGGAAGGACGTCATGATGAAGCCGGACGCGACGGCCCGTCGATCGCGCGGGCTGTATTCCATAGCCAGGGGCATGGCGGCCGTGTACTCGCCGGCGAGAAAGATACCCGCCAGGAAACGCAGCAGGATCAGCGCTTCGAGACCGGTCAGCCCAGCGGCCGCATATCCCGGCAGGCGTGCGATCAGCAAGGTGGCGGTCGCGAAGCCCAGCACGGCGAGCAGCGTCACGGGCCGGCGGCCGATCCTGTCACTGAGCCAGCCGAAGATGAGCGAGCCGATCGGTCGTCCCAGCAAGGTCGCGGAAGGTCAGAGAGAAGACCAGCGCGGCGACCTGAGGATCCGCGAAGCCGCCCGGCGGCTCGAACAGCCGAATGGCCGGAGCCAGTGTGACGACAGGCAAATAGACATCGAACATGTCGACGAAGAAGCCGAGCCAAGCGGCCTGCGCGGTCCGCCGTGCCAGGGTCCTATATGTCGTCTCGGACAAGGCTGCGGCGGGCGTGGCGCCGATGGTTATGAACTCTCCCTCCATCATCGATGGTTTCGAGCCTCTCGGCCGAGGACGGCGGCCTTGAACCGCCTCGACGTCGTTCTTTCAGACAGAACGATCGGTCTATTTTCAGATTAGGGCAGAGTTCGACGTTCGGCAACATCTCTGGTTGCCGCGTTTCTCGGAACTGAAGGTCAAGCCGGCTGCGGCGTCCCGCCCAGGGCCCGGCTGACGGACGCAGCCGCCGCTAGAAGAGCAGGGATCATCCGGGCGACGGCATCATCGGTGAAGCGCTCGCGCGGCCCGGACAGAGACAGGGCTCCGCCGAGCCGGGCGCCTGGTCCCCAGATCGGGCATGCGACGCCCGCGCAAAGGGGATCGCGCTCTCCGAAGGAGACCGCATAGCCGGTCGACCTGACCTGGGCCAGCGAGGGATCCTTCGTCGCGGTGAAGGCAAGCAATACCCGGCCTGCCGCGCCTTGGCGTAGCGGAAGGACCTGGCCGGCCGCGACCGAATCGAGTGTCGCGTGCCTGCTGTTCATTCGCAGGAGGCAAAGCCTCGTCGTCGCATCCTGAAGAACGTGGAACGAGGCGCTCTCGTAGCCGGCCTCGACCAGATCCTGCATCGCGGGCAGGACGTGGGCGCGAAAGGGGTTGATGCGCTCGTAGGCGTTGCCGAGGCGGATCGCCATCGGCCCCAGGGCATAACTAGGGCGATTGCATATGCTTCTGCCTGGCCGAGTTTGGCTTTCGCGCAGCCGTTCGAAGCGGGCAAACTGGCCGAATAGGGCCGGGATTTGTCGTTCAGGCGACGGATGAATGGGCCAGGAAGCCATATGCAATCACCCTGGGGCATAACGCCGTCCCGCAGCCGGCTGACGTAGCCAGCCGCGTCGAGCGACGCCAGCAGGCGGAGCAGCGTGCTTTTGTAGAGGCCGATGGCCCGCGCCAGATCGGACAGGCAGGCCGGCGCGGTCCCGGTTTCTAAAGCCGCAAGGATCGAGAGTGCCCGATCCACGGCGGCCGCCCCTCCGGATCCGGCCGAAGGTTCAGGGCAAGGAGCAATACCGTTCATTTAGGTGTTCAGAGGCCCTATATCACTGGCCAGGTTTTCTGGGATCGACAGCGATGGCGGGTGTTCCTGCCGGCCTTCCAGCCGGCGTTCGTGTTAGCGACCA
>JAABUQ010008398.1_pt1 | contig 14504 bp, 14 predicted proteins | sample 5560001 | NCBI WGS metagenome assembly JAABUQ01 (sample SAMN10711888, study PRJNA513371) | rock metagenome | isolation source: Antarctica rocks | place: Antarctica: Victoria Land, Finger Mt nord | collected 2015-12-18
TTGTAGGGGGAGGCCACCAGGGCGTGAGCCGAGGCGATCGCCACGAAGCGCCCGTCCCCGCTGTCCACGAGCGCGGGCCAGGCGTATTTGGCCAGCAGGAACGGACTGGTGAGCAGCAGCGCGACAATGGCCTCCCAACGATCCTCGGGGAATTCGGACACCGGCGCGACGTGCTGAAAGCCGGCGTTGGCCACGATTGCGTCCAGACGACCGAAGCGCTCCAGCGCGGCGCTGACCGCGCCGCGATTGCCCTCGCGGGTGGTCAGGTCACACTCGTAGGGAACTCCGGGACCGGCGCGATCGGGGTGCAGGTCGACCGCCAGCACCTGCATCCCCTCCGCCTGCAGCCGAGCGGCCACCGCTCGTCCGATGCCGCTGGCCGCCCCGGTGACCAGCGCGGCGCCTCCCTCGACAGGACTCACGGTTCGCCCGCCGCCGCGTCGCGGCTCCCGGCAGCGCGAGACGGGTGTGTCGGAGCGCAGAAGAGTGAACTCATGTCAGACCCGCTATACCCGCAGTGGTCCCCCGCCTCCCCGTGACTCCATGAGCGCCTCCGTTTCCCTCCCTTCTGCGCCCGGCTGTCCTCCGGGACTGGCCCCTCCCACCCTGGCCCGCCAGATCAACTCTGGCCTGGCCCTGTGGACGACCGCGATCGAGGGCGCGAGCGAGTACTGGACCGGAGCGCTGGCGCGTGGCGACACGCCGCTGGACGCGATGCGCGACGGGGCTCGCTGGCTGCGCGCCCTGACCGATCGTCGCGCGCCGACCTGGTCGACCCCGCACGAGGTCGTGCTCGAGAGTCCGGTCGCGCGCCTGCGCGACTTCAGCGCGGGGTCGCGCCGGCGCGTCGTGCCCACCCTGGTCCTGCCCCCGCAGGCCGGGCACGACTCGTGCATCGTCGACTACTCCGAGCGCCAGAGCCAGATCCGCACGATCCGCGCGGCCGGACTGGAGCGCGTCTGGTCGCTGGACTGGGTCGGCGCCACCCAGCAGACCCGCGACGCCGGGGTGCAGGATTACCTGGACTTCCTGGAGCGCTCGATCGAGCTGATCGGCGAGCCGGTGAACCTCGTCGGCGACTGCCAGGGAGGCTGGCTGGCCACCATCTACGCCGCCCTGCGTCCCGAGCGGGTGCGCACGTTGACCATCGCCGGCGCACCCATCGACTTTCATGCCGGGGACGCGATGATCCACGACTGGGTGGAGCAGCTGCGCCCGGGCCAGGACCTGTCCTTCTACCGCAACGTCGTCGCCCTGGGAAACGGCGTGCTCCGGGGCGAGTTCATGCTCAACGGCTTCATCCTCATCAAGCCCGAGAACGAGCTCTCCAAGCAGCTGCAACTGCTCAACCACGTGCGCGACGCCGAGCACCTGGAGCGCTTCCGCGCCTTCGAGGACTGGTTCAAGCACACTCAGGACATTCCCGGAGCCTTCTACCTGTGGATCGTCGAGCACCTGTTCGCAGACAACAAGCTGATCGCCGGAGAGCTCGAGATCGGCGGCGAGTGGGTCGACCTCTCGCGCATCGCCTGTCCGCTGAACCTGCTCGGTGGAGCCACGGACCACATCACGCCGCCTGATCAGGTATTCGCCCTGGCCGACCACGCCTCGACGCCACCCGAGGACGTGGCCCGGAGGGTGAGCAGCGGTGGTCACCTGGGCCTGTTCATGGGCGGCGAGGCACTGCGCGAGCATTGGCCGCCGCTGATGGCCAACGTCTACGCCCGCTCTGAGAAATCCCGTCGGGTGTCGGCGCGTCCGGACGCTTCTAAAAGCGCCAAGCGGGCGCGTCGGCGCACGGCCCCCGCGAAGGACCCGATACCAGCTCCCTAGAAGGGGCCTATGGCTCAGGCACCTGCTCGCCGCGCCTGGGCGAGCGTCGCCGCGTCGGCGTCGCGCCGGCCGTGCGGAAGGCCTGGTAGGTCGTCAGCAGCGCCTGACGCTGGCGGGCGGTGAGGGCCTGGTCGGCGCGTATTGCCTCAACCACGGCCGGAGTCCCTCCCTCGTCGTCGGGTACGCCGGCCTGGCGGTACAGCGCGTCGGCGGAGGTGCGCAGCGTGCGGGCAATCGCTTCGGTGACCTCCTGGGAGGGCGCGCGCAACCCCCGCTCGATCTGCGACAGGTAGGGGTTGGAGATCCCCGACAGCGCGGCGAACTGGCGCATGGACAGCTCGCTCAGCTCGCGCTGACGGCGGATGATCTCACCCAGGGACAGCGGCGCGTCGGCGCGGTCGTCGCCCACGACCAACGAGCATAGACCGCCCCGGCGTTTATCTCCGCATGCCGCGGGGCCGCTCGTGGTAACACACCCAGAGAGATGGGAGAGGAGCAGGACAGCAGCATGGGGCAGGTCCGCCGACTCTTTGAGCGCAGCGAAGCGGCGGCCGCGTCTGCGACCGAGGAGCTCGTGCAGCGCGATTCCTTCGGCGAGCTGCTCGCCAAGGTGACCGAGAACTCGATGGCGGTGACCAAGCTCGGGTTCGACGCCATGGACCTCGTCGTGCGCAATCTGCGCCTGGCCGGTCGCCAGGACGTCGCGCGCCTGGGACGGCAGCTGGCGCGAACCGAGGACAAGCTCGAGCGCGTGCTGCAGGAGGTCGAGCAGCTGCGCGACGAGAGCGCGCGGGCCCTGCGCGGGCCGAGCGGGACCCAGCGCGGTCGGGGGTCGTCCAACGGCTCGGCGCCCCGCCGCGCGCAGGCATCGCGCGCTGGGCGAACGGCGCGCAGTTCGCCCAGCGCTGCGCGCCGCGCCAGCGCATCGCGCAGCGCCGGCGGGAAGGGCTCCGCGCCCAAGCCATGAACGCGCTGGGCCAGCTCATGCGCGCGCCCGCCGCGGCAATCGAGTTCGCCAACATCCTGCTGACCCAGGACGACGCGCGCATCGGTACCACGCCCAAGGACGTGGTGTGGACCCACCGCAAGACCACGCTCTACCGATACCGCTCGACTCGGCGCGAACAGCCCATCCCGGTCCTGCTCGTGTTCGCGCTCATCAACCGGCCCGACATCTTTGACCTGCGGTCGGGCAACTCGTTCGTGGAGTACCTGCTGTCGGAGGGATTTGACGTCTTCCTGCTCGACTGGGGCGTGCCCGACGAGGAAGACGGTGACATGGGCCTTGACTCCTTCGTGCTTGACGAGCTGCACTGGGGCCTGCGCGAGACGCTGCGCGCCAGCGGCCAGGAGGAGGTCTCCCTGCTCGGCTGGTGCATCGGCGGGACTCTGTGCGCGATGTACGCGGCGCTCGAGCCCGACGCCGTGCGCAACCTGGTCTGCCTGACCACGCCGATCGACGCCACTGAGTCGCGCTACGCCCGCTGGGTCGGGCGCGAATCCTTTGACCCTGAGCGGGTGACCGACACCTTTGCCGCGGTGCCCGGGGGAGCGGTCGACTGGGCCAACAAGCTGCTCAAGCCGGTCACCAACCACTGGACGACCTACCGCCAGCTGTGGGAGGGCGTCCTGGACGGCCAGGACCGTCGCGACGCCTACCAGTCGATGGCCAAGTGGGTGGCCGACAACCCACCCTTCCCGGCGCGCGCCTACCGCGAGTGGATCAACTGGATGTACAAGGACAACCGGCTGGTCAGCGGACGCCTGGAGCTGCGCGGACGTCGCGTGGACCTGAGCCGCATCGAGCAGAACCTGCTCGTGGTCACCGCGGGCGCCGACCACATCGCGCCGCCCCCGGGCACCCTGCCGCTGCTCGATTTGGTGGCCAGCGGGGACGTCACCCACCTGGACCGCCCGGGCGGCCACATCGGCCTGATGGCCGGCTCCAAGGCGCGCAGGGAGATCTGGCCCGACATCGGCCAGTGGCTGGCCGAGCGATCGACCGCCTGACGAGCAATCACAGCGAGGGGAGCAGCATGAGCACCAGCGTCGAGAAGCAGCCAGACCACCACAGCGAGCCAACCGCCGAGCAGCGTCGAGGCGCGCCCAAGCTGGCGGGCCGCGTGGCCCTGGTCACCGGTGGCAACCGCGGCATCGGCGCGGCGATCTGCCACAGCCTCGCCGGCCAGGGTGCTCATGTGGCCGCGGGCTACAGCCGCAATCGCGAGCAGGCCGAGCAACTGCTCGAGCAGTTGGCGCAGGAGGGCGGCGAGGGCGGCGGCGAATGCACCATCCACCAGGGCAACGTGGGCTCGGCCGACGACTGCCGCCGGGTGGTGCAGGAGGTGACCGAGCGCCACGGGCGCCTGGACATCCTGGTCAACAACGCCGGCATCACCAGCGACAAGCCCGTGCAGAAGATGACCGACGAGGACTGGTACCGGGTGCTGGCGGTCAACCTCTCAGGCGCCTTCTTCATGTCCCAGGCTGTGCTTGCCCACATGGTGCAGCGCGGCAGCGGGCGTATCGTGAACATCTCGTCGATCATCGGCCAGCAGGGCAACATCGGGCAGGTCAACTACGCCGCGTCGAAGTCGGGGATGTTCGGCCTGACCATGTCACTGGCCCGCGAGGCTGCCCAGATGCTGACCAAGGAGGACAAGCTCGGCGAGGACAGCCTCAACGTAACGGTCAATGCGGTGGCTCCCGGGTTCATCGCCACCGACATGGTCGAGTCGGTGCCCGAGAAGGTCATCGAGAAGATCAAGGGACGAATCCCGCTCAGGCGCCTGGGCCACCCCGACGAGGTGGCGCGTGTGGTGCACTTCCTGTGCGCCGACGCCTCGTCTTACATCACCGGCCAGGTGTGGGCGGTCAACGGCGGCATGGAGATGTCCGGCCACTAGGAGCCGCCCTCCCCAACCCGCGTGTCAGTGGGCATGCCCCGGGCGCGCTGACGCGGGCGCTAGCGTGGCCGGGGTGGATCTCGCGCCCGCCCGTCCCAACGTGGAGCTGCGCGGTGACGGGGACGGCGAGCAGGTCGTTCTGTGCTTCCCCTATGACCCTCACCTCGTCGCGGTGGTGCGCACCATCCCCCAGCGGCGCTTTGACTGGGACCGTCGCGAGTGGACGGCGCCCGTGGATGACTGGGTCGCCGTGCACGTGGCGGAAGTACTGGAGGGCTTTCCGGAGCTGACCGCAAGCCGGGAGGTCGACGCGTGGCTGGGGACCATCGAGCGCCGCTGGGTGGGACAGGTCAGCACCGCGCAGTACGACGGCCGGGGCTGGTGGCTGCTGCGTACGCGCGCGGGCGCCTACCCTCCGGCGCTGCTGGCGGGATCGGTGACGCGCGCCGAGGGGCTGCTCGTGCCCTTCTCCGAGGCGGCCGCTCGTGAGTTGCGCTCACAGCGCTCGGCTCGCCTGGACGCGCCGGCCGAGCGCTGCCTGTCGGCCGTGGAGGCCGGACAGCAGCCCCCGCCGGCGCGGCTGGTGGCCAGCGACGGCGTCGAGGGCACCCGTCTGCGCCTCGAGGTCCTGTGGGACGAGGACGCCGGGATGGCCTTCTCGCGGCTGCCGGGCGCGGCGGGAGCGCGCGCGGTGCCCCCCGATCCCTGGGTGGTGCCGACCCTGGACGCGTTCCTGGCCCGTCACGGGATCGAGGTTCGCCCGCGCGCCCTGGAGATCCTCGAGGACCTGCGCCGCGAGCACGCCCTGGCGGCCGCCGCCGTGCGGGCCTCGCGCGCCACCGAAGGGGAGGCCATGCCCCAGGTGGCCGCGCGGCTGGGCGGCGTACCGGCCCCGTTTCAGTGGGCGGCCGTGCGCTACGCGCTGGACGCCAGGCGCACGTTCCTGGCCGACGAGCAGGGGCTGGGCAAGACCGTCGAGGCCCTGGCGGCACTCGAGGCCGACGACGCCTACCCGGCGCTGGTGATCTGTCCGGCGTCGCTGAAGCTCAACTGGCAGCGCGAAGCCGCCACCTGGCTGCCCCACCGCACCACGCGGGTGCTCGAGGGACGCGGCGTCACCCCCCCGGGGACAGAGATCACCGTGCTCAACTACGAGCTGGTCGCTGCTCACCGCGAGACGCTGGCGCGCCGACGCCCGCGCGCGCTGATCATCGATGAGTCCCACTACGTCAAGAACCCCCAGGCCAAGCGCACGCAGGCGGTGCGCCGGCTCGCCGGCGCGGTCGCACAGGACGGCCTGTTGCTCGCCCTGACCGGCACACCCGTGCTCAACCACGCCGACGAGCTGATCGCCCAGCTGCGGGTGATCGGGCGCCTGCAGGACTTCGGCTCCGGCGCGCGCTTCTCCCGCCAGTTCCGGGGTGAGCTCAGCGAGGAGCGCCTGCACTGGCATCTGCGCCGCCGCTGCTTCGTACGCCGGCTGAAGTCCGAGGTCCTCCCCCAGCTACCGGCCAAGCGCCAGGTGGTGGTACCGATGGCGCTGACCAACACGGCCGAGTACCGCCTCGCGGAGCGCGACGTGATCGCCTGGCTGCGCGAGCAGCCCCTGGACCTATCCGAGCTCAACGCGCGCATCGCGGCCACCCTGCGGGCTCAGCGCCTGGCCCAGCTGGGCACGCTGCAGCGCCTGGCCGCACGCGGAAAGCTGCACGCGGCGCTGGGCTGGATCGGCGACTTCTTGGCCTCGGGCGAGGCGCTGGTCGTGTTCGCGCGCCATACCGAGGTGCAGGAAGCGGTGCTGGCACGCTTCCCCACAGCGCTGCATCTGCTCGGGCGAGATTCCGTCGAGCAACGCGAGCGCAGCGTGGGCGACTTCCAGCGCGACGACGGGCCGCCCCTGATCGTATGCGCCACCCGCGTGGCCGCGCAGGGAATCACCCTCACCCGCGCCTCCAACGTCGCCTTCCTCGAGCTCGAGTGGACCCCCGCCATGCACGACCAGGCCGAGGACCGCTGCCATCGCATCGGGCAGGCCGACGCCGTCACCGCGTGGTACCTGCTGGCGGCCGAGACGATCGACGAGACGATGTCAGAGCTCATCCAGCGCAAGCGCGCGGTGGTGGGCGCCATCACCGACGGGCGCCGCGTGGACTCCGACGGTTTGGTCGACCAGGTCGTGCGGGAGCTGCGCGAAGGCCGTCCCTTCGCCCACCTTCGCCCGGTGGCCTAGAAGCGTTCTGAGTGCCCGAGCGCCTGCTCCCGTTTCTGGCCGTGGTCGGCGTGCTCACCGTCCTGCCGGGTCCGGATATGGCCCTGGCCCTGCGCAACGCGGCCCGCGGCGGCTCCACGGCCGCCTGGTACACCGGCCTGGGCTGCTGCACCGGCCTGGCGGTGTGGGCGGCGGCCACGGTGGGAGGACTGGCCGCCCTGCTGGCCGCGTCCGGAGGGGTCCTGGACGTGCTGCGCGTGGTGGGTGCCGCGTACCTCGCGCTGTTGGGCCTGCGCGCCCTGCGCGCCGCGAGCGGCCACGAGCGACACGACCCGCTCGCAGATCACCCTCATCCTCGTGCGGTCAGCCGGCGCACCGCCTACCGGCAGGGCCTGACCAGCAACCTGCTCAACCCCAAGATCGCCCTGCTGTTCGTCTCCCTGCTGCCCCAGTTCGTCGCGCCGGGAGAGGCGCGAACAGCGACCACGGCCGCGCTCGCCATGGCCTTTGTCCTCGTGGGACTGGTGTGGTGGAGGCTGTTCAGCCTGGCCGTCGGTTTCGTGGGCCGCGCGATGGCCCGCCGCCGGATACGCCGGGGCGTGGAGGCCCTGGCCGCAGCGGCGCTGCTCGGTCTGGCCGCGCGGGTGGCCGTGGGCTGAGCCTGGGGCGCCCGCACGCGTTTGGCGGCGGCGCGCACCGGGCACGCTGATCGCCGGTGTACCCGACCGCTAGGAGCAGTTCGTGTCCGGCTGGATTTCGGCGACGACCGAGGCCGGCGTAGCCGCCGACGTGGCCTGGGCCCAAGCCGTGCACTTCGAGGACTATCCCCGCTGGTTGCCCAGCGTCAGCGCAGTGGAGCGCGCGGGTGATGACCGCCTGCTGGTCACCGCCCGCAGCGACTCGGGCCTGCACGAGGTGGACGTGCTCATAGCCGAGCAGGTGCCCGGGCGGCGCCTGGTCCTCACCCTCAGCGAGCGCAGGCGCGCGAGCGCGCGCCTGCACGTGCAGGCGCTCGATGATGGGAGGACCCGGCTGCAGATCGAGGTCGACCACGACCTTGACCCGCTCGCGGCCAGGATGCTCGACCTGCTGTTCGCGCCCGAGCGCCAGCTCGAGGAGGGCCTGCGCCGCTTCGCCGACGCGCTGACCGCCGCCGAGCCACGTGGTTGAGCTCGAGGCCCTGAGCATGCTCGTCCAGCCCGGCGTCGTTACAGCGCCGCTGTCTAGGATGCGCAGGCGAAGTGATCTCGACAAGGAGGGCGAAGCGTGAAGATGATCATGGCCTACATCCGCCACGAGGCGTTCGAGCCGATTCGCACCGAGCTGCTGGCTCAGGGATTTCCGTCGCTGTCGATCACCGAGGTCAAGGGCTCCGGGCGCCAGCGGGGGATCACCGAGCGCTACCGGGGCGCCGAGCTGACCAACTACCTGCGACCCAAGATCAAGATCGAGTGCGTGGTCGACGACGGGGACGTACAGACCATCATCGACACCATCCTCAAGCACGCCCGCACCGGCACGGTGGGTGACGGCAAGCTCTTCGTCATGCCCGTCGATGAGGCCTACCGGATCCGCACCGGCGAGTCGGGCGAGGAGACCCTGCAGATCCATCCCGAGCAGGGGTCCTGAGACCGGCTGCTCAGGGAATCCAGCGCTCCGCCAGCGGGGTGACCTGCAGCTCGTGCGTGGCCGCCCGCGGACCCTGCTCGGCCAGGAAAAGGACGGCGTCGGCGAGCTGTCGCGGATCGGCCAGCGCGGCACGCCGATCGTCGGTCACCTCGCGCTCACGCGTCTGGATGCCGGCGTCGACGATGAGCAGAGCGACGTGGATGCCGTGCTCGCGCAGCTCCAGCGCCGCGGCCTGGGTGATGGCTCGCACCGAGAAGGCGCCCGCCGCCCACAGGCCTCGACCCGAGGCCGCGCGGCGCGCCGAGCCTCCGCTGACCTGCACAAGGGTGGCCGGGCGTCCCTGCGCAAGCAGGTAGCGCCCGCCGGCCGACAGGAAGGCGAACGCCGAGCGCCCCGGAGCGACCGCCCACGAGTCAAAGGCCTCGGCCTCGGCCTCGGCGATGGGACCGCCCCCGAAGGGACCTCGGCGCTCGCCACCGTAGGCCGAGGCCGCGTTGACGACCAGGTCCACGCCGCCGTGCGCCGAGGCCGCCTCGGTCAGGGCCTCGCGCACGCTGTCCTGATCGGTTACGTCGGCGCGGATTGCGCGCGCGCCGGCGACGCTGATGGCGTCCAGGGTCTCGCCAGAGCGCGCGACGCCGGCCACCGACCACCCTCGGGCGATGAGCAGCTCGATCACCGCTCGACCCAGGTTGCGGGCCCCGAAGATCAGCGCGCTGGGTGATGAGGTCGCGGTCAATGTTCTCCCCTCTCTACCGAAGTGAGCTGTAGGTCAGGTCACACAGGCCGGCGTCCCAGGTGGCGTTCACGCACTCGACGTCTGCGGACCACACGGTCGGGCGCCGAACCCAGTCGTAGACCACCGCTGGCGCGTCAGCGCTGATCATGTCGTCGATCCGTCCCCAGGCGACCGCGCGAGCAGCGATCCCGGCCGCCGTCTCGGCCTGGGCCATGGCGGCGTTCACGGCCGGATCGTTGAGCTGGGGCCAGTTGAGGTTAAGGGTGGGGGTGACCGCGCCACCGTTGAAGGCGGGGAAGAGGACCGCCTCAGGGTCGGAGAAATCGCGCACCCAACCCACACTGGGGCACACCTGCACCCGCATCCGCGGCTGCCCGCAGTAGCGCGAGTACATGCTGGCCCGCGACACGAGCAGGAGCCTGGTCGTGAAGCCGAGCTGGTTGAGCGTGCCGGCGACCTGGCGAGCGATCTGCGCGTCGGGACCGTCACGGACCCCGGCGATGGTCACCCGGGCACCCGCGGCGCGACCCGAGCCGTAGCCGGCGCGACGCATGTACGAACGTGCGAGGCCCATGTCGCCGGAGGGGTGCCCCGCGAAGTCGAGCCCGCGAGCCACCAGGCCACCCGCCTCGCGCGACCCGTTCACGCCCGTGTAGAGAAAGTGGTTGGCCACGTCGCCGGCCAGAGGCGCGCCGCGGGCGGCGGCCAGGCGGGTGCGGTCGAGGGCCGCGTATACGGCGCGACGCGTCTGGAGGCGGTCAAAGGGAGCCGTGGCGGTGTTCAGGGCCACGTACTCAGAGCCCGCTCCGGCGCTGAAGTAGATCTGCTTGGCGTGGCGCCGGCGCGCCAAGGCGATCGCGGCGCCGGGCGGCGGGTCGGCGTCGACGCTGTGAGTACCGGTGAGCACCTCGCTCGCGGCGCCGCTGGGGTCCCTCCCGAGGCGCAGCACCACGTCGTTGGGGAAGGCGGGTCGCACATCGGTCCCCGCTTCCCAGTTGGCGTTGCGCACCAGGCGCACGAGATCAGCGCGAGACCCGTGCGCCGCACCGGCCCGGGAGGTCGGCTGGGGGGTATAGGGCCCGGTGGCCGCGACGTGCGTGCGGTAGGTCGACGGTGAGTGGGCATCCAGAGGCGCGGCGTAGGCGCGCGGCACCGGGGCGCTGAGCGGCAGCACGAGCGCCTGCGCCACGTAGGAGCCGGCCGGCCGGTCCAGGCGAAAGACGATGGTGCGGGGGTCGGGTGTGCGGATGCCGGCCAGCGCTCCGCCCCGGGCCCGGCGGGCCCCGAGCAGATGGCCGAAGTAGCGCCGGGCCCAGGGGCTGGCCACGTGAGGGTTGAAGCCCCGCTCGATGGCGTACGCGACATCGGCCGACGTGACCTCGCGGCTCAACGGCGGGGCGAAGCGAACCCCGGGGCGCAGGGCCACCGTCACCGTGCGTCCGCTCAAGGACACGTGCGGCGGACCGGAGGCCAGATCGGGGACCATCGTGGTCGGATCGCTGGGCAGGTAGGCAAAGAGCGCCCGCTGGGTGGCGGCGGCCACCAGCCGTTCGGTGGTGGTCAGCGCCAGCGCGGGATCGAGGTGCAGCGTAGGCGAGGAGCTGAGCAGCGTCAGCGTGCCTCCGCGCTGGCCGTCGGCGCCGTGCTTGGCGTTGGCCGGGTTGCTCGCGGAGGAGGGGGCCGAGGACGCGCATCCACCCAGCCCCAGCGCGAGCAGACCCGCGAGCGCCGAGCCCGCGAGGCCCGAGCCCGCGAACCTTGCCAAGCCGCGGCGTTCAGACGCTGCGGGGACGGTCACTCGCTCGCGCGCTGCGGCGCCCGGTCCAGGCGCCGGCGCACCGAGCTCACCTTGTCCTGGAGGGTCTGATCGGGACGATCGCGGCGCTCGTCGAGCTTGAGGACCGTGTAGACACGCGGGATGCCCATGGTGAAGGGGACGTCGTGGAGCTCGGCGACCAGCGCCATGATGTCCGCCGTCGACCCTTCCAGCGACGTACCCATGGCGTGCATGACGTAGCCGACGCGTCGCTGGGCGGCCAGGCGGCGTTGGATCTCGGCGATGTAGGCGCTGGCGCTCGGATCGGGGCGTCCCAGCGCGATGACGGTCAGATCGGCGGTGGCCATCGCCGCGGCGAGCCCGCCCGCTACTCGAGCAGCTCGTAGGCGGGCACGGTCAGGAACTCGGGCAGATCGGCCGACAGGGCCACCTGCTCGAACACCTGGCGAGTGTCTTGCGGCCTCCCGGCCTCCCACGTCTGGTCACCCACCTGAGCCTGGATCTTGGCCGTCTCCTCGTCGAGCAACTCGCGCACCAGCGCGGGGGTGACCGTGCGTCCGTCCTGCAGCTTGGCCCCGTGGTGCACCCACTGCCAAATCTGCGCGCGCGAGATCTCGGCGGTGGCCGCGTCCTCCATGAGCGAGTTGATCGCCGCAGCACCCCGGCCGCCGAGCCAGAACGAGACGTACTGAAACCCCACGCTGACGTCGGTGCGCAGGCCCTGCTCGGTGATCTCCCCGGGGGTGGAGGCCATGTCCAGCAGCTGCGCGGAGGTCACGTGGACGTCGTCGCGCTGGCGCTCGAGCTGGTTGGGGCGTCCCTGCAGGCCCGTCTGGAACACCTCCCGCGCCACGGGCACCAGGTCCGGGTGAGCCACCCAGGTGCCGTCGTAGCCCTGGCCCACCTCCCGCTCCTTGTCGGCGCGCACGGCGGCCAGAGCCTTCTCGTTGGCCTCCTCGTCGCGGCGGGAGGGGATCAGCGCCGCCATGCCGCCCATGGCGTGCGCGCCGCGACGGTGACAGGTGGCCGCGAGCAGCTCGGTGTAGGCGCGCATGAACGGCACCGTCATCGTGACGTCGACGCGATCGGGCAGCACGTAGTCGGCGCGTTCGGGGAAGCACTTGATGGCCGAGAAGATGTAGTCCCAGCGCCCGGCGTTGAGTCCCGCGGAGTGCTCACGCAGCTCGTGGAGGATCTCGTCCATCTCAAAGGCGGCCGGTAGCGTCTCGACCAGCACAGTCGCCTTGATGGTTCCGCGCGCAATGCCCAGCGCGTCCTGAGCGTGGTTGAACACGTCGTTCCACAGCCGCGCCTCTAGATGGGACTCCATCTTGGGCAGGTAGAAGTAGGGCCCGCTGCCGCGATCGACCAGGCGCTGGGCGCAGTGAAAGACGTACAGCCCGAAGTCCATCAGCGCACCGACGATCGGGCGCCCGTCCACGAACAGGTGGCGCTCGGGCAGGTGCCAGCCGCGCGGACGCACGAGCAACGTCGCCGGGTCCTTGACGAGCTCGTAGTGCCGTCCGTCCGAGCCGTCGTAGGTGATGGTGCGGTCGATCGCGTCCCGCAGGTTGATGTGCCCCTCGATCATGTTCGGCCACGTCGGGGAGTTGGCGTCCTCGAAGTCGGCCATGAATCCGTCAGCGCCGGAGTTGAGCGCATTGATGGCCATCTTTCGCTCGGTCGGGCCGGTGATCTCAACCCAGCGCTGCTGCAGATCGCTCGGCGCCGCGGCGACCTTCCAGTCAGACTCGCGCACCCCGCGCGTCTCGGCCAGGAAGTCAAGGCTCTCTCCGGCGCCGAGGCGCACACGACGCTCGGCGCGCGCGCGCAGCAGCTCGTCGCGGGTAGGCCCGAAACGGCGCTGCAGCTCGGCCAGGAAGGCCAGGGCCTCGGAGGTCAGGACCTGCTCATAACCGGCTCGGATGGGGCCGCGCACCTCGGGATCTGCCTTGCTCATCCTTCTCCTCTCAGCGAGCGGGCCAGCAGCTCGATTGGGTGCACGACGGGTACCGCTCGCTCTGAGTGCCGAGCAATCTGCACCGCGCAGCCCGGATTGGCGGCGGCGATCACGTCAGCCTCGCAGGCTCGGAGGTTCTCCGCCTTGCGCCGGCCGAGGTCGTCCGCGGCCTGCGGCTTGAGCATGTTGTAGACGCCGGCCGAGCCACAGCAGATCTCCCATTCGGCCGGCTCGACGAGGTCGAGTCCCGGTATGGCCCCCAACAGCTCACGCGGCTGGGTGCGGATCTGCTGGGCGTGAGCCAGATGGCATGCGTCGTGGTAGGCCACGCGCAGCGCCAGGGGATGACGCGGGGCACGCGGCTCGATCTCGGCCAGGAACTCGTGCACGTCGCGGACCTTGCGCGGGAACTCCTCGTCACCCAACAGGTGGTCGTACTCCTTCATACCCGAACCACAGCCGGCGGCGTTGACGATCACCGTCCCGTATCCGCGAAAGGCATCGACGGTCTCGTGTGCGCACTCCCGGGCCTCGCGCTCATAGCCGGTGTGCAGCTGCAGGGAGCCGCAGCAGCGCGGCTGGGCCGGAGCGTGAACCTCAAAGCCTTCGGCGGATAGCACCTCCACGGTGGCCCGGTTGACCTGCGAGAAGAAGACGCGCTGCACACAGCCCTGCAGGATCGCCACGGTCCCGCGCTTCTCGCCCTGGGCCGCCGTCACGTGTGGCAGACGCCCCCACGCGGCGCTGATCGGTACGTCCGGGGTCATCGCGGCCATCGCGCGCAGGCGTCCCAGCCTCCGCGGCAGCAGGCGCTGCAGACCGGTCCGGCGCTGCAGGGCCAGAATCGGCATCAGCGCCCGCAGACGCCCGGGATGAGGCAGGAGAGCGAAGATGAGCTCGCGAAAGGCGCGATCGCCGGGTTCGCGCACCCAGTTGCGCTCGATCTGCGGGCGCGTCTGGGCCAGGAGCAGGTCGTACTGCACCCCCGAGGGGCATGCGGTGACGCAGGCCATGCAGCCCAGGCAGTTGTCAAAGTGACCGACCATCGGAGCGGACAGCTCACCCGCCTCGTGGCCCAGGGCCATGAGCTGGATGCGCCCGCGCGGGGAGTCCATCTCCTCTCCCCACAGCGAGTAGGTCGGGCACGTCGGCAGGCAGAAGCCGCAGTGCACGCAGTCGTCGATGAGATCGGGCGAGGGCGGGCGCTCGTCGTCCCACGCCGAGGCCCTCGGCGAGGATCCGGGCGCGGTCTCATCGGGCGCCCCGGCGGGGGTCAGCGGCCCGGTAGTGGCCATCTACAGGCCGCCCACGAAGCGTCCGGGGTTGCACACCCCGTGCGGATCGAAGCGCAGCTTCACGCGGCGAGCCAGGTCCAGCTCGGGCCCCGGGGACACTCCCCAGGGGTCCACCGCGGCGCGCATGGCCACCGGCGCCTGCTCGAGCACGCACCA
>JAABUQ010008399.1_pt1 | contig 14503 bp, 13 predicted proteins | sample 5560001 | NCBI WGS metagenome assembly JAABUQ01 (sample SAMN10711888, study PRJNA513371) | rock metagenome | isolation source: Antarctica rocks | place: Antarctica: Victoria Land, Finger Mt nord | collected 2015-12-18
CTTGTTAGAAAGAGCGGCCGAGTACTTTGCGTATTTTGATGCTCGGCGACCTGGTAGGCAAACCCGGCAGAGAAGCCGCCCAAACCATGCTGCCGACTTTGCGGGAGATGTACGCCCCTCAATTTATTATTGCCAATGGTGAGAATGCAGCGGCGGGCCTAGGGATTACACCGGATATCGCGTCCTCGCTGTTGCACAGCGGCGTGGATGTCATCACGCTTGGCAATCACGTATGGAGCAAGCACTCCGTCGTGGAGTGCTTGGATTATGAGCCACGCGTTCTGCGCCCCGCCAACTATCCCTCTGGTACGCCGGGCCGTGGTTACCGCATCTACACGGTCAGTGATGGCACACGTGTCGGAGTGGCGAACTTGATGGGCCGCACCTTTATGGAACCGTTGGATGACCCATTCCGCCTTGCCGACACGATTTTAGAGGCTTTCCGGGGGAAGGCTGCCATCTCGTTCTTTGACTTCCACGGAGAGGCGACTTCGGAGAAGATGGCATTGGCGTATTATCTTAATGGACGAGCTAGCGCCGTCGTCGGAACGCACACGCATGTTCAGACGGCAGACGAACAGGTTCTTTCGCAGGGCACGGCTTACCTTACCGATGTTGGCATGGTGGGGCCGCAGCATTCCATCCTGGGCATGGAGGCTGGCGGCGTGGTAAAACGCTTTACCACGCAAATGCCGCATCGCCTTGAGGTCGCTGAAGGCTCCGTGATCCTGTGCGGCGTGCTGGTAGACGTGGATGCGAGTTCAGGGCGTGCCACCCACATTGAGCGCATTCAAATCCGGGACATTGTCTAAGTTGTCGTGTTGTCTAAGTTAAGTTGTCGTGTTGTCTAAAAAGGAAAACAATGAGTAGTTTTCAGCCTATGCGGCGGTTCTCGCCCGTAATGACTAGCGTACTAGCCGCGTGTATTCTTGTCACGGCAGCGAGCTTTGGGCAGGCAGCGCCGAAGAAACCCGCTGCACACAAGCCGGCAACGGGCAAAAGCCGCCCTGCACCCAAGTTCCTGCCGTCGCTGACACCCACAGCCACCGCTCCTCTTCCTCCAACCCCGCAGGCCGACGATCTGCTGCTTTATGATGGACAAGCCCCCGCTCAGTCCAAAGTGTCTGTGTCTTCCTGGGGCGGCGGGGCGGCAGAAGATAATGGCGAAGTGTCGTTCTCTAAAGGCCATTCGCTCAAAATCACTACTCTCGACCCTTATCAAGGCGCGAAGATTTCCCTGCAAACACCCGTAGACCTTGGCAGCCTTACTGACCCCAACCGCGTCATGATCTTTATGCTGAGGCTGACTGCCGACACGCGCAACCTGCGTACAGACAGCGGCACCCCAGACACCGGCAGGCCGCGCCTGGTGCTGGCGCAGTATCCGCAGGGCGGGCCAATGGGGCAATACCCACCCCAGAACTATCCGCCCGGCAGCCAGCAAAGCCCCCGCTATAATCCCGCCGCGCCTGCGGCTCCGCTGCCGCCGCAAACCCTCAGTTTTGTTCACCTTGTCTTCACCCGTGCCGATGGCTCGCAGGCGGATGTTCTGCGCCCTTATCCAGACTTGAGCCAGACAGATGCCGGGGCAGGCGCAGAGCAGTGGGTGCCGGTCAGCGTGCCGCTAGCCGCGCTGCACTTCGCACCCGGCACGGCGTCTCCTTTGCAAAGCATTGTGCTGGCCGGCAACGACTACGCCGTGCTTTATCTTGGACAAATTAGACTGACCCGCGATACAACGCCAATTACCTGCTTTGCGGGCGCGAACACCACCGTGCAGGCCGGGGAGGCCGTTACGCTGCGCGGCACTGCCGATGGCGGGGCGAGCAGCCTCAAATACTCCTGGGACTTTGATTCATCCGACGGCATTTCGGAGCAGGCCACCGGCCCTTCTGTCACCACGCAGTATCTTAAGCCGAAAGATTACACCGCCACTTTGACAGTAACAGATATTGACGGGCTGAAGAAGCCCGCGACTTCCACAACCATTATCCACGTTCAATAACCACCATTATCCACGTTCAACAGCGCCTTCTTCAGAACGGGCCTTCGCCATGATACAAGAAGACTTGCAGTCCTCCGCCTTGCCTTCCCCTCCGCCCCGGCGCGGGCCTGTTCTCGCCCTGCTTGTTGCCATGCGCCCCAAGCAGTGGACGAAGAACCTGCTCTTGTTCGCCGGATTGCTCTTTACGCTCGACCAGCACCACCCCCTGTTTGATTATCAGCGTGCCGCACTGGGCTTCGTCTTGTTTTCGCTGTTGTCCAGTGTGGTGTATTTAGTCAACGACGTTTTGGATAGGGACAGCGACCGCCTGCACCCTAAGAAGCGGCGACGCCCTATTGCGTCCGGCGAGCTTTCGCCGCAGGCGGCCATTGGCGCGGCGGTTGTTTTAGGCATCGGCAGCCTGTGGGCGTGCTTTGCTCTCAGCATTAACTTTGGCCTGATTGCCGGTTTCTATTTTGCCCTGACCGTGCTTTACTCGTTCAAGCTGAAGCATGAAGTTATCCTGGACGTTTTGGTGCTGGCGGCGGGCTTTGTGCTGCGCGCGATGGCGGGAGCCGTGCTGATTGGCGTGTCCATTTCCCCGTGGCTGATTTTATGCACCCTGATGCTGGCCTTGTTTTTGGGCCTTTCCAAGCGGCGGGCGGAACTGATTGCGGTGACCGCCTCCGGCAAGCCCGGCACGCGGCGCATTTTGGGCGAGTACTCGGCGGCGATGCTGGACCAGATGATTGTGATTGTGACATCGGCGTGCCTCATGTCTTACACGCTGTACACCGTGGAGTCACCGGCGGCCCATCAGCACCATTATCTGATGCTTACCATTCCGTTTGTGCTGTACGGCATCTTTCGCTATCTGTATTTGATGCACCGGCACCAATTGGGCGAGGCCCCGGATGCTGTGCTGCTGGAAGACAGGCCGATGATGGTTAACCTCGCTCTGTGGGGATTGTCTACAGGCTTGATTGTCACCCACTCGTTTGACCGCATTCTTGCCCTGCTTCGGCACTAAGCCCGCCCCCATTGTTTGCACACTATTGGGAGACTACTCATGGCTGATGACCTAGAAAAAGACGTTCTGCGTGTCCAGCGCACCCTCGCCGAAGAGGAGGCCGACCAGGCCACTGCCCAGCGCAACCGGGCGCTGGCGGAGCGCAACCTGGCTCTCCACCAGCGCAACAACGCCATAGAAGGACGCGCCGCTGCCCAGTCTTATGCTTACCACGAGGCCGAGGATGCCCGCAAAAGCTCGGCTGGCTTGTATGTGCTGCTGGCGGCTGTCGCCATCGCCCTGCTTGTCATTGCCGCCGTGTTCCTGAATAAAAGCGGCGCCCCCGACCAGGGCAATGTTGTTGTTCACCGAACAACGCCCTCGGTTCCCGCCGCTAATCTCACCCCGCCCGTCCAGCTTGCCCCCAATCCCACCCCCCCAGCGGCCTCTGCGCCTGCCCCCGTGCCGGTTGTGGTGAACACGCCCCCGCCGGTTGTCGTTGTCACGCCGCCCGCCGCGCCTGCCGTCGCCCCCGCCGCGCCGGTTTACAGCGCCCCCTCTTCCACGCCCAGTTCCGGCGCGAGCAATGGGGCCGCAAACACAGGGCCGGGGACAACTGCTGCGCCCGCCGACGCGGCGCCTTCGGCAAATGCCCCCGCCTCATCCGACGCTTCGGGCACAACCTCCACGACAACAACGACCACCACCAACGGCACCGGCCAGTAATTCCTGCTTTTTTATGCACTCACTTCGGAATGCAAACATGAACCTTCTTTACGCAAGGGCAGGCTTTTGGGGCCAAGTCTTTGCTGGCGTGGCTGTTTTCTGCGCTTTGCTCTGGGTGGCAAAGCCGGCAGCGTCTGCACCGAATACGGCACAGGCTGCCTGCTCACCGGCCCTGCTGCAAGCCCAAATAGTCGGCATCGCGCAGGCGACGCATGGACCTGTCGGGGCTGCCGCTCTGGTCGTGGAGGGCGGTGCTGTGGTTGCTCTGCACGGCGAGCAGCATTTCCCCATGCAAAGCGTCTACAAGCTGCCCATTGGCATGGCTGTCTTGCATCAGGTTGATTTGGGGACGCTCCGCCTTAATCAGCCGGTGCAGATTAGGCCGAGCGACCTTGTGCCGCCATCCCGTGGCAGCCCCATCCGGGATAAGTACCCGCATGGTACGGTGATGACAGTCTCTGCCTTGCTGGAAGCCATGATGAATGTCAGCGACGGCACGGCGTCAGATGTCCTGCTCACGCTGGCTGGCGGGCCGGGGCGGGTAACCGCCTATGTGCGCGGGCTGGGAGTTCGCGGGGTTATTGTCGCGACATCCGAAAGGGCAATGGCCCAAAGCGAGCAGGTGCAGTACCAAAACTGGGCCACGCCCGATGCGATGGCGGCCCTGCTCTGCGCCTTGCAGCAGGGGCGCGGATTATCGGCGTCCAGCCGCCGCCGACTGCTTGGCCTGATGAGCGGCAGTACGACCGGGCCGCACCAGATCAAGGGACTGCTGCCGCCCGGCACCGTTGTCGCCCACAAGACAGGCAGCAGCGGCACCGTCCGCGGCCTGACACGGGCCACCAACGACGCAGGCTTGGTCACGCTGCCCGACGGCAGGCACCTCGCCCTTGTCGTATTTGTTTCGGATACCAAAGCCGACACGGCGACACAGGAAGCGGTGATCGCCAAAATTGCGCGGGCTGCGTGGGACTGCCGCGCCGTGCTGGAAGCCGGCAAGCCGCACCGCTAGACTTTCGTCACCCACGAGAACAGCGCTCCGGCTTCTTTCCTACGCCCGTGAGGGCCTGGCTTCACCATTGCCGGGGGTTTTACATCCCCGGCTCCTGCCCCGCCCTTGCTTGCTGCTTATCCACCCTTTGCTTGCTGCTTACCCACCCTTTGCTCCACGCTTGCCCCGCCTGCTTTGCTGGATGTGCGTAGGCGTTGCACACGAGTCGCTTACGCTTTTCCACGCCTTTTCAAGCCCCTGCCAACGACGGAACGATTTCTTCCGTCGTTGCAGCGCCTTAGAAACGCCCATACGCCCCCCAAACCACCCCGCTAAAACGCCGGAAAACCAGCCTGCGCATGCAAAAGGCGCAATCTACGGTGCGGGCGGGTATCCTTAAAGAACAGTTTACGCGCTTCACCGAAGGAGAGTTTTACTTGAAAGTTGGCCTGATCGGCTTGCCCCAATCGGGCAAGACTACGTTGTTTTATGCCCTGACGCGCGGCGAAGGCAGCCCCGCCGGGGGCGGCAGCAGCGCGATTGTCAGTGTCGTGCCTGTCCCGGATGCGCGCTATGACTTCGCGCTTCAATTGTTTCACCCCAAAAAGCGCACGCCCGCGACGATTGAGTTCACCGAGGGCGGCGCGCAGATTACAGCGGGGGAAAACCGGGCGCAGCAGAAGTTTGGCTCGGACTTCTTTGTCGGCATCCGCAGCGTGGACGCCCTGGTGCTGGTTGTCAGGGCGTTTGAAACGCCGTCTCTGCCTGCGCCTGACGGCGGCTTGAACCCCATGAAAGAATACCAAACCATTACGGAAGAACTGCTGCTCGGCGATTTGGGCGTGGTGGAAACACGAATGGCGCGCATTGACAAGCAGCTCTCCACGCGCAAAAGCGGCATCCCCAGCCCGGAAGTGGCGGAGCGGGAAGCCTTGGTCAAAATCAAAGCGGCCCTGGACGACTTCAAGCCTGTTTCCAGCGTAGACCTATCGGACGACGAGCGCAGGATGACGCGCAACTTTGACTTCCTCACGGCGAAGCCTTTGATTGCGGTCGCCAATGTCGGCGAGGCGGACATTGCGGCAGGCGAGAACCTTCCCCTGCTGGCGTCGTTGAAAGCGCTGTGCGAGGCCGAGGGCAACGAGATGATTGCCCTATGCGCGTCGGCGGAGGCGGAAGTGGCGACGCTGGACGAAGCCGAGCAGCGCGAGTTTCTGGACGCATTAGGAATAGAAACGCCCGCCCGCGACCGGCTTATCCGCGCCGCGTATGCGGCTTTGGGAGTGATGTCGTTCTTTACGGTGGGCGAAGACGAAGTGCGGGCCTGGACGGTAGACAAGAAGTGCCGCGCCCAGGACGCGGCGGGAACAATCCATTCCGACCTTGCGCGCGGGTTTATTCGTGCCGAAGTGATGGCGTTTGACGATCTTGTGGCGGCGCAGACATGGGAGGCGGCCAAAGCCGCCAACAAGCTGCGGCTGGAAGGCAAAGACTACCCGGTCAAGGATGGCGACATTCTGCACGTGCGCTTTAAGGTGTAAGGCACGGGCAATCGCCATCGCATAACGCCAGCTTTGCTATCGCATAACACCAATCTTTATCGCTATGAACTTCCTGCACGAGCGCATATTGGGCCGGGTTGGACGCTTGCAGTGGCTGTCGCTGCTGGCGGGCGTGCTGCTGTTTGCGACCTTAAACCTGCTTCTGACATTGGTGGTGCATAATGCCTCCCGCGTTGTTGTTCCCATCAACATAGTCGCCGCTGGGCTTGCTGTCGCTATCGGGCCATATCTGCTGCGCACGATTGACGCGATGCAGCAGACTTTGACGCGTCAGAACAACGAGCTGCGCAGCCTGCATGCCATAGATGAGGCCTTGGGCGCGCGCATGGAGACGGGCGCGATTTTAGACATCGCCGTGCGCGAAACTGTGGCTGCCGTGGACGGCGAAATGGGGGCGCTGTGGCTGTTTGACGAGGCCGAGGCGGGGCAGATTACCAGCCGTGCCTTGCATGGCATCAGCGCGCCCATGCAGGCGATGCTGGGCGATGCTGTCGGAATGAGCGAGCGAGAAGCGGCCTTTCGCACCGGGCAGCCGGTGCGTTTGCAGGAGCTAGACCTGACATGGAGCCGGGATCGTACGGCCTCGCTGCTCAAACTGCGCAATACAATCGCCGTGCCGATGACGCGTGACCAGGCAGTCATCGGCGTTTTGTGGGTGGCGAACCGGGGCGGCACCAATGCCGTGTCCGGGTTTAGCGACCATGACATATCGCTGATGCTGGGGATTGCCTCCACACTCGCCGTGGCGATCCAGAATGCGCGCTTGTACGAGGAAACCCAGCGTCGCGGCGTGATCCTGCGCACCCTCGTCGCCCGCACCGGCGAGGCCGTGGCGGCATCGTCGGATGCCCCGCGCCTGATGCAGATATTGGCCGATGAGGCCGCCCGCATCTTAAGCTGCCCGCGCGTCGCTGTGTATGCCTGGGATGACGCGCCGATCCAGCTTCACCCGCTTGCGCCCACAAGTTTTCAGCCGCTTGCTTTCCATGACAGCCTGAACCCTGACACGCCGCTCCTGCCCGCGCAGGCCGCGCCGCTGCGGGTTGACCGCGCGCACCTGCCCGCCTATGTCACTCTGGGCGGGCCGGGCGGGGCCGCGCCGTATGCCGCGAGCGTGCAGGAGGCATTAGGACTGGCGCCGGGTGAGGTGCCGTTTCTCCAAGCGCCCGGCTACCTGTATGTGCTGCGTGCGCGCGACCGCCGGGGCATTGGCCTGCTGTGCCTGCTGGACCATGCCCCGCACCTCGCCTCACCCGACCGCGATGCCTTCGCCCATGCCCTCGCCGCGCAGGCGGCGATGTCGCTGGAAAACTCGCTGCTGGCTCAGCAGGCTCAGGCGCTTTCCCTGCGCTCGCAGGCCATGCAGGAAGCCACCAGCCAGATTGCGGGCAACCTGGAAACCGGGCTGGTGCTGAGCGGCGTGATGGACAGTGCCCGGCGTGTGCTGGAAGCCAATGGCTGCGCTTTGTGGGATTACCTGCCCGAAGAAGCGGACAGCCAAGCGCCCGGCCACTGGGCACAGCGCGCCTCGCAGGGGCTGATGATGGGCGCAGACACCGACCCTGGCTATGAAGAAGAGATATTGATGCAGGCACTCGCCCAGCGTCGTCCGCAGGCCGTTCTGCCGCGCGGCGTGCCTGCCGAGGGGGCAGGGCAGGTGCGCTCGCTGCTCGCCTTGCCGCTGGTCTATGGCGGCGAGGCGACTGGGGCGATGACGCTGTACTATCAATCGCCGCGCGCCCTGACCCCGGACGACATTGGACTGGCGCAGAACTTTGCGCATCAGGCCGCCAATGCCCTGCAAAACGCCCGATTGTTCGCCAATCTTAATGCCGCATACCGGCGCGAGCTGCGCATTGCCGAGACTTTGCAGCAGAACTTCACGTCACCCATTCCCCTGCAGGTTGACCGTTTTCAGTTTGCGCATGAGTATCAGGCTGCGCTGGCCGAAGCGGAAATAGGCGGGGACTTTTATGATGTGTTCACCCTGGGCGGCGCGCGCATGGGCGTTGTCATGGCCGATGTTTCGGGGAAAGGGCTGAAGGCAGCCCTGCAAACCGCTATGGTTAAATACACGCTGCGCGCCTTTGCCGCCCAGCACGCAGACGCCCCGGAGCAGGTGCTCGCCTGTGTCAACGATGTGTTGAGCAGCGAGCTGGGCCTGCTGGACGGCTTTGTGACCCTGTTTTACGGCGTGCTGGACACGCAGACAGGGGATTTTGTGTACGCGAATGCGGGCCATGAAGCGCCCTTTTGGAGCCGCAAGGCGGAGGGCTTAGCCCTGCCCCTGCCCAGCGAAAACGGCCTGCCGCTGGGCTGCGCCCCGTCCGCGCGCTATGTCGCCCAGGCTGTGCAGCTTGCGCCCGGCGATTTGCTCGCCCTGTTCACCGACGGCATGACCGAGGCCCGCTCCCCAAATGGCGACTTTTTGGGCGCGGACGGCCTGCTCGCGCTCGTGCCCACGGGGGCTGCCGATGCCCGGCAGGCCTGCGCTGAACTCTTTTCGCGCGTGCGCGCCTTTGCCGGCGACCACCTGCGCGATGACGTTTCCCTGCTCCTGCTGCGCCATAGCGCGTGATGCGCCGAGCCGCCAAGTGTATCGCACCCTGTAAGGAATAAGTGTCCTCATGGCCCCCATGCCGATGAAACTGTCGCCTGAAGCCACTGCCGCCCTCGCCGCGCTGTGCCAAAGCAGTAGTGTTCAGTCGCTGGCACTGTTCGGTTCACAACTGCACGGCAATGCGCATTCGGGAAGCGACATTGATCTGCTCGTGCGGTTTCTGCCGGGGCAGCAAATTACCCTGCTGGACATGGCCCGCCTGGAAATTGCTCTCACCGACCTGCTTGGCTGCAAAGCCGACCTGCGCACTGCGAATGAACTCAGCCCTTACTTTCGCCAGACTGTCCTCGCCGAGGCGCACCCACTTTACTTTCAAGAAGTCTTATGAGCCAAGAAGATCAGGTTCGCCTTCAGCCTATGCGGGATGCGGCGAACGAAGCTATCGGCTTTGCTTCAGGCAAGACGGAGGCCGACCTGGATGCTGACCGAATGCGCACTTTGGCTCTGACACGCTGCTTTGAGATCGTCGGCGAAGCCGCCGTGGCTGTCTCGCCCGAAACCAAAGAGGCATGCCCAGATATTCCGTGGCGCACTTTGATTGCCATGCGCAATCGCTTAATTCATGCCTATATGAGCGTGGACACAGCCATCCTGCTCAGCACCGCACGCCATGATTTGCCTTTGTTGGTGGATGCGCTCAGCGCGTGGCTTGGGGACGACGGTTTCCCGCTGTTCGCCTCCGGCGGAGCTTGAAAAGCCCCGGAGTGTTTGATATGGCTCGGACTTTTCTCCGCGACGCGATGGCATCGCCCTTGTGTTGTCATGGCATCGCCCTTGTGTTGTCATGGCATCGCCCTTGTGTTGTCATCGCACTGCAAAGGCGTTGCAACGACGGACGGTTTTGTTCCGTCGTTGGTTCGCGCTTGCAGAGATTTAAACGCGCGCGTGCAATGCCGTCATAAGTGTCTCAATCCAGGAAAAAGAAGCAATCTCCAAGCCGGGTGCAATGGCGCGCTCCCGTTAAGCCTCGGCATTTGCCCCGGTTTGCGGGTAGTATGGCCCCGGTTCCCAATTGTAATTGCCCCGGTTTGCGATTGTATGGTATACTTTGCCCAAATCGCCCGCCCCAATCGGACTTTACAGAATAAAGGAGCCGCCCATTGGCACTGCTGGAAAATAGCATCAATACGCGCCTCATTGACGAGGACAACGCAAACGAGTTTTTGGTTCTGCGCGACGCGCCGCTGTCGGAAAGCGACCCCGATGTTTACGCCGCCATTGTGCAGGAGCAAGGGCGTCAGCACGACAAATTGGAATTGATTGCCAGCGAGAATGTCGCCTCCCGCGCGGTTTTGGAAGCGCAGGGGTCGGTGCTGACCAATAAGTATGCCGAAGGCTACCCCGGCAAGCGCTACTATGGGGGCTGCGAATATGTGGACATTGTGGAGCAGCTTGCCATTGACCGCGCCCGCGCATTGTTCGGGGCAGACCATGCCAATGTGCAGCCGCACTCGGGGGCATCCGCCAATATCGCTGTGTTTACGGCATTCTTGCAGCCGGGCGACACGCTGCTCGGCATGAGATTAGACCAGGGCGGACACCTGACGCACGGCTCGCCGGTCAACTTCAGCGGCAAGTTTTACAACGCGCAGTTCTACGGGGTTGACCCCGACACGGGCTTGATTGACTATGACGAGTGCGCGCGGACTGCCCGAGAAGTCCGGCCCAAGATGATTACATCGGGCGCATCGGCGTACCCTCGCATTATTGATTTCCCCCGCCTGCGCGCGATTGCCGACGAGGTGGGCGCACTCCTCTTAGCAGACATCGCCCATATCGCGGGCCTGGTGGCGGCGGGTGAGCACCCATCGCCGGTCGGTTATGCGCACATTGTCACCACGACGACGCACAAGACCTTGCGCGGCCCGCGCGGCGGATTAATCCTGTGCGACGAGCCATACGCCAAAGCGATAGACTCCGCCGTGTTTCCCGGCACGCAGGGCGGGCCATTGATGCACGTGATTGCCGGCAAAGCGGTGGCCCTGAAGGAGGCGCTCGCGCCGGGCTTTAAAGACTATCAAAAGCAGATACGCGCCAATGCATCGGCCCTGGCAGCCGGGCTGACGCGGCGCGGGATGACGCTGTTTTCGGGCGGCACAGACAACCACCTGATGCTGGTAGACCTGCGTCCACAGAAGCTGACAGGCCGGACGGCCCAGCAGGAGCTGGACAAAGTCAACCTCACCACCAACAAGAACGCCATTCCTTACGACACGGAAAAGCCGTGGGTGACCGGGGGGCTGCGGCTGGGCGCGCCGGCTGTCACCACGCGCGGCCTGCGCGAGCCGGACATGGATATAATTGCCGACTGCATTGTGCGCACATTGACCCACCTGCGCGACGAGGCGGTGTATGAAACTGTACGCCGCGATGTCAAGGTGCTGTGCGACAGATTCCCCGGCTAGGCCATGTGCATTCTCTGGCTGACAGCACTTTCCTCGGATAAGCCGACACCATGAAAATCATGCCCTGGGTGGCTTTCGCCTTAGCGCTGGCAATCGCGTATGCCCTGACGCCCTGGGTGCGCACGCTGGCGACTAGGTACGGGGCAGTGGCAATTCCGCGTGACCGCGACGTACACAAAAAGACGCTGCCGCGCTGGGGCGGGCTGGCGATGGTAGGCGCGTTCCTGCTGACATTGGGGCTGGTGTATGTGTATATCGCCACGCACCGGCATGTCTTCCCGTGGACAGCGCGTGAACTTAAGCAGTTTGAGGGCGTGCTGATTGCCGCCGCCCTGGTTGCGCTCATCGGCACGCTGGATGATAAGTTTGAAATGTCCGCCGCGTGGCAGTCGCTGGGGCTGATTGCGGCGGGCATTGTCTTGGTAAGCTTCGGGGTGCGCATAGAGGGCATCACCAATCCATTCGCCCACGCCTCGGTGCCGCCGCCCCGGCATGGCTACGACCCCGCCACCTGGCTGCCCCTTCCCGCCTGGTTTTCCAGCGTGGCGACAGTGGTTTGGGTGTTCGGCGTCGCCAAGACAGTAGACTTTCTAGACGGACTGGACGGCCTGGCGGCAGGCGTGTGCGCTATCTGCGGCACGACTTTGGCGCTGATGTCTGCGCTGGTCGGGCAGTATGAAGTCACCATTATCGCCGCTGCCCTCGTGGGCGGGTGCCTGGGGTTCCTGCGCTACAATTACAACCCGGCCACGATTATCATGGGCACGGTGGGCGCGCAGTTCTTGGGTTTTGTGCTGGCGGCGATAGCGATTATCGGCACGGTGAAGATACCCATGGCGATTTCGGTCGCCCTGCCTGTCTTGGTGCTGGGCGTGCCCATCTTTGACGGCATCCGCGTGGTAACGCAGCGCACCATCAACCGCACGCCTGCGTACCTGCCGGATAAGTCCAGTCATATTCACCATGTATTGATTAACCGGGGGCTGTCGCAGAAGCGCGCGGTCTGGGTGATCTATGCGCTGACGGCGGGCCTTTGCGCGGTGGCCTTGCTGCTCTTTCACGTCGCGGAGCATTAATCTTTGGGAGGCTTTATGCACGCCATTCGCTTGTTTCTGCTAATCGCTTTCGCCTGCCTAGCGGCTGTGCCTCGTGCGCTGGCCGCACCGTTTGTCAGCCCGCACGGGTACTCGGTCACGCCCGCGCCGCAGTGGCAGGCCAACCATAGCGGTGTGATGGGGTCAGATGTGATTATCTTTACGCGCGCGGCAGGGGGCTTTGCGCCAAACCTCAACGTGGTGATTGTGCCTGCCCAGCCCGGCCAGACCATGGAACAGGGGCAGGCGCAGATTGCGGCCATGTACCCGCATGCGTTTACGCAGTTCCATATGGTGAAGACGGGCTATGAGCCTGTCGGCGGCGTTCGCGCGCTGCTGGTGATGGGGATTTATGTTCAGGGCACAAGCCACTTGTCCATGCGCCAGGACATTGTGCTGAAGAACGGCAAAGTATATACATTTACCTGCACCGTTCCCCTCGCGATGCAGGCGCGCTATGCCTCTGCTTTTAGCCAGATGCTGCATTCTGTGCGCTGGAGCCGCTGACCGATGACTCGTCCCTATGTCCTGTGCGTATTCGGCACCCGGCCTGATGCCATCAAAATGGCCCCGGTTGTCTTGGAGCTTCAGCGGCGCGGGGCGTTTGATGTCTCTGTTGGTGTGACCGGGCAGCACCGCGAGATGCTGGATCAGGTATTGGGCGTGTTCGGCATTGTCCCTGATTTTGACCTTAACATTATGACGCACGGGCAGACGCTCGCCCAGGTAACCGCCCGCGTGCTGGACGGGCTGGACCCTATCCTTGCCGCCCGCCGCCCGGATTGGGTGCTCGCGCAGGGCGACACCACTACGACCTTTGCCGCCGCGCTGTCTGCGTTCTACCACCAGGCTAAGTTCGGGCACGTGGAGGCGGGCCTGCGCACCGGCTGCCCCACCGACCCTTACCCCGAAGAGATGAACCGCCTGCTGACCACCCGCCTGGCCGCTCTGCACTTCGCGCCGACCCCGGAGGCCGTAGTGAACCTGGAGCGCGACAACGTGCCGCCCGCGTCTATCCGGCTCACCGGAAACACGGTGATTGATGCCCTCCTGCGCACCGCTGCCGCGCCGGATGTGCCCGCGCCGCCCGATGTGCAGGCGATACTCGCTGACCCGCGCCGCGTCCTGCTGGTGACTGCCCATCGGCGCGAAAACTGGGGACTGCCGATGGCCCGTATCGGCGAGGCCGTCTTGCAGATTGTGGATGCCCACCCCGACACGCTGGCCGTCGTGGCGCTGCACCGCAACCCGCTTGTGCGCGAAACGCTGGTTCCGCTTTTGGGACAGCATGCGCGGGTGCGCCTGATTGAGCCTCCCGACTATGCGCCCTTTGTGAAACTGGAGCAAAAGGCCGTCTTGATTTTGACCGACTCGGGGGGCGTGCAGGAAGAAGCGCCGTCGCTGGGCAAGCCTGTGCTGGTGCTGCGCGAAACGACGGAGCGGCCCGAAGGCGTTTCGGCGGGCACGGCCAGGCTGGTGGGCACGGACACGGCCCGCATTGTCGCCGAGGCCAGCCGCCTGCTGTCTGACCCCGAAGCTTATACCCTGATGGCCCGCGCCGTGTCGCCCTACGGCGATGGGCTGGCCTCGGCCCGCATCGCCGATGCTTTGCTGAATTAGGCTGCGCCCATGCGGCCATTGTGAACACGGGGTTCAAACCCGTGCCGACGGTTATGAACACGGGGTTAAAACCCCATGCTGTCTTCGTAAAACCCACCTGCGTGGGTTAAGAACAATGTTCGGCGGCATGCCCTAACCCGCGAAGGCGGGTTTTATAACCACAGCACGGGATTTTAACCCCGTGTTCACAATGGCAACATGGATTTTAACCCCGTGTTAGCACCGCCACTTTTGAGACGCCAAGGAGAACCTGATTTTTGCCCCCTGCCACCCCGGATTTAGTCCCCCATATCTCGTTTCTGCATGCCCTGATCCTCGGCTTTGTGCAGGGCGCGACCGAGTTTCTGCCCGTCTCCAGCACGGCGCACATGCGCATTCTGCCCGCCCTGCTGCACTGGCCCGACCCCGGAGCCGCCTTCAGCGCGATTGTGCAGCTTGGCCCGATTGTCGCTATTATCGCGTTCTTTCGGCGCGATTTGGTGCGCTATGTGG
>JAABUQ010008400.1_pt1 | contig 14502 bp, 18 predicted proteins | sample 5560001 | NCBI WGS metagenome assembly JAABUQ01 (sample SAMN10711888, study PRJNA513371) | rock metagenome | isolation source: Antarctica rocks | place: Antarctica: Victoria Land, Finger Mt nord | collected 2015-12-18
CGTCGTCGAACATCGGGGCCTTCCTCGGCCCGTTGCTGCACACACAGCAACGGGCCTCCTCGTGATCTGCCCACCCTACCCCTTTCCCTCCCACACCGGAAGCCCTCCACAACCGCCGGGCTCACCCCTACCGCCAGGACCTGGTGCTCGACGGCTACAAGCCTGGTACCATCGCCAACAAGCTCACCGTGCTGCGCCGCTTCTACCAGGCGGCGGTGGCCGCGGGCTTACGTCGAGACAACCCGGCGGCTGGCATCCGCCCGCCGCGCGAGAAGAAGGCGGCCGAGGACTTCGGCTACCTGTCCGAGGTCGAGCTCACCCTTCTGTTCCGCTCGGCGCCGCCTGTTGATAAGGAAGGGCCGCTGCGCGATCGCGCCATCCTGGCGCTGTGCGGCCTCCAGGGCCTGCGCACCGTCGAGATCCAGCGGGCTAACCGCGATGACCTCCAGAACCGGCCCGACAGCTGGGCCCTGCTGGTCCGCGGCAAGTACCACGATCGCCTCGTCTACCTGCGAGCCGACGTCGCCGACGCCCTTAACCTCTATATGGAGACTCAGACGCAGGTCGTCTCGGATGATGCGGGGACACCGTTGTTCCTGTGCGTCGGCAATCGTGCCGTCGGCCGGCGGATCACGCCGCGCGGGGTGCGCTTCGTGGTCGACGGCTATCTGCGCCGCACCCAGCTCAAGCGGCCGCGGGTGTCCGACCACGCGCTGCGCCACACGGCCGCCACCCTGGCCTACCGCTACTCGCACGACCTGCGCGCCGTCCAGGATCTGCTCGGCCATCGCGACCCGCGCACGACGGCCCGCTACGCCCGCGTCGTCGACATGGCGCAGACCAACCCGGTGCTGAGTGTCCCCGTCAAACTCTCGCCGCCGTGACCGGCCAGGTGGCCAATGCGTCGTGGCGGCTGGCGCGGGCGCCTGCTGCAACGCGCCCGCGAAGGCTGGGGCGTCGGTCAGGAAGGTCTCTCGGCACCCCGACTGCCGTGGGCGATCGGGAGCCTGTCGCGACCGGAAGCATGCTGTTTCCGGACCATAGGCATGTTGCTGGTTCTGCGGGCCACACGCGTCGAGGTCGCTGGCTCGTACACAAACGCGCCGACCTTGTCAGCCCCGAGCACGTCCACGAGGACCTGGGTGGCCTGGTCCAGCGACCTGGCATGCCGACTGGCTCGGCCTCGAGCTGCCCTGAAGTCTGTCGCGGCTGACCACGCAGGCACATCCCTGGTGCTGCTGCTGCCCCTCGACGAGTCGGGCACTCCGTGGGGCCGTGGGGTTCGGTAGACGAACGCGAGCCGTCGACGTCGCGCAGTGTTGCGTAACCGCATCTCACGCCGGGACACTGTCCGCCCATGCTCTTTCTGCCTTTCCCGCTGCTCCTGTCCTGGTTGTTCACCGTCCTCAGCCTGGCCGTCCTCGGCGGCGGGCTGTATCTGCTCTGGGCGTGGTACGTCGGCGTGGTCGTCGGAACGGTGTACCTGACCGCTGGTGCGGCCATGACGCTCTGGAGCCTGGCCGGCCGCTGGATCGTTCTGTACGTCTTCCGTCGGGCTGGCTCGGACGAGCCGCGGGCGCTCCGTCCAGACACGGTCCAGCGCCTGGAACGACCGGACGGCACGAACCTGTACGTCACGACCTACGGACGGCCCGATGCGCCACCGGTCGTGTTCACCCACGGGGCGGGCAACAACAGCACCGCTTGGTACTACGCCCAGCGCCACCTCGCCGCGCGGTTTCGGGTGATTGTCTGGGACCTGCCGGGCCTTGGCCGGACGACAGGACCGCGGAACCACGATTACAGCCTTGATAAACACGCCCGCGATCTCGAGGCCATCCTCGCCTTCGCCGGCGGGAGCCCGGCCGTGCTCGTCGGGCACAGTCTCGGCGGCATGATTGTCCAGACATTCTGCCGCCTGTTTCCCGAGCGTCTCGGCCGTGACGTCGTGGGTCTGGTTCTGGTCGATACCAGCCCGACGAATCCGGTGCGCACCACGACCGCCAGCGGTCTCGCCCGAGCCATCCAGAAGCCGCTGCTGGAGCCGCTGCTGCATGTCGTCATCGGGCTGTCGCCGCTGCTCCAGCTGCTGAACTGGCTGGGCTACCTCAACGGCACGGTGCACGTGGGCGCCTCGCTGACCGGCTTCGCCGGGACCGAGACACGGGGGCAGCTCGACCTCGCGGCACGCTACAGCCCCCTGGCCCCGCCCGCCGTGCTGGCCCGTGAGACGCTCGCCATGTTCCGCTACGATGCCACCGCGGTCCTGCCCACGCTGCCGGTGCCGGTGCTGGTGGTGACCGGCCACCTGGATCGCCTGATCGTGCCCGCGACCAGCCGCTGGTTGTGTGACGCGATCCCCCGCGCCGAGCTGCTCGTGCTCGAGCCAGCCGGACATCAGGGTATCTTCGAGCAGCACGAGCCCTTCATCGATGCCCTGGACACCTTTTGCGCTCGCCTCACGGCTGCGCACGCGCCAGCGCCAAAGGCGTAGGGGGATGCCTCGTCACAGTGGACCATGCCCTGAGTGTGGGGTCCATGCCGAACGGTCGGTGGAAGGCAGGTGCAGGAGACGGTCACCGTCGTCGCCAGGCGATCCCAGGTCCACCAGGACGCCGGCCACCCGACGCCGACGGAGGACCGGCTGGTCCGCAAGACGATGTCCGGCATCCGCCGCACCCACGGCACCGCGCCCCGGCGCAAGTCCGCCACCCGGACCACCCTGCTGCGCGAGATGGTGCACGATCTGCCCGCCACCACTGAAGGCGCGCGGGACCGGGCGCTGCTGCTGATGGGCTTCGCCGGCGCCTTCCGCCGCTCCGAGCTGGTCGCTCTCGACCGGGCAGACGTCGTCTTCGATCCTGACGGTGTGCGGGGCACCATCCGCGTGAGCAAAACCGACCAGGAGGCGGCCGGTGCGGTCGTCGGCTTGCCGTACGGTGACCATCCCGAGACGTGTCCCGTCCGCGCGTTGCGCGCCTGGCTGGCCCTGCTCGAGGACGACGCGCCGGCTATCTTCCGGCGGATGAGCAAGTGGGGGACGGCCTGTCGCTCCCGGCTGACCGCCCAGAGCGTGGCGCTCATCGTCAAACGTCGGGCCGAGGCTGTCGGCCAGGATCCCCGGCTTTTTGCCGGTCACAGCCTGCGCGCTGGGCTTGCCACCTCGGCGGCGGCCGGCGGCGCCACCGAGCGCGACATCATGCAGCAAACGCGCCACCGCAGCGTCGCGATGGTGCGGCGCTACATTCGCGAGGGTGAGCTGTTTCACAAGGGCAATGCTGCTCGCTTCACCGGGCTCTAGACCGACACCCAACTCGGCGACCAGACACGACCAGTCAGGCGGTGATCTCCACACGCAGCCCGCGCTCGTCGCGCTCCACAGTGCCCCGCGGCAACACCATCGCCTCGCCCGTCGCAATGCGCCGAGCGGTCACCAGGCAGGCGACCGCATCGATGATGTCGTCGCGACCGACACTTCTCAGCCCTAGGTAGGCGCGCACCGCGGCGGGGTCGAACCGCGGCACGTCGTGCATGAGCAGGTCTAGCCGTTGTGCCTCGCCAGCAGGCGTCTTCTTTCTCCCCAGTGACTCTCCACCCCGACGAGACGCCAGCAGGTGGAAGGTCACCTCGGGATGCGCCTCGCGCACGCGCGCCTGGAGCTCGGGCGTCATGAGGGCATCAACCTGGCGAATCTTGGGCAGGATGCCGTGCGACTGCCGGGATAGCCGACGGCCGGAGGCGGCAAAGTTTGCCTCGGATGCTTCCCGGTAGCACTGGAAGGCGAGAGCAGCGCGGCTCGGCGCGGGAAACACGCTACTGGCGCGGCCAGGGCCCAACAGCTTCCGCGCCTGGACGTCACAGGCGCGCGGGCTAGACGGAGGAAGGCCAATCGGGATGTCCACGACAATTAAGGTCTCCAGATGGGAGTGCGCGGCCAGCAGCTCCGCAAAGCTCTCGTAGAGGTCGAACTCGAGGAGGTGCAGCGCGAGATTGCTGCGGGCGAGCACCCAACCGGCCCGACAGCCGTCGACGCCAGCTAACCTGGTCAAAGGCATCTCACCTGAGCGGCCTGGTACGCGGTCATCAGTTGCCCAGCCGGCTGCGCACGAACCGCACCAGGTCCGCAGCGAGGCGCAGTGCCTCCTCCGCGTCGGAGATCACGGGCGCCAGTGGCCCGCCCTCGTCCGGGTAGCGGAACTGGACGGCGTACGGCGTGAGGGTCGCCGCGGTCGCCGCGAACTGGTCGAAGCCAGCATCCACGGCGCTGCACTCCAGGACCAGGGGCGCCAGATCGTGCACCTTGGCGAACGGGCGGCTATGCCACGCCAGAAAGCCCTTTAGCGCCTTCTCCGCTGCTTGCTGAGCGTGGTACACGGCGAGCTCGGGCAGCGGCGGCTCGTCGCGCAGCAGGGTCCTCGCCGCCTGCAGGTCGCGGTCAGCGCGGGTCAGCCATTCAGCCGCGGCCGGCCGTGGGTCAGGCGGCGGCATACAAGACCCGTCCCTCACGGGCCACGGTGGCGGGCAGAGACGCTACAACGCCCCGTCGTGCCTCGAACTCGTCGCGTGTCAGCACCAGGATGTCGAGCGGGAGGTGATGCAGCCCGATGGCGCGATAGGCGGCCTGGGCGCGTCGGTAGCCGGGCTCGGACGAGGCCGACACGATCACGAGCAGATCGACGTCGCTGTCCGCCCCAGGCGTCCCCCTCGCCTGCGAGCCAAAGGCGTAGATCCGCTCCGGGCGCAGCGCGCCCACCAGGGCGGCCAGTAGGCGGGCAAGCTCCTCCGCGTGCACCGGCGCCAGAGAGGGCAGCTCGTGGCGCACGTGCGCGGCGAGATCCTCACCCATGGTGGTCACCGTCGCGTCTCCTTTCCTCTCTGGGAGCGGTGCTCACGCGCAAGCTCAGCGGAGCGAACGGCGGGGCGCCTTAGCGGTACGCCGTCCAGCAGGCTCAGTCCTCTGCACGCTGTCGGCGTCGCTGCGCGGCGCGGGCGTCCAGCCGGTCGCGGCGGGGCTTGCACCATTATGAAACGACGCTCAAGAGGTCCAACAGGATGTCGACGTTGCTGAGCGCGTTGGCCAGTGCCTCGCGGGCAGCACGCAGCTCGTCCGTGACGGGGCCCGCAAGGCGGTCGGCGTCGTCCGGGGTCGGGTTCTGGCCAGCAGCGATGACGCCGAGGAGCTTTTGCAAGCCGTCGGCGGCATGGGCGGCGGCGAGCGGGAGCGGTCCGGCTGCGACGCTCTGCGCGATCTCGCGGAGCGGACTGCTGACCCGCAGCGTCTGCCAGCGCAAGAAGGCGATCCTCTTCACCGGGTCGTCGGCGGCCCCGGCGGTGCTGAGCTGCTGCTCGTAGGCGGCTGTTCGCGCTTCAGCACTGAGGGGGATGGCGTCGGCAAGCAGGGCCTCGGTCTGGGCCGCCCCCAGGAGCGCGTTGGCCAGCCGAACCCGGTAGGCGTCCTCCCCACCCAGCCGCAGGGCCTCCGCGGCGTGCTCCGCTGGCGTGTTGGCGCCGCTGTAGAGCCCCAGCGCACGCATGGCCTCCGCGAGCTGCGTCACGCTCGACGGCGTGTCTTTGGCTTCGGTGTCGAAAGGCATGGCCCAGCAACTCTAAGCGGTCTGGCAAGCGGTGCAGGCGATGAAGCCGTGCCAGTCGTTGACCCGCCAGGTGCGGGTAGGGTCGCCCGCGCCGCGCGTCTCGAGACGCCGCTGATGCTCGGCCGCATTAGGCACCACGCAGTCAAGCACCACCAGCGCGGCACCTGAGACCTGGGCAGTCCGACCGGCGAGCGCGTACAGGCCAGGGTGCATCAGCGGGCTGTCACAGATCACGCTCAGTCCCTGCCGCAACTGGCTGTGCGCTAGATGGAACAGGAGATCGTAGGCCAGCTCGTCGGCGCGGTCCGTCCGGCCAGCGAGTACGTCCTTGATGTCGTCCTTGTCGAGCACGGGCCAGCCGAGCTCGCCGCCAACGGCACGCGCCAGGACGCTCTTGCCGATGCCCGGCATGCCGCGCAGAGCTACCAGTAGGGGCCGTCCTGAGCTCACCCGCTTAGGCTTCCGCCTGGAAGGCTGCTAGGGTGTTCTCCGCCGCGTCCGCCGTGGCGCCGTGGTGCGCCACCAGCCGCACTGGCACATCAGGACAACGCCTTCCTTGCCATCAACGTTACTGAGATGCGTCCGCCCGGCGCTCATCCTGTCTGACCGGTCGAGCGGGTTTGGAATCAGGGGCCGTGAGAGCCGTTGGTCCAGGGCAGAGATGCTTCACCCGTCGTGGCCGGGCGTGGCCACGGCTGCTCGCTCATAGCCTCTCCGAACGACTAGGGAGCTGTGGCGGCTGCCACTCGAACAAAAGGTGGGTCGTCGTGCGGGCGACCTCCTGGAAGCCTGACCGCCGATACAGGGCCGCAGCGCGATTGGCATGGAGGGTGCCGAGACGAACGGGCACTCCGCGGTCGCCAGCGCGCTGGAGCACGTCCTGCAGCAGCGTCGTCCCGATCCCTCGACCCTGAAACGCGGGGGCGATGACGATCTCGCGAACGTGGAGATCGGTGGCGCGATCCTCGACGCACAGGTAGCCACAGGGCTCGCCGTCACACAGGATGATGGAGAACGTGGCGCTAGCCCAGTCTTCGGCGAACCGCTGATCCTGGAAGGCGGCGTCCCACGGCCCGAATTGCCGCTCGACCACGTCGCGGTACGCCTGGTGATGGACCTCTCGGGCGAAGTCTGTGTCGGCAGGAGTGGCCAAGCGGAGAGCAATCACCAGTAGTCGCAGGCTAGGAGATGCCAAGAGGACCAACAAGGTGGCCGTGCACGCTGGCGAGAATTCACGTCACACCGCCAGGTAGCGCGCCGAACTGTCTGTCGGACGTGCGTGCAGATAACGACCCGTGGTGGCGACGCTAGCGTGGCCGAGAGTGGCTTGCACCAGGTGAATGGGGCACTGGCGCTCCAGAGCGTGGGTGGCGTGGGCATGCCGCAGCCAGTGCGGCAAGACCTTCCCGACGATCCCCCGGCGCGCCGCCGGGTTCTGGACGACGCGCTCCACGGCCGAGGGGTCCAGGTGACCGCCGCGGCGGGATCGGAACACGGGTGCGTCAACTACGCCACGGCCAAGGCCTTCGATCTCCTGCCACACCGAGGCGGGCAGGAGCACCACGCGGGTCTTGCCATCCTTGCCGAAGATGGTCACCTGGCCGGCATCGTCACGCGGCTGGAGGTCGCGCCACCGGAGCGCTGCGAGCTCGGAGACCCGCAAGCCGCCCGCGTACAGCAGGCGCAGGAGCGCCTGGTTGCGCTTACTCGGCTCCAGGGCGAGGAGGCGGTGGACCTGGGTCTCGGACAGGATGCGCTCGGCGAGCCTGCCCTTCTTGGGTGGCAGCTTGAGCGCGGCGCCGACGTTCAGGGGCAGGTAGCCGGTGCGCTGGCCGAAGGCGAGCAGGGACTTGACCGCGGCGAGGGTCCGCACGCGCGAGCTGGGCGCCAGGGTCTGCTGCTCGAGCGTGTCGGCGAAGGCCTGGAGATCGCCGAGGGTGACAGTGGGCAGCGGCGTGGCCACGAAGGCCGAGAAGCGGGCGACGTCGGCGCGGTAGGCGCGCTGGGTGTGCGGGCTGCGGCCGTGCAACCAGAGCTCGACGAGGTGCTGGTCCGTAGCGGTCTGGGGTGCCAGACAGGCATGCCCCCCGGCGGGGGCCAGGGCCAGGGGATGGCTCATGGCTTCGCGTGCCGCTGGGCGTACGCTGCCACGGCTGCCTGCTGCGCGACAGTCTCGATCGAGCCCGGCCGCGCAGCGCGCACCTGGGCGATGGCCTCGTCGGCTGCCAGGCCCTGGCGCACGAGGTAGCACGCGAGCAGCGTCCCGGTCCGGCCCAGCCCGGCGGCGCAATGCACCGCCACCCGTTGGTCGGCGGCCAGGGTCTGCTCGATGGCTGCCACGCCCCGGTCCAGCTGCTCCGGAGTGGGTGGCGTGAAATCTGGCACGGGCAGGTGGAGCTCGGCCAGGCCGTAGCGGGCGAGCACGCCGGGATCGTGCGCCCGCTCGTGCAGGTTGATCACCATGGTGACCTGCTGGCGCGCCAGATGGTCCAGGGCCTCCGCGGCCTGCGGGTAGGTGCAGCCGGCCACACGGTTGTCGTGCAGCCAGGTGAAGGCCTCCGGGCGGCCAGGCGTCAGCCGGGCAGGCTGCGCGTCGGGTGTGAGCACCGTGTCGCCGTCCGGGGCGTGGTCCGTCATCAGCAGTCTTCCCTGGATGCAGGATAATTGGAGTTATCAGGTGTTCGCGACCCGGCTGAGGACGGCGCCTCTATGATGTTATTTTGACGCTATAATGATGCCATGTCAGACGAGACACGCTTCTCGCTCCGCCTTCCCCACGAGCTGCACACCCTCCTGATCGAGCGCGCCGCGGCCGAGCACCGCAGCCTGAACGCTCAAATCATCCATCTGCTCTGGCAGGCGTTCACGGTCGACGCCGATGCCTACCGTGGTGCTCGACGTCACGTGCGCCCGCGTGGCGTAGTGCGTCCTTGAACGCAGGCCGCACTGTGTCCCGGTGTCATGGGGTCAGGGCCACAAGGAAGTCCCGCTCAGGGTCGGGACGCATTGTCCCGGCCGGGCTGGCCACATCAGGACTCCAGCCTCACGACCGGCCGCGGCGGCCAGCCTAGGCTGGAGTTGGGCTGGAGCCTCCCACCGGGACAAAGGCAAGCCCATACGCCACCTGATCGCCGACGGAACCGGGCCGCTCGCCGCCCCGACCATGCCTGTCTGAGACGGTTATCAGGTGAGCCATCTCTGCGATCGGAGTCTTCCATGCGCACTTCTCTGTTTCCGCTTGCGGCCGCGCTCACCTTGCTGGTTGCGCCCGCCATCGCCTCAGCTCAGATGCAACCCCAGACGGACGTGGCGGCCCTCGTCCGCCTGGAGATCGAAACCCTTAATCGGCACGACCTCGCGGCCACGCTGGCCCTGCTCACCGACGACTTCGTCGGGGAGGGCGGCACGTGCATGACCCTGCCCGGCGGGCGATGTGTCGGCAAGGCCGCGTACGCCGAGCAGGCCGCGCACGACGAGGGGCATATCCGCTTAAGCGTGAGCGTGCTCGACGTCCAGGTCGCCGGCAACAGCGCGACGGTCCGGGCTGAAAATCGCTTCACCCCCAATCTGCCTCCGCTGCAGGCGGCGGGCATCGAGCGCCTGATAGAGATTGGGCGGGCCGAGGTGCGCGACGGCAAGATCGCATCCCTGCGTATCGTGCCGGATGTGAGCGACCCCCAGACGGCCCGCGCCTCCGCCGCGCCAGGCGCGCCGGGTATCCCCCGCGCGCGTGACGGACAGACCCTCGCCACCCAATCCGAGGCGACGCGGGCTGCCTTCGTCGCCGTCTTCGGGGTCGACTCGCTCGCCCGCTGGGTCCAGGAGCACGAGGCCGCGCTGGCTCGGGCGGGACAGTAGCCGGCCCACCGGAAGTGGACGAGGCTGGAAACGCTGCTACCCTGCGCAGGCGAGGGCAACGGGCGATGCCGACCACGAACCGAGGTGCGCTGCGCTGGGGGGCGCTCACCGAGTCGCGCCGCGCCGCGACTGCTGGAGAGGCTGGCACCGCCTCGGTGCCAGCCTGGACCGCTGCCGGCCTCAGTCTTCTGCTCGCCGCGGCCGGTGCCGCCGTCCACCTCCTCAACAGCCTGGCCGACGTCTCTGGCCATCCCTACTGGCTCGGGAACTCACTGGCCGCGGTGAGCTACCCCCTGCTCGGTGCGCTCATCCTCACCTACCGGCCCGGGCACCGCATCGGCGGGCTCTGGCTCCTGGGCGGCACCATCACCGCGGTCGGCGTGTTCGCGGGCGAGTACGGACCCTACGCGATGCTGGTGCGGCCCGACCGTCTGCCGGCCGGGGTGTTCTTCGCCTGGGTCGGCAACTGGAGCTGGTGGCTGAACCTGGCCCCTGTAGCGGCCAGCCTGCTGGTCTTCCCGGTTGGGCACCTGCGGTCGCGCCGCTGGCGGCTGGCGGCGGGGGCGCTGGGGCTGGGCGTCGCGCTGAGCGTGGTCGCGGATGCGCTCATGCCCGGCCCGATGCGGCTGATGCCGGGCCCGAACCCGTTCGGCCTTGCTGGCGCCGCGGGTGTCCTCGACGCGGCGCGCTGGAGCGCGGCGGCGCTGCAGGTGGTCAGTGCGGTGGCCGCGGTGCTCGGTCTTGTGGGACGCCTCGGCCAGGCGCGGGGCATCGAGCGACAGCAGCTCACGTGGTTCGCGTACGCCAGTGCCCTGAGCATCCTGCTGCTGGTGGGCGGATTGCTCCTGGACGGGCTGATCCGGACGCGCCTGCTGGGGCCGGCGGGCTTGGCGCTGGGCACGGGCCTGCTCCTGCCAGCCGCACTGACCGTGGCGGTCCTGCGCTACCGGCTGTTCGCCATCGACCGCCTGATCAACCGCACGCTGGTCTACGGCGCCCTCACGCTGATCGTGGCCACCGTGTACATCACGCTCGTCGGCTACGCGAGCGACCTCGTGCAGGGTCGCGGCGCGACGGCGGTCTCGTTGCTGGTGACCGGGGTGGTCGCCGTGGTCTTCCAACCCCTGCGCGCCTGGCTCCAACAGATGGTCAACCGGCTGCTGTACGGCCAACGTGACGAGCCGTACGCGGTGCTGTCTGCCCTTGGCCGGCGCCTGGAGACCACCCTGGCGCCGGAAACGGTCCTGTCCACGATCGTGCAGACGGTTGCCGGCGCGCTCAACCTGCCCTACGTCGCGCTCGTCCTCACGGGGGCCTCGGACGAGGCGCTGGCCGCAGCTGTGGGGACGCCCGTCGAGCCGCTGGTGCGGCTGCCACTGGTCTACCAGCACGAGGCGGTCGGCGAGCTCGTGCTGGGCGCGCGCGGTCACGGTGAGGCGTTCGGCCCAACCGACGAGGCGCTGCTGCGGGATCTGGCGCGCCAGGCGGGCATGGCCGTCCACGCCGTCCGTCTCACGGCCGATCTGCAGCAGGCCCGCGAGCGCCTGGTGAGCGCGCGCGAGGAGGAGCGGCGGCGGTTGCGGCGGGATCTGCACGACGGGCTCGGCCCGCAGCTGGCCAGCCTGACGTTGTCGATCGAGGCGGCGCGGACGCTGATCCCGCGCGACCCGGCCGCCGCGGACGTCCTGCTGCGGGACCTGCGGGGACATGCCCAGGCGGCGATCGCCGACATCCGCCGGCTGGTGTATGCCCTGCGCCCGCCGGCCCTGGACGACCTCGGCCTGGTCGCGGCCATCCGGGAGCAGGCCACTCGCGCGGCCACGGCACCCCTGCAGGTCACGGTGCAGGCGCCGGAGTCCCTGCCAGCACTGTCCGCGGCCGCGGAGGTGGCCGCCTACCGCATCGTGCAGGAGGCCCTGACCAATGTCGTGCGCCACGCTGGTGCCCGTACCTGTGTCGTCCGACTGGCGTGCTCCAGCAACCGTGAGGCAGTGCTGCGCCTGATGATCGAGGACGATGGGCGCGGCCTCCCGGCGGATGTGCGCGCCGGTGTCGGCCTGACCTCGATGCGCGAGCGGGCAGCCGAGCTGGGCGGCACGTGCACCGTCACCTCGGGTGGGACCGGCGGCACGCGCGTGGAGGTGGTGCTGCCACTCGGTCCCCGGCCGGCACCGGACCGCGTGCTGCCGATCTCCGAGGCAGCCGGCCGGCGACAGCAGGACGTTGCCAGCCCGGCGCACCACGAGGCTGGCGGGCCGGGTCGGGTGGGCGCGAGGTCGGCCGAGCATGGCTGAGCAGGCGGAGCAGGTCCGGGTCCTGATCACCGACGACCACCCCGTGTTCCGCTACGGCTTGCGGGCGCTCCTGGATGCCGGGAGCCAGACGCAGGTGGTGGGCGAGGCAGCGGCCGGGGAGCAGGCCGTCGCGCTGGCCGAGCAGCTGCAGCCGGACGTCATCCTGATGGACCTGAACATGCCCGGCGCGATCAACGGCATCGAGGCGACCCGGCGCATCGTGCAGGCCAGCCCGCACGTGGCGGTCCTGGTGCTCACCATGCTCGAGGACGACGCGTCGGTCTTCGCGGCCATGCGCGCCGGCGCCCGTGGCTACGTGCTCAAAGGTGGCGACCCGGCCGAGACGCTGCAGGCCATCCGCACCGTGGCCAGTGGCGGCGCCATCTTCAGCCCGGCCATCGCCGCGCACGTGCTGCGCTTCTTCGCCACGGCCCCAAGACCGACGGCCGTGTCCACCCCGGCGGACGCCTTTCCGGAGCTGACGGAGCGCGAGCGGGAGGTGCTGGGGTTGATCGCGCAGGGCTGCACCAACAGCGCCATCGCCGAGCGGCTCGTCCTCAGCCCCAAGACCGTCCGCAATCACATCTCCAACATCTTCAGCAAGCTCCAGGTCGCTGGCCGGGCCGAAGCCATCATCCGCGCCCGCGACGCCGGCCTGGGGCCCTGATACCCGATCTCCCCGCAGCCACTGCCACTCTCCTTGCGCGGCCTGCTGCCATTGAGCATTTGCATCACAAGTCGCCCCGAGCCCCGCTGACCGTCTGGAGCCTCACCCGTAGGCAGCAAATAGCTTTCTATAATGGCCCTTATCACAAGCTCTACTGGCCCCGCGGACGACGCGTCGGCCGCGCCCCTGACCCCCGCGCCCCCTGTCGCCCCGCCGCTGTCCGCCCGACGCACCTGCCCCACCTGCCTCCACCCCGTTGATCGCTGCGACCGCTGCGGTCAGTCGCTGACCGGTAGCCGCTGGGCCAGTGACGTCGGGCTCGCCGGCCATGAGCACTACCACGCTCGCTGCCTGACCGCCGAGCATCGGCGCGCCGATCTCGCGCCCCTGGCCTCCCTGTTCGCCGACTGGGAGCGCAGCCGGCGATGACCCCGCCCGCGCGCCGCATCGCCGTCGTCGGCGTCACAGGCTGCGGCAAGACGACCTTCGCCGCGGCGCTGGCGGCAGCGCTCGACCTGGTCCATATGGAGCTCGACGCCCTGCACTGGGAGCCGGACTGGATCCCGGCTGACCTCGCCGTGTTCCGCGACCGGGTTGCCCGCGCCCTAGCGGGCGACCGTTGGGTGGCCGATGGCAACTACGGCAAAGTCCGCGACCTGGTGTGGGGCCGTGCCGACACCGTCATCTGGCTCGATTACAGCTTTCCCCTCGTGTTTGCCCGGCTGGGGCGCCGCACCCTGGTGCGCGTGCAGACCGGCGAGGAGCTGTGGAACGGCAACCGGGAACGCTGGCGCGACCAGTTCCTGTCCGGCGATTCGCTGTTCCTGTGGGCGATCAAGAGCTACCCGAAGCACCGGCGGACCTATCCCGCCCTGCTCGCCAGCCCGCCGTACCGCCACCTCCGGCTGGTGCGGCTGCGGTCGCCACGGCAGGCGCACCGGGTGCTGGACGCGGTCGCGGGTCGGGCCTCAGCATCAGCGCGCCGTGGTGTCGCCGGTGAGCGACGGCAGGTGGACGCGTGACGCTGGCCACCGCGGCGCCGGTGGGTGGCGGCGACGCAGCGCGTCTGTTCCACCTGGTGCTCGACCGGCTGAACAGCCCGACGAGCAAGGCGATGTACCGGCGGGCCCTGCTGGACTTCCTGGGCTGGTCCCAGGCCCAGCCGGCCGCCACGTTCGACAAGGCCACGGTGCAGCGCTACCGCGCGACATTGCTCGCGGTCGGCCTGGCGCCATCGACGATCAACCAGAAGCTGTCGGCGATCCGGGCCCTGGCCGCCGAGGCCGCCGACACCGGCTTGCTCGATCCGCAGCTGGCCGCCGGCGTGGGCAAGGTCAAGGGCATCCCCTCGGCCGGCACACGGACCGGCAACTGGCTGACCTTGCCCCAGGCGCAGCGCCTGCTGGATGCGCCCGACATCGGCACGGGCAAGGGCGTCCGCGACCGCGCCATCCTCGCCGTGCTCCTGGGCTGCGGCCTGCGCCGCTCCGAGATCGCCCTGCTCACCGTGGCGGACGTGCAGCAGCGCGATGGGCGCTGGGTGATCGTCGACCTGGTCGGCAAGCATCACCGGGTGCGCTCGATCCCGATGCCGAGCTGGACCAAGGCGGCCATCGACGCCTGGACCTACCGGGCGGGCATCTCGGCGGGGCGCGTCTTCCGCTCGGTGCGCAAAGGTGACCAGGGCGCCGTCGGCGCTGGTCTCAGCACGCAAGCGATCGCCGACGTGGTGGCCGACTATGCCCGGCCGCTCGGCATAGCCGTAGCGCCGCACGACTGCCGCCGAACCTTCGCCAAGCTGGCACTAAAGGGAGGGGCCAGGCTGGAGCAGATCCAGCTCAGCCTCGGCCACGCGTCGATCCGTACGACCGAGCGCTACCTCGGTGTTGAGCAGGACCTGACTGATGCCCCCTGCGACCGGCTGGGGCTGCGGCTGTAGTCGGCCGAAGCTGACTAACAGGGGTTATCAGGCGTTCGCGCGAGGCTAGGAAATGAGTGCCAAGGCCCCTCGGCTGGCCGCCACTGGCGGCTGTATTTCAATGAGACGCTGACCCAGTATCGGGTCGCCTACGGGTCGGACGGGCGCTCC
>JAABUQ010008401.1_pt1 | contig 14500 bp, 17 predicted proteins | sample 5560001 | NCBI WGS metagenome assembly JAABUQ01 (sample SAMN10711888, study PRJNA513371) | rock metagenome | isolation source: Antarctica rocks | place: Antarctica: Victoria Land, Finger Mt nord | collected 2015-12-18
CGCTCGTCGTGCTACCCTGTTCCATGGCGTGGTCTCCGCCGGTGCTCAAACGCCGGCATGGCTCGTTGCAACGAACCGGAGACTACGCCACCACCCGATTCCACCACCTACGCGACACCACCTGCAAGCAGGGCGGCTCGGGCGCCGTCGCAAGCTGGCAGGCACGCCGGGCCGCGGCACGTTGACGTAGGACAGGCCACCCGTCCTCGGCCTGATCCAGCGTGGCGGCGAGGTGGTGCTGCGCATGCTGGCCAACGTGCAGCAGGCCACGATCAAGCCGATCATCACGGGCGCCGTCGCTCCGGGCAGCCAAAACTGCACCAGCCTCAGCTTGCCTGTGCGTCAGCCAGGACAAAATCAAATCGCAGCGCTGCCGTAGGCTGCTGGATCATATTGCCCCGTGCAGTCCGGCCGGGCTCCTGATGTTCTAGCGAGCGGATCAGGGCGTCCTTCACCCCGAACACGACGTCCGAGTCCAGATACTGGTCGCCGGCCAGGAAGACGTGCGTGACCAGGGTCTGACACCCTGGCGCCCCGATCATGAAGTGGACGTGAGCGGGACGGAACGGGTGTCGCCCTTGCAGCTTCAGCATGTCGCCCACGGGGCCGTCGTCCGGTATGGGATAGGACGCCGGCACGACCGAGCGGAACCAGAACTTGCCGCTGCCGTCTGCGCGGAACCGCGCACGTCCAGCCAACCCATCCAGCCCATTCGGACCCTGCACGTCGTAGAACCCGTCACCGTCGGTGTGCCAAGTATCGACTACAGCGCCGGCGACCGGCGTGCCGTCCAGGCGGGACACCGATCCTTCCACCAGCAGCGGCGGCCCGGCCATGCCAGCCGAAATGCTCTCGCCCAGCGTATGCTCCGGCGCTGCCTGCACGTAGAAGGGGCCGAGCACCGTCGTCGCGGTAGCGCTTGAGGGCAGGCGGTGATTGATGGCGTCCACCAGCATGGAAATGCCGAGCGTGTCAGACAGGAGGATGAACTCCTGCCGCGTGTCGCTGCACATCTGGCCGGTGCGGGTGAGGAACTCGACCGCGGCCATCCACTCGGCCTGCGTCGGCTGAATTTTTCGCACTAGGGCGTGCAGATGCCGCACGACGGCCTCGCTGATGGCGTGGCTGCGTGGATCGTTTGCCCCACGCACCCGCTCAAGTACAGCCTGGGTGATCGTGTCCTCGTCAAAGTTGCGCATCGCACCCTCCTACCAGGGCGATGAGGTGCCCGAAGTTGGCTGTGCTGGCAGTACAAGCCATCCAGCTCTGCAAGTGCCGCGCCCTCAACTGGTCGTCACCACAGCCTTTACTGGGCTGCTTGTGGTGGACGAGAACAGGAGCGTCCGAAGCGTGAAGGCAAGGACGGCGACGACCACCAGGGGGCTAGCAGCGGCCAAGAAGAGGTGCTGGCCCGACAGGCGCGGCAGTAGCAGCCCGCCGATCAGCGGCCCGGCGATGGAGCCGATCTTTGCAATGCCGATGGCCCAGCCCACGCCGTTAGCCCGTACGTTCGTCGGGTAGAGCGAGCCGACGACGCCATGCAGGCAGGTCTGGCCGCCGAACGCGAAGCAGCCAGCCAGGAAGCTCACTGGCAGCAGCAGCCGCTCCATCCCGCTCAGCGCGCCGAGGGCCGCCACCGTGGGAAACGCCAGCACGGCCATGGTGACGACCGCCCCAAGTCCGAACCGGTCGGCAAACCGTCCGCCGACCACCCCGCCGACCGCGCTGCCGGCGAACAGGAGCGCCGTGGCGGTGGCCGCCATGGCCCGTGGAAAGCCGACCGACTCGACCGCGACCGGCATCCAACTGGACAGGAAGAATACCGTCATCGAGTTGGCGATGTAGATCAGCCACATCAGTGGCGTGGCGAGCTTCAACGGCCCTGCAAACAGATCGTCCACCCGCCCGCGTGACACCTGCGCCGTCTGCTCCGCCACCACGCGCACCTGTAGGCCCAGCTGCAGGTCAGGCCGCAGGAACGCGGCAACACGCGTCGCCTGCGGCTGCTTGGCGGGCTGCGCCGCCAGGAAGGACAATGACTCCGGCAGCAGCAGGAACGCCGCCGTGGTTGCCAGCGACAGGGCGCCCCCGATGAAGAACATCGCCTGCCAACCCAGCGCACCAATAACGTAGGTGGCCGAAAGACCCGCGACGATCCCGCCAATCGAATAGCCCGCGAAGATGATCCCCACGGCCGTGATGCGGCGTGCCTTGGGCGTGAACTCGGTCACCAGCGCCACGGCGTTCGGAACGGCGCCGCCCAGCCCGATGGTTGCCAGGAAACGCAGCACCAGCAGCTCCGTCTGCGACCCGGCCAGTCCCGTCGCCGCTGTCAGCACGCTGAAGCCGAGCGCACCCAGGATCATCGCCCGCTTGCGGCCGAAGCGGTCGCCAACCCATCCGAACAGGATGGAGCCGACCAGTAGGCCGAACAGGCCGACGCTGAAGACGAACCCCATGGCGGACGGGGCGACGCCCCACAGCTTGATCAGCACGGGTGCGGCAAAGGAGAGGGCCGCGACGTCATAGGAATCGCAGACCATCAGCATGAAGCAAAGGGTAAGGATGGTTAGCAGCGGCCGCCGGAACCCGGCGCCCTCCACGATCTCTGCGACGGTGTAGCTGTCTTGTTCCGGCAGCATGGCGGATGTTCCCTCGTTGATCTTGTTTTCGTTAGCGGGTCGGGGAGGTTGGGCGGCAGCTACATGGCTGGCTCGGCTTCAGCGGGGACGGGCGCGGTACGGACAAGCGCCCCCTGTGACGCTAACGCCTCCTGTAGGGCCGCAATCGGCACCTGGCCCGGATTGATCCCCTGGTCCGCCGCCAGCGCCGCTGCTGCCCCAGCGGCGTGGCCGGTCAGCCAGCACTGCGGGATTTCGCGCATGAACGTCTGTGACGACGCATCGCAAGACAAATGCCGGCCCGCCACGATCAGGCCCGGCGTCGAGCGCGGGAGCAGGCTGCCGTATGGCACCGACACGCTCGCCCACTTCGGCGCCAGGCTCGGGCTGACGCCGATCTCCGTGTCATGGACCCGTCCGGCCGACCAATCCTCCCGCGTCAGGCTCTGTGCGCCCAATAGGCGCCGGGTCAGCCGGACGCCGACCTGGGAGGCGGTCAGCATGATCCACGCGTCCTTGAAGCCGGGCGCATGGGACCGGTAGTATCCCAGCAGCTCCATCATCTTGTCGCGCGACCGCAGCTCCACCTCGGTGAGGTCGTGCGCGTCCAGGCCGTTGTAGCCGGCCCAGCGCGGCCCCATGAACACCGCGATGTCATTGCGCCAGGACGCGATCGGCCACTCGAACAGGCCAAGCTCCTTGCGCGCCTGCGCCGAAAACGCTTCGTACTCCGGCGAGCGGCGGAAATCGAGCCAGCGCTTGCAGTCCACCCCGCCCCACAGCCAGGAGGTGTTGATGCACTGCTGGATAGACGACGCCTCCACGTCGTTCGCGGAGCCTTCCCCGGCGCTGGCGAACACGTCGCCGTCCCCGGTGGTGTCCACGACCACTCGGGCGGTGATGGCAAAGCGTCCACCCTTGCTCTCGAACACGACGCCGCGCAGGCGGCCGTCCTCCATGATGGCGGTGGAGGCCCAGGCATGAAACAGCAGCTCCGCGCCGGCCTCGCGCACTGCCGCCAGCGATACGGCTTTGAGCTGCTCCGGGTCGATCATCGGCGCCCAGGTCACGGTGTCGTGGTGGGCCGAGAACCGCGGCTTCCAGCGTGCGACGGCATCGGCCTCCCGTGAGCCCCATGCCGACGGGTCCGGCCCGAACTTGGCGTCGGCCGGCAAGCGGTCGAGCAACTCCTCGCCCAGGCCCCGGATGACCAGCTTGCCGTCCCAGTCGGTCATCCGGTCGATCCAGATCACCAGCCCGCCAGTGGAGAGGCCGCCAAGGTGGTTGTAGCGCTCGACCAGCATGACGCGGGCGCCCAGCCGCGCGGCGGAGATGGCAGCCGTGGTGCCCGCCGGCCCGCCGCCCACCACCAGCACGTCCACGTCGTGCAGAACGGGGACCTCACGCGCAGGCTCCGTGACCGTTCCGAGCACGGGGCGCACCTTGCGCTGCCGTCCGGGCGTGAACTCCTCGCCGTAAACGTCGGTGACGTAGGTGCCCATGCTCTGTTCCCCCTGGTTGCTGTTGCTAGGCCGGACCGCGGCCGTGAAAGGCGGCATCCAGCAAGCCCCGGATGCCCTCCCGCGTGACGGGCGCTGGGTTCGGATACGGATTGGCCACGGCCAGGTCGGCCGCGTGCGCGATGTCGCCGCTATGCATGCCGAGCGTCGCTAGCGAGAGTGGGGCGCCCAGGCTGCGGGCAAGCGCGAACAGTCCAGTCGCGGCATCGGACGCGCCGAGCGCGCGTGCGACCCGGCGCATGGCGTCCGGTGCCGCAGCAGCGTTATAGGCAACGGCATAGGGCAGCATGACGGCGTGGGTTGGGGCGTGCGGCAGGCCCAGGCCACCCAGCACGTGGCAGAGCTTGTGATGCAGAGACATGCCGACCAGGCCCAAGCAGGTGCCGCAAGCCCAGGCGCCGTAAAGCGCATCCGACCGTGCAGCCGTATCGGACGGATCGCGGATGATTGCCGTCAGCGCAGGACCCAGCAAGCCAATCGCCTGCTCGGCCAGCATTGACGCGACCGGGTTTGCGTCGGCAGCGTAAAGCGCCTCCACCGCATGGGCGACCGCGTTCAAGCCGGACGTCACGGTCAGACCTGGCGGCAGCGTCAGGGTCAGTTCGACGTCATAGAGTATGACTTCGGGCAACACGCGCAGGCTGCGTTGCGTGACCTTCTTGCCGCCATCGGTTTCACCAAGGATCGGTGTGGCTTCGCTGCCGGCGTAGGTCGTGGGAACCGCGATATGTGCCAAGTCTGTCCGCAATGCGATTGCCTTGCCGAGGCCGATGGCTGAGCCGCCGCCCACGGACATGACGCTGTCGGCCCCGAGCCGCTCCACATAGTCCATGGCAACGGCGGTGACGGCCACCGGCGTGTGCATGGCCGACTCTGCGAAGACGCCGACCGATGCAGCACCCAGCAGCGTACTGGCCATCTCCGCCGTTCCGCGCTGCTCTGGCGTGGATAGGACGAGCGCACGGCGGCAACCAAGCCGGGTCAACTCCACCGGAAGCTGCCGAAGCGTGCCGCTGCCGAACACGACCCGCGCCGGCAGAGCATCGTACGTGAACGGCGTCATGCGGCGGAACCGAAGCGAGTGCTGGCGCTGCCGTGCTGGCGTCCTAGGAAAGCCACCCGGTCCTCGTCCAGCACGACACCCAGCCCAGGGCCATCCGGCACCCGCAATACACCGTCCTGAACGCGGACCGGGTCTGCCACCACGTCCTCAGACAGGCGCAGCGGGCCGAACAGCTCGGACCCTAGCCGTAGCTCGGGCACCGCGGCATAGACGTGGGCGCAGGCCGCGGTGCCGATGCTGGTTTCCAGCATGGTGCCGCCATACAGGCCGAGGCCCGCCGCTGCGGCGATGGTGGCTACACGCCGCGTCGCCGTCGGCCCGCCGTCCCGGTTAGGCTTCAGCGCGAACACGGATGCACCGCCCCCGGCCGCGACGCGGAAGGCTGCCGCAGGCCCGGTGATCGCCTCATCCGCGATGATTTCCATGCCCAGCCCCGCCCGCAGCCGGGCGATGCCGGCGATATCGCCCGCGGGCAGCGGCTGCTCGATGGCCTCCAGCCCGGCCTCTTGCAGGATGGGCAACAGGCGCGCCGCCGTCACCTCGTCCCAGGCTTGGTTCACGTCGCCGATCACGGTCGCGCGCCCACGGAACGCCTCAATGATGGCGGTCGCACGTGCCACGTCGGCCGCTGCCGTCTCACGGCCGAACTTCAGCTTGAACCGACGGTGCCCGCGCTCGGCCAGGGCGCGCTCGCCCTCCTCGATGTCGCTGCCGGTCCCGCCGGTTGACAGCGTCCAGGCCACCGGGATCACCTGCCGGCATGGGCCGCCCAGGAGCTGCACGGCCGGCACGCCGAAGCGGCGGCCCAGCAGGTCGAGCGCCGCCATCTCCACGGCCCCGCGCGCGGCAGGGTTGCCCCGGACCAAGCGTGCCAGGGTGGCGGCGAACGCCTCGATCCCGTCAAGCGCGGTGCCGGCCAGGGCCGGGGCGATGTAGGTTTCGATGACGGCCTGGATGCCCTCGGCGCTCTCTTCGCCCCAATGCGGCCCCCCAAGCACGGAGGCTTCGCCGACCCCCTCCATCCCGTTGCTGTCGCGCAGGCGGACCAGGACCACGTTCTGCAGCCGGACGACGCCGAACGACATGGTGATCGGCTGCCGCAGCAGGATGTCCAGGCGCGTGGTGGACAGGCTGATGATCCGGGGCGGGGCCATCCCTAGACCGTTGCGACCGGGGTGACAGGGGAGCCGACAGCGCCCGGCAGCCGCAGCGGCGGCGCGGTCAGCAGGAAGCGGGAGCGCCCCTGCGCGCGCAGCCGTGCTGCCAGCGGCGTCAGGTGCCACAGCTCCGCCAGGTGGATGCCAAGCTTGAACAGGCACAGCTCGTGCAGCGGCACGGCGGAGTGCGTGGGCGTGTCGCACCCGCCTGCCGGGTGCGCCTCGACCGCGTAGTTGTCGGCGATCAGGACGCTGAGGCCGGAGCTACTGATCCAGTCCAGCAGCCGGGCATCACGACCGTCCAGCACGGCGCAGGAGTGCTCCAGCGCGTGCGGGTCGGGCGTGCCGGCCATCTCGACCAGCATTTGGGCGAAGCCGGTGTGCAGGCAGACCATATCGCCGGGTTCGACCGCAACGCCGTCCGCCTGCATGACCCGTTGCAGGTCGTCGAAGCCGACATGGCGGTGCTCGCGGCCAAAGTGGGCGTGCAGGTCGATCATCACGGCACGGCCCTGCACACAGGTCTCCGCCATGTGCTCGATCCCCAGCGCACGGGCATGGGACGGGGACGGCGTTGCGCCTGGCGGCACTGCGCCGGACGGGCCGGTTACATCCGTGCCGGCGTGGTAGCCGTTGTAGTAGCGCGGCTCCGGCACGCCATCGCCGTCAGCGTCGAACATCTGGCCGACATGGGCCAGCCCGTCCCACTGCGTCGAGTACTGGGTGTGTAGCAGCACGGCGTCGTCGCTCATGACGTCCGTTAGCCGGGCGTCGTCCTGGCCAAGCTGGTAGTTGATGTTGGCCTGCCCGTTACGGACAGTGGGGCGCAGCACCGGCGGGTGCCGGCGCGGGTTGAGCGCGTTGCCACCGGGCAGGTCGAGGGGCAGGCTGAGGCAGAAGGTCCGTCCCTCCCGCACCTCGGCGATGCCCTGCAGCACCTTCTCCGGCGTCAGCAGGTTCAGGCGGCCGCGCTGATCGTCCGGCCCGAAATCGCCCCAATTGGAGCCGGGCGGGCGCTGGGTCCAGCGGGGCGCAGGCCCCAGGACCTCAGGCATCCTGTAGGGCCTGCGTGCGCGCCGGCTCCAGGGCGAAGTCGAAGTGGCCGGTATGGAACGGCGCCTTGACGCCGCGTGCCGCCATCTCGGCCGGATCGTCGTGCTGCGTGAGGGTCAGCGTGACGTCCTCGCGCACGCTGAAGATGGAATCGTCATCGATCCATGGGTCGCCGCGGAAGTAGAGCAGCGTCGTCATCGGCTGCGCGCCCGGCGCCGAGAGCTTCAGGTGGACATGACCCGGCCGCATGCGGTGCCGGCCCAAGCTATGCAACAGGCCGCCACACGCCAGCCCCGACGCATCGCCGATCTCGTAGCAGCCCGGCACCACCGTCTCGATCTCGTAGCGGCCGGATGCATCGACCGTCACCCGGCGCCGGAAGTTCCACTCGGGCTGGCCGGGATCGTCCTCGGCATAGGCACCTGCGGCGTTGGATTGCCAGATGTCGAGGAGCGCGTGCGGCAGAGGCTGGCCGGTTGCCGTGTTGACCACACGGCCGGAGAGGAACAGTCGCTCGCCCGGTTCGTCCGGGCGCATCATCAGCGCCGGGCTAGCCACCTCGGGCGCGCCTGCCGCGTAGAGCGGGCCTTCGACGTTGTCCACGGTACGCCGTTCCTCGCCACCATGCGTCGTCTCAGTGACCAGGGTATCAAGCCCGAAGACGTGCGTGAGGAAACGCCACTCGTTCGCTTCGGCAATCCGGTCCAGGAATGTGCACACCCCGGTCAGCTCCGCCTCGGTCAGCTTGGCCTCCTCGACAGCTTCGAGCAGGTGGCGGAGCACAATGGCCATGCGGGCCTGCAAGGCCGGGTCGGCACCGGGAGCGCTGGGCCGCATGGCGGCAACAACCTGCTGTATCAGGCCGGACACTCTTGCGCTGGACATGGATAACCTCCCGGAGCCTGGACAGATGTTCGCATACCGCCCTTTGTTTATATTACGCACAATGTTGAGGGCCGAGAGGGTGGCTGTCAAGCAGAACCATCCTGTGCGATATGCGCCCACATGCCTGACGAAGCCCCCGCCGCCCCGCCAAGCCGCGACCTGGTCGCCGGTCTTGGCAAAGGGCTGGCAATCATCGAACTGTTCAACGAGACACGGCGGCGCATGGCGATCAGCGAGGCCGCCAGCCTGACGGGGCTGACGCGGGCCGCGGCGCGTCGTTACCTGCTCAGCCTCGTCCACCTCGGCTATGCCGAGTTCGATGGAAAGTTCTTCTCGCTCACGCCGCGGGTAATGCGCCTCGGGCACGCCTACCTAGCGATGACGCCGCTTGCGAAGCTGCTGCAGCCCTATGTGGACAGCATCGCGCGCGAGGCGGGGGACCCGTGCATGGCGGCGATCCTGGACGACACGGACATCGTGTGCATCGCGCAGGCAACGCCGTCCCGCCTTGTCTTCACCAGCCTGAGCGTGGGCAGCCGCTTGCCCGCTTACAGCACCGCGCTGGGCCGGGTGATGCTTGCCTATGCGCCCACTGACTGGCTGGAGGGCTATTGGCGGAAGGCCCGCTTCGAGGCGCGGACGCCGAAGTCGCTTTGCACACGGCCGGCGCTCGAACGGGAGCTAACGATCGTCCGTGACCAGGGTTATGCCGTGGTGGACGAAGAGGTCGAACTGGGCTTGCGGACCATCGCCGTCCCTATCCGGAACACGGGCGGTGTCGTCGTTGCCGCGTTGAACGTGGCGGTTCATGCGAGCAGGATACCTGTTGAGGACATGCCGGAAACGTTGTTGCCGCTGCTGGCGCCCGCGCAAGAGGCTCTCGGACAGGTACCGTGAAGCTGCGATCCCTGGCCGTGCTGCGTGGCGCCCACCGGGTCGGCGGGCGCCCAAAGTTGCTCCGGTCCGCCTCAAGCGGCCAAGGCGAGCGTCGCATGCAACGCCCCGGCATGTGCCTCCTTCGCCACGTCGGGATTTGCCTGGTTCTCCACCCTGACGACGGTGACATCCGTCAGCCCGATGAAGCCGAGTACGGCTCGCAGGTAAGGCTCCACGAAATCGTAAGCCTTCGCCGGACCCTCCGCATAAGCGCCGCCGCTCGCCAGGAACACGATCGCTTTCTTGCCCGGAGGGAGCAGCCCTTTGGGTGTACCGCCAGCATAGGTGAAGGTGCGGCCGGCGCGTATGACGTTGTCGAGCCAGGCCTTGAGGGTCGAAGGGACGGTGAAGTTGTACATCGGCACGCCAATCACGACGATATCGGCTGCTTCCAGCTCCGAGATGAGCGCGTCGGACAAGGCGGCTGCCGCGTCCTGCCCCGCGTCCCCACCGGCAGGTGCCGCACCGAACACGATGGGCAGCATCCCCGGAATTAGATGGGGAACAGGCGAGGCCACAAGGTCGCGCACTGTTACCTGCGTGCCGGGGTGATTCGCGGCATACTGCGCAGCGTAGTCCGATGCCAGCGCGCGCGTTGCGGAGGCAGCGATGTTGATGCTGGTGTGGAGAACGAGAAGGTTCGGCATCTTGGTATCCTTATGACATCCGACGCCTGAGCGCGGGCGATATGGCCGGCAACCGCCGGGGTATAAGCAGGCCGTCCTGGGCCGTCGGGGTGGAATCAGGCGGCCTGCGGTCTGGCCCGGCCAGCGAAGGCTGGCGTGGGCCGCAATGCCCATGCGCCATCGCCGATACCGGCGAGAGCGACCAGCGCCGCCGTCCACAGGGCCAGATACTCCCAACCGCCGCCTGTATTGGTGAACAGCCAGCCATTGGCGCCGTGTACCGTGACGATGGCGCCGAGCAGGATGGGCGTCAGCGCAAGCGCCACGATGCGGACCCATACGCCCAGGATGAGCGCGGCCCCGCCTGCGACCTCTGCGGCCATGGTGACATAGGCCAGCGCCGCCGGCAGCCCGAGGCTGGTGAAGAACTGGGCGGTGCCAGCCGGGGTGAACACGAACAGCTTCAACCCAGCGTGAGCCAGGAACATGGCCCCGAGGCTCAAGCGGAGGAGGAGGGCAGCATAGGGTGAGGTGCGAAGGTCGGTCATCAAGCATCCCGTGCGTTTGACTGGCCTCGATCTGGCGCACCTGATCCCCTCTGATAACTGGCGAGTTGGGAAGATCACCTCACTCCGCCAGTGGGAGCAGGCGCTTGGCCAGCGCAGCGCACCGCTTGCTGCATGGTCAGGGCGTCGGTCGGTTGTCGCCCCACGGGGCCTCCCCGCCGAACTTCTCCACCAGGAAGTCGATCATGATACGTGACTTCAGCGGCAGGTGACGGTCCGGTGGGAACACTGCCTGGACATGGCCGGCCACCATCGGAGGGTGGTCGAGGTGCAAAACCAGGAGCCGGCCGGCCTGCAAGTCCTCGGCCACAAGGAAGGCTGGCTCATAGATCAAGCCGAGCCCCGCGACTGCGGCCACCCGCAAAGCGTCGCCGTTGTTCGTGCGCAAAGTGCCCGCAACATTTGCCACGACGGCACCATCCCGGCCAAAGGCCCAGCGATCGGCGCCCCGGTCGGACAGCGTGTAGGTCAGCGGTGGGTTTCGGCGCTGATCAGCACAACAAGATGTTGGATAACGACAATCTTTCTGGGTTCCGCGTTCGCGCTGATTTACACCGTCGCTGCTCAGTTGACTCAGGCCGGACAAAGCTGCGCCCTGCGATCCCGGCGCTACGGGCGCGGTGCCTTTAGAAACTCCATCCACCACCTGCTGGGCTCCGGTTCCGGCGCGCCGGCCTTCGGCGCTGCCGGGACCCGCCTCAGCTTGGACTGTGCCGCCACTGCAACCTGTGCCGCTTGCAGGGCGTCCCGCTCGGCGGCGGCACGCTGCAGCTCGGCCCGTAGCCCCGACATAGCAGCCTCCCTCTCCTCGACCGTGTCCCGCGCCGTGCGGGCGGCCTGCTCGGACCGGGCCAGCGCCGCCCGCAGGCTGGCGATGCTGTCCTGAGCCTCGGTCAGGGCCTGCTCGGTGCGCTGCCGGGCTTCCCGTTCCCCGGCCAGCTCCCTTTGCCCGTCGCCCGCGGCGCGGCTTGGTGCCACGCGCTCGACGGCCACCTCGCCGTTCCGGGCAAAGCGCGCCCGGCGCTGGGCCCCGGTTGGGGCGGACGTGGCCGTAGCGCCTGGCCCGCCCCGGCCGGCCGGAGCCTCCCTGCCCAGCCTGCCGAGCGCCAGGCGCATCCGTTCCTCCACGGATGTGTCATCGGGTTCGTCGTCGTCACGCAGGGATGGCGCGGTGGTGTCAGTCATGGGCTGCTTGTTCTCCGCTGTCAGCTTGCTCGGCGCTGGACCGCCCGGGTCCATGCTCTCCGAAAATGCTGCATCGCACAAAAGTTGGTTTGCCATTCTGCCTGGCCGCGGTAGGGTCGTCCTGCAGCATGACCCCTGGTCATGTTTGCAGGACGTTTCCTCCCCAAACTTGGCGGTTCCCCCTGGGAACCGCCGCTTTTCTGCCGCCAATGTGCAAGCGCGCGCCCGCGTGTCAACCTGACCGCGACACACGGGCCGCTCGCTTTTCCTATCGGGGCAGGGCTGGTCCCGTCCGTCATTAGGCCGGTTTGCGCCAGCGCTGCGGCATCGTTGTCAAACGACATCAGGAACCCATCCAGCGTGTTGCCTCACGACGTGATGCTACCGTAACTGGGGCAAAACCCCGGGCAAAGACGAACCGCATTCCAATCTATATCACTAAAAGAACGAAAAAAGCCGCATATATTCAAGGTGGTAGAGTTACCGACCCACTCTGACCTTTGTTCTGCTGCAACTGCGTGCCCGGGGTTTTGCCCCAGTTACATGCTACCGAGCTTTTCCGTGTCGCCACCCACCGCTATCCCGCCCTCAGCGATAGCAACGTCCAGCACGAGCCCTGCCGACGCCGGCAGCGGGCCCAGCAGGACCTCACGCGCCATCGTCGCCCGCCGCACCTTTATGAATCGCTGCACCGTGCGCAGATGGTCCGCGCTGATGTCGATTCTATCGGATGCCTGGAGCGCCCACCCTGTAGAACAACGGCTTGAGCGCTGTTCGCACATGGATACACTGGACAGAAACCAACGAAAGCCTGGAGCAGATATCGGATGAACAGGATATTGCTGGAGCGTCTCCGACGCGCCCGGCGCGTGCAATCAAGCCGGGACACCGGGGCATGCGCAGCCATACTCCGGTGCTCGGGCGTTCCGTGGCGTTCGAGTCCACGCTGGAGCGGGACCTGCTGACCCACCTCAGCCTCGATCGCAGCCTCACCGAGTACGTCGGGCAGCCGGTCACCATACGCTACACGGACCGGACGGGCCGGCGACGGCGCTACACCCCGGACTACTTCACCCGCCACGCGGGGCCGCCGGACCTGGCCTGACTGATTGAGGTCAAGTACCGGGCCGACCTCTTCGCGGGCTGGGCGGATCTCAAGCCCGGCATCATGGCCGGCCGGCGCCACGCCAGGGAGAACGGCTGGCGCTTCCCCATCCTCACGGAAAAGGAGCTGCGCAGCCCGGATCTCGGCAACGCCGCCTTCCTCGCCCGCTTCCGTGACTGGCCGCGGGACGAGCGCCACGAGGAGCACCTGGTGCACCGCCTGGCGATCACCCTTAAGGCCAACGCCGTGAGTCGCCATCCCAGGACGTTACTCCAGGATTTCGATGTAGAGTCCAGGAAGTCGGTGGAATTCACACCGGATGCAATGAGCTGCCTGGATAGGGTTGGCCTCCTTGGTGTGAGGTATACTCCGTTCACGTGAGAACCCGAAAATCGGCTGGCGAGTCGACCCTGATCTCAGCAGCGTTTCGGAGGTGCGAAGTTTTCGGGTTCTCACGTGGACGGAGTATAGCGTTGTCTGGAGCGTCGGTTTGCAAACACTCATCCTGGACGGCCACCCTGACGGCGGCCGACTAACAACCCACCTGCTGGACCGCTACGAGGCGTCGCTAGGTGACTTCGCAACGGTCCAGCGGCTTGCCGTACGCGACCTCGCCTTTGACCCAAACCTGCGTCAAGGCTATCGGGCCGATCAGACCTGAGAACCCGACCTGCAACGGGTTGGAGCAGCACTCGATGCGTGCGACCACTTGGTCGTCGGTTTCCCACTTTGGTGGGGTGGTGAGCCGATGCTGTTGAAGGGACTTTTGGACCGTATCCTTCTACCTGGCTTTGCGTTTCGGTATCACCGTGCCAATCCGTTTTGGGACAAGCTCCTGTCGGGACGGTCCGCAGACGTGATTGTGACGATGGACACGCCGCCTTGGTACTTGCGACTGCTGTATGGCGACCCGGTATCGCGCCGCTGGCGGCATCAGGTGCTCGGCTTCTGCGGGTTCGAACCAATTCGGGTTCTACGGTTTGGACCGACAAGGCGGGGTGGCACGGCCAAGGGGCTGGCAACTTGGGAAGCTCAGATCACCCGCGCCGCAAAGTCTGCCACAACGTTGCGGCGAGCCGCCAAGCTTTCCACCCTGACAGGACGGGCCGAATACGAGCAGGCCGTGATTGAGCGCCAGTCCTGACGACAGCCCGGAATTCCTGACGGTTCGCTTCGGCCCGCCCTCGGCGTCCCGGGGCCACCCCCGGCTGTCCGTCAAACGAACCCTGGCGGACAGTGGATGTTTGTTCCTTTATCTGACGCCTAGCCAAGAGAGGTCGCCTTCCGTCCTACTCGGCTGCACCTCGATCCTAGACGATCCGCCCTGGTTGCCCTCATAGTCCGTTGCACCACTCTGAAAGAGTTGTCATCCCCTCAGCTACAAAGCCACCCGACGCCGCTCCAGCAGGCATTCTCGCTGCCGCCCCTGCGCCAGCGTTCGGCATTGGCGCCATGCTGTCCTTCCAGATTGGGACAGCGCTTTCCGTGCCCCTGTTGCTGGCGGTAGGCCCCTCAAGTACGACGTGGCTGCGCCTGATCGGGGCGACGAGCATCTTATGGGCACTTACCAGACCAAGCTTCGCATCCCATAGTCGCCACACTCTCGCCAAGGCTGCTCTTCTTGGGATTGCGACCTGTGGAATGGCTATCCTCTATGAGCCTGTTGCGAGATTGCCGGCGTATGGGTGATGGACGGGTGGGAGAAGTGCGGAATGAGGCGTGAGGCCGCTCTATGCGGCTCTCTGCATCCTTTTCGCGGCTCGTTCTCTGGCCTTTTCCGTGC
>JAABUQ010008402.1_pt1 | contig 14500 bp, 13 predicted proteins | sample 5560001 | NCBI WGS metagenome assembly JAABUQ01 (sample SAMN10711888, study PRJNA513371) | rock metagenome | isolation source: Antarctica rocks | place: Antarctica: Victoria Land, Finger Mt nord | collected 2015-12-18
TAGGGGTAGGATGGGATGGTGGAAGCGCTACTTCAGGGGATGGATCTTGATTCCTGTGGATCTTGATTCGTGTTCCTTTTTTTTTTCTTTTCTCGTGTGATATTTTCCTTCTTTTATCTAGCGGCCCTCGCGAGGAAGATGGGGGAGGGGGGGATTGAAAGGGGGAAAGGGGAGGTGGCTTCGTTTCAGTAGGATATGGTAGAATACTTCGATACTCAAATATTCAAGATAGGGGTGAAAGCATGTCCCTGAATCCCTGGACTGGATTCAATTTACGAGCTGCCTTCTTCATCATGATGATACCGTGCGTGGGATTCCGGTACGGTGGTTGCGGTAGCAGCTTTGTGATGCAGGATGGTGCGCGATGGTATACGCCTTTTCATGCTCCTTTTTCTTCTTCCTCATCTTCCTTCTCTTCTAAGCCGGGAGGGGGCACAGAAAACCCCAGACTCGATCTCCAATCTTATGCCCGCTCCGCCTGCTGCTCTCCCAGTGGTGCAAAAATGAATGGAAAGTGCGTACGAGGGTCGGGGCGGGATATCCAAGGTCAAGGGATTGTGCAGGGGGAGGATGAAGTTTCCCATCCATCATGCTGAGTTGGAAGCATTGATGCACAAGGCAGGTACATAAGCCGCTTTGCTACCTTATTCACGCACTCTACGCTAGTCGACCCTATTCTACCCTCCGGCCCACAGAGCGACACCGCGAGCTCGGCCCAGCTTTTGGCCCTACATTAGGTAAAGGGTCAGGCACTATCGTACACATCCATCAACCCCCTTCTCTCCCGACGCAAGCTATAGCCGAATGGCTCGCTGATGGTTAAATTGCAAGCGTGTACGAAAAGCAGGAATCGCTCGCTATGATGACGGAAGGTGGTATCGTAGACTGGTGAGTGGGTTGGATATTGGGTGGGGCGTAAGTGGTTAAGAGCAGAGGAGCCGACACCGGGTGTGTACGTGCAAGGCCGGCCTTGCGGTGGTTGTTTTAAGAAGAAGGGGGGGTATTAAATGTTGTGGGTGTTTTTATGCATAGGTCATAAGAAAGGCCGTGAGTGTGATATGCCATGTTCTGTGCAATAAAAGCGGAGCCCTGCGACGAGCTGTAGAAGTGGTGTGTATGAGATGCGTTGCCTTGTATAGATTCTCCAGCTTTCAAGCCTCTATGCCTTGAAAGGATGTATCCATGTCGAGATCCACACCTTGCGAGGACATTGTCGGTGTGCTCCCGCTTGAGCCGGAGTTGACGGCATCTTCGTAGCCCGAGAGAGCTTGCGAATGGAGTTTGAAGGATTCGCCCATTAACTTGGTGATTCTGTTGTAATTGTTAGCTTCTGTATAAAAACAATTCGGTGTCAAAACCCACCCCCAAACTACGACTTCATCCAGCATGCTGCCCCACAATCTCGCAACGATCGAACTCAACTTCTGGGAGCCGCTAACGTCGACCCCTTCATCGTCGAAGAGGTTCCGTATCTTGTTGTACATGGCCAGCTCATCGTCAGTCGCAGGTTCTTGGTCGTGCTCTAGCCGATACAGCCAGAGACTCATGATGACCATGAGATCGAGGCCGCACAGTGGATGCTCAACGCTCCAATTTGTGGCACAGGTCCTCCCGACCCATTTGATCCCTTGCAATGCGACAATCTCGATGCAATTGAAACACTCTTCAATGACCTTGATCATCTCTGCCGACCTCTTGACCTTATCTCTTGCATTTGTCATTGCTCCGGCCACTTCGTAGGAATCGTGATATCGTAACGCTTCTTGTATCGATTTGAGATCGACTTCTAGACGTGCGCGAGTGTTGCGGTACACAGCCATGGCGTTGAAAATGAGAGGGTGGCCTTTGTGGGGTGCGCTGAGCTGTACGACGATCGTCTCGGGTTCGCAGTATTCCAGCGACTTCTCCCACGTGTCCATGGCCAGACGGAGTTTGTATTCCGTGACCACATCTTGCAGAGCCTCAAAGTTCCTCTTGTGATACCACACCTCGAGGAACAAAGCATTCATCATCACCCGTGTAGCAAAGGCGCTGTACCTTGCCGTCTCTCCCTGGTAAAGGCTGTCGTATGCCTCTCGTACGGTGATGATTGTTGAAGCGGTCAAGCTATCTCTCCACGAATCTTCGTCGACGACTTCCAAGTTCCAGAGAGACTCGGAGGCCGGCAGCTCCAGCTCGTCAAACTCGTTGAAGCTGATGGCCGGTGTGTGATTGTAGGTAAGGGTGAGGAGGCCAAAGAAGATGTAGACTGCGTAATAGGTACGTCGACACCCTTCATCTTCCACCCATTCCGCATGAGTAGGCTGTGCACCTTCACGAGCTTCCGATCGAAGTTTTAATTCATAGCGGTTTCCTGCAACCATCTGCATCCATCAGTACCGCCTAAACCGATGTGAACGATCGATCGACTCACCTGTGCGACGAGACTCTTGATGGAACATGTCCATTCCAGACCTTTAGGATCGCCACTCCAGCTTGCAAATATCATGTTCAACAGGGTCCCTTGCATGGCCCATAGTGGACACTTTCTAGAGCTGAAATTTTCTTGCTCTTGCAGAAACTGATTCACGAGAACCTTCGAGCCGATGTGGAACATGTACGCTTTGTCTTGGTTGAATGTGTAGAGGGCGCCTATCGAGAGCACCGACAGCAGCAGGGCGGGCGAAACCTGGCTAGCATTAAACGATTCGGGATGTAGAAAGGGTAGATGGTGATGGAAGAGTTTGAAGAACGAGTCAAGGCAGGCGTTGATATCCTCTCGGCTTTGTGCCTGGAAGTTTGGGTATGTGGACCCCTCGGGATCCGACCTCCTCATGTTCTCTCGCATCGTGTTGTATTCTTCATCCGAGTGCAGTTGGGGTATCTTAGGAGTGGTGATGGGTTGACTCGGGCCTGGCGATCGTCGATAGTCCACGGGGGATACTGGTCCGGTCATGAAAGGGAACGGTGACAGTCCGTTCGGCGTCGCAGGACCAGATATGGGCATCGAGCCGTTGAGGGATTGCAACGCGGGCGCCAAGGTGTCTCCGCCGGAAGGGTATCGCTCCATCATGGGTGGCAGCTGGTTCGCATTCGGATGTAGAGTACTGGCACTGTTGAAGGAAAGCTGTGACAATTGAGAATCTTGCGAGCCAGAAAGACTCGAGGAAGAAATTGAATGAGCTTTGGGTTGAATTACCGAACTTGACATGAAACTATCCCACGGCATCTGAGGCAACGGCATCGTACTTGCAAAGGAATTGGAGGTATCGAACATGGTGGTGTGATCTGGGGAGTAGGGCGTCGCATTCTCATCAAGAGGGTCATCTTGGTTGGCCAATTGAGCCGCAGCTTTGTGATGAAGGTTGGTCATCAACATTGCAGCAGTCTCGAGATCGAGATCAAGCGTACCATCACTTGCTTCTATTTGTTCCAGGGCGGCCGTGTCTAATTCGACTTCGGGCTTCGTTGGGGTTTGCTTGGGGGTGGCTTTTGCGCCCGGTCGTCGCTTGACTTCGCTGACTAGAGGCACACCGCCATCTTTGGCATGAACCGTTCGATCGTGGCGGAGGAGCAGGTCTCGACGGACAAAGGTACTGCGACACTTCATGCATTTGAATGGTCGTTCTTTGGTGTCTGTTTTTGATGGCCACGAGTTAGTCGGACAGCCCCACCATGCGACGGTTCAACCCCTCCATCGTTTGCACCAAGCGAGAATAGAAAACTCACGCGATCTTTCATGTCTGCTCCGATGTTCACTCCGACTGAAGGCACGAGCACAGAATTGGCATTTGTACTTCTTGTCGGGCACGCTGGCCGCTTTCTTCGGCGACAAGGCTGCCGGCGACGAAGCGGTGGCGGGCGCAACAGCAGGCATGGCGACAACGCACGAAGCCTTGAAGACTGTTCAGATTGTACTTCGGGGACCAGAGTCGTTGCGAATCGCGATGGAGACTCTCCTGATTCCGATACGGAGCAGATGGTGCTGAAGTGTGTGGATTGTGCAACTGAGGGAGTGGGTTTGAGCATGAGGGTAAGGGTAAAGCCTTTCTCCCTTTGGGTGCAGCTGGTTCTAAGGTAACTTCTGGCTTCTGGCTGAGGGGAGGGGTTCGGGTCTAGTCTCGGGAGGGTTATCGGAGGGAAGGGAGGGCGATTTGGGGGTATTAATGACGAGTGTAGAGATTGATGAGGTTCTTGAAATTGATGTTATACGCACTGAATGGTTATGGACAGTGTGATAGATGATGGGTCTTGTTTGTGTCCGCGGGGCTCAAATGGTGGGAGATTTGCTGCGCAACCCCTTTTCTTTGCTCTTTGCAATCTGATTATTTCCCCTCTTCCCCCCGCCATGATTGGAGGCTATACTGGCTACGTGCTAATGTATTGAAAGATGTGCTTGAACAGAAATAGCAGGTACTGGCACTTCCTGGTTGCCTTTGCGATTGGGACTTCGTGATGTTCGTGATGTTCGTGATGTTCGTGATGCTTTCGCATGCATCGTCGTTGCACATGGTACCTGGAGGACTTCGGCCGTATCCCTACGTTGATGGTACATGGGGGGCGATCCATCAAAGGGTTCATGTATTGCCCGACCAAATGTGACGGAGAATTTGCCTCCCAGTCGAGCCACTCAAAGGCTGCCACATCTCATTGACGCCCAAAATGACCGCACTCCGATCTTTACACCGCACGGTTACCCATCTAGCGAGAACACCAGATTAGATTGTATCAAGTCTCCCAGTCCCATCAGCAAGGAAGTTGTCGCCTCAGGAGACTTCGTATCAGACATCATGGATGCTTCTCCCGACATACACAAGCGCCACGATCCATTGAGTGCTTGAAAATCATTTGCCATGTCGTATCGACAACAGACTGTGTCGACGTGGTTCTGACATGCTCGATGCATGATGATCTGTATTACAGGCATCGCAGCCACGATCTATTGTTACGTGTAACGCTCGAATGACTGTGGCGCGAAATTCGACGCCTCAGAATATCCTACCCAGCCCCTCTATTTTTGAGAGTTACCGCCCCTCAAAGGCCTAGAAAGTTGGAAGAAGCATAGGCGGATTCAAATCAGGAAACCCCTCGTCTCTGGCACTATCGTTTTCGGGTGGATGCTTTTACCTGCAAGCGCATTTGGACTCGTGGCAGGAGATGTCATCATGGAGTTGGTGATCAAACAGCCTTTCCTACCTTACCTACTCCGAGGGTCGCTTCCCCGATATTCAAGCTAGAGAAGTTTAGATCCCTGTCGCCTCGTGGTGATTGCCGACTGAAATTGCGATGGGCAAGATCATTTGTTCTGGATGTTTCGTCGAGACATCACCAAGTCTTTCAGGCGCAAACAGAGAAGCCATCCTGGACGACTTCCAAGTACAAGTGGTCATGAATTTGGAGGCTCTGAGCATCAACATTGCAGAAGATACGTACTGCAAACTGTCACAGGGGGCTAATATGCAGAAGCGGCATCTATCCATTCCCTTCCCCGAATCTGCCATCCGGCCTTCCGCGGCAACCAAAGTGACCAAATTGACCAAATTGTACTCTGTACGAAGGACTGCAAGATTGCAAGGACCCGGCCTACACTTTCCCTTAGTTGTATTGTTCGCAGAACCTACGGCATCTACGTTAAAGGTTTCAATCTACAGTCTTCAAGGTGGTTATCAATGTAGGGAGTACCCTATACTCCACTTGCTGTGGTAGAGGTTCACGATGTTCCAAAGAATGAGAGGCTAAAGAACAGTGTTTCGTGGCGGCCCCTTTAGGGAGGTGACTTTTATGACCTGTCAAGTCAAAGAGCAGGGCGTCCCGCCTTGACGCAGACTGTCGGAAATTACTACAGATCAAAGAGGGTTGACTTTCGGCGTTCCTGGGACGATTCGACGAAGTTGACTTCAGATGGCTGCACGTTAATCCGCGCATGCAACATGCAGAGATACTACGTACATAACCTCAGGCTCTGATTGTCTGCCGATAGGTGTAACTACCTATACTTGCCCAAGCTTATTTTGGTCGACCACTTTGGTACTGGGTCTTATTGTCAGGTTCAACCGCGGTGTAAAGGCCCAAGCTTTGCGTCCATGCCGAGATGCCTCCCATGTGATGCAGCAATGCATGGAACCTTCACTGCGTCTGGACATCTCTACATTTTCAGCTGCCAGGGACCAGTGTCAGCTGCAAGGGAAAGGCACTGCTGACCTCCCGCTCACATCCGTTGCTGCACCTTGAGCAAGGAACCTCGAAAACAGGCAAGGGTTTTCAATCTTCTGTGATATTTTGGAGCGCCAAAGCTGGATGGCTTTTAGAGATGAATTGTATTGTAAAGTGGATGTAGAAGGAGGCTCAAAGCCTTGACCGAAGACCCTCCTTTACATATCTTTGTGACTCGGCCTTTGTTGTCCCCGCAAAGTGTGGCACAATCTCTTCTCTTCTATCTCTCTATCTTCTCGAACCTCTCTCTATCTCTCTCTCCCTGTCTCCTCCCCCCTCCGCGGCCAAACGCCGACCACGCTTTCTGCACCAGAACCTAACCTAATCCCAGTACTCCACCAACCACCATCTGCAGGCACTCCTACACACGAGGAACCCAGGCCAATAGATCTTCAATCCGGCCTGCTCAGCCAATACGAGTCGCATTGCTAGTGAGTAGTCATCTTGCATCGCGTCTCTTCTCAGCCCTGGTCAGCGGGCTAGCAAGACGCGGGGACATACTCTCACTCCAAGTACTGGACCTCAGGCTGCACACCGTGGACCACCAGCGAATCAGCACCTTCATCCTCCATTCCATTTCATCAGCGTTTACTCGCAGCCGATCAGAAGGCCGTCGCATCCCTTTGTTCGGATTGATCTCTGACTCTGAGGCAACTGGTGCTCAGCTTCACACGAGGGGCTGCTTGTTCTAGGCTTGATGCCCCAAATACTTGCACGACCCATGCTGCTTGCCCAAACATACCCAATATTGCACAGGACTCTTGCCACGACTGCGACGACGTTCTTGGGATAGGTCTCGGGTCGGGTATGACAATGTTGACGAAGAATGACTCGGAATCACCTCTTACTGCCAATACACATGCCAATTTGAACAGCAAGCCAGGCTTCTTTGCTGCAGCTACATTTCAATTCATTGAACGACCGTTGTCACGACAGGGAAACCGCACCCCTCCGAATCATTCTCAACAACAATCTACCAACGGATCAGCACTGAGAGGTAGAACGCAGTCCGTTGGGATGAGCACTCAACCCATTAATTCGGCATCACCTACCGCCCTGTACGTCCGTGCTCTGTACGACTATGATGCCGACGACCGAACGAGCCTCAGCTTCCGTCAGGGAGACACCATACAAGTCATAACCCAACTAGCGAGTGGCTGGTGGGACGGTATCATCAACGGCGAGCGTGGATGGTTCCCCAGTAATTACTGCGTCGTGGTCACTGGACCCGAAGATGCTTTAGCGAGGAACAGCCAGCAGTCCCTGAACGGAGGGGATGTATCAGGGGAGTCGGGAGCAGAGGAAGAGTATGAAGAATACGATGAAGTTCCGGATAGGAGGCAGGTGCCTGTGAATGATGGATATCAAGAGCCGCAGCGGTCGATTGAAAGTGCAGAGAACAGGGAACAAGAGGAAGCTGCATTCTGGATTCCACAAGCTACACAAGACGGGAGGCTTTTCTATTTCAATACACTCACTGGGGTCGCCAAGGTAGAGCTGCCACTGGAAACGCCTACTTCCGCAAACGAGACCGGTCCTCGAGACCGCATGAACATCAACGTGCCTGATCAGACTCGACCCCCTCCTGAAATGATGATGGCGCAGGTGGTGAGAGAAGAAGATGAGTATGAAACGGAATCAGGTTCGGAGTTGGAGGAGTCGATTGTGCTCCAAGGAAACAGACATAGGAGGCGGAATTCGTACATCTCCGACGGCGTTTCTCCGGCAGCCTCGCAAGAGTCATTCAGTTCGCCCATGTCGCAAAGTCGTGGATTTGATAATCAAACCATGTCAATGAACGCCGTGGCACAAGCACCGTTGGGGCTGCCAGCCATGGGCACGAATGCTACCACCTTCAGCAGCCCTTATGGACAGATGTCGTCTGCCAACTTGCCTCGATCCTTCTTCGACGACGGGAGCTCCGTGCCGTTGACGTGGAATAAACTCGTCGAAAACCTTCGTCGAGCTGTTGAGATATACAGGCAAGCGATAAATAACGCTGACCGCTCAGAGTATGTTCGGAAGGCTGAGGATATCTCCGATCACCTTCGAATGCTGCTTGCTGCCGCTTCCGGCACTACGGACAATCACTCGGGAAATCCCTCCATTATCTCGACCAACAAGGCATTATATCCCCATTTCCGTGATATGATGTCTCGATTCTCAAAGCTTGTCTTATCCTCTCATATTGCTGCAGCCGACTGGCCAGCACCGGATGCATACTCGAAGTGTCTGCAAGAAGCAGAGGGGGTCTTGAACAGCGCTTACAGCTATGTTGAGGTTGCGCGATCCCAGCGTGGAGAGGACGTCCCACGTTTGATACCAGGCTTCGTCCTCGGCAGCACCAATGGTGGAAATTGGCAAAACAACGGTTTGACCATCAGAGACTCCATGCTGGCTACATCTTTCATGGATCAAGACGAGTACGAGCCATACGTTGAGCCTGTGGTACCCTTGGATGGTAGTCTCCTCGGAAGAATGGACGAAATGAAGAGGATGATTGTGGTGAACCTCCGTCGACTTGAGGATTCCTTGGTCCTTAGGGAAAAGCTCGTGACACCCTTCCGCCATGAACAGATCGGGAACGCCGTTTGTCAAGGTTCTGCAAAGGTACTCGACGTCTTCCGACCATGGCTCTCGACCCTGGAATCTATCAACATGTCACCACTTGGATCCGCGTTTCAGAATACGCATCTTATTGATTTTACTGCGCAAAAGCAAAGACTGTATGATCTCATCATGCAGTTCATGCTTGCATGTCAAACAGTGGCTGCACCTTTAGGGGATGAGTGGGCAGAGTCTCGAGGTGATCCCCTGGAAGAGCGACTGAACGAGGCTCGGGCCTTGGCGAGATCGTTGGAGACCTGTACCTCGCAAATTGGCTTCTCGTTGCAGTTACTTCGTGATATGGTCCCGCAGGAATCAGACTCAAAGCGAGATATTCGCGACAGGCAGATGTCGCAGAGCTCCCGAACGACCGATGGAGGTGCACCTTACGAGTCTTCTACAATGCCTGCTCTCTCCAAGCAATCACGACCTAATCTTGCAGATATGAGCTTCCCCAATTCATACACGGAGGGTTTTGAGACAGCCACAGAAAATTTCCGCAAGCAAGACAACTCGAAAGTTGCGAAATTCTTTGGAGAGGTGCCTCGAGACATTGAGGAAGAACCATCATGCCTCCGGCTGGACCACGAGATGGAGATCTCGTATGATACAAAGAGCAACCCACCGCAAGTTCGCGGAGGTACACTAATAGCATTGGCGGAGCAATTGACGAGGCACGACAGACTTGACTCGCCCTTCAACAATACTTTCCTTCTCACGTATCGATCTTTCACGACTGCATCTGAACTCTTCGAGCTCTTGGTCAAACGATTCACCATTCAGCCTCCGCGTGGCATCTCTGAAGACGATTACAAGACTTGGGTGGACAAGAAACAGAAACCCATTCGATTCCGCGTGGTGAACATTCTAAAAAGCTGGTTCGACAACTATTGGATGGAAGAACCCGGCGAAACTAGCAATGAACTTCTTCGAAGGGTGTACTCTTTTGCAAAGGATTCCGTAGCAACCACCGCTACCCTAGGGTCTGGACCACTAATGGCTTCGATAGAGAAACGAATGCGAGGTCAGGACCCGAATGCCAAAGGGCTCATCCCTACTCAGAGCACCTCGATACCGGCGCCAATCCTGCCAAAGAACATGAAAAAGCTCAAATTCTTGGACATCGATGCTACTGAATTTGCTCGACAACTCACAATTATAGAGTCAAGGTTGTACGCCAAAATCAAGCCTACCGAATGCCTGAACAAAATATGGCAAAAGAAAGTGGCACCCGAGGAGGAACCTGATCCTGCACCAAATGTCAAGGCTCTTATCTTACATTCAAACCAGCTGACAAATTGGGTTGCGGAGATGATTTTGAATCAGTCTGATGTAAAGAAACGGGTCGTCGTGATCAAACACTTTGTCTCTGTTGCAGATGTAAGAGCATACACAGCAGACCAGGAATACTTGCTAATATCTTCAGAAATGTCGTTCCATGAACAACTTCTCTACGCTGACATCTATCATCTCAGCCCTGGGTACAGCTCCTATACACCGATTGCAACGAACTTGGTCTCAAGTCAACGCTCGAACACAGAATGTGCTCGAGCAGATGCGAACCCTAATGAGTAGCAGCAAGAATTTCTCAGAGTACAGAGAAGCGCTACACTTGGCCAATCCTCCGTGTATCCCTTTCTTCGGTACGCTCTGGATCAATCAACTCTGATGCAGTGTCACTAACGTTTACTGCTAGGGATCTACCTCACGGACCTGACGTTCATCGAAGACGGCATCACCTCGATCATCAAGCGGACGACTCTGATCAATTTCGCGAAACGAGCCAAGACGGCCGAAGTCATCCGAGACATTCAGCAATACCAAAACGTCCCCTACCCCCTGAAAACCGTCGGCGACCTACAGGATTACATCCTGAGCAACATGCAAGCCGCAGGGGATGTACACGAAATGTACGACAAGAGTCTTCAAGTCGAACCTAGGGAACGGGAGGACGAGAAGATAACAAGGTTGGTGGACCTGGGTCTCATTTGAAAGCGTTGCCAGTGTTGTAAACGGCCTCGATTATCGATTATTGTATGATCCTGAGGACGTGCTCGGCTTGCTTGCCTGGGTAGCAGCGGGGCCGTCTCTTAGAATGCAATCGGCCAACGTCTCGCACGCGGCTATGTATGCCATGGCCTCGAACCAGTAATGGTCTCATATCCCATTACAATATCGGTCCTGTATGAACTTCCCAATTTGGACCCGGCTGATTGTGATCCCTCCTTCAGGCTCCTGTCGGAATCGGGATTCCTTTGATCCAAGCGGATCCGTACAGACGACGAGGTACCGCACAACGCGTGGAACAACGACGTACGCGACCCTGCACGCTTGCAAATCTTCTGCGCGGCATTGCCATCGACCTTCAAACGAGGAAGCTCGATGCGTCGTACCATACATCCGGCACACGGTGCGTTTCACGCTGAAATGTGGCACTGCCTCCGTTTCCTCATTCCGCGGGCAGCCCTCCGCCACACGCAGAACTGTTTCGCCGTCCCCTAAACCGCCGCACCACCAAATTCAACCGCGAACGTACAACCCACCCAGCAATCCACCATCATCTCAGAACTTCCCGTGCCTAATACCGGGAAAGGAAACCCAAATGGTCCGTGTTCCTCACCACAGCCTTTGTCTTGGCCGATCCTTTCTCAGCTTCACTCAGCATCTCCAAGTAATGAAATCATGAATGGGGTTTCGAGAATTACAGCTCAGTCCGGCAGATTGGCTGTCAAGGTTTCTGGCATTGTGTTTAAGTGCGTAGTTGTTGTACGTTTACATACCCACAAGTCTATTCTAAAGTGGGCCTCGGACACTTTCTTGCCTCCACGCCGATGAAGGAAACCCGGTTGGGTTTTCACGGGGTAGTTTGGCAGCTTTAGGGGCTTGGTTTTCCGCGAGATGGATTGTAACCAGAGAGTTGCATCCGTCGACACTGTAGGCTTTGCATCTAGTAAAGCGTGTTGGTCCAACAGACCAGACGCTAACAGGAGCGAGAAAATAAACATGATGTAAAATTTCTGTAAACAAGCAGCAGCGCATTTGTAGACACACTTCTCCCCATTTCGGATACAGCGCCATGACCATCCTATCTTCCTCCCCTCTATCTCTCGATCAAAGAATCAACACAGCAACTCGACCGCTCCACCACAAGCTGAACCACTCGATCCTCTCATTCCTCCCTCTCGCCCTCCCTCCTCACTCTTCAGACCCTACACTCTACGCCAGAGGTACTGCGCGCATCCTACCCATCTACGAGGCGTTCGAGAGGCAATTCCAGCGACTGCTTGTATCGCCCGTTGAAGCAAGATCGGAGATTGTGGAGGCGCTATGTGCCTTTCACATGCCGGGGATGGAGAGAGGGGAGAGGTTGAGGGGAGACTTGGACCGATTACTACCTCTATCCAGTGGCCATGCTCAAAATTGGCTCCAGCCATGGACGTGTAGTACTGCAGGTGCAAGGAAACCGACGGACGCAAAAACGGCCTCACACAGGGCGCCTAGCCAGAGTAGTGGAGATGATGGGGACCACCTGCCCTCTCGTCTTCAAGCTCTCGTGAATCACATCGCCGATTCCGTTTCCTCCAAGCCATACCTAATCCTCACTTACGCTCACATGCTCTATCTCGCCCACTTTTCCGGGGGCCGACACATTCGGTCTAGATTACGGCAAGCCGGGCATTCGTTCTGGGAATGTCAGGGGACAAGGGGAGCAGGGGCAAATCAAAGTTGTACAGAAGCAGAGGATGTGCTCACATTCTGGTCCTTTGACACAGAGGTAGGAGGCACAGAAGGTGAAGATGCACTCAAAGCAGAATTCAAACGGCGTTTTCTGGTCGTGGAAAGTCATCTGTCTGAAGGCCAAAAGGAGGAAATCGTCGCGGAAGCCTTGGACTTCATGCACGCTATGCTTGGCGTAGTCAAGGAGATTGCGTTGTCTGTCCATGCCGAGGACACGGATTCTACGGGGGATCCTGTGGGGATGGAGGGGCATGCTCTCTCGAACGAAAAGACGATGAGGAACGAGAAAGCAGTGACGATCCAAGAATCAGATCTCCCACTTTTTTTGCTCGTATGGAAGCACATCTTCCCACTGGGCACGGCAGAGCTATTCATGACCATTTTGAGGGAGGTCCGGTACTTGGTCTCAAATACTCCATTGGGTATTGGACCGGAGGTGTATGAAAGGCCAGTCAATTGAGATGCTGCTCTACTTAGTACCACGCTGTCACTCTTCACTTCAAGGATGCTATTTACACAGAGATTCAGATCTAGATTTTCAGATGATGTTGATCCACGGAGACTTTTCTTCTGAGGCGAAATCGACCACGGAATCAATGCCTGAGCATCTCAGCCACCCTCAGGACCAGCCAGTTCGTGCTTACATCCCAGCCATCAGTCTTCTCATGCGTCTCATACGTAAAACGGCGTACCAAGCGACGAGCAGGATCCCACATCGGCATCATCGACCACGCGACCTCCCCGACGCTTCATCACCTCCCCTTCCTCCCTTCTCCGGCCCCTCCGTCGTCCCTCTCGGAGACAAAGCCTGCAACAAAAAGTCAGCAGGAACAATAAGCCTGACACCCAGGCCACAACGCACGTAAAGACCAAGCACCTACCCTACTACGCCACGGCCACCACACTCCCACCCACACTCCACCGCCAACGATTCAGCCCACACATCCACCTCCGCTTCTAGCTCACACCATATCTGTTGACTCTGCGAGCCCGCCCTCCATTCCCAGCGCCCATACCCACCACTCGAAACTACCTTCAGCCAAACACACGAATTCTATAACCAACCCCCCCCACGGCCCAAAACCCCCCACCCCTACCCCTAATAAGACTCCCTCAATCGATGAAAGGAAGCAAGCAAGCACAACGCCCCAGCAATGTGTGATGGAGTAGCTTCGTGCACTGAGGACGCGAAAGCGGGGGGAGAGCAGAGGTGTTGGGGAGGTGGGAAGGGGGTGGGAAGGGGGTGGGAAGGGAGAGTTAGTATGGCGTCGCGAAGGCTTGACGGAGGTCTTGGGCGATGAGCGAGGAGGAGGGAGGGGGGAGGATGGACGATGGACGAGGAAGGAGGGAGAGGGGAGGAGGGGGGAGGGAGGAGAGACGAGGAGGGAGGGGAAATGGTGAGCAGAAGGACAACCGCCCAAATAATCTTAATATTAGCCCGAGCGGACCATTCCTACACTGTGATGTCGCTTTCAAGTTCATCTCCCTCCACCGACGCACGTATATATGTACGTATGAATGAACACAAGGTAGACCACACAGCCCCCTCCTGCTCAATCACACACCCCAAAGTTAGCCGGATTAAGACGGCGCCGCAGCGAGGGTCTCGCTTGTTGATTTTTTTTCTCCTTTGCTTTCGATCCCCACACGCGTACAGATGTACACATGGGTATGAGGTAGACTCGCATGCAGGTGAACATGTACGCATACGAATTCGTAGGACTACTTACGGATGCAACCCAAACCCCCCTTTACGACTAGGCCCCGTGCTTCATGACTTTGGTATCCTATCCCCTTGCTCGGTGACCCCAGCATCCCAATCCTAGTATCCCAACCCCGCCATCCCAACCCGCTCCCAATCCCCCTTTCCCCCCTCCTCTGGAGCAAAGACCAAACACCACCAAAGACCTCCTTCTCCCACCCTCCCTCTCCCTCCTTCTTATCCCTCCCCCCCCTCCCATCT
>JAABUQ010008403.1_pt1 | contig 14498 bp, 10 predicted proteins | sample 5560001 | NCBI WGS metagenome assembly JAABUQ01 (sample SAMN10711888, study PRJNA513371) | rock metagenome | isolation source: Antarctica rocks | place: Antarctica: Victoria Land, Finger Mt nord | collected 2015-12-18
ACGCAGCTTAACCAGGATTATCTGGACGGACTGCAAAACAGCATCGGCGAATGGCATGACCATAACCTGGCTATTAAAACGTTGTCCAATACCGGAAAAACTGAAGATGACGCAATTACCGACCTCAAAAACAGTAATGCAGTTTTAGAAAAAACCATTGTTGAACAAAGCAGTAATTTTAAAGAAAAGGTTAAAGCTTTAACAAATCCTGCGGATAAAAATAAACAGAACGAGTATTAAAATTAAGAAAATGGGTGTAGAAATTGAAAGAAAGTTTTTGGTCGATCCGGCTAAATGGAAGCAATTTAACAAACCGGAAGGCATAGCCTATCGGCAGGGTTATTTGGTAAACGAAAAACACAAGACCGTTCGGGTCAGGATTGCAGGCGATCATGCTTTTATCACCATAAAAGGAGCAACAACAGGTTTTACGCGGAAGGAATACGAATACGATATTCCGCTGGAAGACGCAAAAGAGCTATTGGAAAACTTTAATCCGGCCGGGACTTCCAAAACACGTTACCGCATTCCAATGGCAGGAAAAGTTTGGGAAGTAGATGAATTTTCGGATGGGAATGCAGGTTTGATTGTGGCGGAAATCGAACTGAAAAGTGAAGGCGAAACGTTTGAAAAACCTGGTTTTTTGTTGGAAGAAGTAACGGACGATGTACGCTATTACAATTCCAACCTGGCTACGCACCCTTATCAATCCTGGGAAGTTTAAATCAGAATAATACGCCAATACTGTTTTTATACCGATAAAAACAGCATCTTGCAATACCAATTAAAACTTCCTATTATGAAACCACAAACACGAAGGGATTTTATCAAATCCACTGCTGTACTGGCTGCCGGTGCTGCTGCATTAAATGCTTTTTCGGCTGGCGCTGCTCCCGTGCAGAACGTGGGTATCCAGTTGTATTCGGTACGAAAAGATATGCTGGCCGATGCAGCCGGGACCTTGAAAAAGCTGGCGGCCATCGGCTATAAAAACTTAGAATCTGCCGGAAGCGAAAAGGGTAGTTATTATGGTTTAAAGCCGAAAGAATTCAAAAAGATTGCTGCAGATTTGGGAATGAAGCTGCTGAGCGGACACGTCCACATCGGCACCGACTGGCAGAAAACCGTAGATGAAGCCGCAGAAGCCGGCCAAACCTATTTGATTTGTTCCACCATGCCTTCCAACGGACAAACAGTAAGCAACTATAAGCATTGTGCCGATATTTTTAACCAATCGGCTGAAGTGGCCAATAAAGCCAATTTAATTTTCGGTTATCACAACCACGAGTACGAGTTTGAAAAGGAAAACGGACAGGTGTTGTACGATGTTTTGCTGACCCAAACTGACCCGGAAAAAGTAAAGTTTGAAATGGATTTGGGTTGGTTGATCGTTACCGGAAATGATCCCGCTGCTTACTTTAACAAATACCCGGGCCGCTTCCCGCTGTGGCATTTAAAGGATATGAACAAAACCGCCAAGCACAGCACCGAATTTGGCAAAGGCGACATCGGCCTGAAAGCTTTGCTGGCCCAAGCCAAAAAATCCGGCATGAAATATTATTTTGTAGAGCAGGAAGAATATACGCTGTCGCCGTTGGAGGCTATGCAATATGATTTTGATTATTTGAAGCAATTGTAAGGTGATGCTTCTTTTATCGGCAATAAATTAATGTTGATAAAAATAGTATGGTAAAAGAAGCATAATACAGTAGTAATGCTGCTTCTGATGTTTCCAACAAAAACTAAATTTAAATTTAAACGCTTATCATATCAATACACTTATTTAAACAAAATGTTAACCGTAATTGCCAAAGTAACCGCCAAAGAAGACCAAATAGATGCCGTAAAAGCCGGGTTGGAATCGGTAATCGCCCCAACCAGAAACGAAGAAGGCTGCCTGCTGTATGATTTACACCAGGACATCGAACATAAAAATATTTTTTTCTTTTATGAGAATTGGGACACCGTGGCGCATTTAGAAAAACACCGGATGGCAGAACACATGGTTCATTTAGGCGAAACCATTAAAGATTTGCTGGAAAAACACATGGAAGTTAACTTGATGGATAAATTGTAAAACCTCCAATTGCAACATTGTTCACAAAAAAACTTAAGTAAAAGAAGTATGAACAGAACACAATTTCTATCGCTGCTTGGCCTGTCATCATTAACCATGTTCAATAAAAAAGTTTTGGCTAATCCGATACAACCGCAGCTGCTTCATTTTAAAGATGACGGCATCATCCCAAACAGCAAATATCCGCTGCTGCATTATCAAAAAGCTTTTACGGCTACCGGTCCGGCCGGCGCAAGCTGGTTGGAGCAGCATTTTGCCAAAAACAACTGGACAAACTCCTGGCGCAACGGCGTTTACCCTTTTCATCATTACCACAGCACTTCACATGAAGTGCTGGGTATTTACAGCGGCTCGGCCATGCTGTTTTTAGGGGGAGAAAAAGGACAAAAAGTTGAAGTGAAAGCCGGAGATATTATCGTAATACCGGCAGGCGTTGGCCATAAAAACCTGGGCGGCAGCGATGATTTTGGTGTGGTTGGCGCTTATCCCGATGGGCGCAGTTGGGACATTATGCGCGGCCAGCCCGGCGACCGGCCGAAAGCGGATGAACGGATTGCTGCCTTGCCTGTTCCTGGTTTTGATCCTTTTTTGGGAAAAACTGATGGCTTGACCGGCCTTTGGAAGTAAACATTCCCTCAGTAAAAATCATAATGTTTATTTCCGTTTTGGTTTTTGGAGAGGTTTCCCCGGAAAAAAGGATAAGCAATTCTGGTCTGGTCAACACGGGCAACCCAAATTTTATATGCTAAAAGAAGCATGTGCTTTTTGTATAAGTTTATGCTATCTTGGGTTCTTTAAATGGAAGTGCCTCTTCGTAGCTTTTATCCAATATGAACAAATTTATCCTTGCAGCCATCCCGTTTGCATTTGTATTGACTGCAAATGCCCAGCAACACACTGTTTTAACCGCGAAAGATTATGAACGGGCAGAGCGTTTGATGGGTTATAATACCGAACCACTTGTTGACCGCAGCAGTGTACGCCCCAACTGGCTGCCCGACGACCGGTTTTGGTATCGTGTTTTGACCCCGCAGGGCAGCGAATTTATATTGGTTGACCCGGCCAAAGGAACACGCAATGCTGCTTTTGACCAGCAAAAACTGGCAGCGGCACTTTCGGCAACAACGGGCAAATCCTATCAGGCCGCAATGCTGCCTTTTCAGTTTTTCAGTTTTTCTGCGGATCAAAAAGCAATTATTTTTCAGGCCGATGGCAAGCAATGGAAATGCGGGCTGCAAACTTATACCTGCACGGCCGATACTTCCGCCGCTACTTTAAACACCACTGCAAACACTGGCGGCAGAAGAGGGTCAAGAGGTGGAAACGAGGTTTTATCGCCGGATGGAAAGCGTGCTGCATTTATCAAAGAATATAATCTTTGGGTCCGGGATGTCAAAACCAACCAGCAAACTCAGTTGACAACGGATGGCATCAAAAATTTTGGTTATGCTACAGACAATGCCGGTTGGACAACCAGCGACCGGCCAATCCTGCTATGGTCACCGGATTCTAAAAAAATCGCAACCAATAAACAGGACGAGCGCAACGTGAGCGATATGTATTTGGTAAGCACCAACGTAGGCAAACCAACTTTGAAAGCCTGGAAATATCCTTTGCCCGGGGATAAGGAAATTGCTGCCATTCAACGGGTTATCATCAATGTAGATGTCCCTAAAGTGATCGTGCTGCAAATTCCGCCCGACGCGCACCGCTCTACTTTCAGCGATGATATTTCGATGGAAGATGTAAACTGGACGGAAGACGGCTCGCAATTGGCCTTTATTTCTACCTCACGCGATCATAAACAGGAAAAAGTCCGCATTGCTGATGCCGCAACCGGTGCAGTACGAGAAGTTTTTGGGGAAACCGTGCCCACACAATATGAATCTGGCTGGGGAAGTGCCAATTGGAAATATCTGCAAAAATCAAACGAAATTTTGTGGTTTTCAGAACGGGACAACTGGGGGCATTTGTATCTGTACAATTCATTGACCGGACAATTGAAAAACCAGGTTACCAAAGGCGACTGGGTGGTAACCAGACTGCTGAAAGTAGATGAAAAGAACCGGACAATCTATTTTACTGCCGATGGCCGCGAGCCGGAAAACCCGTATTTCAGCCAGCTTTGCAAAATCGGATTTGATGGAAAACACTTCGCCGTCCTCACACCGGAAGCTGGAAATCACCAAATTACGTTATCGCCTGCGGGCAAATATTTTATCGACAGTTATTCCAAGCCCAACGTTTCTCCCGTTACTGTTTTGCGGGATATGAACGGCAAGCTGCTGGTCAATCTGGAAAAAACAGATGTTTCCCGGCTTGTTGCAACCGGTTGGCACCCGCCGGTCCCGATCACCATAAAAGCACACGATGGCAAGACGGATTTGTACGGGTTAATGTTTACGCCAACAAATTTAGATGCACAAAAGAAGTATCCGGTGGTGGATTACATCTATCCCGGCCCGCAGGGCGGCAGTGTCGGCAGTTGGTCTTTCGTAGCTTCCAGAGGCGATAATCAGGCACTGGCCGAACTGGGTTTTGTGGTAGTAGAAATTGAAGGCACGAGCAATCCTTTGCGTTCCAAGAGTTTCCATGATATGAGCTACGGCAATATGTCTGAAAACACGTTGCCCGACCAAGTGACCGGCATCCGGCAACTGGCGCAAAAATACACTTATCTGGATACCAGTCGCGTAGGCATTTGGGGCCATTCCGGCGGTGGTTTTGCCACGGCAACAGCTATGTTCCGGTATCCGGATTTCTTTAAAGTAGGCATTTCAGAATCAGGCAACCACGATAACCGTAACTACGAGGACGACTGGGGCGAACGGTACGACGGCTTGGTTACGATGTCTGATTATGAAGCACATGCCAACGAACACTACGCTAAAAACCTGAAAGGCAAACTGATGCTTGCCCATGGGATGATGGACAATAATGTCCCTCCGCAAAATACGTTGCTGGTGGTTGAGGCTTTGGAAAAGGCCAATAAGGATTATGACCTGGTCATATTTCCAAACAGTGCCCATGGTTATGGTAGTTATTCGCCCTACATGATGCGCCGCCGCTGGGATTATTTTGTGAAGAACCTATTGGGCGCAGAACCACCAAAAGAATACCAGTTGAAATCAAAGCCAGATCCAAGAAATTAAATTTTTGATGGATTAGAACGATACCAATTTTTAGGTGGTAAAAGAAGTATTGGTTTTTTTGAGGAAATTGAATTCATCAGTAGGAAAGAATTGTTGCCGGTGTTGTTATCAAAATCTAAGCAGCCATTGTTGTGATTTGCTTTCATTCTTTGAAATACTGATATTTACCACAACACTGCCGGGGACTGAACTGTATCCCTTGTAGTTGTGATTTGCTTTCATTCTTTGAAATACTGATATTTACCACAACAGTTCATTTGCCGGGTGTGTGCGCTGACCTGTTGTGATTTGCTTTCATTCTTTGAAATACTGATATTTACCACAACAGCGTTTTAACAATCACATCGCGCAGCAAAGTTGTGATTTGCTTTCATTCTTTGAAATACTGATATTTACCACAACTTCCTTAATGATCATACGCGCCGCTATGGTGTTGTGATTTGCTTTCATTCTTTGAAATACTGATATTTACCACAACTTTTTTATCCGCTTAATTGACAGCCAATTTGTTGTGATTTGCTTTCATTCTTTGAAATACTGATATTTACCACAACCAATGACGACGGATTTGGCACTGGCTTTGCGTTGTGATTTGCTTTCATTCTTTGAAATACTGATATTTACCACAACTCTGGATGAGCAGCCATTGCAGTTCTTGGTGTTGTGATTTGCTTTCATTCTTTGAAATACTGATATTTACCACAACTTGAAACGGGCGGACTGGTGCTGCTTTTTCGTTGTGATTTGCTTTCATTCTTTGAAATACTGATATTTACCACAACAATTAACATCAACTGATATAATCGAAAAGCGTTGTGATTTGCTTTCATTCTTTGAAATACTGATATTTACCACAACTAATAATAAGAGATATTCACGACGAGACGGTTGTGATTTGCTTTCATTCTTTGAAATACTGATATTTACCACAACTATCAGAAAATGTAAACTTATCTCTGAAGGGTTGTGATTTGCTTTCATTCTTTGAAATACTGATATTTACCACAACTTTTGATGCCGACACATCGGTTTCAATAAAGTTGTGATTTGCTTTCATTCTTTGAAATACTGATATTTACCACAACGTCGCCATCAAAGGCAATCGCACTATAGCCGTTGTGATTTGCTTTCATTCTTTGAAATACTGATATTTACCACAACTAAAAATTGATATTAAGTCATTGTATGGCTGTTGTGATTTGCTTTCATTCTTTGAAATACTGATATTTACCACAACAACGAATGTCTTTTAAAAGAATCGTTCAATGTTGTGATTTGCTTTCATTCTTTGAAATACCGATATTTACCACAACACTGGCAGATGTGGCTTTAAATGCAGCGCGGTTGTGATTTGCTTTCATTCTTTGAAATACCGATATTTACCACAACATATTAGTATGTAGTAGGTTAAATATCAAAGTTTTAACTCAAATATCAGGATTTAAAAAAACCGGCTGCTTTGGCTTCCGGTTTTTTTATTTTGATTGATTTGTTTTTCTATGGTGATCTTCAACCTGTTCTTCATACTTCTTTTACCGCATAAAAATCATGATGCTTTCTGTGTTTTTTATATAATTGACAATGGATAGGCCTTGGCTGATACTAAAAAAATACAAACACCAATTTTTTAGTGCTAAAAGAAGCATTGCCGTTTTCCTCCATAAAAATTTAAACGCCTTTTAAAATAATTCCAATTGTTGCGGTGTCTTTGGCAAAGCTTTTTCTTCTTTCCCATAAAACAGTTCCATCATCCCGAACTGCTTGTCGGTTATCGTAATAATTCCGATGTGCCCTTTAACAGGCAATGCTTTTTTTACCCGTTTAATATGTACATCCGCATTTTCACGGCTGCTGCAATGGCGTAAATAAATCGAAAATTGGAACATGGCAAACCCATCTTTCATAATGTCCTTACGAAATCTGGCGGCAATCTGCCTTTCCTTTTTGGTTTCGGTAGGCAAATCGAACAATACTAATACCCACAAAATGCGGTATTCATTTAAACGCATTCATTTAAAAAGGTAAATTTTCATCATCGGTTCTTGTATCATAATCTGCTTCCGCTTCAGCAGCTTTACTTAAATCAATATCTGTTAGGATTTTATAATTTCGCTTTGGCTCAAAGTTCCTGATAAAAGGATAAGTGATCTTCCTGACAGTGCCTTCATAACATTTGGCAAGGGAAGCGGTGGTGTTTTGCAAGCCAACCATTAGCGGGCTCCGGCCTTTTTCAAATTCCACGTCAATTGTTGCGATGCCTAGCAGTTGCGTTTTTATAGAAGTGCCCAGTTCTAAAAAGTTCTCGCCATTGTCGATGATCTTTAAAACAATCTGATCTACGTAAGGGCGGTAAGGTTCCATAATGTCGTCTGCCAGGCAATAAGCATTGTATTTGTTTCGATGATGAATACCCAAAGTAGGGAGCAGGCCGGAACAAACTAATCCTCTTGCTACAATAGCCCGCAAAATAGCGTAACCATAATTTAAAAGATTATTTGGCGGATCGCCTTCGCGGCCACGAAAAAATTCTATTTTCTTTGGGAACACATTTTTCCAATAATAGGCAGCAGCGCGGCCTTCATAATTTTCCGGGTCGCCGGATTTGACAGACTTTGCCCAGTACAGCATATTTTCATGCGCCAAACCGCGTTCTGCCAATACCGCTGCCTGGTTTAGTATTTTGGCCTGGATGGTTTGCTGCCAAAGTTGTTTTTTTAAAGGTTGCGAGGCATCGATCTGGTAGCGGAAACGTTCGCTTTGTATATCGTGCCCGTCAATCGGCAGCATCATTCCGGTTGGATGGTGCGTATGGTTGCAAGTGATAATGGCTGCATTGTTTTCCAGCAAAGCAGCCATGCAACCATGGGTAATGGTAATTTGCTGATGGTCTAACACCATAATTCCGATGTCTTCAATCGGCACCGTTTTTTTGGATTCCTTTTCACCTAATATTTTTAAATGAGGCAAGTTTATTTGTAACTGGCTTTCCTTTAAGCTTAGATAGGCAGGGTTGCTGAAATGAAGGGTTCGCTTGATCATCAGTTTGAATTTAAATCAATACTTTAGAAATCTGAGATATGAAAGGCTCTAAAAACTAATATTCACCTACTTTTACAATTTCCCCTAAATGATTTAGGCGGACTTTGATAATATGTTCTAACGGCGGCAAGCTTTTTATTTGCTGGTAAGTTATGCCATGTAGTTGTTTTTTATCTTCTACTAAAGTTTCTAAATGATGCCTAAATTTAAAATCCCTAATCGTATTATTTCCATATTTTACTATTGATAAGGTTTGAACCCTGAACAAATTCGGGCTAATCAATTTTGCATTTGTAGGGTCTAACAAATCAGTTTCTTTAGGATTAAACCCTGTCGTTTCATTTGGGAAAACAAAGTATTCGTTTTGTTTCATGGTAAATAAAAACTGCCAGCCTAAACTTTGATTATAGTCTTTTGTAATAACCGGTTCCCCTGAATTGACCAGCTGTACAGCATCAAAAAGAGATACCACCCTTTCTTGTAAATTACCTTTTTCATCCTGATAAATGGCCACATGGTGGTTATTGCCAGTGCTTACAAAATTAACTGGGATCGATTTGCCGTCTTTATCTAAAATTTCATTGCCAAAGTGGTCTTTTTTGTAATGTAAAAATTCTGCGTTTTTTACTCCGCTAATTGTAACACGTTTTATAGTAATACCTTTCGCTTCATTTAACCAAATTGGGTTTTTATCTAAATCTGAAAAAGCTTTTTTAGCATCGCCATTGTTGTCTCTCAGCCTTTTTAATAAAATGCCTTTTACTGCTTTATCTAAAACCTTCTCAATGTTTTTTTCGTCTTTAAAATTTTCTGGTGTTACATCTTTGCGGATAGAATAATCTTCTTCCAGCCAAATTAATTTTACTTTTTCCGGAAGTTGTTCAGTTTTAGCATCGCTTAAATAAATCGGATTTTTTACGAAAGCATTTTTTCCAGTAAATGCTTTTTTCGGGTCGTTGTCATTTTCAGTTAATCTTTTCAAAAGCAATTTCTTATAAGTTGGATTGGCTACTTTTTTAATCGTTTCCAAATCAAAGTTTGCATTTACCTTCTCTTCTTTGCTTTCGTAATACTGATACTTTCCATAAACCGTTTCTTTATGCAACTGCCCTCTTGGTGTTAAAACAACCTGCGGTTTATCGCTGCCCGAAATATGGTTCTTGTTTTTGGTAGCTACCTTGTTTTTAGCTTTGTGAGATACTAAAACATTTTCTAAATGTTCTTTGGCGACTTGTCTGAAATTCTGAATAGGCTCCTTGAACTTACGTTTTTTACTGCCATTGTCATCAGTAACAAGATCAGTTTCTTTGTTTTCAATCCCGATTATATGATTATGCAGCTTGTTTTTTTCATCTTTCCTGGCGTTAAGATGGTTTAAATATTGGATGTGGCTTTGCTTGGTAAAAGCTACCGTCAATGCATCCATAGCATGGTGTCTGTGATCGTTTCTTTTGCTCCAATCATTAATAACTTCTATTTCTTGTCCAAATTTGCGTTCATGCATTTCTGTTAAGCCTAAAGCTCTAAATTTGGGTAAATTCAATTCTTTCATTACATTTATCAAGTCCCAATCCTCACGGAGCTTATTTGTTACGCTTCCTGTAGTCGGCGTTACCACCCTGCAAATTTCATAAAGCATATTTCTTGCTTTCTTGGCAATATATTGGCTGTCTCTCAAATCTCTTTCGATAAATCCATCACCTATTTGAGATTCCGGTTTTAATAACTTCTGATATTTTGCTTTACCAATACCCTCTTCTTTGTTTTTTTTCCCTTGTTCAAATAGATGGTCAACTCTTTGTTGATATTCAGATAAAGCTTGTTTACCATATTTACTACCAATATAATCGTACGCGGTTTTATTGCCTTTATCTAAGTTATCTTTTCTGAAAACTACTGTTTTGTTGGAGAAGCTATCATCAAACAATTTTGCCTGTGGAATAATATGGTCTATATCAATTTGCTTGCTGAATAGAATTTCTTGTGGAATGTAGGTGTTGGTGTATAAATCCTTATATCCGTTGTTTTTTAATTCGTTATACAATTTGTACCTAATGATATCATTTCGTGTCGGGTTTTTTACGCCAAACTCAGTTTGTAATAACTTAAATATCTTGTCATGTTCTATTTTAGCAGCATTGATACTTGTAGTTAGCTCCTCTCTTTCTTTTGCATTTTTCTTTAAATCACGGGCCAATTCGATACGTATTTCATCAAAATGAAAATACCCGGTGATATTGCCGTTTTCATCTTTTGTACTGTTTTTATCTACTAAAGTATTGATAACGTTAACCATTTGGTTGAGTATTTTCTCCACTACCGGGTTGCGCAAACTGTTTTTCTTTAATAGTTCTAATTTGTCTTTTAAGGGCCTGTTTGCAATTTCTTCTTTAGTTAAAGATGAGGCAGAATGTTTGTAGCCAGCGTACTCGCAGGCGGTGCTGTAATTGTTTTCCTTAATATAAGGATAGATTTTCCGCATTGCCTTGCTACTCAAACTTCCGTAATCATTAGACAAGGTTACATTTACTAAAATTTTTGCGTGTTCTGGTTTAAAACCAAACTTTAAACATAATAATTTTTTTAAACCGATATTTTCATTGCCAAAAATCAGTTTATCTTCATCAGCGTAGTTTTTTGAATCATCTTCAGCAGCATACAACATATGCCATAATTGATATGAAGCCTGTTGTTCAAAAGCTTTTCCTTCCAACTCTGCATCAAAATCTAAAATGGACATATTAATGCTGAGCGTTTCAAATACACTTTTTACCATATCTTTTATCTCAATGGCCGAAGTTTTTAATTCGGCAACATTAATATCATCTTCGCCAGATAACTTCAATAAGTCTTCACTGTAACCTTCAATTTCTAGGATTTTCAGGTAAGCATTATATAACGCAGCATTAGTCCTGTTTCCCTCCAGCATAGAAAAGTTGAGTTCCCAATCTGCTGGTTTAAGCCCTAATAGTTCAATGATTTTTGCGGCACTCAGGTTGCCTTTTAAGTTTAGTTCCTCAAATAATTTATTCTTCGCTTCTAAATCAAGTAAAAATATTCCTTTATATTCTTCAAATAAAGAGGATTGAACTTCTAACTTTTTGCTAATTCTTTTTTTGCTTCCTTTTTTTCTGATCAATACATCGTTTAGGCGTTGCCAAATCTTAAATTCCTGAAATAATAGGGAAGATTTTGGTGCAACTTTAAGCCCAATGGTTTTCTTTGCCTTTTGCCCGTTTTTTTCAATCTCAATTTCTTTGCTTTCAAATTCACAAAAACTGATTAAGCCTTTCTGGGATTTTAATTTACGTTGATAGAAAATAATAATATCCCGTATTTCTGTTTTTAGTTCATCTGATAGTTCTGAGTGATGTTTGGATTGCTCATTCCAAATAGCTTCAAATTCGTCCATATAATCCTGCCGGTAAAACACCTGGCTTTTTAATTTGGAATGCGGATTTCTTTGAAGTTGCTTGTATAGATATTGTCCAACTGTTTCTTTGTTGAAGAATAACTCTTTGCTTCTATCCGAAATTGCACCCAGATAACCACTGGAGTTATTTAGGTTGCCATTAATTTCCTGTAAGACAATGGTCAGTTGTTCCAAATCTAATTTTTCAAAAACAGCCCTTCCTCTCCATTCATAGTTTTCAATCTTTAATTCCTCTCCTTTTGTTTGTCGCTTAATTCCTACTATTTCAAATGGTCCTCTACAGATTGCCCAAGTCTGAGTTTTTCCCCTACCTTTTAGCTCTTCTTTTAGTTTATCTGATAATATTTCTGAATAAAATTGTTTTTGATAATCCCATACTCTATTAAATTCTGCTTGTAAATCTGAGCGGTAAAAATCAGGAACTGTTTTTTTCCCTTCTTTTAATAATTGGTACGTCAATTGTCCTGGCGTCAGATTTTCCTCGTATAGTCTTTTGGCAATCGCCATTCCATCGATTGCTGTGCCATCATCTTTGTTATTAGCTTTTCTACTGCTTTTATAGCCGCGTTTTTTGTTGATGGCTAATAAAACCCTTGCTAGTTCTTCTTTTTCAATTTTTTTAGTAACAGCTTTTGCCCGCAAGGCATAAGTGGTATGTGTAGTATTTTTGCCATCTTCTGCAAGTTTAGTTTCCGTCCCTATTACATTAGCGGTAAAAAGAGCATGGATTAAGTTGCTCCGTCTATCTTGATAACGGTCTAATGTTCTTCTTGCGCCGCGTTTTTGAGTCCTTCCAGCATTTGGAGATAAACCTCTGCCAGATGCGAAATCTTCTTCCGGATTTCTAGATTCACTTACTTTTCCAGATTTATCGACTTTGTCGAAGTTATCATACTGGATTATGCGTACCCCAATTTGTTTAATTTCTGATTTAGACAAATCATCATTTTCCAACACGTGTGCCTACCCAATTGATGTTGTCCCTAAATCCAATCCAAGTATAGTTTTACTCATATTTTTACATTTATTTTTGGTTTTGTAAATTAAAAATATTTCCTTTGAAATGAAAGCAAATCACAATAAGGATTATTCCGTTGTGAAAACATTTAAGGCGGGGCAACTCGCCTTTTTTATTTTACAGCTATTCAACTTATCCGTTTTCAAATAAAAACCACCTCCACCCATTCCTATTTTCCCTATTTTTGCCAAATAATCATTTCAGTTTAAGTGACAGATTTCACCCGCAAAAAGAAGTACGCCCAGTTCCTTCAACTTTTAAAAAGCCTTAAAAAGGACAGCATCCTCAAAGCCAAAAGCTACGAGATTATCCTGACCTGGATCCGTGATAACGTTTCCCGGAGCCAGTTTTTATTGTTGTCCGGGATTTTGGTTGGCCTCACTTCCGGTTTGGCTGGTGTGTTCCTCAAAATGCTGGTACATTATATTGAATATCTGGTCCATAATAAAGTCCATTTTGAAGAGCAGATCATTTACTATATGATCTTCCCGGTGCTGGGTATTGTGCTGACGACCCTGACTTCCATTACTTTTTTTAAAGGGGAAAAAAGGAAAGGCGTGCCGGCAATCCTATATGAAATTGCGCAAAATTCCAGCCTGGTTTCCTCCACCAAAATGTATTCGCAGATTGTGCAAAGTGCGTTAACGGTTGGTTTGGGCGGTTCGGCGGGGCTGGAAAGCCCGATTGCGGTTACCGGTTCTGCCATCGGTTCTAACTTTGCCAGCATTTATAAATTGGATTACCGGGAACGCACTTTGCTGCTGGCCGCCGGTGCTTCTGCCGGGATTGCCGCTGCTTTTAATGCACCCATTGCCGGGATCATGTTCGCCTTTGAAATCCTGCTGACCGGCGTGGTTTTTACTGATTTTGTACCGCTGGTGGTGGCGGCAGTTTGCGGCAGTTTACTTTCCAAAGTGATTTTGAATGAAGAAACGCTGTTCCAGTTTCGTTCGCGGCATCCTTTCGATTACACCAATATTGTTTATTACGTTATCCTGGGCGTTTGCTGCGGATTTTATGCCCGTTATTTCGTAGTGATCTCGCAATATGTAGAGCATTTTTTCAAAACGATGAAAAGAAACCGGTTGCAAAAAGCAGCCATCGGCGGGTTGATGCTTGCCGTATTGTGCGTTTTGTTGCCGCCGCTTTTTGGCGAAGGTTACCAATCGGTAAAAAGCCTGGCCAGCGGGCAGGTGCAATCTGTTATTTCGGTCAGTTTTTTGAAATATTTTCCATACCATTCCTGGTTTATCCTGCTGTTTCTGGGTTGTGTTTGCGTGTTCAAAGCTTTTGCCACTTCCATCACTATTTACAGCGGCGGCACAGGCGGAAATTTTGCGCCTTCGCTGGTTTGCGGCGGTACGCTCGGCTTTTTTCTGGCCTCGGTTTATGTAGAACTGGGTTTCCAGAATGTGCCGGTCAATAATCTGCTGATCGTGGGCATGGCCGGCGTCATGAGCGGTGTAATGTATGCGCCTTTAACTGCTATTTTTTTGATTGCCGAATCCAGTTCCGGCTACGATTTGTTTATTCCTCTAATGATCGTTTCGGTGATCTCCTTCGTGATCGTCAAATGGTTTTCGGCGATTTCCCCCGATCTGCAACAACTGGCGGACGAAGGCCAGATTTTTACCACTGAACACGACCGTAACCTGCTTTCCCTGCTTCATGCACCTGACCTTATTGAAAAGAATATCCAGACCATCGATGTGCATGCTTCATTCCCGGAGCTGCTGGAACTGATCAAACAAGGCCACCGTAATTTTATAGCCGTGCTGG
>JAABUQ010008404.1_pt1 | contig 14493 bp, 13 predicted proteins | sample 5560001 | NCBI WGS metagenome assembly JAABUQ01 (sample SAMN10711888, study PRJNA513371) | rock metagenome | isolation source: Antarctica rocks | place: Antarctica: Victoria Land, Finger Mt nord | collected 2015-12-18
CTTGGGGGCCTGCCGGTCCATTCGGCGCTGTCCTGTCACTCGACGACGCGCTCGCATTCATCGCCGACGAGCCAGCGTTCTGGATCCGAGCCTAACCTCACGGACCGGTGATATGGGCAAAGTCGAGTTCCAGAGCAGGTGCCGCAATCGTTCCACGTCGATCTGAGCAAGATTGAGCGGGGCAAGGGGCGACGGCTCGAGGGCGCACAGGCCGCGCATGACCTGCTCGACATGGTGCACGCGCATGGAGAGATGGAACCAATCCAAGATGTGTTCCACTGGGCCGCCCGTGGCCAAGCGCACCAGGGCCGGCAACGCGGGGTCGCCGTCGCTGATCGCGGTGACCGCGTCGCCCTCCCGCCAGCCCTGGTCTTGCAGTGCGGCACGCAGCAGGATATGCGGCTGCTCGGCCACGCTGCGCACCAAAGCGAAGCGCCGGGTGGGGTGGCCCTCATGCTCGACCTTACCGCAGATCGCCTCGAAGTTCCGGACCTGGTGACCGGGCACGGCACGTATATAAGCGCCATCGAGCAGGACGATGGGCCGCCGTTCGTCTGTTGCTGCGGCCTTGGCCGTATCGTCTCGGACAGCCGTGACCTTCGCTGCTGCTTGCCGGTCGGCGGCCTCAAGCTGCAGGGCGACGGCATGGGTGCGGCTGCGCAGGCTCTCATGGTTTGCCGGCGAGACGGGCAGCAGAGCTTCCAGAATGCGCACTCCATCCCGGAACGAGGTGCGTGCGCCCAGCTCGGCCTGCACCCGCTCCAGCTCCGGCGTGCAGCGGGCGCTCAGCAGCGCGCAGACCGGCGAGACCGTCCGTGCCAGCTCCTGGGTCGCAGAGGGGCGGCAGCGGCAGGCCTTGAACCGCGGCGCCTCGACCTCGACCGTGCCGAACAGGGTCTGCAGCCGACGCGTGCGCCGGTCCTTGAGCGGCTGCATCATCCCGCAGGCCGCACAAGCCCGGTGGTGGGCCGCATACTCCGCAACCTGGCAACACAGCATGCTCGCCTGCAGCTTGGCCAACAGCGCCTTGGTCTCGTCGAGCATGAGGCCGACCTCCGCCAGCGTGCTGACCACTGCCGGCCGGCTGAACGTCACCAGCTCCGTCGTCTTCACCTCGCCAGCACTTGTCCTCGTCTCCAACCGCACCGTCCACTGCATCACGCCTGCCGCCCTCGTGGTCAGACATCAGTCAGGCTGATTAACCTGAGACCGGCAAGCGGGCTGCCCCAGCTTTTTGACACTCCCTCGCGGGTGAGCTAGGCCTGACTGCGTCGGACGTGCAGGCTATGACGGAGCAGCTGCGCGCCGGGTTAGTCGCCAAAGCGCCAGAGGTGGAGCCGGATGCGAGGGCATCCAGCGGGATCGACAAGGTCTACATGGTGGCCGGGCACAAGGGGCAGCCGGACGAAGTGGCCGAAAGAGGCGGTTCGGGCGCTGTCGTAAGCTGGCAGGCGCGCCGGGACGCGGCACGCTGGAGAAGGACAAGCCACCAATCCTCGGCCTGATCCAGCGCGACGGACAAGTCGTGCTGCGCATGCTGGCGAACGTGCAGCAAACCACGATCAAGCCGGTCATCAAGGCTGCCGTGGCCGAAGGCACCCTCGTCCACACGGACGAGTATGCTATCTACGCCCGCCTGCCCGCCTGGGGCTACCGGCACAAGACCGTCTGCCACGCCCGCGGCGAGTATGCCCGCGACGAGGACGGCGACGGCTTCTGCGAGGTCCACGTCAACACGATGGAAGGCTTTTGGTCGCTGCTGCGTTCCTGGCTTCGCCCGCACCGGGGCCTCTCGCAGGACAAGCTGCCGCTCTATCTCGGCTTCTTCCAGTTCATGCACAACATACGCCGACGTGGCAAAGCCCTGCTCGGTGCGCTCATCACAGCCTTGGTCGCGTGACGTGTCCGTCACCACCCCGGAACCCGACAAGAGCCTTCCTTATTTGCAGCATCGTCGGGTCCCGGCCCGGGTTGACTGGATCCGATCTCGAGCAGTCTGTCGATCCTACGCCGCTGCAGGCAGCGATGCCGTAAGGCGACCGAATCGGCCAGAAAGCTCGTCGTCCTCCGGCTTCTCGTATATTCTATGTTTCATGACAGAAAGCGGAGCGTGGCGTGCTTGATCAGGTGGACGTGATTGTCGTCGGCGCGGGGGGATTGGGGGCCGCTTGTGCCTATTACCTCACAAAGCAAACTGGATTGCGGGTCGCGCTGCTGGATCAGCACGAGATCGGTTCACAGACGTCGCCGCGCGCGGCAGGCATGGTCAGCTGTCTGCGTAAAAGCGAGGTCATGATCACCCTCATCGCGGACGCCTGCGACAAGCTCGAAACCTTCGGCGCCGAAACCGGCCAGCCGCTCGACTGGGTGCAGTCCGGCAGTCTGAAGATCGCCAGGCGCCAGGCGGATACGGACGTTCTGGACGCCGATCTGCGACGTGGTCGCGCGATGGGGCTCGACGTAGAGAGTGTATCGCCGCGCGATGTCACGGCACTCAATCCCTTCGTCCATCCCAAAGGCATCGAGGGTGCAATTCGGATCGGGGCCGATCGCTATTTCGACCCGGCGCAGTTGGCAACCGGCTTTGCGGCGGCCGCGGCCGCCCAAGGCGCGCTCGTCGTTCCGAATACGAAAGTGTTGTCCGTCGACATCGACGGCATGCGCGTGACGGGCGTCTCGACCGCGAACGGAAAGATCCGGGCGCCAACCGTGGTCGACGCGGCTGGCGCGTGGACGCGCGTCGTCGCCGAAATGAGCGGTATCGCGGTGCCCTTGATGCCGACGCGGCAGCAACTGTTCGTTACCGAACAGGTCACCGGCGCCCGGGCAGACCTTCCCATGGTCCGCATTATGGATGCTGCCGTTTACATGCGCCCGTGCCGGGGCGGTTTCCTCTGGGGCGTGTACGAAGAGAACCCGGAATTCTTCGACATGCGCGCGTGCAGCGCCGATTTCGACGTCAAGGACATGAAGCTGGACCGCTCCGTCCTAGACGCCGCCGCGGCCGACGTCGTCGATCAACTGCCCATCCTGGGGATCGCCGGCACGCGCGAATTTCGCGGCGGCATTCCGACCATGACGGCGGACGGGCACCATATGCTCGGGCCATCGCCTGAGGTTGGGGGCTTCTTCTTCGCCAGCGGTTGCAATGTCGCCGGGCTGTCGATCGCGCCTGCGCTCGGCGAGAAGCTGGCACGCTGGATCGTCGACGGCCAGCCCCCGATGGATCTTTCCTGCATGGCGCCGGAGCGGTTTTCGGGACTCTCATGGACGGAGGCGGAACTGCAGCGTGCGGCTTCGTGGCAGTATCGGCATTTCTACGGCGCCGTATAATGCTGCGCCCGTCAGAATCGCCCGAGCAATCGCCACCAGACGAAGTTCAACGGCACCACCACCAGGATCGATAGCACCGCGACCACGATCGCCAATTTCGTTGCCGCCCTCGCCGAGGCGCCGCCGAGCTCGGCGGCGACCACGATGGGCGGCGCCTGGTAGGGTAGAAACACGGTCGAGAATCCGACGACCTGCACCATGATGACCGTCACGAGATCGAAACCGGTCGATGCGCTGATGTCGCGCGCCATCGGGGTGAACAGCGCCGGCTCCCCGTTGGCGGTCGCGACGATCGAGAGCGACGAGGTCAGCCCGACCAGCGCCAGGTAATTGCCGAAGGTTGCGCCCACGCTGAAGGGGACGACCGAGAGCAGAAATTTGCCGAGCTCGCGGCCGAGCCCGGTGTAATCGACCGTGGCGACCAGGCCGAGTAGACCCGCAACGTAGAATACGGTCCGGAAATTGATCGAGGTGAACGCGGCCGCGTCGATGATGCCGATCCCCGGCAGGAGGCATACGGTCGCCGCCGCCAACCCGATCCAGGCCGGCTGGATGTGATGGACGGAGTCGGTCATCCAGAGCGCGAGGGTCACCACGATGATCGCGCTCAGCCGGAGTTCCTTTTGGCTCAGGGGCGAACGCACCGGGGCCGGGTCGGCCGGTTTTACTGCGTCGAGCTTGTCGGGAAACAGGACCAGGATGGCCGCGACGATGAGCACGGCCTTGATGATCCCGAGTACCGGGGCGTGCAGAAGGAGATAGGGCAAATAGGAGAAATGCACGCCGTAGATGGTTTCGGCCGCCCCGGCCATGACGAGGTTCGGCACGTTGGCCGGCAGGATCGACGTCGACAGCATGAACGTGGCAAAGCCGACCGCCAGCACGACGCCGGTGCGCCCGGGCCTGCCGGGAGCAAGACCCAGATGGTCGGCCAACGCCAGCATCACCGGCACCAGCAACGACACCCGGCCCATGTTCGAGGGCATGACGAACGCCAATCCAAAGCAGAGCACGACAACACCGCTGATCAGACCGGCGTAGGATCCCGAAAGTCTTGGCGCGAGCGCCGACGCGATCCGCTTCGCCAGCCCCGTCTTGCTGATGGCAAGCCCGACGATCATGCCGCTCAGGACGAGCCAGAAGGCAGAGGACGCGAAGCCCGAGAACACCACCGACGGAGGCGCGAGCGCCGTCAGGGTTGCCAGCGTGAAGAAGAGCAGCGTCGTGGCGATCTCGGGGATGGCGCCGGTCGCCCAGCATCCCATGCAAAGAAGACCGATAGCCGCCGCCTGGGCGATCGGCGGCGCAACGTTGATCCGATACGCGGCGCCCAGCACCAAAGCGGCGCAGCAAGCGACGGCGGCGAAACGCATCGTGTCGGTCGACCCGGCCGATGTCGTGACAACACCGCTCGTCATGGCGCGCACGTCCGCTTTCCATGGTCGCGGTGCACAGGGCTGGATGCCATTGCCTCCTCCTCGAAACCCATCAATTGGCCGACAAGGGCTCTGACACGACCGCCGGGTCCTGCGCCGGCAATCGCACAAGTCCCTCCCCTGCCAGCGCCCGAATCCAGCGGCGATATTCCACGCCGAGACGATCACTCCTGAGATGCATCTCGTCCTTGGGATGCAGCGGCAACGGCTTCGGACGCTGCGATTCGACGATTAGCCGATCTTGCTCGAAGACCTTGTCCTGCCGGGCCAGGATCTGCTCGACGCTGAGGTCCCAGCCGAAATTTATCGCCACGGTCAGATGCACCACGCAATTCTCCAGATCCGTCGGCGTCACCGCCATCAACGTGCAGAACCGCTCGACCTCACCGGTCTTTTTGTTGAAGTAGGCCGTGGTGGGGCGGAAGCAGAAATACTGATAGCGCGCCGTCACGGGGATTCCGCGGTGGTCGCCAAAAGGCTGGAACACCGCGATCTCGCTCGTGCGCAGGCCCTCGTCGGTGAGCACAACATCATAGTCGGCGAGCTCGTCCGGATCGTTCGGGTTGCCGTTGAGATTGGCGTGCACAAACGGAAAATGCGCCGCATCGAGGAAGTTCTCGATCGCGCGAAGGGCATTGGCGTTGTAGACGTATGGCCCGGCCGCCACCTTGCGATAGGTGAGGTCGTCCCAAACCGGGAACGGCGGCACGTCGGAACTGGGCGTGCCCATGCACACCCAGATATAGCCGTAACGCTCGACCGCGTGATGACAGAACGCTGCCGCGCGGCTCGAGGGGCGCCGATCGGGATGCGCCGGATAGCGCCGGCAGGCACCGTCGGCGCCATATTCCCAGCCGTGATAGGGACAGATCACGCGGTCGTTCTTCACCGATCCGAGCGACAGGCGCGCGCCGCGATGAATGCAGTAATCCTTCCAGGCATGCACTCTGCCATTCTCGCGCCAGAGGATGATATCCTCGCCGAGCAATCGCGCCGCGACGATGGCACCTTCCGCCACCGCCTGGCTCGGCCGCACCACGTGCCAGTCATTGACGATGGCGCGATAATCGGTCCGTTCAGTGTCCCACGTCGGCGCGATCACCATGGCTTTCCCTCACTCGCCATTGGTCCAGACCGGGTTGGTCCAGCCTGACAGGTCGTAGTCGCTCATGCAGCGCTGCACCATGGCGAGTGAATTCTCGACGATCCCCTGCTTGGCCGAGTGGCCGAGGAGATCGAGCCGCACTTGCTCGTTGTTTCCGGCGTAATTGTATTCGTAGAGTTCGTGGCGACCGCCGAATTCGCTGCCGATCGCGTCCCAGATCAGCTTGTAGAGCTTGATCCGATGTTCCGCGTCGGAGTCGGAGCCGCGATAGAAACGATCGATAAGGGGCCGTAACAACGACGAGTTCAGGTCGGCCGCGCTCGACGGCATGGCGATCGGTGCGCCGCCCAGCGTGGTCTCGAAAATCTCCTTCATCTTGCCATTAAGATAGGTGCCGAAATACCGCGCCGTCGCCGCCACTTCCAGCCGCGGCAGCACGGTTCCGTTCGGTCCCTTGTCGGGCTCGGCGCACATCGCCGTCGTCAACGACCACATCAGGTTGCGCCAGCCAGCGACTTCGGCGACCTTGGTCTGAACACCCCTGTATTCATAAGTGCCGTTGGAGCGCAGGCCGGAGATCAGCAGGCCGAGCATGAAGTCGAGCTTGACGGCAATCTTGCTGGTCGATTGTAGGGCATAGCGGTTGAGAAACCCGGATGCCGAATAGAAGCTGCGCGCCTTTTCGATATTGCGATAGACGAGCATGTTCTCCCACGGCACGAACACGTCGTCGAAGATCAACACGGAATCGTTTTCGTCGAACCGGGACGACAGCGGATTGTCGAACGGGCTCAATGCCGCGTCTTCGTAGGAGCGCCGACACATCACCTTCAGCCCGGCCGTGTTCATCGGCAGCACGAACACGAGGGCGAAATCCTCGCCCTTGCCCTTCTCGTACGACACCGCGCTGTTCTGGGCAACAAACGTTGCGTTCGACAAGGCCGCACTCGTGCCGACCATCTTCGCACCGCGCACGATGATGCCATCGTCGCGCTCGCGCACCACGTGAACGAAGACATCCTCGGCTTCGTGGACGGGCCGGTTCCGGTCCACCGGCGGATTGACGATCACGTGATTGAAGAACAGCGCCTTCTCGGCGGCGGCGCGGTACCAGCGCCGGGCGTTCTCCTCGAACGGATGGTAGAATTCGGCGAACGACCCGAGCGTCGCGATGAAGCCCGCCTTGTAGTCCGGCGTCCGGCCCATGAACCCGAACGTCATCCGGGCCCAATGCGCCAGCGCGTCACGTCCCCTGAACAGATCGTCGGATGAGTAGCTCGACATGAAGTAACGGTGGGTACGAAAACCCTCCGGGGCCGTGCCGACCATGATACCCGCTGTCGCCGGGTCGTGCATGGCATCGTAGAGATTGGCCATCGAACGGGCGGCATTGCGAAACGCGCGATGCGTGGTGACGTCGGGCGCCCGTTCGCCGTAGATGTAGACGTCGCGGTCATCGCGAAGGCTGGCGAGATAGTCCGCGCCGGTCATCAGCGCGTTGGTCGCGACCGGGCTGTCTGAGAGTTGAACCGCCGCATCGGGCATTATGTCGGACTCCACTGAGTTGGATGAGTTCATCAGCGTTCAGACCGCGACCTCGAACTGAGACGCCATCTGTTCCAATGCGGCGAGCTTGATTCTTCCCAAGCCGTCGCACAGGGCCGCCTCCGGAATGGTGAGCGGCGGCATGATCTTGAGGACGTGATCCCAGGCGCCGCAGGTCTCGACGATGACGCCGCTTTCCAACGCCCGGCGCGCGATCCCTCGCGCGAAGGCATGATCGCTCCAGGCCACGCCCTGCAGCATGCCGATGCCGCGGACCTCGCCGCCGGTCGCCAGAGCGATATCGTCGAGTTGGGCGCGAAGGAGTTTGCCTTTCTGTTCAATCGAGACTTGGAACGACGGCTCCCGCCATAGCCGCAAGGCCTGCGCGCCGGCCACGAAAGCCAGATTATTGCCCCGGAACGTGCCGTTATGCTGGCCCGGCTCCCAGATGTCATGACGCGGCTGCATCAAGACCAGCGCCATCGGCAGGCCGAGTCCGCCGATGGATTTGGCGAGGCAGACGATGTCGGGATAGATGCCGGCGCGCTCGAAGCTGAAGAATGGCCCTGTGCGGCCGCAACCGGTCTGAATTTCGTCGACGATCAGCAAGGCGCCATGTTTGCGGGCGATGTCGGCCAAGCCCCTGAGCCAGCCGACATGGGCGCTATTCAAGCCGCCTTCGGCCTGCAGCGTTTCGACGACGAACGCGGCCGGCGCATCGATCCCGCTCCCCGGATCGCTGAGCGCTGCATCGAGATACGTGAGGGTATCGACGCTCGGGCCGAGATAGCCGTCATAGGGGAAACGGTCGACGCCGACGAGCGGGAAGCCCGCAGCGAGCCGCTTCCGCCGCGAGCTGGAGACGGCCAGCGCACCGAACGACATGCCGTGGAAGCTGTTGATGAAGCTCACAACGTTGGTCCGGGCGGTCACCAGCCGCGCAAGCTTCAACGCCGCCTCGACGGCATTGGCCCCGGTCGGACCGGTGAATTGCATCCGGTACTCGAGTTTACGCGGCCCCAGGATGGTCTGCTGGAACTCGCGAATGAAGCCCTTCTTTGGCGTTGGTGAACAGATCCAGCGAGTGCGTGATGCCATCGGCCTGCATGTAGTCGATGACCGCACGCTTCAACTCTGGGTTGTTGTGTCCATAGTTGAGCGCACCGGCGCCGGCGAGAAAGTCAATATACGATGCCCCGCTTTCATCGGTGAGCAAATGCCCGGACGCCTTTTGGAAAATGATGGGAATGTCGCGCGAGTATGATCGAACCTGGGACTCATACTGTTCAAGGATATACGAGGAATTCACGGGACGCTCCCATCATTGACTTTACTGCCGGCGTGCTTGCTTCACACTTTAGGGGCTTGTTCGACGTGATATGAAACACGTAGCATGGACATGGCAAGGTGTCTACGCGGGATTAACGGGCGGGAGGGCTGCGGTCATGAGGAGATGTCCATCGATTTCGGGCACCGCACCTGGCGCTGCGCTTGTCATTGCGCTCGCGACATCTGCTCCGCCCACCATCAACCAGGCGAGTAAGAACCCATGATCCCAGATGCGTACGACGTCATCGGAATTGGCTTCGGCCCGGCCAACATCGCGCTCGCCGCGGCGTTGGAGGAACGTCACACGACACTGGGCGTCGCCTTTCTAGAGCGGATGGACGCACCCGTCTGGCAGCCGGCGATGCTGTTGAGCGGATCCGATATCCAGAACCATCCCTTGCGGGACCTGGTCACGCCGCGCAATCCGCGCAGCCGCTATTCCTTCACCAATTTCCTGCACGAACACGGACGGTTGTTCGAGTATCTAAATCTGGGGATCGAGTTTCCGCTGCGCAAGGAATACGCACAATACGTCACCTGGGTCGCACGGCAGTTCGATCGCTGGGTCCGATACGGTCGCGATATAGCCGACATCCGGATCGAGATGATAGATGGCGAGAACGTCTATGTCCTCACGACGAGCCGCGGCGAGCAATTTTCGGCGCGCAGCATCGTCGCCGCGCCGGGCCGAACGCCGCTCGTACCCACACCCTTCGATGGCCACGAGGGCGACCGCGTGTTCCATCTGACAAGATATCTCCCGGCGCTGGAACTCTATCTGCGCCACCATGGTCAGCCCAGGACCGTGTGCGTGGTCGGCGGAAGTCAGAGCGCCGTGGAATTGATCCTGGACCTATCGGCACGGTTTCCGGAGGCCGATATCGTCAATGTCCAGCGCGGCTACGGGTTCTCACTCAAGGATACCAGCCCGTTCAGCGACCGCGTCTATTTCCCGGAGCATGTCGATTACTACTTTCACGCCTCACCCTCCAGCAAGGCCGCCATCGATGCGCAGCTCAAGCGAACCAACTATTCGTCTGCCGACGGCGACGTCATCCAAAAGCTCTACTTGGCCATGTACGAGCAAAAGCTGGATCGTGCCGAACGTATCCGCATCCTGTCGAACAGCAGGGTCGTCGCGGTCGGCGACGTCGAGAACGGCCCGCTGCTGCAGCTGGAGGAAATCCACCACCATGAGCGCAGCGAACTCCGCGCCGACATCGTCATCCTGGCCACCGGCTTTCGCAATCTCGGCCCGGGCGCGGGACAAGAGCGCATCCCGCCCCTGCTCACGCCGCTCGCCGACCGGCTGCTGACCGACGATGCGGGCATACTGACCATCGCGCGCGACTACCGGCTGCGTTCGAAGCGCCCGGATTCCGCGATCCCACCGCTGTTTCTGAATGGCCTGTGCGAAACCAGCCACGGCATGGGCGATGCCGGTTCGTTCAGCCTGCTCTCGCTGCGGAGCGACCTCATCGCCACGTCGCTGGAAGCCGCGGTGGCGGATCGGGCATCCCTGCTGCAAGCGTCCTAGGATCGATCGTGTATCATTATCCAAACTATCGCGACGAAGATCCTGAACGCCTGCGGGCCGTGATCAAAGCCTATCCGCTCGGCCTCGTCGTCAGCCGTGACGGCGAGACGTTCCATGCCAGTCACATCCCGTTCATGGTCGAACAAGGTGCGGATGGACGCTGGGATCTACGCGGCCACATGGATCGCGAGAACCCGCAACTCGGGGCGCTCGACGGCGCCTCGGTCTATGTCGTCTTTCAAGGACCGAACACCTACATCTCTCCCACCGTCTATGTCACGCGCCAGCTGCCTACCTGGAATTATCTCGCGATCCACGTGGAGGGCCGCTGCCGGGTCGAGACGCCCGGTCTCGCTATTCTCGATGACCTCGAGCGGCTGGCCGGCGAGTCGGAAGCCCGCGACGATGGCTGGGTTCTCGACAAATCGGAAACCCGCGTTCGCAATCTGGCGCCGTTGATCAGCCGGGTCCTTATCACCGTCGAGCGTATCGAAGGCCGCTTCAAATTGTCGCAGGAGAAGAGCCTTGCCGACCGGCAGGCAGCGACGTCCCACCTGACCGATCAGGCGCCGCCATCCGCCCGCCCCCTGCTGGAGCAGCTATCGCTCGCCAAGTCACCGGGTGCGCTCGTGGAGGCTGCCGCCACCTCACCCCACGACGACGCCATCGACCCGGCCGGCGTCGACGAAATCGGCGTCGTCGCGCGCGTTATCAGGCGCATCGTCCCGTTCCTGTGCCTGGTCTATTTCTTCTGTTTTCTCGATCGCGTGAACGTCGGCTTCGCGGCGCTCACGATGAACGCGAAGCTGGGGCTGACGGCCACCATGTTCGGATTCGGAACGGGGGTGTTCTTCCTCGGATACGTGCTGTTCGAGGTGCCGTCCAATCTCGCGCTGAGACGTTTTGGGGCACGACTCTGGCTCGCGCGCATCATGATCGCCTGGGGCCTCATCTCCGGCGCGACGGCGCTCGCGTCGGGGCCGTCGAGCTTCTACGCCATGCGCTTCCTGCTCGGCGTTGCCGAAGCCGGCTTGCTGCCGGGCGCGATCTATTACCTGACGAACTGGGTGCCGGACCAAAATCGGGCGCGTCTCCTCGGGCTGTTCATGGTCGCGATCGCGCTGTCGGGCCTGGTCGGCGCGCCGCTATCCGGGTTCCTGTTCAAGCTCGACGGTGTGCTGGGCCTGGCCGGCTGGCAGTGGATGTTCATCGTGGAAGCCGCACCGCCCGTGCTCCTCGGATTGGTGACGCTTTGGTACCTCCCGGACCGTCCTGCCGACGCGGCATGGCTGTCGCCGCAGGAACGCATTTGGCTGCAGGCGAAGGTAGACGGCGAAGAGGAGCAGCGGGCGCGACTGTATCCGTCGTCGCTGTGGCAGACATTTGCCAGCGTCCGGGTGTGGTCGCTCGGACTAGTCAATTTCGGTCTCCTCGTCGGCCTCTACACGATCAATTTCTGGCTGCCGCAAATCATCGGGGAAGCGGGCGTGACCAGCCCCATAGAGGTCGGATTGATTGCCGCCCTGCCCGCTCTCGCCGGTGCCGTCGCCATGATCGCCTGGAGCCGGCATTCGGACCGCAGCGGCGACCGGACATGGCACCTGTTGGGCAGTATCGGCGTCGCGGTCATCGGGTTCTCTTCCGCCGCGGCGTCCGGCCCGGTCATGAGCATCGCCTTGCTGATGGTCGCCTCGCTCGGAATCTATTCGGCGCTTCCATTGTTCTGGACTCTGCCGACCCGCTTTCTCAGCGGCGCCGGCCTTGCCGCCGGGCTGGCGCTGATCAACTCGATCAGCAACGTCGGCGGTTATGTCGGTCCGCAATTGATGGGATACATCAAAGATCGCACGGCCAGCTTCGCGCTGGCTTTCGGCCTGATTGCCTGCATCCTGCTCCTGGCCGCAGCATTCGTGCTAGTGTCCGACCCGGCCGCCATCAAGCGGCTGTTTTCCCGAGATGAGGGCGACAAATCGCCGGACGCGATTCGCCGGACCGATCACCCCTGATGATGTCGGCAACGCCCCACCCCGCGTCCCCGCGACCGCCCGCGTCGCTTTGGCAGGCGACGACGTGCGAAATCCCCGATTACCCAAGCCTCGACGGCGATATCGAGACCGACGCGCTGGTGATCGGCGCCGGATTCACTGGGCTATCGGCCGCGCTCCACCTGCGCCAGCAAGGCGCGACCGTCGCCGTTATCGAAGCCGGGCAGCCCGGCACAGGCGCATCCGGCCGCAATAGCAGCCTGGTCATCCCTACGCTGTCGGGCGCCGACCCGGACGATATCGTTTCACGATACGGGGCGAGCGGCGAGCGCTTCGTGGTCCTGGTGCGCGATTGCACCGACGACCTGTTCGCCACGGCAACGGCGCTGCAGCTCGGCGGGCAGGCCGAGCAAACCGGCTGGCTACAACCGGCGCACTCGCCGGGCCGGATGCGCCTCATCGAGCGGCGGGCGGCGCAATGGGCCAAATGGGGCGCGACGATTGAGATCGCGGACCGTGAGCAGACCCGGCGCATGCTGGGGTCGGATATGTGGTTCGGCGGGCTGCTGAGCCGCACCGGCGGCATGGTCAATCCGCTTGCACTCGTCCACGCCATGGCGGTTCGTCAAGCCGGCGGCGGCCTCTATGCCCGAACGCCGGCCTTATCGTTCGCGAAAGGTCCGGATGGTTGGCGGGTGACGACACCGTTTGGAGAAGCGCGCGCGAAGAGCCTCATCATCGCGACCAATGCCTATACCGGCGCCGTCAGCGAAAAGCTGCTTCCGGATCTGGCGCGCGAGATCGTTCCCGTGACGTCATGGCTTGCAGCCACGGAGCCGCTGCCCGAGACGATGCGCCGCTCGGTGCTTCCGGCGCGAGTTGCGATGTCCGATACCCGAGGCGATCTTCACTTCGCACGCTACGACGCTGAACACCGGCTGATCAGCGGCGCGGCACTAATCACCCCGATCGATCGGCCGTCGCGGCTGCGAAAGCTGGTCGCGAAGCGGCTGGAGAGGATCTGGCCGCAGACGCGCGGTATCAAGATCGAGTTCGTCTGGAACGGGCAGATCGGCATGACCCCGGATCGCTTCCCCCGTTTTCACCGGATCGGACCCGACGCTTTCGCTTGGACAGGATGCAATGGCCGGGCGGTCGCGCTTTCGCTCGCGGTCGGCAAGAAATTGGCCAAGGCTGCGCTGGGCGCACCGCTCGACGCGATCGCGCTTCCGTTCTCCCCCCTTCGACCCCTGCCGGTCCAGGCACTGATACGCTGGCTTTCGCCGCTGGCCCTGCTGCATTACCGGCGATTGGATGCACGGGAATATCGAGCCCCGCGATGAACGATCATCTCTCTCCGCGAGCGCCCCTATGACCGACGACAGCTCCCAGCGCCGGGTTGCCGACCCAGAAACCCCGGCGCAGGTCGTGACCACGGTCGTCGACCCGGAGCCGACGACGCTGGTCGTGCTGACCAATTGCGCCGATCCCACGATGCTCGTTTCAGGCAAGATCCATGAAGGGCTCCTGTCATATGATTTCGAGCTCGATCCCATACCCCAGCTCGCGAGCGACTGGCGGTCGGATCCTTTGGGCCTGACATGGACATTCGGGCTCCAGCCGAACGTGCGCTGGCATGACGGTGAACCCTTCACCTCGGCAGACGTCGCCCTCTCCATTATGCTTCTAAAACAGTTTCATCCGCGTGGCCGATCCACCTTCGCGAGCGTGCTGGAGGTCCAGACGCCAGACCCGCTGACGGCCGTTATCCGTCTTTCCGAACCCGCGCCGGCGCTGATCCGTGCGCTCGCCGGCGCGGAATCGCCGATGCTGCCGGCTCATCGCTATCGCGGCTTCGCGCCATCGCAGAGTCCGAACGAGATCACGCCGATCGGCACCGGACCGTTCGTCTTCCGCGAGTGGGTCAAGGGCAGCCACGTCACCCTGGACCGCAATCCCTCCTATTGGGGTGCGCCGGGTCCTTTGGTCGACGGCCTCGTGATCCGCTTTATCGAGGACGATACCGCGCGTACCGCCGCGATCGAAAATGGCTCCATCGATATCGCGCCACAGACGCCGGTGCCCGTGGCCGATCTCCAGGGCCATTCAGTTCTAATTACTGGGTTCCAAGAGCGAGCAGCTGATCGAAGCTGACGGCGTTGGCGTAGAGCGCCAGGCTGATGTTCTGGACGCCGTTGGCGCGCAGGATGTTGAGCGCGACCG
>JAABUQ010008406.1_pt1 | contig 14491 bp, 12 predicted proteins | sample 5560001 | NCBI WGS metagenome assembly JAABUQ01 (sample SAMN10711888, study PRJNA513371) | rock metagenome | isolation source: Antarctica rocks | place: Antarctica: Victoria Land, Finger Mt nord | collected 2015-12-18
ACCATGCCCGGGAAAAACACCGTTCAACTCGTCCTGTCCCCTGTCATGTCCGGAGCATCCCGACCAGCCGCCATCACGCTCACGGCGGCAATGCTGGGAATGCGCATGATCCCGACGCGGGCTGTGCTTACCCGTACCGTACGAGGCTATGCCGGGACCATCACCCTGCCCATGTTTGGCGCCTACCGCATGAGGGTCGAGATGCAGACGCCGGCGGGAATGCAACGTGGGATCATCATCATCAAGCTTCCGCTGCCGCGCTGGTAGAGGAAGCTTGTCCCCCGGCTTGCCAGCCCCAGCATTCCGACCTCATCCCTGGTAGGATATGCTGGTCGAAGGATCCATGCCCGTCGGGCCACGCAATTAGAACAATACATTCAGATGCATCAGCACTTCTCGTCCCAGCACCGGGTCGCCCTGGATGCGCACCCGCTGCTCCACCAGGGCGCCCTCAGGCGCCATACGACCGCAGACCAGCGGCAGGAAGGTCTCGAAGTCCAGGGTGAGTTGCGCAGATGGGCTATCTGTTGCTTGGGGAAGCGGGTGCAGGCCCGTACCCTGAGCGATGTAGCCCCAGCGTTCCGACGTGGCGCCGGTGACATCGAAGACGACGGTGGTGCCCTCCGGCAGCTCGACCCGTTCCCCCAGCACGCGGGCGATCAGGGAGGCGGCCGAACGAAGCGCGTGCCTGGCAGGGAACCCGTCGAGATTCCCCGGTTGCCCAATGGCCCGGCGGATATCTTGCTCATGCACGTAGCAGTCGAAGATGCGCATCTGCATCAGATCGCGATAGGTACCGGTGCCGATGGGTGTCCATGACCGCTGGGAGAACTCCTCCTCGCTGAGAGAGCGCAATGCCCGCAGCCGGTCGGCAGTGACCTCGCGGAATTCCTGCAGCACCATGCGGCCCGGTTGCGACCGTCGGTAATCGACGTGTACCTCGTTCCGCTCGGCGATCGCGTTGGGGAGCGCGCCCGAGAGAGGCGGCACATGCTCAGGCGCGGGGCGCCCCAACAGCGTACACTCGCTGCCCGTCATATGTGCGACGAGGTCTTTCACCGTCCAGCCGGGGCAGTCGGTGGGAAGCCGCCACTGTTCCTCCGAGAGCGGCGTACTCAGGCAATCGATGGTGCTCCAGACGGTCTCCAGGTTCTGGATAATTCGCGCGTCACTCATGCTCCGAGACCAGACGGAAGCGACATCCTACACGTGTGCCGTGGCTTCGGTGCTCAAGGCAGCGGGTGACTCTGCCCCATAGAAGCTGTACCATGGCTGCGCGGCTTTCAGGCATTCGTTGACGGCTTCGATGTTCTTGACGCCCTCGTCTTCTAGCCAGGCATGAAAGGCGTCGGCGCCGCCGGTGGCATACACCTTGATGCCATTGGCCCAGGTGGCGCGGCCGCACAGCACGCCGGCGAAGCGGATGCCATTGTCCCCCGCCAGGCGGAGCGTCTCCGTGAACTCGGCGTTGCTTACGCCGGCACTGAGGTAAATGAACGGCTTGGTCGCTGCCTCCGACACCTGACGGAAGTGGCCCACAGCCTGGTCCTTGCTGTATGCGGCCGTACCGGTGAAGGCTTCCGTGCCTTCAACAAATTTCATATTGACCGGGACCTCGACCTTCAGGACATCCACCGAGTATCGCGGTTTGGAGAACTCTTCCATCGTGCCCAGCACGATTTCTGGTTTCTTTTTGGCGTACTCCAGGCCCTTCTCATCACCGCCTGCCGGGTCGTACCCTACGAACTCTAGAAAGAAGGGAATATCGTTGGCAGAGCATTCGTCGCCGATGCGCTCGGTGAACGCATACTTTTCCTCGTTGACCTGGTCGTCGTCAAAGGGGGTGTAATAGATCAACACTTTGACGGCATCGGCGCCCTGCTCCTTGAGCCGGCGTACGGACTCCAGAGGCAGCAGATCGGGAAGGCGACCGGGCCGCGCATTGTCATAGCCGGACTCTTCGTAGGCCAGGAGCAGGCCGCTGCCTGGACGGCGCGTCGCCGCGGCCGGCAGCCCGTACTCAGGGTCGAGGAGGATGGCGCTGGCGTACTGCGTCAGCACCTCACTGACCAGCGTCTTGAACTCTTCCATCTGCTGCGATGTCACGTCTTTACCGCTGGCGGCTGCCAGGGCCTTTTTGAGCGAGCCGCGCTGATCCATAGCCGCCGCCGCGATCACGCCTCGGTCATCCGCCACCGCCGCGAGCCCCTGTATCTTGCCCGGAGTCAATAACATACCGTACCTCCAGCTATCCGTGCGCGGTATACACCGGATTACCACACACGGACCCAGCCCTGGATTTCCTCTGTGCTCCGACCACGACGGTCGGGCAGGAGCAATACCCAGAGCCAGGCCTGTTGTTCTTCGAGTTGCTCGTATCAGCCGGGATGGCTGTTACCGAAGCTAACCTACCGGTTGCGAGTCAGGAATCCGACGATGAAGACGATAATCGCAATCACCAGCAGCACATGAATTGCTGCGCCGAGGATATGGAACAGTAAACCCAGGATCCAGAACACGACCAGAATGACTGCGATGATCCACAGAATCTGAAACACGAGAACCCTCCTTCGATGTGCCGCGTTACTACTACTCTCACTATATTGCAAGTTGCGTTCCAGCCTGCCGCGACCCTCACCCCGTAAGTCTGGTCAACGTGGTCTCATACAAGCGGTAGTACTGCCAACCAGGGTACAGCTTCATCAAGGCCTGATCTTGGCGGCCTTCGTCGCGGGCGTAGACCACATTGCCATCAAGCTGCGGCGAGTTACTGGAGAACACGTCGCCGTATGACCACCATTCACCTGGTTGCCCCGAGGAGACAAAGACCAACGCATGGTGCAGGCCCGCCCGATGCACCGCATCGATCTTGGCCGCGCTGGTGAAGTTATACCCACGGTAGATGGGGATCTGCGTGGGGAGGTAGACGCTCACGTTATATGCCAGCAGCATGCCGGCCAGTAATACCGGCACCAGACCGGCCGCCAGGCGATCATGCGTCCAGCGTCCCAACAGCCGCAGCGGTAGGCGATACAGCTCTTCCAGGCCACGCGCGGTGAGCAGAGCAAACCAAGGAATGGCTACGTAGTAATAGCGCGGGCCGTACATCACACCGGGGTGCCAGTAGAAAACGTAGGCGCCCATCACACAGAGCGCTGAGGCGCCAAACAGAGCGTCCCAGCGGTTGGCGCGTCCCAGCAAAAAGGGGAGCAAGGCCGGCGCCAGGGTGAAGAAAAATGGCCAGCCGAAGAGATGCGCCAGCAGCATCTCGAGGTTGTAACTCAGATTCCAGAAGCCGTTGGCCGGCGTATGGCCGTAGCCGACTCCCGGACCAAATCCCAGGTGATCGAATGGCCACCACAGGCTATACGGACTGGTCAGCGGACTGCCGGTAAGGTCCCAGTTGTACAGCAGCAGGGCGACGACCGGGAGCCCAGCCCCCAGGACCAGCCAGCCGCCGGCGCGGAGCAGCCGGACCGAGAGGCGAGGCAGCCGCAGCAGCCCGAAGGGCAGCGCAAACGCCACGGCGTCGAGGCCGCGGGTGATGCCGGCCATGCCGAGCAGGAAGCCCGCCGGCAGCAGCAGCCGCCAGGCCTCCCGAGCGGAGTATGGCTGGCCGTCCGTGCGGCGGACCCACCGAATCAGCAGGTAGGCGAAGCTGCTCAGATAGAACAGCGTGCTGGTGTGCGACATATACGAACCGCCCAGGAAGAGCAGGAACGGTGAGCTGAGAGCCAGCAGCGTCGCTACCAGTGCGACGCCCCGCCCGTAGACTTCCCGACCGATGAGATAGAGGAGGAGCAGATCGGCGCCGCACAGCAGCGGATTGACCAGCCAGGGCAGGTGGGCGAGCACGCCCACGGCCAGCAACAGCGGCCAGCCAGGCGGATACTTGCTGAACCAGCGGCCCTGGTACATCGGGATAAACTCTTCAGTGAAGAAGGTCGGGAGCTTTGGGGTGGGCACCCAGAGGTGGCCTAGCGCCAGCGACTTTGCCTGAAAGAGGTAGGCGACGCTGTCCTGCACGTGCGGAATCGATTCCAGTAGTTGCGTCGCGATTAACGCCGTCGCCACTACCGCGGCCAGGGCCGCCAGCAGAGCGAGCAGGTCCGGCAGCCATTCGCGGCGCGACAGTACGGCCAGCGTGGTCTGATCGTCTTGATCCGTGCCGCCCATCAGGCGCAGCAATGCGGAGAAGGGGAGATACAGCACCGGCGCAAGTACGATGACGAGCAGCGCTGCCATCACGTTGCCCAGCAACAGACGCACCGCACGCTGGATCATCGGCAGCAGCGACTCGTGTACCACGACGCCGCCAACTGGGGCGCCGAGCACGCCGTTCGACCAGTTGAACCAGAGCGCATCCGGTTGGTCGAGGCGTGCGGCGAATGCATACCCCTGGTTCTGTGCGTTGACCCCGACCACGATACCCTGCGTCCCGTCTCCGCGCATCAGGTCCGACGAGAGAGTAAAGGCGCCATTCGGCAGACTGCCGACGAAGGCGTTCGAGCCAGGGTCACCTTGCAGCTCGCCTCGATGGTTCATCGACCAGGCTCCCGTCATGGCCTGCACCTGGTTTGCGCCCAGCAGGGAGGTTGTGTGGTTCGAGCCGGTTACCCGCACCTGGAGGTTGGTCCAGGCCGGCTTGGGTTCGGCCAGCCGTACAAAATTACCGAACCGCGCGAGCGGAGTCGTGGCGGCCGGCATAATTGCCTCGCCAGTGGGCTGCACCCGATAACTGTCGAGCTCCCCGGCATACAGACCCACCCGCCCGCCGCGCACTGGACGGTTGAGCACGGCTGAGTTGTCGCCGATCTGCGCGAGGTAGGTCGAGCCACTGCCTCGGATCACAATATGGACGCTATCGTCCAGCGACCAGAGATAGACGAAGATCAGGACGATATCCGTTGCCAGCGTAAGAGCGAGCGACCGATGCCGCGTCCACCACCCGCTGGTGAGCAGGAGCGCCGCCAGTACCAGGGCGGTTGGTAGTGCGGTGGCCCACTCGCAGCGCTGTCGCCACCAGGCAATTGCCACCAGCAGGACCAGTAGCAGGGCGAGCCCGGCGGGCGCCTGAAGCCGGCGATTCACCATGTCGTGCAGGCGCGGCGGGGTTGGTACAGAAGGCGAGGTTGGCTCGATCATGCTCTTCAGCTTACGATCGATGCAGCCTAATCCTAGTGCTCGCGTTCCGTCGCTGGATGCAACCGTTTCCCCGATGCCGACAGGGCAGGCAGCACCACACTGCTCAGCAGTAACCCCAGCGGGACCAGCGCGATCAGCCCGGCGGATAGGAAAAACACGGGACGGATGCCGGCTGCCGCGGTGACCATGCCGCCGATCAGCGGTCCTGCCCCGAAGCCCATGGAGGAGGCCGCTCCCATCAGCCCGAAAGCGGTCCCCTTCGCCTCACGCGGACTCGACAGCGCAGCCCAGATGCCGACCAGTCCAAAGAGGGCGCCAAAGGCGAAAGAGCCGGCCGAACGGAGCAGCAAAAAGGCCAGATAGGTGTGGGAAAAGGCCTGCGGCACGACCAGCGCCGCGGACAGGACCACACACCCCAGCAGCAGTGACTTGAGTCCTAGTCGTCGTTGAAGTCGGCCGAGGGCGGCAGCGACCCCGGAGGACGCCATCACCCATCCGGTCGCGGTGGCCACGTTATGGGTGTTGCGCAGCAACTCCTGGACGAAGAGCGGAATGATGGGGAAGAGGGCGGTGCTGGCCAGCTGAACGATGAGCGTGAGCCCCAGCGCGGCGGCAAAGGCGGGAATTGTCAGGACCGACATGATGGAGGGCTGGCGTCCCTCGGCGCGAGCCTCCTGGGCCGGCCGTTGGGCGGGCTCATGGACAAACAGGAAGACCACCAGGGTGGCCGCGGCGATGAGCAGACCTGCCGCCACGAATGCGGCACGGTAGCCAACCAGCTCGGCCACCAATCCACCGCCGACCGGACCAATGGTAGCGCCGAAGTACACGCTCATCTGGAGCAGGCCCATGGCTCGCCCCGTCTCTTTCTCCGGCGCCGACGCTGCCACCAGCGCTTGCGAGGAGAAAACCGTGCCGCTCAAGGCGCCCTGCGCCATACGGAGCACCAGCAAAATGCCTGGGTTGGGCGCGAGCCCCATCAGCCCCAACAGTACCCCGGCGCAAATCATGGCCCGAATTAACATCACGCGGTGCCCGATACGATCCGCTAACCGTCCCCACAACGGCCCGCAGATGGTGGCTGGAATCGCCGGCCCAAAACCGATCAGACCGGCCCACAGGGCCGTCTGGCCCAATCCGTGGACGCCGAGGTTGTGCTGAAGGTAGAGCGGTATAAAGGGAAGGGTGAAGTCGAAGCCGATGATGGCGGTGGCCTGCGCGATGCAGACCGCGATGAGCGTGGCGCGCCACGAAGACGAACCACGGCGGGATGTGTCGTGGGCCATGGAAACCTTGTCCTGGCCGCGGCGCATGTGGAGGTCTTGCAGCGTGCAAGACGCAAAAATGTGCCGGGGCGCCTGGGATTACCTTCCAGCCTACCACGGCAGTCGGGCGCTACACGGACCCTGGGTGGCTCGACGAGCAAAGGTTAAGCGTCTTGTCACCGCGGTGGCGCGCTCCCAGACTTGATGGACGCACGACGCTACACGCGGAACTCTCCATTCTGACTAAAGAGCTGCCCATCCACCGTGACCTCGCTGCCCTGGCGAAGGTTGTAGACCATGTCCCAGTGGAGCGCCGAAAGGTTGGTAGCGCCGGTTTCTGGATAGGACCGGCCGAGGGCCATGTGTAGTGTGCCGCCCATCTTCTCGTCGAACAGCACATTCTTGGTGAATCGCTGAATGCCCGCGTTGGTTCCAAAGGCGAACTCGCCGAGGCGCCGGGCGCCGTCGTCCAGGTCCAGCATTTCGAGGAGATAGGCTTCATCGCTGGCCGCCGAGGCCTCAACCACTTTGCCGGCCTGGAAACGCAGCCGGACCCCCTGCACCTCGCGCCCGCCGTAAAATGCGGGAAAGCTGAATTGGATTTCTCCTTCGGCGGAGTCCTCGATCGGTCCGGTGAAGATTTCGCCGCCCGGGAAATTCTTGGTGCCCTCATCGTTCAACCAGGTCCGCCCTTCGATGGAGACGGTGAGATCGGTCCCCGGCCCACTGATATGGACGGTCTTCTTGTCCGAGATCCAGTCGATCAACTTTTGCTGCCGCTCGCCCATCCGCTTCCAGGCCGCCACCGGATCATCCTCATTCAGCAGTCCCGCTCCGTACACAAAGTCCTGGTAGGTGCTCAGCGACATGTTGGCGTCTTGAGCGGCCGCGTAGGTCGGATAGGCGGCGATGGTCCAGCGCAGTTCGTCGCTGGCTGAGCGACGCATAAAGGTTTCCATGATGGACTCACTGGCTCTGCTGATGATCGCCATCCGGGCCGGATCGACGCCCGTCATAGTCTTGGTGTTGCGCGGCGCCAGTAGACTAATTCGCGCGTCCACCTGCTCAACCGTGAGCGTGCTGATCGGTGACACAAAGGCCAGTTGCTCGTCGCTGCCATCACGCACCATGATCTCCTGGATATCGTCGGAAGAGAACAGGACGGTCGGATTGCCGCCTGCCTTGAGCACGGCCTCGACACAGGCCTGGGCTAGCGGTTCTCCCAGGATCGGCGTGTGGATTAGTACCCAGTCGCCCGGCTGAATACTCACCGAATAATTGACCAGTACCTCGGCCATGCGTTGCGTTCGTGGATCCACGGTCTTTCTCCTCATCCATGATGTGTAAATTCGAGAGCAGGGGAAATGCGGCGTCGCCGCTGATGCGCGGAAATTATCCGACCGCAGTCCTGTCACAGAGTCTGTCCAGCAGGGCCGGGGTGAAGCCGGCCAGTGAGCCCAGGGTAAGGTCAGCTGCCTTCATGCCTGGGTCATCGGCCAGATAGGGGTCTGGCACCGCGATACAGTACATGCCGGCGGCTTTGGCGGAGCGTACGCCGTTTGGTGAATCTTCAAAGGCCAGGCAATCCTGGCCGGCAACCCCCAGACCGCGGGCCGCCGTCAGGTACACGGCGGGATGCGGCTTGCCCTCCATCTCCGCATCGGCCGAGCAGATGACTTCGACGTACGGGCCGATCCCCAACCGCTCAATCACCGCCTGAATTAGGTCGTCGCTGGAGGACGACGCGATGCCGATGGGCAGGCCGGCGCGACGCAGCGTGTCCAGCGCGTCGTACACGCCCTCCTTGGCCTCCCCGTCGTTCCGCACCTGTGAGATAACGCTGTCGATGATCTCTTGCGTTACCTCGGCGCAGGACGGCCCGCTCCAGGGATGCCGGCTGTACCATAGCTCCACTACCTGTGCGACGCGCACTCCCATGGTCTGGAGGCACTGCTCCTCGGTGAGGTGCAGACCCAAACGGCCGAAGATCTCGATCTCCGTTCGCCGCCAAACGGGCTCGGTATCGATCAATAAACCATCCATGTCAAAAATGGCCGCACGTATGCCCGTCATGAATCAGGCTACCAGAATGGTAGTTATGGGACCTCTCCCATCCCTCGGCGCTGGCGGTCGATCTCGTAGAGCATGATGGAGGCGGCCGAGGCGACGTTGAGCGAGGTGGCCGAGCCATCAATTGGGATACGCAGGATAACGTCGCAAAGCTCGCGATACGCGGCGCTCATCCCCCAGGTTTCGTTCCCAATCACCAGGACCGTGGGCTTGGTGAAATCATGCGCATCCAGCGGAGTGCTGCCATGGGCACTGGTGCCGATAATCTGGATCGGCCCAATCGTACGGCGGACGCTCTCGAACCAGGGCCGCAGCTCCGCCGGACCCGGCTGCCGCACCACGGGAACCGCGAACAGCGATCCGGTACTGGCGCTGATCGTCTCTGGATCGTACAGGTCGGCGCCGTGGCCGGTGAGGATCAGGCCGCCGGCTCGGAGCGCATCGCACGACCGGATGATAGACCCCAGATTGCCGGGGCTGGCCGGCCGATCGAACACTACCACGCAGAGGTCGCGCCGCACCGGTATGCGTGAGAGCCGGTCTTCCGGTATGGCCACCACCGCCAGCAACTCGGACGGCTCCGTCTTGTTACTCAACCTGGCCAGCAGCGGCAGCGGCAGTTCGAGATGCTGCTCGGCCTGGGAGCCGGCCAGAATATCCTGTGCCCAATCGGAGAGCGGTTGATCGCGCGAGTACACCAGGGTCTTGAGGCGCCAGCGGTGCTGCAGCGCGCCATTTATTCCTCGCACGCCCTCCAGAAAGAATTCGCCGTATCTGTGCCGCGCGGCACGTCCTCGACGGAGTGCGTCGATGTGTTGGAAGTCGTTGTTCTCGGAAAAGATTCTGGTGAGTTTGGGCGTCATCGGATGGGGACCTCGGTCACACTGGCGTTGGCTGCGAGGGGCGGTTCATTATGTGCCTGGAGGTGAAACGATGGATCCTGCCCAGGTTGTACGAGACGAGAACGGAATGATGCGCTGCCGCGAGTGCGGCTTCACCTATGGGCGTTCTCGGGAGGAGGTCGTGGAGCTAACCGAGCAGGGTCTTGAGGCGGTACGCACTGCTCTGGCCGGCGCCGGCTCGACCCGCCGCCATCTGCGGCCAGACCCGTTGGTCTGGTCGGTCAACGCCTATGTTGCCCACCTGGCCGATGCTGCTGCGCTGATCGATGGGCGCGTCCATCAGATCGCGGAACAGGAACAGCCGCTGCTGGCCTGGCACGACCAGGATGAGGCAGTGGAGCGAGGCCTGCAGGACACACAGCCCGCGGATGCTTCGCTGTCGCGGCTCGAGCACACAGTCACGCGCTTTCTTAGCTACCTGACTGATCTACCCCCGGAAGCCTGGAAGCGCAGCGGCGTGCACAGCCGCGCCGGCGCGGTGCGACTGGCGGAGGTGGCTCAGGACATGCCACACGAGTTGCAGCACCACGCGAACGATATCGAGGACGTAGACAGGCAGGTGCGGAGTTGAGTTAAGCTTGGGATAGGCTAAGGATAATGTGTTTTTAATTATCTCAGTTGACATGATCACAGGAAGCAGCTTCCGGCTTGACGGTGGTCCCTTGATGCTCGGTACTGCACAGAAGTGGATGTGCGATGAATTCTCGTGACCAATCGACCGACCGGACCCTGTGTGGGCAGTGTGGTACACAACTCGACGAAGCCGGTGACCTCCCGCCCGAGAAGCGGAAACCCTGCGCGGAATGCGGATCGACTTCTAGGCGCTCCATGCGAATGATTGGTGAATGGGATCCGAAGCCGTTGGCCTTCCTCTCGCTACCTTGGACCGACGACTTCAAGTCTGTTCGAGAGCACGTAGCCAAGGCACTTAGAGAGGCAGGCATCCAAATTGCCGGCTCTAGCACCGAGGCAGACGAAGGCAGGTCTGTGCCGGATCTGCTGCTGCGTCAACTCGAAGCCGCAGATATAGTGGTTGTCGATCTCACACATCGTAGCCCCAATGTCCTCTACGAGCTAGGGTACGCCAATGCTTTGAGGAAGCCTGTCCTATCGATTGTGCGAGCGAGCGGTAGCGCTGTAATTCCATGGGCGGCACAAGGGAGTCTCTACTATCCCTATGACATCGGCAAACTCGATGAGTTGTCAAAGATCGTCCGCTCGTGGGCGACTCGGCGCGCCCATGCGCGCCCGCCGGATGAACTGACCGCGCAGGCCCGCTAACAGGCATGGATGATCCGACTCCGAAGGGAGGTTGCTTCATCCTGATGCCGTTTCTACCTGAGTTAAACTTCTTCTATCTTTACGTTAGGGATTTTATACAACAGAACTACGATATGCCATGTGCGAGGGCAGACTCGAGGTACTATACAGGACCATTCATCGACAAGATACGCAGATATATCCTGGAAGCAACGGTCATCATTGCAGACATAACAGGCAATAACCCCAACGTCTTCTACGAACTCGGCGTCGCGCATGCGCTCAATAAGAGCACCATAATCCTGACACAAGACATAGACCAGAGACCCTCTGATATTCAACACTTCGACATGATCCAGTATTCTTTGGACAACGACAGAGGACTGATTACTGATCTCAAGAAGGCACTTGGAGACATTCTCGGGGAGGAGTACGACGAACTCTATGTCATTGCGTGTCAGACCCTCAACGATTTTAGACAAGCAGGTCACTCGCGCGTCCGAGAGGCGAGCCGAGATGTTTTCGTCGAAAGGGTTAGGCTTGCAAGAAGTACAGAAGTTATACCCGATTCGGACAATGTACGTGACATGCAGGAGTTCCTGCTGCCCAAGATGATTGAGAATCCGTCTGACTCGGGCTTGATGCGCGCCGTCTTCAACTGGCTTTCTGAACGTACATAGCCGCGATGACAGGTGGCAGCACAACTATGCAATAGGCTGGTCAATACCCTGACCGATCTATCCGGCCTAAACTCGTTCCAATTCATCGATCGTGTCCTCCATCAGATTTGCCGCCTCGCGGAGCGTGTGATCGTCGAAGGCTAGCTCGGAGCCGGCGGCGGCGAACAACTCGGGTAGGATGCGGGTCCCGCCCAGCGAGAGCGACTGGCGGTACCAAGCAACCGCCTGGATCGGATCGTGGAGAGCATTGGACCAGATCTGCACGGCGCCCAGTTGAGCCACGCCGTACTCGATGGAAGAGAAGGGGCGGAGGAAAAGAGAGCCGTGGCGCTGCCACTCCGCGTGCAGTTCGTCGTCTAACCCGCTCCAATCGACCGCCGGAAGATAGCGCAGCCACAGGCTGGCCCACTGGACGGCGCACGCCGCGGGATCGAGCGCGCTATCGCCGTGCTCGTAGACCCAGTGCTCAAAGGCGTCGGTGATCGCCATCATGGACCAGCGCAGCAGACACTGTTCAAGATGCTTGATGCGCGCCCGCGCTGCGTCCGCCCTGGGATAGAAGCCGCCTGCCTCCTCAGAAAGGAACTCTGCGCCAAGAAGCTCAATGGCCATCGCCGCCAACTCGCTGAACTCCGCTCCGGGATGTCGCTGCTGCCGGTATGGCAGGCCGCCGGTTTCGAACACCTGGAAGGCATGGCCGGCTTGATGGAAGAGGTTCCACACGTCACGTTGGCTGCCGCTTGCGTTCATCAGCACGAACGGCCGGCGAGACACGGCGAAGCGGGCACAATACCCATCAGGTTCCTCGCCGGGCTGCTGCACGTGCAGCAATCCCTCGGCCTGCATGGTCTCGAAGTAGCTGGCCAGATGGGGGTCCAGCCGCTGAAAGATGCCGGCTGCGCGCTCTATAAGATCACTGCCATCAGTACCCGGGCGTAACGGAGGGCGGCCCAGCGGATCGACGCGTATGTCCCAGGGACGCACCGTCCTGGTTCCCAGGCGGCGCCGGCGCCGCTCATACAGGCGGGTAATGACCGGCTGCACGAACTCCTCAATGGCGGCATGGAAGCGAAGGCAGTCCTCCGGCGTGTAATCCAGGCGTCCGAGTTGTCGCCAGCGGTACGCGCGGTAGTCGCGGAAACCGGCATTCGACGCCATTTCCCGCCGCAGCCCTACCAGCTGCCGCCACAGGTCGTCGACACCTGGCCCATCGACCAATCGCCGTGCCGCCTCTAGCCGCCAGGCGCGCTCACGCCCCTTGCGGTCCTTCTGGTCGTAGACCGACGCTAGCTGGGGTAGCGCAGTCTCCTGGCCTTTCCAACTGACGGTTTGTGCGGCGATCAAGCGCGAGTAGACCCGTTGAATCTGCTGCTCCCGCTCCCGCAACGGCCCATTCGCTGGGCACCAGGCCTCCGCTCGGGCGCGCATGGCCTGTAGGGGTACGGCAAAGTCAAGCGGCTCTATCCCGCTGTCCAGGAATCTGGCCTCCAGGCGTCGGTCCACGGCGTGGGCCGGCATTACGACCTGCTGCGAGAACGTTCTGTGCCGCGCGGTTGCGGCCGTATCAGCCAGATGGCAATCGGCCGCGACCCGTAGCCGCTGCTGCGTCTCGTCGATACGGTCGGCCAGGGCGGTCCACCCAGCTAGAAAGTCGCCGGCCACGCTGGGCCTTAATTCCAGCGCCTCGAGTTGTGCATACAGCGGCTGGTAATCAGGCCAGCTCCAGCGGCCAAACTCCGCCGGATCGGTCGGCAATGACGTGAACACGGTCTTACTGTACTGGGTTTTGGCGCGTAGTAGCCGCCGTTCCGTCGGGGCTGCAGCCAGACGGCTGCAGCCCCATATTCGCCGTATCTGGCGGTCTCAGTCGCTGACACCCATTGCTTCGTACTGATCTTTGAGCTGTTGCACCACCGCCGGGTCGGCCAGGGTGGTGGTGTCTCCCAGGACATTGCCGGCCGCGATGTCGCGCAGCAGGCGGCGCATGATCTTGGCGCTCCGGGTTTTGGGGAGATCGGCGGTGAAGATGATCTGGCTGGGGCGGGCTATGGCTCCAATCTTCCGGGACACGTGTTCACGAAGCTTCTGCCGCTCTTCCTCGCTGCCCTCGACCGTGCCTTTGAGCGTGACGAAGGCGGCGATGGCCTGTCCCTTGATGGGGTCGTTGGTGCCCACCACGGCTGCTTCGGCCACATCGCCGGAGTCGATCAGGGCGCTCTCCACTTCCCAGGTGCCGATGCGATGTCCAGCCACGTTGAGCACATCGTCGACGCGTCCGATGATCACAAAATAGCCGTTTTCCAACTGCTTGGCGCCGTCGCCCGTGAAGTAGCGTCCAGGAAACTTCGCCCAGTAGTTCTGGATGAAGCGCTCGGGATCGCGGAAGATGGTGCGAAACATGCCGGGCCAGGGCCGGTTCAAACAGAGGTAGCCGGCGGTCTTGCCCGGCTCGATGTCATGGCCCTGATCGTCGACGATCGACGCCGAGATACCAGGGAAGGGTACGGTGGCGGAGCCTGGCACGGTGGTGGTGATCCCGGGCAGTGGGGTGATCAAAACGCCACCGGTTTCGGTCTGCCACCAGGTATCGACGATGGGCGAATTGCCGTGGCCGATGTTCTCGTTGTACCAGATCCAGGCCTCGGGGTTGATCGGCTCGCCCACCGTCCCCAGCAGGCGGAGCGACGAAAGGTCGTGCTTGGCGGGGTACTCGGTACCCCATTTCATGAACATGCGAATCGAGGTGGGCGCGGTGTACAGGATACTGACCCGGTATTTCTCGATCAGCGCCCAGAAGCGATCCTTGTCCGGGAAGTCCGGCGCGCCCTCGTACATCAAGCAGGTAGCGCCGTTAGCGAGTGGACCGTAGACGATGTAGCTGTGGCCCGTGACCCAGCCGATATCGGCCGTACACCAGTAGAGATCGTCCTCTTTGAGATCGAAGACCCATTTGGTGGTGAGATAGGTTTGCAGCAGGTATCCGGCCGTGGTGTGGACGATGCCCTTGGGCTTGCCGGTGGTGCCGGAGGTATACAGGATATAGAGCATGTGCTCCGCGTCCAGCTGCTCCGCCTCGCAGTCGGGCGAGGCATCGGCCATCACATCGTGCCACCAATGGTCGCGCCCCTCCTGCATGGTGATCTCTGCCTTGTCGCCCACGCGCTTGAGC
>JAABUQ010008407.1_pt1 | contig 14491 bp, 13 predicted proteins | sample 5560001 | NCBI WGS metagenome assembly JAABUQ01 (sample SAMN10711888, study PRJNA513371) | rock metagenome | isolation source: Antarctica rocks | place: Antarctica: Victoria Land, Finger Mt nord | collected 2015-12-18
TGCGCAAGAATCTCTTCGATCTGCGCCGTTGCGCTGTTGTCCACAATCTGCACATCCTGGCCCGTTCTGAAGTGCTTTCTGCTGAGCTTCAAGCCGCTGCGTGATTACTTGACTGGCGCTCTAGCTCCGCATTTGTAATCCACTGATAGGGTAAGTGTCGTACCTCGCATGCTTGCGCAAAGGCGTTTCCCAGTCCCCCAGTCTCACCAAGAATGAGCACTGGGCGTCCTTGCGCTGGCGAAAGCTCTTGAGAACGAGGCGATGATGTCCTTTGAAGAAGAGAAGATTGGTACAAGAAACGGTCAGGATGCCGCCACCAGCCGGGCTGAGCAAGAACAGACTCTTCGGGAGACTGACCAGACGCGAATGACCGCACGACTCGTGCAAGAGCTGTTGGGCGTGGGTGCGTACCTCGCACATCAAAGACGCCCGACTCATAGAAATTGGTGACACGCGTGACAAGACTATTCCAGTCGTAGGCACCCAGGAGTGACCACGCGGTAACCGCTCGTACCTGTGCTCCTTCCTGGCGAAGTGCCTGTGCAGCATTCCACGTTTCTACCAGCCAGCGCACCTGCTCCTCTCGTGTCGAGCCAAGGTGCGCTTCAGTGATGGCAAGAGGAAGTTGGTAGCGTTCCCATGCCTCACGCATGCGTTCATAGTGACCTACGGGCAGAGCAGTGCCTGTATCCACACGCACCACTTCTACATCGGCATACGTGTGCTGTCCATTGTGCGTCTGGTAGTGGGCTGGATAGCAGGTGACATCCTCATCGAGAAGGCGTTCGCTGGTCACGTAGTAGTCGATGCCAAGAATATCGGGACGACAGGGATGCTCAAGAAACCACGTTAATTCCGCCTCATCACATCCTGACGAAAGCAGAAAATGCCACATCGGTTTCGTGCTCTCTAAACGCCCACACAACAGATCAAACGTTAGCCAGCGCCGTTCATTTTCCATCTCCGCTTGCTCGGCAAGTAGCGGCGTACTAAAAACTTTGCCCAGGTCTTCGGTCTGGACAAGTTTTGCTTGCGGATTGACACGACGAATGGCCTGCATTGAAAGCACAACAGCTCGAAGCTGGTTCAGCAGGGCGCGAGCGAAGGCGTGACGGTCACGACCATGCGGATACCAGAGTCCGTAGAGGCCGCTAAAACGCGCTGTCGTGAGTGGCTCATTGACAGGTGTGTAGTACTCGACCCACGGATACCGCTCGGCAACAGCCTCAGCAAACTGTGCCAGTTCTTCCGCAAACGATGGCTCAATCAGGCTGGTCGAACGTGGACCACTACCATGATGCGTGAGTCCAACAATCGGCGTAATGCCAAGTGCCCGTAAGCGTTCGAGACGTTCATCTGCCCAAGACCAATCGGCGTGTGCGAGACCAGAAGGTGCGATGCGCTCCCATTGAATAGGGTAGCGGATGGTACGAATACCCAGTTCTGCAAAGCGAGTAAGGTCATCTACACGACCCACGTGTCCGTTGCGCTCGAGTTGGTCAAAGTAGGTATCGCCTACGCGGTTGATGGTACACTCCAGACCGCCCCACATCTCAAGAGGCGGAAGGAGAGAAGGTAATTGCACGATCTTTCTGCTCCAAGTCTTGACCTGATAGCTTGCGAAACAGGCTCAATGCCTGCGCCACCACTTGGTCCATATTGTAATACTTATAGGTTGCGAGCCTGCCCACAAAATGCACATCCGGCGTGGCTTCGGCCAGCACTTTGTATTGCTTATACATCTCAGTATTCTCTGCACGCGGAACGGGATAGTATGGGTCTCCCTCACTCTGAGGATGCTCATAGACCACACTGGTCTTGGCATGGACCTGGCCCGTGAGATATTTAAACTCAGTCACTCGCGTGTAGGCGTAGTCATTAGGATAATTCACCACCGCAATCGGCTGAAACACTGGCATGTCCAAGGTCTGAAACTCAAAGTCCAGCGAGCGATAGGGCAGTTTCCCATAGCAGGAGTGAAAGAACTCGTCAATCGGTCCCGTATAGATCAATTGCTGATAGGGGATGACGTTTTCAATCTCGCGATAGTCGGTATTGAGCATTATCTTAATATTGGGGTGAGCCAACATGCGCTTGAACATGCGGGTGTAGCCATGTAAGGGCATCATCTGATAACTATCGGTAAAGTACCGAGCATCGCGATTTGTCCGCGTTGGCACCCGTGCTGTCACTGAGGCATCCAACTCTGAGGGATCGAGTCCCCATTGTTTGCGTGTATAGCCACGAAAGAATTTTTCGTAGAGGCTCCGTCCCACCTTGCTCACCACCACATCTTCCGAGGTCCGTAACACCTCACGCGGCTCCGCAACGGAGGCCAAAAACTCCTCTAGTTGAAACGAGGTCAGGTTGAGTCCATAGAGCGAATTGATGGTATCCAGATTGATAGGCATAGGTACCAGTTGCCCGTCCACGCTGGCAAGCACACGGTGCTGATAGGGCCGCCATGCAGTAAATTGGGACAAGTACTCGACGACAGCAGCCGCATTGGTATGGAAGATATGCGGGCCATATTGATGAATCAAGAGTCCATCGTCATCATATCTGTCATAGGCATTGCCTCCAATATGGTTCCTTTTGTCGAGCACCAGCACCTTTTTGTCAAGTTGACTTGCTAGCCGCTCTGCAAGCACACTTCCCGCGAAGCCCGCCCCAACGATCAGGTAATCAAACATGTACAGAACCTTCCCCTTCGACCTCGTGACGATTCGCCACAATAATCCCCTCAACCAACGAACGCATACTCTCCCATGTGGCATCCCATGAGGTGTGCGCAAGGAAGGCATCGATCCGAGGGAGACGTGCCTCTCTCGGCTCTTCGAGTGCCTCACGAATAGCAGCAATAAACGCATCAGCTGTATCAGCAATGCGTACCAATCCCTGCTCTCCATATGGAGAAACCACATCGCGAATGGAGGTGGAGACGACGGGCTTCCCTCCCGCCAGATATTCGAGCGTCTTGGTGGGGCTAATAAAGCGTGTTGAGTCATTGTGTGCAAAGGGAAGGAGTGCGACACCCCATCCTGCCAGATACGCGGGTAACTCATCGTAGGATTTCGGACCGAGAACATGGATGTTGGGTCGCTGCGGCAGGTCGCTCAGTTCTATCTTGGCGAGTGGACCGACAAGAATGATCTGCCAATTCGGTTGAGCGTCAGCAATTTGAGCGACCAAATTTCCATCGAAGCGTTCATCAAGTACGCCATAAAATCCCAGGCGTGGGTGCGCTATATAGCGTTGGTCCAGTGGTTCCTGCTGGCGGAAACGTGCAGCGTGAAAGTGTGCTGCATCCACACTGCTCGGAAAGGCGTATACATGTCGGTGCCGCGAACGTTTCGCTTCATACAGACTTTGACCACCTGTAAACACAAGGTCGGCACGTTGAAGAAGTGCAACCTCACGTTCTCGCAGTGCGGGTGGAGCACTCAAGAACGCGGAGAGTTCATCCATGCAGTCGTAGATGGTCGCTAATGGACGCAAGTGTTCGGAAAAGGAAAATGCCATCGGGGTGTAGTACCACAGGACGTAGTGGGTAATACCAGAGGTAGCAAGCATTTCATTCAAGAAACGATGTTGCAGTCGGTCCACCTTTACACGGTATGCCTCATCAACGAACTGAGGTTGCCGTCGCTCAACCACACACTTGCACAGAGACCATTCTTTGGGAAGCAGAGGAGTGACAACATACAACTGCTCCTGACTAGAGCAAAACAGAGTTCCTTTCATAAGTATGTTTTAGAGTATACAACTCTTTATCAGTGAAGTATAAAGAATTCTTTGTATTATATGACAAAAAGAACACGTCTTTCGGTACCGAAAAGTAACATGCAAAGAGCGAAACTAAGACTAGGGGGATGAATGGAGTACAAAAAGTCGTAGAAGCTAATAGAACAAAGGAGAAATGTGCTCTCTTCTAACCTTCAAAACACTCATTTCGTGTTACAATATGAAATGTTCTTATTAAAGTCTAAAGAAATATTTATATTTTGCATGCGTGTCTCGTTAACACGTTCTTAACTTTCCATGTCTTCCATGACTTTCCCCACTCACAGGCAAGGAAAGCACAAAGCGCGTTCCTTGCCGATACGTGGTATCAACGGAGAGTTGCCCTCCATGGGCAAGTACTATTTCTTGAGCAAGGTAGAGTCCCAATCCTAATCCAGTCGAACCAACACCTGCATGAAATGGCTCAAACAGATGGGGAAGAAGCTCTTGTGGGATTCCCGGTCCCTGATTGCTCACCAAAAGCACAACGCGTGTTCCCTCCTCGCGCATTTCTGCCTGCACATGCACGCTTGTACCCTTTGGAGCATGTTTGACCGCATTGGACAGCAGATTTTCGAGCACTTGTCGCAGTCGGTCGGCGTCTGCCTCCACGATCAAATCCGCAGGCACCTGCACCTCAATCTGCACGGAAGGCATCTGCAGAGCTATTGCGACTTCTTGAGTGAGTACGGCAAGCTCCATTGGGTGCAACGTGAGTATAAAGAGTCCTTGTGAGAGACGTGCGGTATCCATGAGGTCAGCGATGAGGCGTTCAAAGCGACGGATGGTCGTTGCAATGCTTGTCAAATCAGCAAGATCACGTTGCCGCTGCTCCCTATCGGCACGACGAGTGAGCAGGTCCACCCGTCCCTGTAAAGGTGTAAGATAGTTGCGTAAATCATGGGCCAGCACCGTCATCAACTCTTCTGCTGTCCCACGTCGTGCCTCCTCTGCTGCTGAACGTGCAACCTGCTGTAACAGTTCTGCTCGGTGGGCGACCATACCAACCCAGTGCGCCACTCCTTCAAGAAACCGTTGATCCTGTTCTGTAAAAAAATCTGGTTGAGTGGTGTCAACCTGGAGGACTCCTTGCCGCTCTTCTCCAATAAGCAGGGGAACAGCAAATGTGGAACGAATACCCATTCCTTGCTTGACTCCCGACAATTCTTCAGCGTCGGAATTGACCTGTCCATTTCGATACGGAGTTCCCATTTGAAAGACCTCTACTGCGCGTCCCTTATTAGCAAGTGGAAGTCGGTTCATTCCAATCGACTGTTGGAGGCGACCAAGTGGCGTCTCACTCACTCCTAAGGCAATGAGAGTTTGGCTCTCCTGTTCCAGTAGAAAGATATCCGCCTTTTCAGCATCAAGTGCCTGAACCACAAGTAGTGCTGACTCACTCAATGCTTCTCGAACCTCAATTGTCTCAATTGCTAACAATTGATGAACAAAGGGAAGCAAGGGTTCTGTTTGGTCATGTTCAAATGCAGACATCGTTCTTTCTCTTATGTGTAACAGAGAAAACAATTTGACGTAGAGGAGTCGGATGGGAATAAAGCCATCTCCTTCCGTGTGCTATACTATGTAATCTTCTGTAAATGCTCCATCATCCGCTCATAAGTTCCAACCCGAATCTGATCGTGTGCCACGTTGTCGCACCAGAGACTTTGCCCAAGCGCATATATTTCAGCCAATCTAGTCGTCATTGCGGTTTCTCCTGGTGAGTGCCGCGCGTTGCGTGTTCACTGTGTGCATGAGTGAAAGAAAGAACGGACGCATCTGCGCCCTGCGGAGAAAGGCGAACAGCGCACTGGCACCCACTGTGAGCACCAACCCTCCCACAAGCATACCGGTCCTGACTCTGTTCCTGTTCGTGTGCTGTTCCAGAGGCTGCTGTGCTAAGATCATTTCTCCGCTCATCGGTTCCTGGGTTCTGGGGCGGCGAAGCGTGTCCTCATCGTCGATGGCTCCTGTTCCTGAGATTGTCTCTCCACTCGTCGGTTCCTGGGTTCTGGGGCGGCAAAGCGTGTCCTCATCGTCGATGGCTACCGTTTCACGCTGCTCTTCTTCCACGAGCAGGAGGGGTTCAGAATCTCTCTGCTGCTGCGCATCAGGGGCATCACTCAACGTGTGTTCTGTGACCTCCTCAACACGCTCCATGAGAGGTGCCACGCTTATCTTCTGTTCCGTTATCACTTCGTTATGCACGAAAGGAGCACTGCTCGACTTAGGTGGGAGCGTCACGTCGGGACGCAGATTCCCTTCGTCAGTTTGTACTGAAGGTGCGGTTATGAGCTGACCTTCTACACGAGGTCTGAGCGAACGAGGTCGATGGAAGTCTTCGGTCGTGTTCGAGGCTCTCTGCTGCGTGAGGTACGCCTGATGAGAGGCGACTGCTTGCTCCCACGCCGCCTTCTGTGCGTCGATGGTGGACGATTGAGGGGGTGTGGTATCAGAATCGGTAAGGGCTCCGCTCTGACGCATGATCTCGTGTGCTTCCTGCTCACGACCATCGGGTCGCACCGACACCACCGTATGCCCTGCTTTGACTTCTTGCGCGTAGTAGCTTGCCTGCTCGTGGGGAACTCCCAGATTCACCAAATCACTGAGCAGGTCGATGCCTTCATGTCCCTGCATCGCGATGCCAATCTGGTCATAGCTAAAGCCTGCCTGTCTGAGTGCTTCGAGCGCGTGTTTTGCCTGCGCTTCGTGTCGAAACACGTCGGCAACAATTGCCAGGTCAAGAGTCATTATCTCTATCCTTTCTTTTTGGGAAGACAGTCTCTGTGCTCCTGCTTCCTTCTACAACAGTACAAAAAAGAGAAAAGGAGTTCGTTTTTGAGCGTGTAACGCTGTCTCACTGGTTCACCGTCCTGATTTTCTGCCCATTTCGACTGCCCACGGGCGTCAACCACCAGAGAGGCGTATTGGTTCACATTGACGCCGCGTCGCACGCTTTCTCAAGCCATTACGCTCTCTGCTAGAGTCTGGCAGAGATACACACGAAGCGTGAAGGCCAGGGTGTGTTGTTTGTTCCTCACTCTTCGCTGAGAGCACCACTCACATACACGACCGTGGCATCTCTCTGTTTTCAACAGGATGCTCTTCGAGGAGAATGCATATGATGAGCACAACATTGCTTTTGGAAAGGTTATCGAAAGATGCATTTTCTTGACACGAAAGAGCCTGTTGTGAACGAAATGCTTCTGAAAGGGTATCAAACCCTGCTACTCTTCCCTCGTTTTCAATTGACAGCACACATATCTCTTCCTAATACTAGGACACGTTTTTCAAAGGCAAATGGTGACAACGGTCTCTTGTGACAAGGCTTAGTGTCCGAAGCCCTATCATGAGCCACTGAGCAATCTCTTTTTGGGAAAGGCTAAGCAATCGCAGTTCTTTGACTTGCCTAAACTGTTCCTGCTTGTCGAGCTGCTGTGCCAGATGTTTTCGTTTCAAGTCGCCGTCAGGAGGTCCCAAGAATGGGGTGAACATGGTTGTACATCGACGAGAAAAGCAGTAACAAATACGAAAGGCATACGTGAGCTAGCTTCATGTATGCTCTTTGTGTTCGAGGTTCTTACGCAACCCATTTATTGTTGCCACCGTGTACATAACTCATGAATTGTGCGCATTATTTTTGTTAGAGAGTCCTCAAGAGGATTTGCCGTATCAACTTCGTAGCCACCGTCATCGAATTGCTCAAAGCGTGGTTTCCACTGTAGCCAATCTTCCCACGAGGTAATCTGAAATGCCGAGACTGCGCCCTTACGACTCTCAAGACGATGACGCTGTACCTGTGGTGAACACATACAATGCACGACGAGCATAGGTACATGAGCATCGTTCGCGATACGTCGAAGCTCTTCGTAGGTAGTACGATATGTGAGTGGACTATCCACAACAACACTTATGCCGACGCTGAGTTGTTCTCGCGTCAAGGCAAACATCATCTCGTAAGCAAAACGCCCAATCTCTGGATGCTCACCAAAGATATCTACACCTGTTTGTCTAATCACATCACGATCAATAAGCGGTGCGTGAAGTGCCTTTGCTATTGCTCGTGCGATTGTACTCTTTCCCGTCCCAGGATAGCCACGCATTACAACTACTACGTTCCTCAATGTTTGCACTAAAGAATCTCTTTTCTTTACAAGTTGTCGTATATATTATTGTCTTGACGACTTTGAAGTCGCACGTTATCATCTGTAATATAGCAAAAAAAAGAAATAAGGGTATGTTTTACTACTATGATGAAAAGATTTCGTGGGCGCAATCTCGCCCATCCAGGATGTCTTATTGGTGTAACTGCTGGCCTCACATTGGGCATTGCGCTTGCAGGAGTGCTTGCTGTAGTTTTTAATGTCGCGTATAGTACTGTTTTGCTTGCGTGGTTGGCTATGACAATCGGTCTCGGTGCCATCGGCTGGATTACTGGCAGCATTCTCTCCTCTCGCTTTCCTGCGTTACCAGAAGAGACAGAAACTCCTATAACAAGCTCAGTTGTCACAAGTGAATCTTCCGTAAATGAGTAAATGGAAGTAAGTAGCAGTACGCGTGAAAATTGGTCTTGTATAACCTTCCATTTTACACAACCTTATGCTATAATACCTCCTACGTAGGTAACACTCTTATCCCCATAGGTTACTTGCTGGGAGCGGTGTGGCTCTAAAGCGATGATGCGTCGTTTTGTGGATGCCGTATCGCTGTGGCTTTTGACAGGTATACCATCAGATCACCACTAGATGCGAAATTCCCCTTGTGTGCTGTTTCTTGTCCATTCATATCGTATGCACTGCGTGTGCGACCAGCATCGCATAGAAGGAAACTTCATGACCAGTAACGAATTTCGCCGCCCCGTCTCCGTCGATTTTGCTCCGCGTGGCAGTGCCTGCGAGTGGTGCGGCAAACCTGCTGAACGTCAGTTAACCGCTGTCGGTGGTAGCTTTCACAACGAGAGCGGCGTGTTTTGCAGTCCATGTGGCGAAAAATTCTCACAGGCTGTTATAAACTCTGTACAAGCAACAGCCCAAACTCACCCACAAGCATTATAGTAAAGAATATTCCTGTTCAAAAAGAAACCCTGCCTTTATCGAGTTTACCAACAAGAGGAGCAGGGTTTTCTTCACGTTTTCACGTAGCTCTACGCGAAACGTTTCATATACTGATCGAGATCAAACTGTTTTGACTGTTGCACTAACTGGTGAGCTGCTTGATCCATAGTCGGACGCTCTTCCTCATATAAAAGACCAATATATTGCTTGTTCGTCTCCATCGCTAACGTCATCGCCTGTCCACGATTTGTGACATCATGATCAGCCGAGATTGGTGTTACTGAGGCGTCCCACGCATCAAAGGTATGGAAGAATGTTGGACAAGGGCTGAGCACGTGAATAAATGAGAAGCCTTTGTGTTGAATACCCTTCTCAATGAGTGCCGCAAGCTCTTTTGGCTTTGCTGAATATCCACGCGCAACAAAGCTGACGTTCAGTGTTAGCACTGTTGCGAGAGGGTTAAACTGCGATGCCAAAAGACCGTATGGAGTAGATTTTGTCACATGTCCTTGTGGTGATGTGGGCGAAGTCTGACCTTTCGTGAGGCCATAAATCTCATTGTCCATGACTACAACTGTGATATCAATATTACGCAGTGCCGCGTGTAGCAAATGGCCTGCGCCTATGCTAAAGAAGTCACCATCGCCCCCGACCGCGACAACCGTCAGGTCTGGTCGAGCCATCTTTAAGCCTTGCGCGACAGGTAGCGCACGACCATGAACAGTATGAAAGCCAAATGTCTTCATAAAGTGCGGAAAGCGGCTAGAGCAACCAATACCCGATACCACTACCGTCTCGTCGGGGGATAGCTTCAAGCCCGCAAGACCACGATAGGCAGCATTAAGTACGCCAAAGTCGCCGCAACCCGGACACCATGTTGGCTTAACCTCACTCTTATAATCTTTTGGTGTAGGATTGATAATAGACTGCACCATTATGGGTGGACCTCCTCGATAGCCTGGAAGATATCAGCAGCAGTAAACGGAATACCGCCGAACTTATTGACACGAATAGCTTGCAAACCACATTTCGCGCCTAGCAGGTTCGCTAGTTGTCCAGAATAATTACATTCCGCGACAATCACTTTACGAACCGAACTAATAAAGGTGCGAATCGCCTCATCGGGTAGTGGAGAAAGCACTTTTGGATGCAATGATGCCACTTTATAGCCATTGGCGTGTGCATGATCGACGGCCTCTTGAATCGCTCCCTCTGTCGAACCCCATCCGATAATGCCGATAAGTGCTTCATCATCGCCGTACCGTGTTGGTGTAGGCAACTCCTTAGCGGCAGTTTCGAGCTTACGATAGCGTTTCTGCATCATCGCTACATGATCTTCTGGCTCATAGTCAGGATGCCCATGCTCGTCATGCTCTAACCCAGTCGCGGTATATGCTGGTGCGCCAGCTCCAGGTGTAGGAATTGGCGAGATACCACTCTCTGTATACGCATAGCGTGAGTAAAGCTGACCAGCACCAACAAGTTCTTGCTGCTGTGGTTGAACGCGCTTCTGCAACGCTTGCATCTGGAAGACGCTCCGCTCGACACTCTCTACGCGTGCTGACAATGATTGATCAGTCAGGAAGAGCACAGGCAGCTGATAACGTTCCGCCATATTAAACGCCAAGATCATCAAATTGTAGCAATCGGCTATATTCGCAGGAGCGATAACGATACGTGGGCTATCGCCATGTCCAGCGTTAAGCGCGAAACTCAGGTCGGATTGCTCCATCTTTGTTGGCATACCTGTGCTGGGGCCAGAGCGTTGGGAGTCAACGATTACTGCTGGCAGCTCTGCCATTGAAGAAAGGCCAATCAATTCTGTCATCAGTGAAAAGCCAGGGCCAGAGGTCGCTGTCATCGAGCGTACCCCACCGTAGGATGCACCCAAAACAGCCGCAAGTGCTGCCATCTCGTCTTCGGCTTGTAGAAAGGTACCGCCAACCTGCGGTAGCTCCTTTGCCAGAGCTTCCATGATGTCGCTCGCGGGTGTAATAGGATATCCCGCAAAGAAGCCACAACCAGCCGCTAACGCACCAGCAACAACTGCCTGATTACCGTTAAGTACAACGCGATCAGCCTTCTCAACGGACCCTAGTCGGTACTGGTCCTGTTTCGTGATGCGCTCAATAACATATTTTTTCGCAACATCCAACGCCAGCATGTTCTTTTCCATTAACGTGTTGTTGGATTTACGTGATTTAGAAAGTTTTGATTGAACAACCTGAATGATGGCTTCTAATGGAGGGCCAAAGAGTCCTGAGATTGCTCCTAGCATAACCATGTTCTTTGTTTGGAAGAGTTGCACTTCTTTTCGTGCAATCTCGTTAAAAGGAATGGGATATGCAATCTTGTCATTTGCTTCGGGGATAAAATCGGAGGGGTCATAGATGAGCACACCACCAGCGCGAAGATCGCCAACATTGCGGTCGTATGCCTCTTTGTTGAGACAAATGAGCACATCGGCAAAGTCGCCCATTGACTTGACTGGTGTATCGCTAATGCGCGCCTGAAAAAGACAAGGGCCACCAAGAATCTCGGCGGGAAAGGTGCGGAAGGTATACACATGATACCCCCAACGTGCGGCAGCGAGCGCGAGAATGTCACCACCAGAGATGGTACCCTCACCCGACTCGCCGCCAATGCGAATAGTGACTTCATTCACCATTGAATGCTCCTAAAAAAAATGGAGACCGCGCTACCAATACAAAGAGAGCGCGGTCCTGTAGATGTACAAGAAATGCGTTGCGAATCCAGAAATCCTTTTCTGCGCCCTGCCACATGTACGCACAGGGTGAGCAGAACCGTGCGTTTGCGAGTATTATAGCACAAATTGAGAGGGTGTGAAGTAGTATTTGTTAGGTCTCATTATTTCAGCGCTCCACCGGTCAATCCTTGTACAAGGTGCCTCTGTGCATAGACACCGATAGCAACAGGTACAATAATAATCATCGTCGCCAGCGCGGACACCTTTGCCAAGAATAAACCTTCGTTACTCGTAAAGGCCGCGACCATGATTGGTAGGGTGGGAGAGTTTGTATAGGTCAAGGTAACGGCGAAGAAGAAATCATTCCAGGCAAAAATGATAGAAAGCAGTGCTGCCGCAGTTAACCCCGGAGCGGCCATTGGCACCACAATCCTGACTATCGTTTGCAGCGTGGTGCAGCCATCTAACCACGCTCCTTCCAGAACCTCTTTTGGCAGGTCTAAGAAGTATGAGCGAGCCATCCAGATGATCAGGGGCAAGTTCATCGCGGTATAGACGATAATCAAGGTGAACAGATTGTCTAGCAAATTGAGTCGTGTGATGATCACGTATAACGGGACAAGGATGGCCGCAAATGGCATGAAGCGTGTAGAGAGAATAAAGAAGAGCATATCGTTGGAAGACTTCTTTGACATCGCAAAAACCATTGTGTAAGCGGCGGGTATGCCCAATAGTAGAGCAAGGGCCGTCGATATCAAAGATGCTACTGTGCTATTGAACAGATACGCACCGAAGCCCGCAGAGATCGCCAGCCCAAACTGATCGAGTGTCGGTTGAAAGAATAAGGTAGGTGGAATAGTGATGGCCGCGATTTCTGTTTTAAAACCCGTAATGACCATCCAGAGCACTGGAAAAACTAGCAAAAAAACCAGGACATAGGTCAGAATTGTCCAGCCAAGACGAGACCATCTGTGTGTTGTTGTCGTCCCCATGAGTTAGTTCCTTTCAGCCATCAATCGCAACATTCCTCTTGCCGCGAGAATAGCGACAACCACGCCGATAACGCCAAGTGTCGCCGCCTGTCCTATTTGAAAAGAGTTCAGTGCTGTGCGATAGGTGTAGTAGGGGAGCGTGTTTGTCGATAAACCAGGCCCACCAGAGGTCGTCACGTAAATTTCGGCGAATGTTTGGAAAATAAAAATGGTGCCAAACAGAAGGGCTATCTCATACGCTTTCCGCAGTAATGGAAAAACGATGAGCCGGAACGTCGTAAAAGCATGAGCACCATCAACTTTCGCCGCCTCTATAACTTCCTCAGGAATGGATTGCAGACCCGCGAGAATGACAAGCATCACGAATGGAGTCCATTCCCACGCCACGATGAATATTACGCTTTGCAGAGGAAATGCCGAAAACCAGGGAACTTCAGGCAGACCGACCAGATGAAATCCCCAGTTCACGAGTCCTGAAGAAGAACTCAAAAAGAGGTTTTTCCATATCAAGGCCATAACGGAGGGCGTCGCCAAAAACGGAACTGTTGCGACTGCACGTAACACACTTCGGCCCCATATTGGACGATTCAAGAGTAGCGCGAGTATCGTACCTGCGATGAGTGCCAGGATGATCGCCCCGATCACTAACTCCAGTGTGTTACCCATAATAGGCCAAAAATTCGGATCGTGAAAGAATGTGGCAATATAGTTCTCGAGGCCAACAAAGGGAAATCCCTCCGATGGCACCAGGAGATTCCAGGCATGTAGACTGAACCACAACGCTAAAACAAACGGAATCTGAGTTAATAGAATCATGTAAAAGAGCGCGGGAAGATGGAGCCACCTTCCACCACCACGTCGTCTTTCACCAACAGGAACGATATCTTTTCGCGCTTTAGGGGCAGGTAATGGAGGTGCCTGAATCGCTTGATCTGTCTGACTCATAGCACAGCAACCTTTCTTCTTTACTAGCAAGTCGTCGCTCGTGTAGGCAGAGAGTGCGATGAGAGACCGCCAACCTGATGTCACAAGACGGTCTCTCATGCTCTCTACGTACTACATTATCATCCTTGATCTGTCTTTTTTCGTGGTGGGTTGTAGCTAATACCCCGACGCATTGCTCTTATTTACCTGCGATGACAGAATCTGATCTGACTGTTGTAAGGCTTGAGTGACCGTCATTTTACCCGCCACTACCGCCGACATCAACTCACTCACCTGCTGTCCTGCCGACTCGAACTGTGGAATGCCCACGTACTGCACACCATGATAAGGAACAGGGTTCAGTGTCGGCTGATTCGGAGTCGCGGTATTGATTGAGTCGAGTGTGATCTGGGCAAATGGGGCCGCCTTTTGATAGTCTGGATTCTGGTAAATCGAGGTACGGGTGCCGGGTGGTACGTTGGCCCAGCCAAAGGTTTTACCCGCCAGCGTCAGGTATTGAGAACTGGTCGCCCAGGTAATAAACTGGAATGCGGCATCCTTGTTGTGGCTAGAGTTCACGAGACCTAGCGACCATGCCCACAGCCAATGGCTTCCATTCGGGGTCACTGCGGTTGGCGCGTAGGCATAGCCGACGTGACCAGCGACGGTGGATGACGAAGGTGTTTCCAGCACACCACCGAATGAGGTGGCATCATAGAACATCGCACCCTTGCCCTGTGTCATTGCATTGACGCATTCCTGCCAACCAGAGGTTGATGCACCAGACTCACCATACTTCTGCAACAAATTGGCATATACCGTCACGGCTTGTTGCACCTGCGGAGTGGAAAGCTGTGGCTGCCAATCTGTGTTGAACCAACTGCCTCCATACGTGTTAATCATGGTATCGAGCGGTGCCAGGTTCATGCCCCAGCCAGACTGACCACGAAGGAGCATACCTGTGACACCTTGACTGGGATTGTTTAGTTGCTTGGCAAATTGCGTGATCTGGTCCCATGTGGGATGCAGTG
>JAABUQ010008408.1_pt1 | contig 14491 bp, 10 predicted proteins | sample 5560001 | NCBI WGS metagenome assembly JAABUQ01 (sample SAMN10711888, study PRJNA513371) | rock metagenome | isolation source: Antarctica rocks | place: Antarctica: Victoria Land, Finger Mt nord | collected 2015-12-18
GACGATGACAGCACGTTGCCGCCCGTGGCGGCTATTCCCGGCGTCAGCCTGGTGCCGGGGGAGGCGCCGAGCTACGCGCAGGACTTACCGCCGGCCCGGACCATGCCGCCGACCCGCACCATCGGCCGGCAGCTGGCGCAGAACGACATCGCGCCGCTCACCGTGCCGCCCGACCTGTACCCGCCGCAGGCCGTACTGCCGGCATACCCGCCCACTCCGTTCGCCCGGGCGGCTGCGACGGAGCTTGCGCCGCAATATCGCAATGCGCCGCGCAGGACCCTGGCCACACCGCTTGCCGATCAAAACCAGTCCTACCAGCCGGCTGAAGACCGCGCCGCGGCGGATACCGGGCCGTTCGGGCACACCGCGCCGCAGCCGATGGCGGTCGCCGCCGATCTTGCTCCGGCACAGGACGCCAACCCGTTCCGCAGCCGGTCGCGGCCCAGCGTGCTGGACTCAGCCCCGAGCAGCCTGTCCGGCAGCGACCAGTTGGCGGCGGCGGCGATGGCTCCTCCGGCGGACCCGATGACCGCGCAGATCGACAGCGACATCGGCACCCTGCGCAATGCCGTGGCGCCGACGGCCCAGGGCGGCGTCGGGTTTCGCAGCCGCTCCGGCGACAGCGGCCTGGACGGGCTGACCGAGTTGGCGGTGCCGCTGGAGGCGACGTTCTCGCCCGGCGGCACCGGCCGCGTGACACTGACCGCGACGCCCACCTTCCTCAGCTCCGGCAAGATCGGCGGCGACGTCAACAACCAGCAGCGGTTTGGCGCCGGTGCGTTGCTGCTGTTCGGCCAGGCGCCGGGCACGACCACCGGCAACAGGTTCTTCGGCACGGCAGCGCCGGATCAGCACGCTTCGGGGGTCGGGCTCGACCTCGGCTACAAGGTCGGCAACGCCAGCGCCGACATCGGCACCTCGCCGGTCGGGTTCCAGCAGCAGAACCTGCTTGGCGGCGTCGAGTGGGCGCCGGCGCTGAGCGACGGGGTGCGGCTGCGGCTGACCGGCGAGCGCCGCGCCGTGGACGACAGCATCCTGTCCTATGCCGGCACCAAGGAGCCGACCAGCGGCCTGGCATGGGGCGGCGTCACCCGCAATCGCGGCAAGGCCAACCTGGAGTTCTCGGCGGGCAAGCTCGACCTCTACGCCGGTATTGGCGGCGACAGGCTGGTGGGACGCCACGTCCTCGGCAACAGCGAGATAGAGGCCGGGGCCGGCGGTTCCTATCCGGTCTTCAAGAACGCCAGCCAGGAGGTCCGGGTCGGGGTCGACCTGGTGTATTTCAGCTACAAGAAGAACCTGCGCTTCTTCACCTACGGGCAAGGCGGCTATTTCAGTCCGCAGCAGTATTTCGCGGCGCTGCTGCCGATCACCTACAAGGAGCAGGTTGATCCTGATCTGTTCTACGAAGTCGGGGCTACGGTTGGCTTGCAGAACTACAACGAGAAATCCTCGCCTTACTACCCCAACAGCCCCGCCGCGCAGTCTGTGCTTGAGTTGGAATCGCAGTTGCCGACAGCGGCGTCCGGGGTCAACACCGCCTACCCGGCAAGCAGCAGTTCGGGCTTTGCCGGCGGCGCGCATGGGCTGATCGACTACCAGGTCGACCCGAGCTTCCATGTCGGCGCCAAGGTGAACTACCTGCACGCCGGCAACTTTAGCGAGACTACCGGCACCGTCTTTGCGAAATACACCTTCAACGGCCCGAGCAAGGCGCGGTGACTCAGCCGCAGCGTACCACCTGGAGTCCGTTCCTGCGGGCGCTTGCCGACGAGGTGGACAGCCTCGGCGGGGCCGGTGCCCGCGATACGCTGCTGCGCGAGGTCGGGCGGCGCATGGCGCGCTTCCAGCCGCTGCCGTTCACCACCCGCATGGACGTGATGGAGCTGGACGCCAACGAGACGCTGGCGGCGCTGGGCTGGGGCTCGGTCAGCTTCCGCGTCGCCGAGCAGGACCGCTCGCTGCTGATCGACCATGCCGCGTGGCCCTCGGTTGGAGGCGCCGGCGACCCGCCCGGCAGCTGGCTGTCAGCGGTGCTGGAAGGGTTATACGAGGGTTGGATGGCGCAGCTTCCCGGTGCCGACCCGTCGCTTGTAGTGCGCCGCGTGAGGGTTGGGCTGGACAGCGTGTTGCTGCGGTACGGTCACGCCTAAGCACGGCTGCGGTCAAGCTGTGCGAGCCGCACCAGTTGTTTGCCGAAGTTCTTGCCGTGCAACATGCCGATAAACGCTTCGGGGGCGCTGGCCAGGCCCTCGGCCACGCTTTCGCGGAACAGCAGCGCTCCCTCGGCCACCAGGCTGCCGAGTTCCTGCAATGCGGCGGGCCACTCCGCCATGTGGTCGGAGACGATGAAGCCCTGCATGACGAGGCGGTTGACCAGGATCAGCCTCGGCTGCCGCAGCACCGGCGGCTTCCCGTCGTAGCCGGCGATGGCGCCGCACACCGCGATGCGTCCGAAGACGTTCATCCGTTCCATCACGGCGTCCAGCACGACGCCGCCGACATTGTCGAAGTAGCCGTCGATCCCGTTCGGCGCGGCGGCGGCGAGGTCCGCCTGCAGGTTGCCCGCCTTGTAGTCGACGCAGGCGTCGAAGCCGAGCGTGTCACGGACATAGGCGCATTTTTCCGCGCCGCCGGCCACGCCCACCACGCGGCAGCCGAGCCGCCGCGCGAGCTGCCCGACCACGCTGCCCACAGCGCCGCTGGCGGCACTGACCGCGACGGTCTCGCCCGGCTGCGGCTTGCAGATGCGGTGGAGCCCGTGCCACGCCGTCACGCCGGGCATACCAACCGACCCCAGGAAGGCCGAGAGCGGAATCCGGGTGTCGTCAACCTTGTTCAGGCCGCTGCCGTCGCCGGTGAAATACTCCTGCCAGCCCATCGGCCCCACCACCTTGTCGCCAACGGCCCAGGCCGGGTTGCGCGACTCGACGACGACGCCCACGGCCCCGCCGCCCATCACCTCGCCCAGCCGCTGCGGAGCGGCGTAGGACTTGGCGTCGTTCATCCGCCCGCGCATGTACGGATCAAGCGACAGGAAGTGGCCGCGCACGCGCACCTCGCCCTCGCCGAGCGGCGCCAGCGCCACCTCGACCAGCTTGAAGTCGTCTACGCTTGCAGCCCCGTCCGGGCGGCGCGCGAGGACGACCTGGCGGTTGGCGTCGGGCATCTCGCGTCTCCTTGAAAAAAGCAATCGGGGGATGAAAGCGGTCAGCGCAACGTGGCCAGCACGATGCCGGGCGTCAGGATTTGCGGCAACACCACGCCGGGCCGGCCGGCCGGGTAGAACACATACAGCGGCACGCCGTCGCGGTCGTGGGCGCGCAGGTAGGCGGTGATTTCCGGGTCCTGGCGAGTCCAGTCGCCGCGCAGCAGAACGACGCCGCCTTGGCGGAGCGCGTCGCGTACCGTGGCCGTGTCCAGCGCCACCCGCTCGTTCACCAGGCAGGTGATGCACCAAGCCGCGGTCATGTCGGTCAGCACCGGCTTTCCCTGCTGGCGCAGTTCCGCGAGGCGCTGCTCGGAGAACCGCTCGAATCCGGCCGCCTCCACCCGGGCCGCCGCCGAGGGCTGCAGGCCAAACAGCAACGCCACGCCGGCCAGTGCCGCGGCCAAGCCCAGCAGGCCGGCAGCGCGCCAGGCCCGCCGCGAGCCGGCCGACTGCGCCCGCCCGGCGACCCAGGCGATGAATCCAACCAGGACCAGGCCGGCGCCGACCGCCAGCACGCCGTCCGGCCCGGCCTCCTGACTCACCACCCAGGCAAGCCAGGCGGTCGTCGCATACATCGGGAACGCCAGCGCCTGACGCAGCAGCTCCATCCACGGCCCTGGCCGAGGCAGCGCCCGGCGTGCCGCGGGGATCACCGCAACCGCCACGTAAGGCAGCGCCAGGCCAGCGCCCATGCAGGCGAACACCACGATGGTCAGCCACCACGGGGCCGCCAACCCGGCCGCGATGGCGGCGGCCATGAACGGCGCGGTGCAGGGGCTGGCGACCAGCACCGCCAGCGCCCCGGTGGCGAACTGGCCGGCCAGGCCGCCGCGCGCCGCCCAACCCTGGCCCGCGCCCGACCCGGCGCCGCCCAGCGCGAACACGCCGGAAAGGTTCAGCCCGACCGCGAACATCAGCCAGCCGGTCGCGGCGACGAACGCCGGCATCTGGAACTGGAACCCCCACCCGGCCACGCCGCCGGCGGCGCGCAAGCCCACCAGCACCAGGGCGATGGCGCAGAACGTCGCCACCGTGCCCAGCGCGTAGCAGGCGGCCCCAGCCACCGGGCGAGGGGCATGGCGGGTCAACGCCGCGGCCTTCATCGCCAGCACCGGGAACACGCACGGCATCACGTTCAGGATTAACCCGCCGGCAAACGCCAGCAGCAGCACGCGCCACCACGCCCGGCCCGGCACGCTGGCCTCAGCCGGGCCGGGCGGGGCGTTGACCTGGAACGCGCTCTCCTGCCCGGCGCCGTCGCGCACCACCAGCACGCCGCTGAGCGCCGCGGCGGCCGGCGCGCCCTTGGCCGAGACGAGGGCAAGCCGCAGCCGCCCGGCGGTGACCGTGACGCGCTGACGGGCGGCGTCCTCCAGCCGGTCCGGCTGGTCGGGCATGAACCAGGCGTCGCGCACCGTGTCCGTGGTGATCTCGCCGCCGCGCACCACCAGCGCGCCATCCGGTGCGACACGCGCGGGCCACGGCAGCGGGCGAGGGATGGCGGCCTCGGTGCGCGTGAACAGCGGCGCGTCGGCGGAGGGCGTGGGCGTCCCGGCTGGGAGGTCGAGCCCGGCTGGGAGATCGAGGCTGAAGCTGTGGTCGTACGGCACGCACACCTGCGCGCACACCAGGAAGCTCGCGTGCAGCGTCACCGAGGTCGCGCCGGTTACCCCGGTGAGGCTGACCGGCAGCAGCACGGTTCCGGAATAGCCGTAGGTCAGCAACTCGCCTTCCGGCTGGCGCTGCGGCGTGGGCCAGGCGATGTCGCCCGCCCGCACGCCCGCCGGCAGGGTGAACGCGAAATCCGCCGCCGCCCCGGCCGAGCCTGGATTGCGCCAGTAGGTGTGCCAACCCGGCGTCATCCGCAGCTTCAGCCCGACATGCAGCGGCTGGCCGGGCGTCACCACGTCGGTTTGCGACACCAGCGTCGCCACCACCCGCGCGTCGGCCAGCGGCAGGCTTTCGGCGGCGAACGCCGGGGCCGTCAGCAGCAGCGTGGCCAGCAGCAGTGGGAAGCGGGTCATGATGCCTGTTCTAGCACCGCGGTCGCGGCGGTGGTAACGCCGATCTCGGCACGCTTGACCACGGCCGCAACCCCGGCTTCCCTGCGCCATCTTCGGGGGAGCGGAAAATGGTTCAAGCATTGGTGCTGGAGCGCAAGCTCGAACTCACGCTGCGCGACATCGACCTGCCGCAGACATTGGGTCCGCGCGACGTTCGCATCCGCATGGCGACGGTGGGCGTATGCGGCAGCGACGTGCACTACTACACCCACGGCAAGATCGGCCCGTTCGTGGTCAACGAGCCGATGGTGCTGGGCCACGAGGCCGCCGGCACCGTGGTCGCGGTCGGCGGCGAGGTCGCGAGCCTGCGCGCCGGCGACCGCGTGTGCATGGAGCCAGGCATCCCCGACATGCAGAGCCGCGCCGCCAAGCTCGGCATCTACAACGTCGACCCCTCGGTGCGCTTCTGGGCGACGCCGCCGATCCACGGCTGCCTCACGCCCGAGGTGATCCATCCCGCCGCCTTCACCTACAAGCTGCCGGACAACGTGAGCTTCGCCGAGGGCGCCATGGTGGAGCCGTTCGCGATCGGGATGCAGGCGGCGCTGCGGGCGAAGATCAAGCCGGGCGACGTCGGCCTGGTCACCGGCAGCGGCCCGATCGGCATCATGGTGGCGCTGGCGGCGCTCGCCGGCGGCTGTTCGCGGGTGTTCATCTCCGACCTCGTGCAGGACAAGCTTGATATCGCCGGCAGCTACCCCGGCATCACCCCGGTCAACATCTCGCGCGAGAACCTCGCGGCGGCGATCCGTGGCGCTACCGCCGGGTGGGGCGCCGACGTGGTGTTCGAGGCGAGCGGCGCGCCGCCGGTCTACAAGACGCTGTTCGACATGGTGGCGCCCGGCGGCTGCGTCGTGCTGGTCGGGATGCCGGTCGATCCGGTGCCGGTGGACATCGTGGCGGCGCAGGCGAAGGAGGTGCGGATCGAGACCGTGTTCCGCTACGCCAACATCTACGACCGCGCCATCGCGCTGATCGGGTCGGGCAGGGTCGATTTGAAGCCGCTGATCTCGCGCACATACGAGTTCCGCGAGAGCGTCGCGGCATTCGAGCGCGCGGCGGGCGCGCATCCGACCGACGTGAAGATCCAGATTTCCTTTCCGCAGTAAGGCTCAGGCGGGCAACAGGCTCAGGCGGGCAACAGGCCAACGCCGGACAACCGCTCGCACTCGGCCAGCAGCTTCTCCTGCCGCTGCACGTCGTGGGTCGCGCCGCTCGGCTTGCGAAACTGCTTGTGGTAGAAGTACTGGCCGGTCACCGTGGCCGCCGGGTCGCCGCCGGTGGCCAGCCACGCCTGCGTCCGATAGGCGGCGTCCAGGTCGCCGGTTGCCCTCGGGCCACTCATCTTCGTCGCCACCCAGCCAGGCTCCAGCGCGTTGGACAGGACATCCCGCCAGCGTCGCGCGACGGCGAAGGCGAGCAGCACGTCATGCAGCTTGGTGTCGGAGTAGGCCTGCTGCCCGCGCCATTGACGGCGCTCCCAACCGAGGTCGTCGAGATGAGTGTCGCCGCGGCGGTGCAGCTCGGAGCTGACGTAGACCAGGCGCTTCGGCCGCCGTATCAGCGCGGTCAGGATGTACGGCGCCAGCGTGTTGACGGCGAATACGTGCGGCAGGCCGTCCTCGGTGGCTATGCGCCGGGGTTCGCGATAGCCGACGGCCGCGTTGTGGATCACGGCGTCGAACAGGCCAAGCGCGTTCGCCCGATCGGCCAAGGCGCGGGTCTGGGCGATGCTGGTGAGATCGGCGATCAGCACCGCCTCCGCTCCGGGCGCCGCCGCCATCGCCGTCTGGCCACGCGCCTCGTTGCGGGCGTGCAGGACGACGGCGTGGCCTTGCTCCATCAGGTGCCGGGCCGCCATGAGCCCGAGGCCGTCGGAGGAGCCGGTGACGAAGACGCGCGCCATGGCCGCCTACAGCATCGGGGTGCCGCCGGTGACCGGCACCAGTGCGCCGGTCATGTAGCTGCCCTGGTCCGAGGCCAGCAGCACGTAGACCGCCGCCAGTTCCGCCGGCTGGCCGGCACGGCCCAGCGGCATCGCCTTGCCGAGTTCCTCGATCTCCTCCGGTCCCTTAACGATCGGATGGATCGGCGTCCAGATCGGGCCGGGCGCCACGCAGTTCACCCGGATGCCCTGCGGCGCCAGCAGGTTGGACAGGCCGATAGTGAAGCTGGCGATGGCTCCCTTGGTCGCGGCATAGACCAGCATCGTCTTGGTCGCGACCTTGGCCTGCACGCTGGTGCTGTTCACGATCGCCGAACCCGGCTTCATGTGCGGCACCGCGGCCTGGCACAGGTAGAACATGGCGAACACGTTGGTGCGGAACGAGGTGTCGAGCTGGTCGGCGGTGACGTCGTCCAGCGCCTTGTTCACCACCTGGGCGGCGGCGTTGTTGATGAGGATGTCCAGCTGGCCGAGCTGCGCCACCGTCTGCGCGACCAGTTCGTGGCAATGCGCCTCGTCCTGGATGTCGCCCGGCAGCAGGACGGCGCGGCGTCCGGCCTTGGTGATCCAGGCCGCCGTGTCCTCGGCGTCCGGCTGCTCGACCGGCAGGTAGGAGATGGCGACGTCGGCGCCCTCGCGCGCGAAGGCGATGGCCACGGCGCGGCCGATGCCGGAGTCGCCGCCGGTAATCAGCGCCACCCGGCCGGTCAGCAAGCCCTTGCCGACGTAGCTGTCCTCGCCATGGTCCGGCGCCGGCGTCATCCTGGAGGTCAGGCCGGGCGCGTCCTGTTGCTGGTCGCCGGGAAACGGCTGCGGCGGGTTGGCTGTGCGCGGGTCGCTGTTCATCGCAAAAGCTCCGGGTGTGCGCTTTCTACGCGCGTGGCCGGCCAGGGATGCCTGCGGTTGCGGTGACGGACCAAAGCGGGTCGCCGCTGCGTGGCGTCCAGGCTTGCGCGGTTGGTTCGTCGAAGCCGGCGGCGGCCATGTAGGCGGCGACCAATTTCTGCTGGTCCGGCCCGCTCAGCGCCCGCCACACCGCGACCGCCTTGGTCGGGAAGCAGCGGTTGGAGAACGAGACAACGAACGGCGCGCCCGGCCGCAGCACGCGGGCGACCTCGCGGAACACCTCGACCGGGCGCTGCAGGTACTGCACCGACACGCAGAGGCAGGCGCCGTCGAACGCGCTGGCGTCCAGCGGCAGGATCGGGTCGGCGTTGAGGTCCTGCACGAACCAGCGCGCGAGCCGCCGGTTGGCCGCCAACTCCGCCGCGTTCATGCCGTGCCCCACGACCGAGGCGTAGCGCACGTCGTGGGGGAGGTGGCTGACCCAGCTGCTCATCAGGTCCAGCAGCGCGCCGTCCGGCGGCAGCGTCGCGCGGTAGAGGCGGGTGACGGCGGCGACCGCGCCGTCGTCGATGTGCGTGACGAAGCGCGGCTGGTCGTAGAACAGCGGGTCCGGCGACGGGTCCAGCTTCTCGAAGGCGGTGCGGGGGAGGGTGGGGAGTTGTTCCATGGCGGTTGATATTGGCGGGGTTGCCGATCTCGCCAGTTCCGGCCCGACATCGGCGTTTGCCAGTCGCGAATTGAGCCTATCGCGCTTGAGGATGCAGAATATGCCCCGAGTTCGAAGGAGGTCGGGCCGGACCGGAGCATCGTCGCCTACGAGTTGGGGAGTCTGCCGGGGAAGCAGAATGCGCCGGCGCGGCCGACAATGAGAATGGGGCATCAGAGCAGCTTGGTAACTGCCGAATAATTTTGTCCATATTTTAGCGGATAAATTAGGATTTTTTTAGTGCATTTCCGGGTATATTGCTTAGTCAGAGCCGATTGACGGAGCTTTCAGAATGCTGCGGGTTATTGGATGTATCACCCAGCAGCATGATCTGCGCCTGGTCTTCCTCGCCGCCTGCATTTGTGCCCTGGCCTGCGCGACGACCTTGAGCTTGCTGGCGCGCGTGCAGAGCATACGAACGCCTTCATGCTGGAAATGGCTTGCCGCAGCCGCGATCGTGTTTGGCTGCGGTATCTGGTCACTGCATTTCGTTGCAATGCTGGCATTCATGCCCGGTATGCCGATCGCTTACGATATTTCAACAACCATCGCGTCGGCTGTCGTCGCGTGCGTGGGCGCTTTCCTGGCGTTTCTCGGCTGGCGGTTGTCGCGGTCGCAGCGGGTCGGCATCGCCGCGGGCGGCGTTCTGCTTGGGCTGACGATAGGTGCCATGCACTACAGCGGCGTAGCGGCCATGGAGCTGCCCGGCAGGCTCAGCCTCGATTGGACAGGGGTTTTTGCCTCGTTTGCTGTCAGCATCGCTTTTGCCGTCGTGGCGCTCGCACGGTCACAGTCGCTGGCTCTCAGGTGGCGCCGGGTCGAAGTCTCGGGTTGGCTGGCCTTGGCCATTTGCGGGCATCACTTTACGGCCATGGCCGCGATCAGCATCGATCTCGGCCAGCCGACGATACGGGCGGGCGCGGTGCTTGGTTCCGGCGCACTTGCCATCACCGTGGGGTCGGTCAGCTTGGCGCTCCTGGTGGTAAGCCTCATGGCGACGTTGATGGAGCAGCATCTTTCCCAGCGCACCGTGCTGGAACTCAAGCGTTTGCAGCTGTTGAGCGATATCTCGCAGGAGACCCTCATCATCCATCGAGCAGGCGTGATCCTTCAGGTCAACGCCGCGGGCGGCCGCCTGTTCGGTGTCGCCACAGGCGAACTGATCGGACGCAATGTGCTGAGCCTGATCTCGGATGCCGACCGCCCATCGGTGAGGCGGCGGGCGATTTGCTCCGCGGCGGAGCTGAAGCCGGAAGAGGTGCAGGTGCAAACGGCGAGTGGGGCATTGATCCCGGTCGAACTCTCCTGCAGCCCACTCGACTATGAAGGCAAGCCGGCGACCGCCCTGGCGCTTCGCGACATGTCCGAGCGCAGGCGCGACGAGGCACGGATTCGCCATCTTGCGCATCATGACGCTTTAACGAACCTGCCCAATCGCTTTCTGCTTCAAGAACGATTGAGTCATGCCTTGGACATCGCTGCCCGATCAAAAAGCAAAGTGGCGCTGCTCTACCTCGACCTTGACCGTTTTAAGCTGGTGAACGACTTGCTGGGCCACGCTGGCGGTGACGTCCTGCTGATCCAGGTGGCAAAGCGCATATTGGCCGAGCTTCGTTCGACCGACACGGTGGCCCGTGTGGGCGGCGACGAATTCGTGATCGTAACGGCGGCCGACCAGCTGAACAACATCGCAATCCTCGCCGGCCGGCTTATCGAAACCTTGGCACGACCCTTCGACATCGAAGGCCATCAGATCGAGATCGGAGCCTCGGCCGGCATCGCCCTTTACCCGGAGGACGGCGGCAGTCAGGAGGCGCTGATGCGTGCCGCCGACACCGCGCTGTATCGCGCCAAGGAGGAAAGGCGGGGCACATTCCGCTTCTTCGAGCCGGCGATGAACGACCAGCTGCAGGAACGACGCCAACTGGAGCAGGACCTGCGGCACGCCATTGACCGTAACGAGCTTCAACTCCACTACCAGCCGTTGGTGAACTGTGGAACAGGCGAGGTCGACGGCTTCGAGGCCCTGCTGCGTTGGAACCATCCTCAGCGAGGCATGATACCGCCTATGGAGTTCATCCCGCTGGCCGAGGAGACGGGGTTGATCGTGAGTATCGGCCAATGGGCGCTGGAGATGGCGTGTCACGCGGCGGCGAAATGGGACGAGCCACGCCGGATCGCCGTGAACGTGTCTCCGGTGCAGTTCCGCCAGTCCGATCTGCTGCAAGTGGTGTCCACCACGCTCGCCCGAACTAGTTTGGCGGCGAGCCGGCTGGAAATCGAGATTACCGAAGGGATCTTGATGGAGGACGCCGCACGGGCCGTTGCCATCCTATCCGCGCTGCGCAAGGAGGGCGTCCGGATTGCGCTGGACGACTTCGGCACCGGCTACTCAAGCCTGAGCTACCTGCGCTCTTTTGCGTTCGACCAGCTCAAGATCGACAAGTCGTTCATCAAGGAACTTGGTCAAAGCAAAGACGCAGAGATGATCGTCCGCACGATTATCGGGCTTGCTCACAATCTCGGTCTCTCGGTCATCGCCGAAGGTGTGGAGACGATCGAGCAGCTTGCCCTCGTACGAGACCTCACCTGCGATCAGGTCCAGGGCTATCTGCTGGGCAAGCCTTTGGAAATGGGCGCGTTCACTGAACTTGCTGCGGCGCGGACTAGGATGCTGCTTGGCGCGTCATGCCCTGCAGCGGATGTGGTGAGGTTCTGTGTTCCGGTGTGAACGCTCGATTTGCGTCAGGCCCGGCAGCCGGCCGCCATGCCATGAACCACGCAACAAACCAAGCCGCCAGCCACAACCCTCCCCCTACCGCTGCGCCGCCTCCCACCCAACCGCCTGATACACCGGCGCGTTCGACGCGGGCAGCGCGGGCCGGCCCAGGATCGCATCGGACGCCTTCTCGCCAATCATGATGGTCGGCGCGTTCAGGTTGCCGGTGGTGACCGAGGGCATGATCGAGCTGTCCACCACCCGCAGGCCGTCCAGGCCGATCACCCGCGACTGCGGATCGACCACCGCCAGCGGGTCGGCGGGATCGCCCATGCGGCAGGTGCCGCAGGGATGGTAGGCGCTCTCGACGTGCGCGCGGATGAAGCCGTCGATCTGCTCGTCGGTGACGAGGTCGGCGCCGGGCTGGATTTCGCGGCCGCGGTACGGCTCGAACGCCGCCTGCGCGAAGATCTCGCGGGTGAGGCGCACGCAGGCGCGGAACTCGGCCCAGTCGGCTGTCTGGCTCAAATAGTTGAACTGGATGCGGGGCGGCGCGGCGGGGTCGGTGGAGGCGAGGCGCACCCAGCCGCGGCTGTTGCTGCGCATCGGGCCGACATGCGCCTGGAAGCCGTGGCCCTCGGCCACCGCGCGGCCGTCGTAGCGCACCGCCAGCGGCAGGAAGTGGTACTGGATGTCGGGATAGGCGACGCCCGGCCGGCTGCGGATGAAGCCGCAGCTTTCGAAGTGGTTGGTCGCCCCCAGGCCGTCGTGGCGCAGCATCCAGCGCGCGCCGATCATCGCCTTGGCCAGCGGCGCCTGGGTCGGGTACAGCGTCACCGGCAGCTTGCTGGCGACCTGGAAGTAGAACTCCAGATGGTCCTGCAGGTTCTCGCCGACGCCGGGCAGGTCGTGGCGCAGCGCGATGCCGTGCTCGGCCAGCTGCGCCGCCGGCCCCACCCCCGACAACAGCAGCAGCTGCGGCGAGTTGATGGGGCCGCCGGCCAGGATGACCTCGCCGGCGCGCGCCAGCCTGGTTTCGCCGTGACGCCGGTAGCGCACTCCGGTGGCGCGGCGGCCGTCGAAGGTGACGGCGGTTGCGCGGGCATGGGTGAGCACGGTGAGGTTGGGCCGCGCCATCGCCGGGCGCAGATAGGCGTTGGCGGCGCTCCAGCGGCGGCCGTCGTGGACGGTCATGTCCATGCGGCCGAAACCCTCCTGCTGAAAGCCGTTGATGTCCTCGGTCATCGGGTAGCCGGCCTGCCGGCCGGCCTCGATCCAGGCGTGGTACAGCGGGTTGCCGAGCGCGCCGGTGCGGGTGCGCAGCGGGCCGTCGCCGCCGCGGTAGGCGTCGCCGCCCGCGCGGCGGCCCTCGGCGCGGCGGAAATACGGCAGCACGTCGCGGTAGCCCCAGCCGCGCGCGCCCTCGGCCTCCCAACGGTCGAAGTCGAGCGCGTTGCCGCGGACGTAGACCATGCCGTTGATGGACGACGAGCCGCCCAGCACCTTGCCGCGCGGGGTGTTCATCACGCGCCCGCCGAGGTGCGGCTCCGGCTCGCTGGCGTAACCCCAGTTGTACTTGGCCATGTTCATCGGCATCGACAGCGCCGCCGGCATCTGGATCAGCACCGAGCGGTCGCTGCCGCCGAACTCGAGCACCAGCACGCGGTGCTGCGGGTTCTCGCTCAGCCGGTCGGCCAGCACGCAGCCGGCCGACCCGGCGCCGACGATGATATAGTCGTATTCGGAAGCGGCGTCGGGCATGGCGGCCTGCGGGGTCGGAGGGAAGACGATGGACCAGGATGCACGGATTGCGGCGATCCTGCGACGGGTGCGGACGGTGGCGGTTGTTGGCGCTTCGAACAAGCCCGAGCGGCCGAGTTATGGCGTGATGCGCTTCCTGCAGGCGCATGGCTTCACGGTGATCCCGGTCAACCCCGGCTTGGCGGGCCAGCAGTTGCTCGGGACGACGGTGGCGGCGCGGCTGGAGGACTTAGCGGCGACGCCGGACATGGTCGACGTGTTCCGCGCGTCGGATCAGGTCGGGCCGGTGGTGGACTCGGCGATCGCCTTGGGCGTCGGCGTGGTGTGGATGCAGCTCGGCGTGGTGGACGAGGCGGCGGCGGCGCGGGCGCGGGTGGCGGGCATCGCGGTGGTGATGGACCGCTGCCCGGCGATCGAGTGGGCGAGGCTTGGGCTTGAGGATGTCAGCCGTGTTTCAGGCTGAACATCTTGTCAGGCCAGCCGGTCCATCCGTGGCCACCAGGATGGCGGCGGCGGCCGGCAGCGGCGATGCGATTGCGGCAACCGGCGGCGCCTCGGGCATGGTGCGCGGAAGATACAGGGTGACGCAGGTGCCGCGGCCAGGCTCGCTCGTGATACGCAGGCTGCCGCCAAGCTGCTGTACCATGCCGTAGACCATGCTGAGGCCGAGGCCGGTGCCCTTGCCGGCCTCCTTGGTGGTGAAGAACGGGTCCATTGCGCGGGCCAGGACTTCGGGAGTCATCCCGTTGCCGGTGTCCGAGACGGCGATGGCCACGTAGTCGCCTATCGCCAAGCCGTCGTCCCGCGGCCCCGCCACCGCCTCGTTGCGCGTCTCCAGGCCGACGCTGCCGCCCGACGGCATCGCGTCGCGCGCGTTGATGGCGAGGTTGAGGATCGCCAGCTCGATCTGGTTGCGATCCGCCGTTGCCAGCCAGAGATCGGCCGCGAGGCGCTTGCCGATCTGCGCGCCGCTGAGCGTGCGGCCGAGCAGCTCCGTCATGTCCTCGATGGAGGCATTGACATCCACCGGCTGCGTGGTCATCGGCTGCCGGCGGGAAAAGGCCAGCAGCCGGTCGGTAAGCCCGGTGCCGCGCTCCACGGTGCGGTAGCCCTCGGCGATCAACGCCCGCCCCCGGTCGGAGGCGACCTGCTTGCCAAGCAGTTCCAGGCAGCCGAGCATTCCGGTGAGCAGGTTGTTGAAGTCGTGGGCGACGCCGCCGGCAAGCTGGCCCAGCGCCTC
>JAABUQ010008409.1_pt1 | contig 14490 bp, 17 predicted proteins | sample 5560001 | NCBI WGS metagenome assembly JAABUQ01 (sample SAMN10711888, study PRJNA513371) | rock metagenome | isolation source: Antarctica rocks | place: Antarctica: Victoria Land, Finger Mt nord | collected 2015-12-18
ACCAGAAGCGAATAGCCTCGACGCGTGCCGTAGTGCGTGCGTCCGCGCCGGCCGGGCAAATGGACGAGAAAACCCCAGACAGAGCGAGTAAGGAGACTGCGCGAAGGGGGAGGTGACGCATCAAAGTTAGCGAATTGGCGACTGCAATTGCTCCTCCGCGGCGGATGGCTCAGTTGAACCAATCAACACAAATCACGCCCGAGTGCGCGAACATAATAAAGACAAAAGACCCGACGTTTGTTCTCCTGATTATACCCGGAAAATGGGTATCCCAATGTAATAATTGGGAATGCGAGTTGCCGGTTTCGTGCTAGTGGGCGGGCGAAGTTCACGCATGGGCCGCGACAAAGCCAGACTGCCGGTGGAGTCGCGCCTGCTGGTTGAGGCTGTGGCGGACAAAATGAGCGGCGTCGCAGAGAGTGTGGCGCTCATCGGAGAGGCAGACCGGTATTGCGATCTATCTCTCGATCGCTTCGATGATTTGAGGCCTTGCCTGGGCCCGCTTGCCGGCATTGAGACAGCACTCAACCTGGCGCGCGGCGAACTTAATCTGATTGTCGCCTGCGATATGCCTGATCTTGATTCACAGTGGCTTCGGCAGCTGGTCGCACATGCGGCCGAAAACTCGAGCCGCTGTGTGATCTCGCGAGATGCTACCGGAGTGATTCATCCTCTGTGCGGCGTGTGGCATGCCCGCTGTTCCATCCCTGTTCGCGCAGCGCTTGATCATCAGCGCTTGCGTGTGTTCGGCATCGAAGAGTTGAACGCGGACGTTCTCTCTATGAACCGGCGATTGCTCAACATCAATACTCCCGCTGAGTGGAACGCGTGGCAGGATCGTGATGCGGTGGCTGATGGCCGCTGAAGAATTTCCGCATTACATTGAGTTCAGGAACGTCAGCAAGACTTTTGACCACCCCGTCTTGAAAGACGTCAGTTTCTATGTGGATGCCGGTCAGACCCTCGCCATCATCGGGCGGAGCGGTGTTGGTAAGTCGGTCAGCCTGGGCCATATTATGGGCTTCCTGAAGCCTGACAGCGGGCAGGTGATTGTCGCTAATACCGACATCACGAAAATGTCCGAACAGCAGCTCGAACAGATCCGGAGGCGAGTGACTATGGTCTTTCAGTCCGGCGCGCTCTTCGACTCATTGACGGTCGGCGAGAACATCGAGTTCTCACTAGAAACCTGCGAGCACACGAGCGAGCAAAAGAAAGAAGACGTGGTAAACGATCTTCTTAAGAAGGTGGATCTGGTCGACGTGCAGAATGAATTTCCGGATGCTCTGGCGACGGGGTACAAGCGGGCCGTGGCAATTGCGCGAGCTTTAGCCGCACAACCTGAATGCATTTTGTACGATGAGCCGACAACTATGGTCGATCCCATCATGTCGGATCATCTTGGAAATCTGATGCTCCGGCTGAAGAAAGACTTGAAACTGACTTCTGTCGTGGTGACGCACGATCTGGACTTGATGCGCAAAGTTGCCGACACCGTAATGTTCCTCTATGACGGCGAAGCGATTTACTTCGGCCCGGTTGACCAACTGGAGACATCGGACGACCCGCACGTGAAACAGTTTCTGGCGATGGACCGCGTCGAGATCACCGGCAAGATCGAGGACGCTTAACGCTTGCGAGAGAGCATCTGTTTCCAGGATGCCCAGTTGCGCTTCAGCCATCCTTCCTGCGCGTGCTTCGACTGTGGACTGTTTGCATCAAAATTCTGGGCGCCTGCTGCCTGTTTCGGCCCGTTCCGGTTGTAGTCTTCGGTCCCCGTGAGATGAACCAGCGTGCCATCGAATAGATAAGCCCGGCTACGAAACTTGCCGTCGTCATCGCGCGTGATCAGATGGAAAGTGTGGCCGAGCCCATTCGAATCCGGCGGGTCCACGCGCACGGGAAAGTGGCCTTCCAGGTCGTGCTGCCGATAAGAAGTTTCGTAGCGGTGGCGATGCCGGTTCCAGAGAAAAACGCGCCACGAATCGAAGTCGAACGGCTGGCCACCCGACGCAGTGGTCCAGAGCCAGTTGTGCTTTGGTCCGTCGCGCTCGTCGTTCACCGTGCCCAAATCGAAGAACGAAGTGATGTGCTTGCCGCCGGCGTATTGGGCTACGTCATCGGGAATGGACATCATAAGATTGCGCGACAGAACCCAGCCGATCTGGTCGTTCTTCGTCCGTATAAGATTCCAATCTTCGAGGATCACAGGCTTTGCCGGAATGGCTGGCTTACCTGCCGTCTGCCCAGCTGGCTTTGGTGGCGCGGTCGATTGCTCAAGCGCTTCGGCCTCATCCGCATTGCTTCCCCATGAGTGCGCCCAATTGTCGGGAGGCTTCGGCGGCGAAGGCATAGGCGGCGCTCTAAGACCGGTCTTGGCGGCGCGCTCCTTACGTTGCTTGCGAGCCGACGGTTTAGCCCGCTCGAAAGTGAACGAGGGCCGGACTGCCTCGGTGACTTTCGGCGTCGCCTTACGGCCCAGAATACTGACTGGCGTTCCCTCCGCTATCTGAGCGAAGGCGGGTGATTTGCGGTTCGGATCGAGATGAATGTTGAGCGTCTCATAAGCGGTGGCCTTACCTTCCGAGGGAAGCCGTAAGGCCTGCTCTCGTTCTTGCTTGATCCGGTTCATTTCTGCAGGGCTCAACAGATCGAGTGAATCTAGCCAACCTTCCACTCCGCTCTTGGCCCGGATTTTCACGTAACGACGACGCACGTCAAGAATGCTGACCTGCTCTCCAAAGCGGACGGTAGTTCCGTTGCCACCTTTCTGATTAAGCTGAGGGCGCAAGTTCACCGAAGCCGGAGCAATGTAGGCCTGCGGCAGCGCGTCTTGGGAAGCAGTGTTGCAACTACCGAAGACGCAGCAAACGAGAAAGAAAACCACGACGGAAGCTCGCGCCCGGCTTTGCGTGGTACAGATGTGAGCAGCCATGACAGGCCGGCCTTGGAAGGGTAGCGCAGCGTCTAACGCACAGTGCAGAGCTCAGCCTCTCGCGGGCAGAAGTCGCGCCAGTTCTTTCAAAATACAACGGTCCATGACAACGGGGATTGTAGCTGCTTCAGCTTTCGCGGCACCTTCTTCGCTGACTACGCCTTCTTGCATCCAGATGCAGCGGACACCGCCTTTGCTGATGGCGTCATCGACGACCTCTGGCACCCTGGCTGGACGCCGAAAGATGTTCACGATATCGATCGCATCCGGTATGTCCTTGACCGTCGGATAAGCGCGCTCGCCGAGGACTTCTGTTTCCTGTGGATTGACCGGAATGACGCGGAACCCTTGTCTCTGGAGAAAACGCGATACCCCGAAACTGGGACGCGCCGGATTGTTGGATAGACCAACAACCGCGATCGTCTTGGCAGACGTTAGCAATTCGGTTATCTGGCGATCATTCATCATCAGCTTGCCTTCGCAGCTTTCTTGGCAGGCGGAGCACTCTCAAGTAACTTACGAAAGCGCGCCACCTCTACATTAGTAAGTGTCCGGTAGGCGCCGGGTTTCAGCGTACCCAATTCGAGAAAGCCTATCTTGACGCGTTTCAGCTTTTCGACCAGTCGTCCGAAATGCTTGAACATGATGCGGATTTGATTCTGCCGGCCCTCGACAAGCCGCACCTCATACCACGGGTTGATGCCCTTCCGGATCAGCTTGATTCCAGCCGGCGCGGTGCGGCGGCCGTGTATGGGAATGCCCGCGCGAAATGCGGCTTCCTGTTCGGGCATGAGCGGCCCGTTGGCCTTAACGAGATAAGTTTTGGTGACGTGGCTCGCGGGCGACATCATGCGATTTGCAAAGTCGCCATCGTTCGTCAGCAGCAGAAGGCCCTCGCTCGCGTAATCAAGACGTCCAACTGGATAGATGCGTTCACGCATGCCTTTGAAGAACGACATGACGGTCTCGCGGCCTTGCGGATCGCTCGAAGTTGTAATGACATCCTTCGGTTTGTTCAGCACGATATAGAGGTGGTGCTTGGGAGCGCTTAATATCTGCCCGTCTACCTTGATCCGGTCGACTGAAAAATCGGCTTTCGATCCGAGTTCGGTAACGGTCTTGCCGTTGACCGAAACATGCCCCGCTGCGATCAGTTCCTCTGCTTTGCGGCGGCTGGCGATACCAGCCTGCGCGAGAATTTTCTGGAGGCGCTCTTCAGGCATCTTTTCCTTGCTGCTCTTCGGCCGCCGATGGCTCTTCTGGCTCAAAGGAAAGCTGCTGCCCATTCGATTCCGGCGCATTTCCGGAGGCTGGAGATTGCTCCTCATGCTGCTGACCGGCCTCATCGCTTTCATCCAGAGCAAAACGGCCCAGCTCTTCGAACTCTTTCAACGTCGGCAGCTCGGCCAACGAGTTCAAACCAAATTGAATCAGGAACTCGCGAGTCGTTTTGTACAGAATGGGTTTACCGAGCACGTTCTTTCGGCCCGCCGCTGCGATCAGCTTGCGATCGAGCAGAGTCTTCAAAACGCCTGCGCCTTGCACGCCGCGCACGTCGAGAATTTCAGGAGCCGTGATGGGCTGTTTATAAGCGACCACAGCGAGTGTCTCCAAAGCGGCGAGAGACAGCTTCAACGGCGGCTGCAGTTTGTTGACGAATCTCCGTATGGATTCGTGGTGCTCGGCCTTGGTCGACATTTTGTAACCGCCCGCCAGCTCCCTTACGGAGAGGCCCCGGTCTGGTGCAGCATATTCACCCACTAGTTGCGCCAGAATCTCGCGGACTCGCTCTATCGGCTGCTGCACGGCTGTCGAAATCTGTTCAGCCGTTAGCGGTTCGTCGGTGATGTAAATGGCTGCCTCAATGATGGCTTTGACATTTGAGAAGGGATCGACGCTTGATGATGCTTCGTTCACCGCGTCTGCAATGAGTACGTCTTCCTCTTGCGCGGCTGTGATTTGATCCTCCGCGCCGGGATCAGGCTCGCCCACCGGATCCGCCGCTTGCTCGATCGCCTGGTCTGTTTCGTCCATGCTCACGCTCAACGGTAATCCTGTTCTACCGTGGCAAACTCCTCGCTCGAGCCCGACGTCTCAAACTCGACGCCGCGCCTCAGCCCGATATCGCCAAACGCTTCGCCTTGCGTCAATTCCACCGTTTGGCGCTTGACCAATTCGAGAATGGCAAGAAATAAGCAGATCATGGCGCGGCGGCTGTGCTGGCCTTCGAACAAGCGCGTGACTGATAGCGAGTCGCGCCGCGAACGGCTGAGTTGGTGCCGCAGGAACTGGATCATCTCGGGCACGCTGACTGATTCCCTGCCCACCTCATAAATGGGCCGGTTCTTCGCGCGATCGAGCACGCCCTGGAATGTCTTCACCAGATCAAAGATGGTGACGGCTAGGGACGGTCCCTGATCTTCGGAAACAAAATCTTCGATGCGTGGATTGGACCAGATCGCCTCTTCGATGATGCGTTTCTGCTGCAGCATCTCTGCCGCGTTCTTGAATCGCTCGTGTTCGATCAGACGGTCAACTAGTTCCTTGCGCGGATCTTCTTCGGGCGCAATTTTATCGAGCTCCGGATCTCGTGGAAGCAGCAATCTGCTCTTGATGTGAATCAGCGTGGCTGCCATGTAGACGAAGTCGGAACTCAGCTCAATGTCGAGCTCCATGGCTTTCTGCATGTAATCGAGGTACTGGGCGGTGATGCTCGCGATCGGAATGTCGTAGACGTTGATCTGCTGTTTACGAATCAAATCGAGCAGCAGGTCCAAAGGCCCGTCGTATTGCGCGAGATGAAAGTTCAAAGGCACCGACATTAGCTTCACAGTAACATGCAAAAAATGTTGTTCAAGGCCGGCAAACATCCACCCGAAGCTTCTCCGAAGTTAGAAAATGGCAGGCGTGCCGGAGCCTCTCCTCAACCTACGCCAACGTATTAATCGTCAGCGGTCGCTGAGCTTCGTAGGCCGCTATCGCAGGCTCTTGCTTGAGAATGTAGCCGAGTTCGTCGACACCTTCCAGCATGCAGTTCTTGGCAAATGCGTCGATCGGGAACGTCACGCTCGAGCCATCGGGTAATGTAAGTTTCTGTTGAGCTAAATCGATCGATACTTCGAAGGCCGGATCGGCTGCGACCGCCGCGAACAGCGCCTTATGTGCTTCGGGTGGAACGACGACCGGCAGAAAAGAATTCTTGAGAGAGTTGCCGCGGAAGATGTCAGCAAATGACGTACTGATCACCGCACGGAATCCATACTGGGCGAGAGCCCAAGGCGCATGCTCACGCGAACTGCCACAGCCAAAGTTGTCACCGGCGAGCAGAACCTGCGCAGCCCGGCCTTCGGGGCGGTTGAGTAGGAAGTCCGGCTTGGGAATTCCTGCTTCGTCGTAGCGCCAATCGAAGAACAGCTGATCACCCAAACCTGCCTTCGATATCGTCTTCAGAAAGCGCGCCGGTATGATCTGATCCGTATCGATATTGTCGATTGGCAGCGGGGCCACGCGGCTGGTGAGAGTCGTAAATTTGTCCATTACTGATTCCTAGAGCATGGTCCGGACGTCGGTTACAACGCCGTTCACCGCAGTCGCAGCGGCCGTCAGAGGGCTTGCGAGAAAGGTTCTGCCGCCCTTGCCTTGGCGTCCTTCGAAGTTGCGATTGCTGGTTGAAACGCTGTATTCGCCGGGTTGCAGCATGTCGCCATTCATGGCGATGCACATGGAGCATCCCGCTTCCCGCCAGTCCGCGCCCGCTTCTTTGAAAATTCTGTCGAGCCCTTCGACCTGCGCCTGCTCTTTGATCTGCTGCGAACCGGGCACAACCATCACCCGGACATTCGGGCTCACCTTGCGGCCCTTGAAGATTTGCGCCGCGGCCCTGAGATCGGAAATGCGCGAATTCGTGCAACTTCCAATAAACACCACGTTTACCGGATGCCCGATGAGCGATTTGCCGGAAGGCAGATCCATGTAGCGCAGGGCTTTACCAAGCGAATCCCGTTCGAGCGGATCACTCACTCGCGCGGGATCGGGCACCGGTGCGGTGATCGGAATCCCCATGCCCGGATTGGTGCCGAAGGTGATCATCGGCTCAAGCGAACTCGCGTCGATATCGATGCGTTGATCAAAGCGCGCACCTTCGTCGGTCGGTAACTTGCGCCAGAGGCTGACGGCGCGATCCCACTCTGCACCCTTCGGAGCATACGGACGTCCAGCAAGATAGTCATACGTAGTGTCGTCAGGAGCAATCAGTCCGGCGCGCGCGCCACCCTCGATCGACATGTTGCAAACGGTCATCCGTTCTTCCATCGAAAGCGAACGAATCGCCGGGCCGGCATACTCGAACACGCATCCTGTGCCGCCCCCAATTCCGATGCGCGAGATCAGGTTCAGAATAATGTCTTTTGCTCCGACCCCGTTCTTGAGGGTGCCAATTACTTGCACTTCATAGGTGCGGGAGGGTGTTTGCAAGAGGCACTGGCTTGCGAGTACATGCTCCACCTGACTGGTTCCGATGCCAAAAGCCAGCGCGCCGAAAGCGCCATGTGTAGCCGTGTGGCTGTCTCCACAAACAACCGTCATACCCGGCTGCGTAAGACCCTGTTCCGGGCCAATGATGTGGACGATGCCTTGTTTGTCGCTGTGCGGACCGTAGAAGGGGACACCGAATTCGCGGCAATTCTCCTCGAATTGCGCAATCTGCGCTCCGGCAACTTTATCGAGAATCGGTAATGAACGATCATGCGTAGGGATGCTGTGGTCGGTGGTGCCGATCGTGAGATCGGGCCTTCTTACTTTGAGGCCACGCTCTCGCAAACCTGCGAAAGCTTGCGGCGACGTCACTTCGTGCACCAGGTGCAGGTCAATGTAGAGCAACGAGGGCGCGCCTTCGCTCTCCGCCACAATGTGATTGCTCCAAACCTTCTCGATGATCGTGCGAGGCTTCGCGGCCGCGCCGTTTTGTTCTGACATTTCGTTGCCTTCTATCGCCGCGCTCCGGCGGACTTTTCTATGTCTTACTGGGCCCTACTGGCCGCCGGCATGCGCGAGGCGAGGGCTTTCGAAACTGCATCCCCTACTTCGCTGGTGCTCGCTGGTTTACCGGCCGGTCTCAAATCCGCCGTCACACGCCCGCTATCCAAAACTTCTTCGACGGCGCCGTATACCGCCTGTGCCTCCTGAGAGAGGCCGAAACTGTACTCGAACATCGCGGCCACTGAACCGATCGCGCCTAACGGATTCGCCTTGTTCTGACCCGCGATGTCCGGTGCCGACCCGTGTACCGGCTCGTACAAACCCACCCATGCACCCGATGGTCTGCGCGGCCCGATAGAGGCCGACGGCAGCATGCCGATCGATCCGGCCAGCACTGCCCCTTCGTCGCTCAGAATGTCGCCGAACATATTCTCGGTAAGCACGACGTCGAAGCGTTTCGGATTGAGCACGAGCTGCATCGCGCAGTTGTCGACCAGCATGTGATCGAGTTCAATGGCAGGATATTGCGAAGCCAGTTCGCTCACGACGCGCCGCCAGAGCTGCGAATTCTCGAGAACGTTCGATTTGTCTACGCTCGTTACTTTTTTCTTCCGTTTGCCGGCAAGCTGGAAAGCCATGTGCGCAATGCGCTCGATTTCAGGGCGTGTATACACCATCGTGTTCACCGCCCTCTCGTCCGCGCCAGTGCCTGAAATGCCGCGTGGCGTGCCGTAGTAGAGACCGCCAGTCAGTTCCCGGACAATGATCATGTCGGTACCGTCGACCAGTTCATTTTTAAGAGGCGACGAATCGAGCAGCGCACGGTAAGAACGCACCGGCCGCAGATTGCTATAAACTTCGAGAGCCTGGCGGATCCCGAGCAGCCCGCGCTCCGGACGCTTATCGGGAGGCGCATTATCGAACTCAGGCAGCCCCACCGCGCCCATCAATGTCGCATCCGCTTCGGCAGCTAAGCGGCGTGTTTCTTCGGGAAACGGATCGCCCGTTTGTTTGATCGCAATCCCGCCCAGCAGGCCTTCGGATAGAGATAGCGTGTGTCCGAACAGCAAAGCTACTTCGCGCAGCACCTTAGCCGCTTCCCGGGTGACTTCAACTCCAATCCCGTCACCGGGCAGCAGCAGAATGTTCAGCTTCATTGATACTGTTCTACACCAGCCGTCTGGGCACTGCGTTCGGCTGCTTTCTCCGCGCCGACCACCAGCTCGATCAACGCCACGATCTCATCATTCCGCAAACCCTTCTTGTTGTCCGCCAGTTGCGTGAAGCGCTGATACGTTTCTTCCAGTTCCTCGCGCGAGAGTTTGAAGCCGAGATCTTCGGTGCGCTGCTTGAGCGCATGCCGTCCGCTGTGTTTGCCGAGCACGATGCGAGTCATCGGTACACCGACGCTAGCTGGATTGATGATTTCGTAGGTGGTCGGCTCTTTCAGGTAGCCGTCTTGATGAATCCCGGCTTCGTGCGCAAATGCGTTCTCACCGACAATGGCCTTGTTCGGCTGCGGTCCGAACGTAATGAATTGCGTCAAGGTCTGGCTCGCGTGGAACAGCTTCTCCGCATTGATCTTCGTCTCGAAAGGAAGGCGATCATGCCGCGTTTTCATCGCCATCACAACTTCTTCGAGGGCTGCGTTCCCGGCGCGCTCGCCGATGCCATTGATTGTGCACTCAATCTGCCGTGCTCCTGCTTTCACCGCCGCCAGCGAATTGGCTACTGCCAGGCCGAGATCGTCATGGCAATGGACGCTCACGATGGCGCGATCGCCGAGCGCCGCCACTGCTTTCCCGATAATTTCGCCGTACTCATCGGGCGTGGAGTAGCCCACCGTATCGGGCAGATTCACGGTACGTGCTCCCGCTTCCACCACCGCATCAATAACTTGTTGCAGGAACCCCGGATCGGTACGCGTCGCATCTTCCGCCGAGAACTCTACGTCGTCCGTGTAATTGCGTGCCAGCGCGACCGCCGCGACGGCATCTTCCAACACCTGCTGCCGAGACTTGCGCAGCTTATATTTCAGGTGGATGTCGCTAGTTGCTATGAACGTGTGAATTCGAGGACGCTTGGCATGCTCCAAAGCCTTGGCTGCGCGCTCCACATCGAGCGTGCACGACCGGGCAAGCGCCGCCACCTGGACCCACGGAAACTGGCGGCTTACCGCATCTACTGCTTCGAAATCACCCTCCGAGGCGATCGGGAACCCAGCCTCTAAGATGTCTACTCCCAAATCGACCAGGGCGCTTGCCATGGTCAGCTTCTCGAGTGTGGTCATGCTACAACCAGGTGACTGCTCGCCATCGCGAAGTGTGGTGTCGAATATGTAGACGCGGCTCATAGCGATTCCTAGATAAAAGGGAAACTTTTCACCATGCTAAATTAGCGCGACCGATTATGCAAATTTATAGTTTCGCTCGTTCTCATTAGATATAATGATGTCATAAACGCCTCTGTCGGAGTGGGCGTTATGGAACTATATCCTTTAAAGGTCTTTCTAACAGTTGCCACGGAGCGGAGCTTTTCTCGTGCAGGCGAAAAGCTGCTGCGTACTCAGCCTGCCATTTCAATCGCGATACAACGTCTAGAGAGTGATCTCAAAGAGAAGCTCATTGACCGCACAGGCCGCGAGCTCTTGCTAACAGATGCGGGCAAAGTTGTGCTAGATTATGCGCGTAGATTCCAGCATCTGGAGTCCGATCTCGAAAACGCCTTGCGCGAGTTGAAAGACAATTACGCGGGCAGGCTTTCTATCGGTGCCAATGAGTCAATGTCTTTGTACCTGATTCAGCACATCGAGAAGTACCGCCGTATTTTCCCGAAAGTGAAGATACAGGTGCGAAGGTCGGAATCGAGTAAGCTGCCTTCTCAACTTCTTGATGGTGAACTGGAGCTCGGTGTAATCAGCTACGATCCTGGCGATGATCATCTACTTTCCGAGGTGATCTATACGGACCGGCTAACGCTCATCGTCTCACCCGAACACCGCTTTGCAAATCGTCCGGAGGTCGCGATCGCGGAACTTGACATGGAGACGTTCATTGCACACAACGTTATGTCTCCCTATCGGGAAGCCGTACTGCGCGAGTTTCAGCGGTATAAAGTGCCGATCAACATGGACGTGGAGATGCCGACCATCGAAACGATCCGCAGGCTCGTCCAGGATAACGAAGGCGTCGCGTTTCTTCCCCGGATGTGTGTGGAGCAGGAAATTAAACAGAACTTGCTGCGGGAGATTAAAGTGCGGGAACTGAATCTCGAGCGCAAAATACGCCTGGTGTATCCGGCTCGACGAGCACTAAGTCACGCGGCCAAAGCCTTTCTCGAAGTAGTCAAGAAGAACACTTTCGAACCACCGGAACCCCTTCAGGAAACTGCATAGGCTGATCCTGGAAGTATGCCTCGATCATCGGTCGCTCTTGCTGGCGGCGGGCTCATCGGCCTGTCCATTGCCTGGCGATTGGCGCAGCTTGGCTTTCAGGTAACTGTTCTAGATAAGTCGGCAATCGGAGGCGAAGCAAGCTGGGCAGGAGCCGGCATGCTCGCGCCGGGCGGGGAACTGGATTCTGCTTCCGCTTTTGCCACGCTGGCGCTCGAGTCTCGCGGGCTCTATCGGGAGTTTATTCGCGAGCTTCAGGAATCGACGCAAGTGGCAATCGATTACCAGGAATGCGGCGCGCTCGATCTGGCGTATAGTGCCGCTGAATGGAATGATCTGGAGGCGCGAGCAGACCGCCAAGCCGCGCTTGGCATTGCGGCAAAGAAGCTGACCCGGAAACAGGTAGAAACGTTTTGGCCGCGTGTGCGAACCGCTGATCTTGCAGGCGCTCTTTTCTATCCCGATGACGCGATCGTCAACCCGCGCGACCTTGTGCTCGCGCTCGCCGCAGCTTGCCGTGGACTGAGCGTAGAGATCGTGCAAGACTCGCCCGTCGAGTCCGTGGAGATAGCTGATAGCGGCGCATTGCTCGAGTGCGGCGGCCGCATACGGAAGTTTGACGCTCTCGTGATTGCCGCAGGTGCCTGGAGCAGTTCCGTACAGGTGAGGAACGTCCCACCTCTGCCGCCTTCTGAGCCAGTAAAGGGGCATTTGGTTGGCTTCCATCAACCGGATCAGACGTGCAACACGATCCTTCGCCACGGACATACGTACCTTTTGCAGCGGGCAAACGGACTGCTAATCACCGGTGCTTCGGTTGAGAACGTTGGCTGGGACCGCGGGGTCGATCCGGAGATCTCTCGCTCGCTCGCCCGGGATGCAGAATTTGTGCTGCCTCACCTGGCCGAGACCAGCCCGTCAGAAAGCTGGATTGGTTTTCGCCCGGCCAGCGAGAGTTTGCAAATGGGCCCGTGGCATTCGAAGCGGCTTTATCTCGCTTACGGCCATTACCGGAACGGCATCCTGCTAGCTCCGGTCACGGCCCAGGAAATTGCGCGGGCAGTCAGCGCCAATTTGGGAACGCAGTAGCGCGCTTCCGTTTGATCTCTGAGAGCAGCTGTGCAACCTTCGAGCGCCGCTTCAATAGCCTATCGAGCATTTGTTCGAGCTCCCCTTCATCGTTATCGAGCCATTCCCGTGGAATCTCTTTCCAGGCCGCGTCCACCATCTCGATTGGAAAGTTCTCAACCATGTCTAGCCACGGCTGAAACGATTCGGGCGACTCGACAGCATCGTAGACGGACGTGCGGAAGTAGAGACCTTGCAGCTCGGAATCCTGAAATTGCCAGTGAGGCCATTGAAGGCATATCCATGGTCAATCATCTGGGCGAAGAAGCCGACTCGTACCGGCGCTTCACCGCGCAGTGGCGTCCAAGTCTTGGCGCGGGCTCGAAAGAACACAGCCTGACGTGAATCCGTGTTGCCTATCCATTTGTCGAAAACCAGCGTACCGAGGAAGTCGACTCGGTTTTCGATTTTGGAGAGCAGCTTGTCGGGCAGAAAGTCGAAGATAGCTACCCGTTCCGGGTGAACCGCCAGACGCGAGCCGAAATGAATACCGGGAGGCACCGCTTCGCGCTTCGATCCGATGGAGAGATACATATCGGAGCTATCGGCGATGAACTCAGGCGTGAGTTCAACCAGCGCAGTTTCGGGTACGTGGATTTGCAGGTAGCGGAGGAAAGAGCAGGCCAACCACTCGTTGACCAGAATGCGGCGATGCTGCGGGTTATTGAGGAACTTCACGACGTAGAATGCGCCGTCTTCGACTTCGACCAGATGAGCCTGCGCTCCACCGCTCATCTTTCGGATCAGTTTGCGTGCACGAATCGGCATTTCTGGAGCTGTTAGTCACTTGCGGTGCGAGAATCAGGCTAGTGGCAGCCTGAAAGCGAAGTCACCGGGAAACGCACACTAGATCCTATCTTCAGGGAGAAGGAGCAACACAAAGATGGCAGAAGAGCTTGACGAAAAACCGCGTCTGACGAATCCAGATGAAGTTGCGCTCGAAATGATGAAGTTCATTGCGGTCACGACTGGCTATGGCAAAGGCATAAATACGGCTGGCTTCGGCGGCAAAGGTCCCCGCTCTTCCGAGGAATACGCAGAATCGCTCCTGGACCTCTTTGAGCGCTGCCGGTCGGTAGTTCGTAAGGATACAAAGTAAGCTGCTGCTGCCGGTCTGTGATCGTCCGGGCGTACGCAAAAGCAACGCCCGGTTTTACCAGCTAGCGTCTGTTCTTGGCGGTTGTGCGGCCCGCGTTTTTCTTCGCAGGCGCCTTCTTCGCAGCTGCTTTCTTGGGCCCTGCTTTCTTTGAAGCCGCTTTCTTTGGTGCGGCCTTCTTTGCCGTTACTTTCTTAGTCGCGGTTTTCTTTGCTGCTGCTTTGCCAGCCGGGCGCGAGGATGACTGCTTCACGGCCTTCTTGGTAACAGCCTTCTTTCCGGACGCAGTTTTCTTTACGGGCGCGCGCTTCTTCGCAGGCGTCCCTTTCTTGGCGGCAGGTGCGCTCTTTTTCGCGGGCTCCGGCTTGCCGGCAGGCGCGCTTCTCTTCTCTACGGATGGCGCTGTGCCTTTCGTCGCAGCCGTACTTTTGCGAGGAGCGGAACCTCGCGACCTCACGGCACCGGCCCCAGACTTGCCTCGCGCGGGCTCTTCGGCAGCTTCGTCATCTTCTCCTACCAAGACCAGCTCCACTTCTTCGATAACAAGCTCACCCTCAAGGGTTGACGCTTCCGCTTCCGATGATTCACCAGACGGTTCGCTCAATGCGTCTTTCTCAGTCTGAAGCGATCTACCGGCAGCTTTCGCCGGCGCTGGTTCTTTGGACGAAGGACGTTGTTCTAACCTCTCCTCCTCCTCGTCATCCTCTTCGTCTTCGAGATCATCGTCATCGTCGTCGTCCTCATCCCCGTTGTACTCGTCTTTGTCGGACTCGAGTTCGATGTGCTCATCTTCGTAATCGAAATCATCTTGCTGCTTGTCGGCCATTAGCCAATACGCAAAGCTCACGCACTCCTCCTTTCACACTTCCTTACTATGCACCGAGATGATGTGAGAAGCAAAAGTATTTCACAATGCGTGACAAAGCACGCAATCAGTAAGCGAGGAATGCAGCTTTAAAAAGA
>JAABUQ010008410.1_pt1 | contig 14489 bp, 10 predicted proteins | sample 5560001 | NCBI WGS metagenome assembly JAABUQ01 (sample SAMN10711888, study PRJNA513371) | rock metagenome | isolation source: Antarctica rocks | place: Antarctica: Victoria Land, Finger Mt nord | collected 2015-12-18
ATATGGCCTGACGCCGGACGATGTCCGACTGATGTGGGTGACGGCACCTCCGAGGATGCCCATGTCGCAAGGGTCGTCCAATCTCACGGTATAATAAATCTCGATTTGTGCTTTGACCCTCGTCTCCCTCAAGGGACATGGAACGAGTCGGCGCAAAGGAAAGGGGAGAATCCCGAAGGACCGGCGCGGGAACGGCAGGCCTCGGGGTAGGATGCTCTCTTCGATCGGAGCGGGGGATTCGTCCCGCAGGGACGGCAGAGGGTCGGGGGGTGGGATGGGGAGTCGGGTGCTGAGTGAGGGCCGGCGGCTGAGGTTCGGGATCTTCTTCGCGCTGTACGTGATGCAGGGGATCCCGGCGGGGTTCGCGCTGACGGCGCTGACGAACTACATGACGGCGGAGGGGATCGGCCCCGAGCGGGTCGGGGGGTTCGCCGCGGCGGTGGGGCTGCCCTGGGCCTTCCAGTTCGCGTGGGGGCCGCTGATCGACCGGTTCCAGGGGTCGCGGATGGGGAGGCGACGCCCCTGGCTGATGGCGACGCAGCTCCTCGCGTTCCTGGCGTCGCTGGGCGTCGTGCTGGCGGGCGACCCGGTGGGGAGGCTCGACCTCCTGACGCTGGCGCTGTTCGTCCACAGCGTGTTCGCGTCGGTGCAGGACGCGAGCGCGGACGCGATGGCGATCTCGGTGATCCCGGACTCGGAGCGGGGGCGGGTGAACGCGTTCATGCGCGGGGGGTTCCTGTTCGGGGCCGGGGCGGGCGCCGCGGTCCTCTCGCAGGTGCTCCGGCACTCGGGGTTCGCCGCCGCGGCGCTGGTGCAGTCGGGCCTCCTGCTGGCGCTGACGGTGCCGACGTTCCTGGTCCGCGAGCGGCCGGGCGACCTGGCCTGGCCGTGGAGCCGGCGTCGGGGCGACGTCGAGATCGACCCCAGGCCGGGCCGGGCGGGCGGGCCGGCGGGGCCGACGGAGCTGAAGCTGGGGAGGATCTTCGTCGAGCTGGCGTCGGCGATGCTCGCGCCGAGGAACCTGCGGCTGTTCGCGGCGATCGCGGTGGTCTCCACGAGCGGGAGCGTGTTCGTCCGGGCCTTCTCGATGCACCTGATCCGGGACCTCGGCTGGACCGACACTGGGCTCTCGACGTTCTCGGGGACGTACGGGACGTTCGGGGCCCTGGTGGCGATCGTCGCGGGCGGGACGCTCTCGGACTGGATCGGGCATCGGCGGATGCTCGGCCTGGTGATGCTGGGGATGTCGTGCTTCCTGTTCGGCTTCTGCGGCCTGGGCGCGTGGTGGGCCCGGCCCGGCGTCGCGCAGGTGGGCCTGATCCTCTGGTCGACGTTCGACCCGGCCTTCAGCGTGGCGGCGATGCCGGTCCTGATGGCGGTCTGCCGCCGGGGGATCGAGGGCTCGCAGTTCACCGCGTACATGGCGTTCGTGAACCTGTGCGACATCGCGGGCTCGTACCTGGCGGGCCATGCGCTGGGGTTCGCCCCCGCGCCGGCGATCGGCCTGGGGTGCGGCGTGGCGGTCCTGCTGGCCCTGGGGGCGATCCTCCGCGAGATCCCCGCCCCCGCGGTCGCCCCGATCGAGCCGATCCCGGCGAGGCCGGATTGATCCTTCGGGCGGCTGCGCGGGGATGTGTGAGTGCCGGGCTCCCCTCCCTCGCGGGGCCGGCGGCGGATAAGATGGACATCAGGACGGGTCTCCCCCCGGCCTCTCCCCCCCGGCCTGGAACCGATCGGAGTTGTGTGCGATGGGGCACTTCTTGCACCACTACCTGGGCGAGAACCCGTGGTATCTCGTCGGGGGCCTCGGCCTGGTGGCGGCCGGGTTCCTGATCGCGCTGCGGGTGACCCAGGACGGGCGCCACCTGATCCGGGCCCTCGCGGCGATCGGCCTGGCCGCGCTGGTGCTCGTGGTCGAGCAGGTCTGGGTCACCGAGGCCGAGCGGATCGAGTGGGTCGTCCACGACCTGGCCGACGCCGTCTCCCGGTCCGACGGCGACCGCGTGCTCGCGCTGATGGACGACCACGTCTCGTTCAGCATGAAGGGGAACAACCTCGGCAAGGAGCTCGACGTGGCGGCGATCCGCGAGGCCCTCAAGGACGTCACGTTCGACTGGCTCCACGTCAGCCACCTGAGCACCAGCGCGGGGGAGCAGACCCGGCGGGGGACGGCCGAGTTCCGCGTCGGCGTGAGCGGGACGTACCAGATGTCGCAGATGTCGCAGGCGGCGCGGAACTTCGCCGCGCCCGGGACCGAGTGGTCGCTCGGCTTCCGCAAGACCCCGTCGGGCGACTGGAAGATCCTCCGGATCACGGCGCTGGCCGTGCCGCCGTATGCGATGCTCTCGCCGATGTTCCGCTACAAGGAGCCGTCGGACCCGGCGCCGGCGGCGTCGGCCTCCGGGCCGGAGACGCCCGAGCCGCTCCGGACATCGCCGCCGGCACGCGTCCGGCCGTTCGGGCGGGGCCGCGGGCGGTGAGGGCCGCAAGTCGCGGGGGGTGACGGCGCGTGCTCACGGAGCCGAGCCCGGGGCCCGCACCCCGGCCGGGGACGGCCCGGGCCGATCAGTACTTCGGGACGAGCTTGGCCCGTTCGTCGTACCTGGGGTTGTGCCGCCACTCGCCGCGGCTGACGCTGAAGCCCCGGTTCAGCTCGTCCTGGGCGAGGTCGGCCCAGGGGGTCTTCGGGTGGTGCTCGATCACCTCCTTGAGGAGCCGCTCGGCCTCGGCGTACTTCTTCTCGGTCTCGGCCTTGGGGGCCTTGGGGTCCCGCGAGTGGTCGAGGACCCATTCGACGATCAGGTCGGGCCCGGGCATCCGGCCCGGCCGGGGCGGGTTGGCGGCCATCTCCTTCAGGCAGGCGCGGTACTCGTACGCCTGGATCTGATAGGCGACCACCTGCGCCAGCATCAGGTCATAGTGGGCCTGCCAGCGCTTCTCGGGCTCGCGGTCGCGCGCCTTCTTCAGCGCCCGGAGCCGCTGCTCGATCCCGACGAGGATATTCAGCCGCTCGGTGACCTTCGGGTATTCCTCGGTCGCCTGCGGGATCATCTGCTCGGGGAAGACCGAGAAGTGGCGGCGGTAGGGGAAGTTCTTGGTGATGTTGATGATCTCGGCCATCGTCCCGCGGAGGTCCGAGCGGTGCCGCTTCTCGTTGTACGCGGCGCGGCTCTCGTACGCGGGGACGTACTCCTTCAGCTCCTTGATCGAGTAGGCCTTCTCGCGCTGGCGGGCCCTCATGCTCTCCTCGGTCGGCAGCAGGAAGTAGATCCCGCCGGAGTCCTTGGCCAGGCGGGCGAGCTCGTAGGGGGCGAAGCCGGAGGGCTGCTCGTCCCACCGGTCGTGCAGGCCGTCCCACTGGAGCATCTCGACGTCGGCGGTCTCGGGGCCGCGGCGGATCGTCGGGTGGTAGATGTCCTTGGTGACGGGATCTTCATATCGCAGGCGTGCCAGCGAGTAGCCGAAGAGCGACTGGCGGCCGATGATGTAGACGGGCACCTCCTTGGAGAGGACGGCCTGGCGGGCCTCCTCGATGTAGCCGCCGTCGTCGCCCGACTCGTCGGTGACGAGGACGATCAGGAGCTTGCGGTCCTTGCGGACGAGGCCGCCGTAGTGCTCGACGACGCGGCGGACGGCGGTGAGGGTGTTCTCGACGCCCGACGGCTCGACGCGGAGCCGGTCGATGGCGCGGCCGATCAGGTCGATGTCGGCGGTCGGCTTCTCGAGCTCGAAGTGGGTGTCGCCGCCGAAGCCGACGATGGCGTGGGTCAGCGGCTGGTCCTTGCGCTTGGGGTCGATGTTGACCCTCAGCTCGGTGGCGACCCGGGAGAACTTCTCGCGGATCGCCTTCTGGTCGTCCTTCATGCTCTCGGACTCGTCGAAGAGCCAGACGACGGTGAGCTTGTGCTGCTGGAGGTGGCGGAGGATCTCGCGGGCGAGCTGGTCGAGGGCGACGCCGACGTCGGAGGAATCGAACGTCACGTCGCCGGCGATCATCCCGCCGCCGCCGAGGTCGCGGCCGGGGGCCGCCGGCAGCATCGAGAGGCCCGAGACGGCGCTGACGACCTTGACCGAGGGGAGGCTCGTCCCCTCGCCGACCCGCGCCGTGCCCGACCCCCGGCCGCCGACGACCGGCGTCGCCGACGGCGGCCCGGTGCCGACCCCGGTGCCGAGGCCGCCGCCGACCGGGCCCGAGACCGTCGCGTTCGTGTCGCCGACCGCCTGGTCGCGCGGGACGTTCGCCGGGTCGGCGTAGATCGTCGTCAGCTCCTCGTTCGAGCCCTTGGACAGCGGCGTCAGCGACGAGTCGAGCGGCGGGCGGATCAGGTCCCGCACCTCGTTCCGGAGGGTCACCAGCGCCAGCGCGATCAGGATCCCGAGGTGCACGAGCGACGAGACGAGCCAGGCGGGCGCGTCCCACTTCCGGCGGACCACCCGGCGCCTCCGGAGCAGCTTCGGCCCCGCCTTCTCGGCCTCGGCGGCGGGTGCCGTCGCGGCGGCCGGGGCCTCGACCGGGACGGGGGCCTTGGCCGGGGGCGCGTCGACCAGCGGGGGGAACCCGCCGGCGGACTCGGCGGCCGGCGCCGGGGCCGAGGGCGTCGCGGCGGGGGCGGGCTCGGGGCGGGGCGCGACGCTCGGGGAGGCGACGGGCTCGTCGGCCAGCCGGTACAGGCCGTCGCCCGAGGACGGGGTCTGGGTCGAGATGGGGAGATCCATGACGCTTCATCCCTCTTGCCAGGGCCGAGAGACTCGCCGACCGAGCCGGTCCGGACCGGAACCCGAGAAAGGAAGGAAAGGCGCGACGATCGCCGGGGCCGGGAGCAGGGGGGAGCGAAGGGGCCGAGACGGTCAGCTTACCAAAACGGCCCGGAGGCTGAGTAGGGCCCCGGGCGGGCCGGGGCCCGCCGATCAGCGAACTACAGCTTGGGCACCTCGACGGGCTTCGCCTCGGACTTGGGCGCGGCCTTCTTCCGGGCGACCATGTCCGTCCGCCTGGGGCGCGGGGGGACCTTGGCCTCGACCCATCGGAAGCCGAACGGGTCCTTCAGCTCGCGCTGGGCGAGCAGGGCCCAGGGGGTGCCGGGGTGGTCCTCGGCGACCCGGCGGAGGAGCCGACGGGCCTCCTCGGCCACGGCCTTGGCCTGCGCGTCGCGGGCGTTGAGGTCGTCGGCCGGGACGAGCCTCCAGGTGTTCGACCCGGGGTCCTTGAACTTCGGCGCGTCGCGGATCATCTGGGCGCAGGCGGAGTTGAACTCGTTGCACCGGATCCGCATCGCGAGGAGCCGGCCGCGGATCAGGTCGTAGTGCGCCTGCCAGCGGCGGGAGGTCTCGCGGTCGCGGAGCCTGCTCACGGCGGAGATCGGCACCAGCGCCTCCTTCACCGTGTACTCGATCCGGGCGACGACGATCTGGTTCTCCTTCATCGCCTCCTTGAACTCGGGCCCGTCGGCGGCGGGGAAGCTCAGCGAGGGCTGGCCCGGGAGGGATTGCTGGGTGATCCGGGCCGCCTGGAGGACGGCCTGGCGGAGCGGGCTGCGGGCGACCCCCTGCTCGTACTGGCTCCGGCTGACCCAGTCGGGGCGATACTCGCGCATGCTGTTGGGGTCGAAGCTGACCCGGCCCGGGCCGAGCCGGGTGACGAAATAGATCCCGCCGGTCTCGCCCGCCAGCCGGCTCAGCGCGTACGGGCCGAAGCCGGCGTCGAGGTAGTCGTACTGCGGGCCGTCGTACCAGAAGGGCAGGTGCACCTGCTCGATCTCGACGCTCTCGGGCCCCTGGCGGACCGGGAGGTTGTAGAAGGTCTGCTTCGTCCTCGGGTCGGTGTAGTTCATCCGGCCCTCGGCCCGGCCGAACAGCGCCGACGAGCCGAGCACGTAGATCGGGGCCTTGCCGGCCCGGGCGGTCGCGATCGCCTCCTCTAGCCGGGGCTCGTCGTCGCCGACCTCGTCGGTCACGACGATCACCATCGCGTGGTACGGCCGGCCCTCCCCGTCCTTGTAGCGCCCCCACTTCCGGACGACCTCGACGACCGTGGCGAAGGTCGTCTCGACGCCCGAGGTGTCGAGCGGGACGGCCTTGATCGCCGAGAGGACCTCCGCGGTGTCGGCCGTCGGCGGGGCCATCACCTTCCGGTCCTGGCCGAAGCCGACGACGGCGGTCAGCAGCGCCCCGTCGTCGGCCTTCTTGCCCTGGTCGAGCGCGCGGATGTGGTTGTAGACCCCCTCGATGTGCCGGCCCAGCCGCTCGCGCTCGACGACCAGCGAGCCCGAGGCGTCGAACATCCAGACGACCAGGGTCCGCCCGCGCTCGAGGTTGCGGAGGACCTCGATGGCGACGTGGTCGACCGCCCCCTCGACGTCGCCGACGTGCTCGGTGCCCACGCCGCGGATCTGGACGCTCTGCGCCAGCATCGGGGCCGAGGGCATCATCACGTCGCCGGCCCGCTTCACGTCGAACTTCGCCAGCGCCACCGCGCCGTTGGCCCCGGACGTCGCCATCCTCGGCGCCAGCGGCCCGGAGGCCTCGACGCCGATCGAGCCGATCGCCGGCGCCATCGAGGCGGGGGCCGTCATCGTCGGCGGGGCCTCGGGCCGCTCGATGTCCTGGACCTCGATCCGCCGCAGGTCGGGCAAACGGGTGTCGACGACCCGGCTCGTCAGCTCGCGGCGCGAGTCCTGCGACACGTTGTAGCCGACCAGCGCCAGCACGACCAGGAGCGTCAGGTGGACCGCCAGGCTCGCGAGCACCGCCGGCGCCTGGACCTCGAGCGGCCCGCCCAGCCAGCGCGCCAGGTCCGGATGACGCTCGTCCAGCCGCCTGAGCCATCCGCGCACGGGCAATCTCCCCGGTCCCGTCCCCGGCCCGCCGAGGCCATGAATGGATGGCCCCCTCTCCATCGTAAGCGCCCGATCGGGGAGGGGCAACGGCGTGACCGGAGGTTCCCCCGGCCCCGACCGCGCCTGCCATCATGCAATTACGCAACCCGAGGATGTCCGTGACGCGGGCCGTCGCGGTCGTCCCCCTGATAAACCTAGATCGCGATCGGAGGGTGTCGCGGGGTAGACTGGAATGATCCGCGTCCGGGTCCCCGGGGTCAGAGGAGGATCGCCCATGAAGATCGCCACGCTCGTCGAGCCGATCGCCGCCGGCGGCTATCGGGCCTCGTTGAACCAGCCGTTCGGCCTCGCGGCTGAGGGGTCGACGGTCGACGAGGCGGTCGGGCTGTTGAAGTCGCAGGTGGAGGCCCGCCTGGCCTCCGGGGCCCGGGTCGTCGAGATCGATCTGGGCGGCGATGACCGGAATCCGTGGATGGCCTACGCCGGCATCTTCCGGGACGATCCGTACTTCGACGAATGGCAGGAGGCGATCGCCGAGAATCGCCGCGAGGCGGATCGTGAGCCGGCGGCCCGATGATCCGCCACATCCTCGACACGGACACCCTGAGCCTCCTGGCGGCGGGGCATCCCGCGATCTGTCGGGAGGTCGCTCCGCGCCGGCCGGGGGCCCTGGCCATCACCGTGATTAGCGTCGAGGAGCAGTTGACGGGCTGGTATTCGACGCTGCACCGGGCGGGCTCCGCGAGCCGCGAGGCTGCACTCTACCTCCGCCTCGCAAACTCGGTCCGCTTCCTCGCGACTCTCCCGATCCTGACCTATTCCGAGTCGGCCATCGGGCGATTCGACGGCCTGGTCGCGCTCCGGCTGAACGTCGGCAAGATGGACCTCCGGATCGCCGCGATCGCGATCGAGGAGGGATGCACGGTCGTCACGCGCAACCTGCGGGACTTCGGGCGGATCCCCGGCCTCGCCGTCGAGGACTGGTCGATCTGACGGGGGGGCCGGGCGGCGATACCTGCCAATCACCCGGCGGCGGGCCTGCGGGCGTCGCGGGCCCGGATGCCGTTGAGGTATCGGCCGACGACGGAGTTGCGGACGAGCCCCTGGTACGAGAGCAGGCCGAACCCGAGGGTCACGCCCAGGGACGCCGCGAACTTCGCCCAGGCCAGCCAGGCGACCGGATACAGGACGACCTGGACCAGGCCGACGATTGGGAAGTGCGTCAGGTAGATCCAGTACGAGCTGTCGGCCAGGTAGCGGACGGCCGGGGTCGGCCGGTCGTTGAACCGGCGGAGGAAGAGCCCGATCAGCCCGAACAGCGCGAGCCAGCCGAACAGCGCGGCCGACCCGACCAGCGCCCAGGCCGACGCGCCGGACAGGGTGACGTCCAGGTCGGCCCGGAGCAGCGCGGCGCGGGCGGCGAAGACGAGGGCGGCCAGGGCGAGAGCCGCCGGGTACCAGCGGATCAGCCGGACGAGGTCGCCCCTCGCCTCGTAGAGCCACGACCCGACGGCGAAGAACCAGGCGTGGTGCAGCCACCGGAGCGGGTTCGGCACGAAGCTATTCCGCATGTCCATGATCGGGTCGAGGCCGTTGACGGCGTGGCCGACCCAGAGGACCAGGGCCGTCGGGATCGCCAGCACGAACGGGCCCGGCCACGAGAGCACCCACCCGGGGACCCGCCCGGCCGACCTGCGGGCGACCAGCCGGGCCGCCCAGTACGCCGCGAGCATCAGGATCAGGTATTCGAGGAACCAGAGGTGGGCCGGGCCGATCCGGTTCTCGCGGACCTCGCGGTCGACGAAGACCAGGCGGGAGAGCTGCCTGAGGTTCGTCCGCCCGCTGATGAACCAGCCGCAGAGCCAGACGCAGGCCGACGGACCGAGCACGACGGGCACGGCGGCGATGGCGGGGGAGATGATCCGCCGGAATCGGTCGCGGACGAAGCCGCGCGGGCCCTTGCTCGCCCAGATGGCCGCCGCGGCGAATCCCCCCAGCGCGAAGAAGGCGGGCATGGCCCAGCTGATCGCCGACCAGTAGAGCAGGTCGAGCCCGAACGACCGCGAGGCGTCGCGGACCGACCAGGGGAGGTCGCGGACCCGGCACGCCGCGTACGGGAAGGCCGCGTGCGCCGCGACCACGGCCACCATCGACGCCGACCGCAGCGCGTCGAGCCCGGGCAGCCGCGCCGAGGGGGGGGCGATCGGCCCCGGCCCGGCGATCAGGCGGCGGAGCCTCGTGGCCTTCCGGCCGGCGGTCCGTGGGGTCGCGGGGTGCGCCATCCGTTGCCGTCCTGAGGGGAAGGGGAGGACAACCAGGCGCGGTCCCGCCGCGGCGGCCGGAGACCGAGGCGTGCGGATCGGCCCTTTGCGGGTCTTCTTCGGCCCGAAGCGGCGCGCAAATCCAGGCGAAATCGGCGGATCCTCCCGCGGGGCGGGAGATCTGTCAAGCCGTGACGGCGCGGCGGAGGAACTTCCGGCCGATCAGGCCGAGGTCGGACCGGCCCGTCGGCGTCGCGACGTAGCCGGCCAGGTACGCCAGGCAGCCGACCGCCAGGTTGGTCGCCAACGGCGCGTACTTCCCCCAGCCGCCGGGGGAGACCGGGTCGGCCGGCACCGCTTGCCCGAACGCCCAGGTCGCGACGACCAGGGCCGACCCGCCGGCGAGCGGGGCGCTCAGGGTCCGGGCCAGGAACGTCCGTGCGTCGATCGCCAGGACCCGGAACACGTAGAGGCCCGGGATCAGCAGGTTCGAGAAGAGGGTCGTCAGCACGGTCCCCCAGATCACCCCGGCCACCCCGATCTCGCGGGTCAGGTGGAAGCTGATCGGCAGGTTCACCAGCGAGCCCGCCAGCGCCGCCAGCGCGACGACCTTGATCCGGCCGATCCCGATCGCCATCTGCACCTGCACCGAGATCAGGAGCGGGGCCGTCGCCACGAGGAAGAGGCGGAGCAGGGGGGCGTACGGCCCGAACCGGGCGCCGACCCAGAGGACCAGGAACGGCCTCGCGTAGATCCCGGCCAGCAGCGCCACCGGGAGCAGGAGGCCGACGAGGAACCTCGGCCCGTCGTACTTGACCCGCTCCAGGCCCGGCTCGTCGCGGCTCGCGGCCAGGCTCGCCACGGCGGGCATCACCAGGTAGGCGAGGGTCCAGCCCGTCTGGCGGATCTGGAGGAACGGCTTGCTCACGTTCTGATAGACCGTCATCGCCGGGCCGAGCGCGGCCTCCGACAGCGCGAAGGCGAGGATCGTCGTGTCGATCTTGTCGGCGAGCACCACGCTGAGCTGGATCAGGAACATGTAGCCGCTGATGTGCATCAGCGCCCGGTAGTCGGCCCATCGGGCGCCGGCGAACCGGGGGGTGTACCCCAGCTCGCCGACCATCACCCACAGGCCGGGGCCGAGCACGAGCCCCACCTGCAGCGCCGTCTGCACGGCGACGATCCCGAAGAAGTCGTATCCCGCCCGCAGGCCGAAGGCGAGCACGGCGAACCGGAGGGCCACGACGGCCAGCTCCAGCCTCGGGATGAACTCGTACCGGCGGGCCGCCTGCAGGACGCTCGAGACGACGGCCGAGATCCCGTAGAACGGCGACGTCACCGCCTGGAGCCAGAGCAGCCGGACGATCAGATCCTTCTCGGCCTCGGTGAACCGGCCGAGCCTCGGCACGACGAGATACGCGACCGCCAGCAGCGCCGCGACCTGCACGACGACCATCGCGGCGTAGAAGTTCATCCCGCAGGCGATCGAGCGGCGGACCCCCTCGCGGTCCCCCCGGGTCCAGGTGTCGGACACCTGGCGCTGCAGCGCCGAGCTCATGCCGAATTCCAGGAGGAACTGGAAGAAGCCGAAGCCCCAGGCGAAGACATACGCCCCGTTCAGCCCGTCGCCGATGTAGTGCTGGACGAGCGGGATGCTGACGAAGGCGAAGATCACCTGCATCGGCGTCTTCAGGGCGAGGAAGAAGGTCCCGCGCATCAGCCGGCCGAGCACCGGCGGCATCGAGGGGGGCCGGTCCGCGGGCGTCTTCGGGGTGGGTCCGGCCGGGGTCACGGGGTCCGTCCTCTCGCGTCGCGGGCCATCCCCGGGTCGGGGTCCGACGTCGACAGGCCCGGCCCGCCCGCGCGAGCGGCGTCCATCGTAGCCGCGGGGCCTCCCCCTGGGTAGGGCCGGCGGCAGGGGCCGGCGACCTGCCCGGGCCGCCCTCGCCGTCGCCGGAGCTGAGCCTCGAATGGGCGGAGGTGCTGGCCCGCGGCCCCGGCGACGGCCGCCGATGGATCGACCTCCCCCCTGCCGCGACCGCGCACCCCGCGACATGGGCGAGCGGAAGGTGGTCGGCGACCGGATCGCCCGGCGGTCTTCGCCGCCGCCCCTCCGGCGAGGCAACCGGGGTGGGTCAGGCGTACGCCTCGTCCAGGGGGAGGAAGCGCCCGGTGCGCGGGTCGTGGGCGTGGACCTCGCCGGTCTCGAACTCGTAGACCCAGCCGTGCAGCGTCAGCCGGCCCTCGGCCAGGCGGGGGATGACGCACGGCTGGCGGCGGACGCGGTCGAGCTGCACCAGGACGTTCTCCCGGATGGTCGCGTCGAGCAGCGCCTTGCCCTCCAGGTGGCCGTGCCGCGCCCGGACGTTCTCCAGCGTCGGCCCCGCGTTCTTCAGCCAGGCGGCGACGATCGGCAGCTCCTTCAGCGAGTCGGGGTCGAGCAGGGCCCGCATCGCCCCGCAGTTGGAGTGCCCGCAGACGACGACGTGCGCGACCCCCAGCGCGATGACGGCGTACTCGATGATCGCCGTCGTCTCGGTCTCGGGGCCGCCGGGGTCGGGGACGATGTTCCCCAGGCACCGGTCGACGAACAGGTCGCCGGGCCCGGCCATGACGAACTCGGCCTCCTGCACCCGCGAGTCGGAGCAGGTGATGAACAGCGTGGTCGGGCGTTGCCCCGTCGCCAGCGCGCGGTAGAACGCCTCCTTCTGCGGGAAGATGTGCGAGCGGAACAGGCGATGGCCGTCGACGAGCTTCTGCACGGTGGGCCTCCTCGCGAGGTCGGGCGGACGGCCGGGGGTCCCGCCAAGGGCGTACCCCGCCCCGTCGGCCGGCGCTCTCTTGTAGCCCGGCGGCCCCGGGCGTTGAAAGGCCTCCGCCGGAGATTCCTCGATCCGGTCCGACGACGGAAGGGACGCCCTCCTCGCCCGGCCGATCGGCCAGTCCGTCGCGCCGTGGCCGCCCCGGTTGACCTTGCCCTTTCGGGCCCGGGCGGGTTCAATAGGCGAGGAAAGGCACCCCACGACGACCCGGCACCCGGATGGACGGCCTGTCCCCCCATCCATCCCCCGCGCGTGCCGGGCCCGGAGCTTTTCCCGTGCAGGATCGCATCGCCTACCAGGGCATCACCTTCGACGATGTCCTCCTGGAGCCGGCCTTCTCCGAGCTCCTCCCCGGCCAGGTCGACTGCAAGACCCACCTCACGGCCAAGATCCCGCTGAACCTGCCCATCCTCTCGGCCCCGATGGACACCGTCACCGAGGCGGAGTTGGCCATCGCCCTGGCGCAAGAGGGGGGCCTGGGCGTCATCCACAAGAATATGTCGGTCGAGGAGCAGACCCGCGAGGTCGACAAGGTCAAGCGGTCCGAGAACGGGATCATCATCGACCCGATCACGCTGCCGCCGGACGCCACCGTCGGCCAGGCGCGCGAGATCATGCGGACGCACCACATCTCGGGCGTGCCGATCACCGTCGGCGGCCGGCTCCGCGGCATCCTCACCCGCCGCGACCTCCGGTTCCTCGAGTCCAACGAGCTGAAGATCGACGAGGTGATGACGAAGGAGGACCTCGTCACCGCCCCCGCCGACACCAGCCTGGAGGAGGCCGACCGGATCTTGACCAAGAATAAGGTCGAGAAACTCCTCCTGGTGGACGATGACTATCGACTGAAGGGCCTGATCACGATCAAGGACATCGACAAGCTCCACAACTACCCGAACGCCTGCAAGGACACGCGCGGGCGGCTCCGGGTGGGGGCGGCGGTCGGCGTCCACGACTACGACCGGATCCGGTCGCTGCTCGAGGCCGACGTCGACGTGCTGATCGTCGACTCGGCGCACGGGCACAGCCGGAACGTGGTCGAGACGGTCCGCCGGATCAAGCAGGAGTTCGCCATCGAGGTCGTCGCGGGGAACGTGGCCACGCCGGAAGGGACGCGCGACCTGATCGAGGCCGGGGCCGACGCCGTCAAGGTGGGCATCGGGCCGGGCTCGATCTGCACGACGCGGGTCGTCTCGGGCGTGGGGGTCCCCCAGGTGACCGCCGTCTACCAGTGTGCCAAGGCGGCCGGCGGCCGGGTCCCGGTGATCGCCGACGGCGGGATTCGCTACTCGGGCGATATCACGAAGGCGATCGCCGCCGGGGCGCACTCCGTGATGATCGGCGGCCTCTTCGCCGGGCTCGCCGAGAGCCCCGGGGACACGATCATCTTCCGCGGGCGGAGCTTCAAGACGTACCGGGGGATGGGGTCGCTCGCCGCGATGGCCAAGGGCTCGCACGAGCGGTACCGCCAGGACGGCGGCGGGCGCGGCCAGGACGGCAAGGCCGAGCTCGGGGCCCGCAAGCTCGTCCCCGAGGGGGTCGAGGGCCGGGTCCCGTACAAGGGGCCGCTCGCCGACTACGTCTTCCAGCTCGTCGGCGGCCTCCGGGCGGGGATGGGCTACTGCGGGACCCGGACCATCGACGACCTGCGGACCAAGGCCCGATTCATCCAGGTCACCGGCGCCTCGGCCCAGGAGAGCCACCCGCACGACATCGTGATCACGCAGGAGGCCCCGAACTACTCGAGCTTCTCGAACGAGGCCGAGACGATCCGGGGCGCGGTCTGATCCGGCCCCCTCTCGTCCGTTCAGAATCGGGCCCGCCCAGGGAAGGTCGGGCCGCTCGGTGTCGGTTGACGTGCGGTGCGATGGATTGAGTCGAGTCGAGGTGGAGTGAGACGAGGACGCGGGGCGGGTCGTGCCGACGGGGCGCGACCGCCGCCTCTCCGGACGCTCAGCTAGCAAGGAGGCGTGGCTTGCGTCGCCCCAAATCGGCAATCAGCGCGGCGATCGTCGCGATGGGCCTCTCGGCCCCGGTCGTCCTGGCGCAGGTGATGTCCCGCGCGTCGGGGCCGACCTCCGACACGAACACGAGCCCGGCGTCCTCGTCGATCGACCCGGCGCTGGCCGGCCGCCCGACGCGGTTCCTCCTGCGCAACGGGACCGACTACCTCGCCTACAAGGAGTACGGGCGGGCCCTCCGGTTCCTCCGGGCGGCCGAGGCCCGCCAGGGGGAGCTCGACGCCGACGAGCTGAAGGCCCTCCGCCAGGGGATCGCGCAGGCCCAGCGCGGGCTCCGCGAGGGGGACGCCAGCCGCGACCTCGCCGGCCGGTCGCGGACCCGACGGGCCGGCGCGATGGCGACCGCCCGTGTCGAGGCCGCGACCGAGCCCGCCCCGGGCCCGGCCCCCGCCCGCGGCGACGGGGTCCGCCTCGCCGGCGCGTCGCGGGCCGAGGAGGAGCGCCCGACCCCCGCCGTCGAGCCCGGGCCGGCCCCCCGCCGGGCCCGACCGGACGGCCCGGCCGCCGACACCGTCGCCGACCGGGCCCCCGCGCCGATCGAGCTGCCCG
>JAABUQ010008411.1_pt1 | contig 14483 bp, 16 predicted proteins | sample 5560001 | NCBI WGS metagenome assembly JAABUQ01 (sample SAMN10711888, study PRJNA513371) | rock metagenome | isolation source: Antarctica rocks | place: Antarctica: Victoria Land, Finger Mt nord | collected 2015-12-18
CCTGGCAGGAAATAGCCCGGAGAATAGAAAATGTTTGTTATAATGCACGGCAGAGAATTAACCCTGCAATATTAAGCAGCTAAAAAACGGATAACTTGCACGTTATTTACCTTTTGTCTGAATTTTACTTTTTGGGTAAAGTTTTTTTGAATTGAGAAGGTGTATAGCTGGTATGCAGTTTGAATATCCGGGAAAAATGCGCCTGGCCGGAAAACCCGGTTAGGTAAGCAATCTCGGTCAGGCTATGGTTGGTGTTTTCTATCAGGTTTTGGGCTTTCTCGATCCGCAGCTTGCGGATATAGTCACCAAAAGTCAGGTTCTCAAAGTATTTGGAAAACTCCCTTGATAAATAGGCCGGGTTGATCTCCAGTTCTTCGGATGCTTGTTGCAAACTCAAACTCATGTTCGTGTCGATCTGATCTTGTATCATTTCTTTCAATTCCTTTGTCCATGACGGCGCTTTTTTATCGCCTTTGTTCTTGAGGTATTGGTGATAAACCTGTAACAATAATTGGTCGACACGGCCTTGGGTATGTTTCTGCTTATGCAGGAATTGCGCCCAGCTATACAGGCCGTCATAAATGGTCATTCCTAATGTCAACAGTTTATGGTCGTCTTTGCTGTTATAAGCTAAACCGGAAAAAATGGCTTCCAGTCCCGCGGCCTGCGGGGCAAAATCGTGGCGGTCGGTATCGGCACCACGGACGATAGCGGCCAACCGCTCTAAAGCCACATCCTTTAACTGGTGTTTTTTCAGGAAATAGTCAAAGGTACACTGATCATCATAATGGGTATATTCGACATTAGGAATATCAAAGGGTGTCGCATCTAATTCTTTTGCTTTTTCTAAAACTTCCTCATAGGGTACATAGATGATCTCCGCATCAGCATCAATAAAGCGTTTGATCAGCCAGGGACAGGCGACACGGTCAATCTTCGGATGTTCACGGGTGATCCATTTCATGTTTCAAAACAGGATTAGTACAAAATTATTCCGCAAATTAGCGAAATAAAAAAATAGCTTATGCGCAACTCCATTCTTTTTGCCTGCTGCATTTTATTAATGAGCTGCAAAAGTCAGCCGGGTTTTGGCCAGGAACTGTTAAAACTGGAAAAGGAGATCGCTTTACCCAGCGTTAAAGGCCGCATTGACCATATCGACATCAATGTAAAAGATCAAATTGCTTACGTGGCCGCATTGGGCAATAATACGGTTGAAGTGGTTGACCTGAAAAAACGCCTTGTACTGCATAGTATCACCGGCCTGAGCGAACCACAAGGTGTGGCCTACATTGCCAATCACCATGAAATCTTTATCGCCAATGGGGGAACGGGAGAATGTATTTTTTATAATGCCCTTACCTTTCAAAAAACAGGTTCTATCAAATATAACAATGATGCAGATGATGTGCGTTACGATGAAGTGACCGACCGGATCTACGTAGGATACGGCGGTGGCGGTATCGGTATTATTGATGCAGCTACGCATAAACCCGTCGCCGACATTAAACTGCCAGCCCATCCTGAATCCTTTCAACTGGACACTAAGGAAGGTAAGCTATGGGTGAACCTGCCCGGTTCGGGCAGTATCGGCGTGGTTGATATTAAAGACGGTAAGCTGATAGACCAATGGAAAAGGTTGCTGCCCCGATCCAATTTCCCTATGGCCTATGATGCAGTGCAGCACCGGATCATGGTAGGTTTCCGTATCCCGGCAACCCTGAAAGTGTTGGATAGCCGCACAGGGAAAGAGCTATTCAGTTCGGGCATGGTTGGTGATGTGGATGATTTTTATTGGGATGAAAAGACAAAGCAAATATTGATCAGTGGCGGCGGGGGTTCGGTTAACATCTTTAAGCAAACAGGTGAAACGTATAAACAGGTTGCCGACATTAAAACCCGCAATGGTGCTCGCACCTCTTTATTCGTGCCGGAATTACGCTTGTTTTTACTGGCAGCAAGGGAAAACAATAATCAGCCTGCCAGCTTATTGGTATACCGGCTTGCTGATCAATGAATTTTATAAAACTAAAAAACGAACTGGCTGACCCCTTCCGGTCATTAAAGAATGGTATTTTTGCCCTGCTATATTTTGCCGAAACCATCAGTTTGATCGGTGATGCCTTTACCTGGGTAGGACTTGCTTTGATGGCTTATCAGTTTGGCCGGGAAAGATCGGCAGTTATTCTCGCTACTGCCTTAACATTACGTGTAGCCGCTTTCATAGTTTTTTCTCCTTTCGCCGGGGTATTAGCAGATAAGATCGACCGGAAAAAGATATTATACATCACCCACTTTTTTCGTATGGCTATTGTGGCCTGCCTGCCGTTTATTACGGCTGAATGGCAGATTTATGTATTGGTATTCTTGCTGAATGTGTTCAACGCTTTTTTCACGCCGACTTATCGTTCCGTTATTCCGCAGATCGTTAAAAAAGACATTTACCGACAGGCAGTTGGTCTATCAACAGCAACCAACCAGCTATTCGGCATTTTAGGGGCCGGGCCTTGCAGGTATCATTCGGTTTGCTTTATCCATCGAATTTGTGTCGGCTATTGCCGGATCGCAAATCCTGGTGAATACGGTCGGGCATATCAAATCAGGACTGCACCTGAACGATCAACGTTATGGTTGGGTTATGGCGGCCTTTGGGATAGGTGCTGCCACAGCAGCCTTTGTATCAGCGGCTATCGATAAATCCAAATCACGAAAAACGTCCCTGATCATTGGTTCTTTGATGCTTGGTCTGGCCATTACCGGGGCTAATTATGTAAGCTTTAGTTTACTGTTGCTTTTATGGGTTGTAGCAGGCCTTGGACAGAGCTTGGCGGAAATACCATCGGAAACGCTGATTGGTGAAAACATCCCGCCACAAGAGCAAGGCAAAGTATATGGCTCACACTTTGCCTTTTCGCATTTATGGTGGGCAATTGCTTATCCTATTGCTGGTTTTTTAGGTAATAGATTCCCGGCAAATAACTTTTTATATGGTGGAATAACGACGATAACTTTTTTAGGTTTGATTTTTATTTTATTTAATCTCAAAAGAGCTAGTTGATCACAAATCATCTGATTTATATCCAATGCGTCTTCGAGGCGGATTAGGCGGGCTTAACAGAAAATTTAAGGCTTCGTAAATTTCTTTAAATTTTTTACTATTCCCCGATTCCATTGCCTCCAGCTTCTGCATGATGTCCTGATAATTCAAAGCCATCTTCCTCAATGCTACAAACGTTCGGATAATCAGGATGTTCATTTCTACTGCCTTTTCGCTTTTTAATACTGAACTTAACATGGCTACTACGGTTTCCGTAAAGGCGTAGGGAACGGCACCACCAAAGAATTTTTTGTGTGGTATCACATTTGTGATACCACTTCCTCAACTTCCTCTGCCGTGAGTTCATACATAAAATCGGGCGGGAACCGGGCTAAATTCCTTTTGACGGCCTGTTTCAAAGCCCTGGTTTCCACGCCGTATAATTCGGCAAGATGCACGTCCAGAATTACTTTCTCGTCCCTGATCAAAATGATTTTCCTTAATATCCTTTCTTCGGGAATGCTAACATCTTTATTCATGTTATTGATCTCCTTTCTGAACTATTGGTTGGTTTTCTCTTTGCCTTGGCTTAATTATTCTTGCTGGCGGCGCAAGCCGTTTTTTCAGCAATGCCATATCCGCACCAACTTTAATGTCCAATATCTTGGCATAATGTTGTGTCGTTTGGATGTTGGTATGGCCTAACATCTTTGATACGCTTTCAATCGGTACGCCATTCAAAAGCGTTACTGTTGTAGCAAATGTATGCCGGGCAATATGAAAGGTGATCGGCTTATTAATACTACATACGTCAGCTATTTCCTTTAAATAGCTGTTCATTTTCTGATTGCTCAATACCGGCAATACCCTGCCGCTGCTTTCACACTGCGGATGATCGGAATAACGCTGTATCAAAGTAATTGCGGTGGGCAATAAAGGAATACGGGACGGTGTATCGGTCTTTTGCCTTTTGATCGCGATCCACTTTTCACCATCAATACCGGTTACTATGTCCCATTTATGCAGTTTCTTGACGTCAGCATAGGCCAGCCCGGTAAAACAGCAGAAAAGGAAAATATCCCGTACCTGTGTTAAACGGTCGGTTGCCATATCCTTATCGGCCATTTCCTGTAATTCTTCAGTAGTCAAATAAACCCGGTCAATCGTTTTGACCTTGTTCTTATAGTTCAGGAACGGGTCATAGGTCAGCCAACGGTTGGCGATACAAATACGGATGATCTTGCCGAAGTTTCGGATATACTTAACCGCAGAATTATTGGCACACTTCCGTTCAGAGCGCAGATAAAATTCAAAGTCCATTAAAAAGGCATGATCTATTTTTTTTATATCTATATCATATAAATTATATTTCCATTTCAGGAAGTCCCCGGTATGTTTTAAAGCGGTCTGGTAACGGCATAATGTGCCTTTGGTGTATTCCTTGCCAACAAGTGCCGCTACCTTTTGATTGTGGTCTTTAAATATCTCCATTAAAGATCGTGGCTGCTCGCCTTTGCCAAGGAACTTGTTGCGGATGCTTTCCGCAGTGATTAATTCATCAGCTTCGGTTAACTGGCTGTGGGCTTCATAGACTTTCTTTTGCAAATCGTCTAAATAGGCATTCATTGCCTTTGTTGCTTCTTTAGTGCCATTGGCGCGCCCGGCATGTGTGTTCCAGCGTGATAGGCTCACATTCACGTCCTGTTGAGTTTTCTGATCGTTTACCATTAACGGTAATGCGCATGTAGATCGGGGCAGGGCCGGTTTTGTAGTTCTTCTGCTTTTTCAAATAGAAAAGCAGGCTAAAATTAGTTTTCATGTTTTTGAACATTAAAATTGAAACAAATTTAGCTTTGCAAAACTCATAAAATCAAGATGTTCAATTTCTGGATAGGCTGACTTTCAGAACTTATAAGCCATTCGGTGAGTAGGAACACTTCCTCGAATTACTCACCGGATTAAGCCCTTTTTTGTAGGGAATTGGTGAATAAAATGGGGTTTTGACCCAAAAACAAAAGCCTGCAATCGTTTGATTTGCAGGCTTCTAATACGTTTTGATACCAAAATTTGCGGAGAGCTAGGGATTCGAACCCCAGGAACCTTTCACAGTTCAACAGTTTTCAAGACTGCCGCAATCGACCACTCTGCCAGCTCTCCGGGGTCAAAAGTACAAATCCGGGCGCAATTGGCAAATCTGAATTTCAATTTTTATTTTGTGGTTGAATTCTAGCATATATTATCTGGAATTCAAATCGTTGTATTTAAACCGAACCTTACAATACTGTTTTTACCGGCATAAAAAAAGCATGTAAACTGTTTGCTTACATGCTTTTTTTAAAATTGAACTAAATTATTTTACAGACAGGTCAACGCTTCTTTGTATAAAATTAGTCAGGTCTGCGCCATTCAACATGCCTTGCGACAATAACGCCAGATCATAAGCTTGTTTGGCCAGGTCTTTTTTTACGGCTTCATCAGGCGCACTCAATATTTTCTGAATTAAAGGATGATTGGAGTTTACGGCCACACTCAGCATTTCAGGCATATTCCCCATGAAAGACATTCCGCCGCCACCTCCCATTGCCTGCATATCTTTCATCCGGCGCATAAACTCTGGTTGCGTTACACTTACCGGCAACTCTTCCGGCGACATTGGTTCCAACACAACCTTCCGGTCTTTGTTGTTGATGGCGCTTTCAAAAATCTCCTGTACTTCTTTTTCGCTTTCTGCACTCAGTAAACTTTCAGTTTTAACATCTTTTTCTATCAATTTATCTACGGTGTCCGCATCTACCCTTTTCAAGGTAAATTTCTCCACTTTGCTTTCCAGCATTTGTATAAAGTGACTATCGATCGGATGTGAAAACTCCAGCACATCATAACCTTTGCGTTTGGCTGATTGAATGTATGTGTCCTGTTTATTTAAATCAGTTGCATACAAGGCAATCAGGTTTTCTGATTTATCCTGCTGGTTTACCTGGATGTGTTCTTTGTATTTATCCAGCGTAAAATACTTTCCGTCGGTATTTTTGTACAAACAGAAGTCTTTTGCTTTGTCGTAAAATTTATCATTGCTGATCATGCCGTATTTTACAAACAAACCAATGTCAGGCCATTTTTCGGTAAAAGCAGCTTCGTCCTGCTTGTGCAATTCTGCCAGCTTGTCGGCTACTTTTTTGGTGATGTAAGAATCGATTTTCTTGACGTTGGCATCGGCCTGTAAAAAGCTGCGGGAAACGTTCAACGGAATATCCGGCGAATCGATCACACCTTGCAAAAGCATCAAAAATTCGGGAACAATGTCTTTTACTTCATCGGTGATAAATACCTGGCGGGAATACAATTGGATCTTGTTCCGCTGAAATTCAAAATCGTTCTTCAGTTTAGGAAAGTATAAAATCCCGGTAAGTTCGAACGGATAATCAACATTTAAATGAATCCAGAACAAAGGTTCTTCCGAAAACGGATACAGATCCTGGTAAAATTTGATGTAATCCTCGTCCTTCAATTCGCTTGGGGACTTTGTCCAGGCGGGAACTGTATTGTTAATTACTTCGCCGTCAAACTCAATTTCTACCGGCAAAAACTTACAGTACTTTTTAAGGATGGTTTGGATACGTGATTTTTCCAGGAACTCTTTAGAATCTTCGGCAATGTGCAAAATCACATTCGACCCTCGATCCGTTTTACCTGAAGGGCGGATTTCAAATTCCGTGCTGCCATCGCAATCCCAAAGTGCTGCTTCGCTGCCTTCTTTGTAAGAAAGCGTATTGATCTCTACTTTGGAAGAAACCATAAAAGCAGAGTAAAAACCCAAACCGAAGTGACCGATGATCTCTTTGTTGTCGCCTTTGTCTTTGTATTTTTCAACAAATTCTGTAGCGCCGGAGAAAGCGATCTGGTTGATGTATTTTTTGATCTCTTCGGCAGTCATCCCGATCCCGCAATCAGAAATCGTAATGGTTTGGTCTGCTTCGTTTATCGCTATTTTTATTTTGACATCGCCTACTTCGCCGTTAAACTCGCCCATGCTGGCCAGTCTTTTCAGCTTTTGCGTGGCATCAACGGCGTTGGATACCAGTTCCCGCAAAAAGATCTCATGATCTGAGTAAAGGAATTTTTTGATGATCGGGAAAATATTTTCGGTGTGGATAGATATAGAGCCCTTTTCCTGCATAAAATTAATATTTAAGTTTTTTGGGGAAGGCAAATCAACAATAGTTCCAAAGCTTTGAAAATGACAGGTTGACAGGGAGGCAACACGATGCTTCTTTTATCACCTAAAAATCAGTATTTCAATTTTCATCTTCCAGCAGCTTCTCTTTTACTTTTACTTCGGTTTTTTCTATTTTAATGTCTAAGCGGATCCAACCGTACAAACTCATGTAGATATTGGCGATCCAAACCAGGCTAAAACCAGCAATAAAATAGCCGCGCCAATCTAAAAACAACAGTTTATAACCGGTAATCATCAGCATAAAAATGGCGATGTAATGGCTGAAACAATATTCGCAGGTAAACAAATAAAAAAATTTCCGGGCGGCCAATGTTTTTCTTTCATGGCTGTTTCTAACACAAAATTCCCTGATCTCCTTAAAAACTTCTTCATGTGTAACGGTCCAGGAAATGCAGGCAATTGGAATGGCCAGGATAAAAAGCATTACAAAAGGATTGTACATTTTAATACTGTTTTTACAATCATTTTTTAATTAATTGTTCACCATTTTCATCGACTCTTCGTAGTAGCGTTCGCCAACATGCGGATAGGATTTCAGGATCCCTTCAATTTCCTGCAGCTCATCTTTTGATAAACCCACTTCGGCCGCACCGGCGTTTTCTTCCAGGTATTTACGCTTTTTTGTCCCGGGGATCGGAACGATCTCCTCGCCTTGTGCCAAAACCCATGCTAAGGCCAGTTGAACCGGTGTAATTTCTTTAGAAGCGGCAAATTCCTTTAAAGCTGCTGCCAGTTGCTGGTTGTTTTTCAGGTATTTGTCTTCCTTAAATCGAGGCAATGTTTTGCGGAAATCATTATCGCCTAAATTGGAAGTATCAACGGAAGAAGCCGTAAACAAACCGCGCGACAGCGGACTAAAAGGCACAAAAGTAATAGACAGTTCGCGGCACAACGGCAATATCTCTTTTTCCGGATCGCGGGTAATAAAAGAATATTCGGATTGCAAAGCCGAAACCGGATGTTCCGCATGTGCTTTTCGGATAGAGGACGGTGAAGCTTCCGACAAACCCAGAAAGCGTACTTTTCCTTCTTGCACCAGTTCGCCCATTGCACCAACGGTTTCTTCTACCGGAATGTTCGGGTCAACACGATGTGCGTAGTACAAATCAATTACATCTACGCCCAAACGCTTTAAACTGGCTTCACAGGCTTTTTTCAAATAAGCCGGAGAACCGTCAAAAATAGTTTTAGTGCCGTCGTCTGATTTTCGGAAACCAAATTTAGTAGCAATAAAAATTTCTTTACGGTTGGGTACTAATACTTTTGAAATCAATTCTTCATTGGTGTACGGGCCATAAAAATCGGCCGTATCCCAAAAGTTAACACCAATATCCAAAGCCAGGTTTAAAGTAGCGATAGATTCTTCATCATTGCTTGTTCCGTAAGCATGGCTCATGCCCATGCAGCCTAAACCAACAACAGATAGTTTTTCGTTGGTGCTGCCCAGATTCCTGTATTTCATTTTGATGCTTCTTTTATACCTGCAAAACGAATAACAGGCAAGGCTGTTTTATAATATTTTATGCCGTAAAAGAAGCAAAAAAAAGCGCCTCAAATTTTTGGGGCGCTGATGATTTTCAAAAGAAAAAAAAATTAGTCGTTACCTTCTAACTTTACTAATTTGTTGTAAATACCAAGCAATAAAAATGGTGCAGGCCATTGTCCTACAAAAAGTGCATTGTGTGGTTTGTTCATGATTTTAAGGGTTAAAGAAATACCGATAGCCCCTAAAGCTGCCCACAAAAAAATATCAGAAGGTATTTTTGCGGTTTGGTTTTCAATTGCAGTTGCAACTGGCCCTTCTGTGTGTTCCGGGTGTTGGTTTGACATAATGTTTCTGTTTTATTGTTAGTTTAATTTTACTTGATTCAGTCTGATTCCAATTATCCTGCCAATCTTGGTTTTGATATGGTCAATTCAAAAACAAATATTTTTGGGGGATGAATTATGGATTACAACAAATAAAATTATAAAGTTGTGTTTGTAATGAACAAAAAAAGTTGTTGATTGCTTTTGTAAAATATACATCACCTAATCCATAAAAATCATGATAGAAAATGCAGCAACCGTTGAAATTTTAAACGACCTGATTGAGATCAATAATGACCGCATTGCAGGTTACGACAAGGCAATTAAAGAATCAATAGCAGAAAATTCTGATCTGAAATCACTTTTTGAACACATGGTCCATGAAAGCCATGATTGTAAAATGGCTTTGAGCACCGAAGTTCTGGTATTGAAAGGGGAAACTGCCGAAGGGACCACCAACAGCGGTAAAATTTACCGTGCATGGATGGATATTAAAGCTACTTTTACCGGCCACGACCGCCACTCCATCCTCGCCAATTGTGAAAAAGGGGAAGATGCGGCACAAACCGCTTACAAAACTGCACTGGCCGACGAAAACTTACCTCATTATTTACACGATATGGTGGCCGGGCAAAAAGCAAAACTGAAACTTTCGCACGATAAGGTAAAGATGCTGCGGGACATGCAGGCGAATTGATTTTTCTTCACAAAATAAAATTTTCTAAAATGCCTTCTGATACCATTCAGGGGGCTTTTTTTTGAAACTTGTTTTCAAGGCATGACAACAATTTTTACCCGATAAAAACAGTATTTTTAAATTTGAATGCAAAACCTTGCACCTGTGGTTAACAGAGAATGGGATAAAGCAAGTATATTTGTGTAGTTGCTTTCGGGAAAAGTCTTCAGGGCACAAGTAAATTATGAGTATAAAAGTGATCATGAATGATGATGCTTTTTTTAAAAAAGGGTTCCTGATTTCTACCGACACAGCTTTGCTAAACATAACACTCATCCATCATTTTCTGGATCAGCTTTCGTATTGGGGCAAAGGTATCAGCCTGCAAACCGTTCAAACTTCGATACAAAACTCCTTGTGCTTTGGCGTTTATCAGCACCAAAAACAGGTTGGTTTTGCGCGCCTTGTTACCGATAAAGCTACGTTTGCTTACCTGTGCGATGTTTTTATTTTGCCTGATTTCCGTAAATCGGGCTTGTCTAAATGGCTCCTACAAACCATCCGTCATCATCCTGACCTGCAAAACCTGCGCCGCTGGACTCTGGCCACTGCCGATGCGCACGGATTGTACGAGCAGTTTGGTTTTATGCGGATGAAGAATCAGGACCGATGGATGGAAATTTTCCAGCCACAACTTCAAAATTCGGAGGAATCCACATGAACATCAAAAGAATGATTATTGAAGGCGAAGGTGTTATGCAGGATTTTAAAAAAACCATTACCAGTTCCGAAAAAATTGCCAAAACACTGGTTGCTTTTGCCAACAACAAAGGTGGCCGATTACTGATCGGTGTGCTGGACGACGGTACGATTAAAGGTGTAAAATCCGAAGATGAAGAAAAGTACATGATCACCCGGGCAGCCGGTTTTTTTTGTCGCCCGGCTTTGGAACCATTTTTTGAAGAAGTTTACATAGATGAAAAGCTGGTTTTGGTTGCCGAAGTAAAACCGAGTGATATGAAACCGCATTATGCTTTAGGTGAAGACGGTAAATGGTGGGTTTACATCCGCATTAAAGACAAAAGTATGCTGGCCAGCAAAATCGTGGTGGAAGTTTTAAAACAATCCAACAACAATGAAGGTGTACTGATCGAATATTCTTCCAAAGAAAAAGCACTTTTGGAATATTTAAATCTGCAGGAAAAGATCACCGTTAAAGAATATTGTACCATGCTGAATCTAAGCCGCCGCCGTGCACAGCGCATCCTGGTCAATTTGGTGCTTTCCGGTGTTATCCGTGTACATACCACCGAAAAAGAAGAATATTACACGGCGTGCTGAGCAAAAACTGTTTTAAGTTATAAGTTGTAGGTTATAAGTTCTCTGCCTAAATAAAACTTATGCTTCTTTTACCCACCTAAAACTTACAACCTACAACTTACAACTTTCTTCCCAATGCTTCTTTTACAAATGAAAAATCGTTACTCCGTTTATAAACCTTTTTACCGTGATACCTTGCGGCTGGCCATTCCGGTCGTGATTTCGCAATTGGGGCAGGTGCTGGTGCAAACTTCAGACAGTATTATTGTTGGCCAGTTTGCCGGTACTACATCCCTGGCTGCCGTTTCGCTGGTAAACAGTGTTTTTATTGTTGTTCTCGTGATCGGTATCGGTATTGCTTACGGCCTAACACCTTTAATTGCACAGGAAAACGGCCGAAAAAACTATGCCGTTTGCGGCGAACTGCTTTCCGGGAGTTTGGGCATCAATATTATTTCCGGCATTTTACTTTTCCTGCTGGTTTATTTCGGATCGGTGCTGGCTTTAAACCATCTGGGGCAATCTCCTGCAGTTATCCTTCAGGCCAAACCATTTTTAGTGTTGATGGGGTTTTCCATTATTCCGCTGATGATATTTAATACTTTCAAGCAATTTGCAGAAGGATTGGGTTTTACCAAACAAGCCATGATGATTTCCATCTGGGGAAATGTACTGAACATTTGCCTGGGGATCGTTTTTGTAAAAGGCTTGTTCGGTATTGCACCAATGGGTGTCCGCGGCGTTGGTTTTAGTACACTGATAGACCGTTGCGTTATGGCCGTTGTCATCGGCATTTACATTTTCCGTTCCAGGCATTTTAAAAAATACCTTTCCGGCTTCGTGTTCTTCAGGATGAGAAAAAGTATTTGCAAACGGATTCTTGCTATCGGTGCACCTGTTGCTGTGCAGTACACTTGCGAAGTGAGTGCTTTTAGCGGTGCGGCCATTCTGATCGGCACGATTGGAGCCGTTGAACTGGCCGCACATCAGGTAGCTATCAATCTCGCTTCTTTAACTTACATGATGGCCAGCGGTGTAAGTGCAGCAGCAGCCATTAAATCAGGCAATTACTTCGGCACAAAAAACTATGGAATGCTTCGTTTATCGGCTATTTCCAGTTATCACATTGTACTGGTTTTAATGAGCTGCACGGCTATTTTGTTTACGTTAGGAAACCACCTTATCCCTTGGATCTATACTTCAGATAAAAATGTGATCGGCCTTGCCGCCCAACTGCTGCTTATTGCTGCCCTGTTCCAGTTATTTGATGGCACACAAGTAGTTGGCTTAGGTATTTTAAGAGGAATAGGCGATGTAAGCATTCCGGCTTTGATCACTTTTATTGCTTACTGGATCATTGGTTTGCCCACCGGCTATTTCCTCGGCATCAAACTCAAACTTGGTGCTTCCGGTATCTGGTACGGGCTCACACTTGGTTTGATGGCGGCTTCCCTCCTGCTTTACTTCAGGTTTAATTATTTTAGCAGGAAGCTGCAAACCGATAAAGTTATCACGAAAAAAACACCTGCCTAATTTAAGCAGCCATAATATTCAAGTCTATTGATTCTGATTGATCTCTTACCGATTGCCGTTTATTTTCAGCTTTTAAATTCTCCAAACGTTCCATTACAGCTTCCCGTGTAGATACATTGTATTGAGTCATTGCTTGTTCAATATTAATTGAACCCTGGTTGATTTCGATGGCCATTTTTCTCATTTGCTGCTCTCTTACCAGCGTAGCCATCATATATAAATTTTGCATTATTTTCGATTTTAATTTGTAATTTTTATAAATTATTTACTCCTTTGACGTAAATTATTCAACAAAGTTACACATTTTTTCAAAAAAACAAATTATAGTTAACACTGTCGGATCAACACCAACAACAATTAAGCCCACATTAATAAATGTCAGAAATACAGTTCAACTGCACTTTTATAGGTATTGCAGTGTGCTTCTACAATATCTTTGATATTTGGCGAATAACCGCCGCCCATGCTTACCTGCACTGGAATTTTATTTTTGCTACAAAGATTTAACACAAACATGTCGCGCATTTTACACCCTTCTTTGCTTAACGCTATTTTTCCTAATTTATCTGTCGTCAAGACATCAACCCCAGCCAAATAAAAAATAAAGTCGGGCTTTACCTGATCGATCAATTTTGGCAATGCTTCTTTTAGCAGGTTAAAATAAACATCGTCTTCCGTTCCGTCTGCCAGGGGAATATCCAGGTCAGAACGTTCTTTGCGATACGGGAAATTGTTTGCGCCGTGCATCGAAAAAGTAAAAACCTTAGGTTGATGCTGAAAAATCTGTGCCGTTCCGTTTCCCTGGTGCACATCCAAGTCAATAATTAATATAGATGTGGCCAATGCTTCTTTTAGCAGGTAATTTGCTGCAATGGCTTGATCGTTCAGCATACAAAAACCTTCGCCCCAATTTGTTCCTGCATGATGTGTTCCGCCGGCCACGTTAAAAGCAACACCATTTTCAAAAGCAAAAAGGCAGCCATCAATCGTTCCCTGTGCAATCCTGATTTCGCGTTCTACCAATTGTGCCGATAAAGGAAACCCAATGCGCCGCTGTTCTTTTGGCGGCAACGTGAGGTCCCGCAACTGCTGCCAGTAATTTTTATCATGTGTCCACAAGATCACTTCTTCTTTTATTAGTTTTGGGGAGAAAATATTTTCTGTAGAGATCACGCCTTCGTGCAGTAATTGCGCCGGGATCAGCTCATACTTCAGCATCGGGAAACGGTGCCCTTCCGGCAAAGGATGCGCGTAAATTGGATCGAAAGCAATTTTGAGCATAAAATGTAAGCAGTAAATAGAAAGCCAAGTTTTTGTTTGAGAAAAAAATTGTTTTAACTTTATCTATCAAAAGCAAAACCATGCGCAACAAAAAAATATTGGGGTTTATTGTTTATATTATAATACAAGCACCTATATTATTCGTTTTGAATATGTATGGCCACCTTTATCCGCTCAAACAAAATATCATTATGAGTATAATTGTTAGTTTTTTATCGGCACTTTTATTTCATCCAATGAACAGATTGATTTTATTTCTAAAAAATAAATTCTTCGTTAAGAATACTTCAAGCAAGTAATGCTTCTTTTATCACATAAAAAAAGGTGAACCAGAACAGTTCACCTTTTCTTTTAAAACCTTTTTGGATTACAATTCAATCTTTCCATGATCGCCCTGATCATAACGCTCACCGGTAATAGCCGCTTTCAACATCTGGAAACCAACCACCATTTTGCTGGAGTTACTGTCCCAATATTCGGCTTCTTCGGTATCCACTTTTAACAAAGTTAACTTCGGGTCGTCCAAACCATCCGGGAAAAATGCTTTGATAATCGGGTTCCATAATTGTTTCATTTTCTCCCTGTCGTCC
>JAABUQ010008412.1_pt1 | contig 14483 bp, 1 predicted proteins | sample 5560001 | NCBI WGS metagenome assembly JAABUQ01 (sample SAMN10711888, study PRJNA513371) | rock metagenome | isolation source: Antarctica rocks | place: Antarctica: Victoria Land, Finger Mt nord | collected 2015-12-18
ATATTATAAAATTTAAAGTTTCCTTTTAAAAATCTTTATTTAATCTTAAATAAAATAATATTATTCTAATTCGTTTAAATAATATTCTATTATTTTATTTAATAATATTATTTTAATAAAGGTTATATAATAATATTAACTCTTATTAAATACTAATTTAATTAAGAATTATTTATATTTACAAATTAATAAATTCTTTTATATTATTTTTATATAAATAATTAATAATATATTTTTTAATATTATTCTTTTTAATATAATTCTTAATATAATTATTAATAAGGCCTGCTTTTTGTAAAAAAAGAAAATAAATAATTATTATATTAATATATTTATTAATAAATATTAAAATATATTTTTTATTATTTTTTATAAGAATAATTTTTTTACTTTTAATAATATTTATAAATTATTATTTATTTAGAAATATTGCTTATTTATTCCTTATTAATTTGTAATTAAAAATATAAGATTATTTTCTTATAATATAAATTTTATATTATTATTCCGGTAATATTATATTTTTAAGCTTATTATTTTATTTAATATTTATTTTAATAATTATTTTAATTATATTTTTTATATTTTAATTATTTTAATATACCTAAAACGTATATATTAGAGCTTTTATAAGGTTGGAATATTCTTTATTCTAATATACTTTTAATATTTTAAAGGAGATTAGGGAATAAAATAATTATTACTTATCTTTTAATTTAAAAATAACGTTTTCCTTATTTTATTCCCAATATTAAAAAATTTTCCCTTAAACGATATTATATATCCCTTTTTAGCCAGTTTTATTATTAAAATAATATTATATTAATTTTCTAAAATATAATATATATTTATCAATTCAACTTCTTTATTATTATTAATTATTATAATAATAAAACCTTTTTTATTATTATTATAATAATATCGTTAATCCTATTAATAAAGTAATTATATATATAATAAGAAATAAAATATTACCGTTTAGAATAAATATAGATTTTAACTCCTAAGTCCAAATAAATATTTGATTTTTTAAATACCTTATATATTAATTATATTATTAATATTTTTTTAAAATTAATAATCGTTTTAAGGCTATATATTCTTAGGACCTATCTTATTTTCTTTTTATTATCTTTAAGGAAAAAAAATTTATTTTTTAACTTTTATTAATTAGGATAGAGGTTATTATTTAAATAATAGTATTTTTCCTTTGTATAAGATCCTTTATAATAAGAGTATTTTAGTTTAATATTTTTACTATTTCCTTTTTTGCTATTATTATTATTATTATTATTATTTGTTTTTCCCTGCTTTCCAAAGTTCCTTACCTTTAAGGAGCTTTCCTAACTTTATTATTTATTATAAATAAATATTATTTTAATAATTTCTTTAAAGGTAATATTTTTATTTTTATTATTTATAATTTAAATAATTTGAATTTAATATAGTTTTATCTTATTCGGGAGACTTTTTAGGAACAAATAAATTAATATTATTTTATTTATAATTTATATTATTATTATTAAGTAATTATTTTAATAATATAAATAGTTAATATATTTATTAATATTTTTGAAAATAATAGAATTTATATTAATTAAATATTAAATAGTTATATATATAATATAATTATTCTTCTTTTAGAATTTATTCTTTAGAAACCTTTATATTTTTATAATATCCTTTTCGTTATTAAAGAAATTTTTAATATATAATTTATATATCAAAATAATAATAATTTAGGCTTTCCTGTTTATTAAAAGCAAATTATTATTAATATTATTTTTATCTTTATTAATAATTAATCAGAATCTTTTTTTAATAAAAATAACTTGTATTTCAGAGGCCTAATTATAATAATTAAAAATCCTTTTAAAAATAATTATTTTCCTATATATTACTTTTATAATTTAATATAAAAGTAAATAAAATAGTAATATTTATAAATTAAAATTTTGAATATTTTTCTTTTTATATAAATATATAAATATTAGCCGGGCTTATAACCTATTAATTATAAGAAATTTTAATTATTTTATTTATTTAGGAATATAAATTTATTTATATACTCGGCTAATTAATTTAGGCCTTATAAATAATAAAATATTTAATAAAGCTAATATACTTTAAATATAACCCTTGTTATTCGGTATATAACCTGGCTGATAGTGATCCAGGATTGCGATATGCTAGACCTGATTTGGCTTAATGCTGCTGGAGAGACTGCCCCAGCCATTCTCCAACATAATTAATTAACGTTTTTAAAAAAAATTTGAAAATTTGAAAATTTCGCTAAAAATAATTATAAATAAAATTATATTACCTGTATAGGTTTAGCCTATAAACCCTACTTAAACGGGGTCTTAAACAAAAAAAGATTTTTTTTAATAATACTAAATAGTTACTGATTATATTCTGATTTAATATATTTTATATTAAGAAATTTAAATATAAACAGATTTGCTAATCTGGATTTTCGTTATTAAACGTACCAAAATAAGGTTTCCGGATTTGCTAATATTAATTTTATATTTCATATTAATTTTAAAATTAACTTAAAAGCTTTTATAATCTATTTAATTATATATTTTTAAATAAACTTTATAAATTATAAAACTTTTTTTTCCTTTATAATTTTATTATATTTTAAATTAAAAATAAACTAAATAAATATATAATTATTAATTATTAAAAAAATTATATCAATATAAATATTATAAATATTTTTTATTTTGAATCTTTAAATTTACCTTTTTAAAGCTTTTAATAATATAATCTTTTTAATTATTTTAACTTCTAATTTATTAATATAAATAATAAACTTTAAATAATCGTTAATATATACTTTTAAATATTTATATAATTCTTTTAATTTAATTATAATAATATTTATAAGAGTTTGAAACATAATTAAATAATTAAATAATAATTTTATATCTTTTTAATTATAATTAAAATTATTAATTAAAACCTTTTAAAATCGAAAATTAAAATATACTTTTTAATTTTTATATAATATTTTATATATAAATATTCTAATTTTCTTATATTCTTTTTAATTATTTCTTTTATTATTAAAATAGCAATATCGTTAATTTATTTAAAAGTATTTATTTCTAGGTCGATATTAATATATATTTTTATTAAATTATTATTATAAATAATATAAAGAATTAGGGGAAAAATAAGCTTTAAGAAATATTTATTTCTTATTTAAATAATTCTGAGATATATTAATTTGATATTCTAATTATTATTAACTTCTTAATTAAGGAATTTTTTACTTATTTGATAATTATACCGCCTATTTTATATTTATAAAGATTATAAAATAATTATATATAAAAAAATTTATCGAATACTCTTAATATATTAAAATATAAAATATTATACATATAATTTTTAATTTATATAAAATAGACTTTTTTAATTAATATATAAATTATATATTCGATAACGATACCTTTATATTTATTATAATAATTATAGAGAAGATAATAAATTTTTATAATTTAATTGATTTTTTTTATAATAATAGCTTTTAGCGACTTTTCTAAAGAGTTAAATAAAATAATTACTTTATAACTTTTAAGGATTAAATAATTATAATTCTTAAACTTTTAAAATATAATTATAATTAATTTTTTAAACTTAATTAATATATATTTTATATTAAAATTAAAATTAAATAACTATATTAAATAATCCGAGATTATAAAGAATATTATTTATTATATTTAATTAAGAAATCTATTTAATCTAGGAACTTTATTAATAATAAAAATTTTTTTTTTTTTTAAATTTTATTAAAAGTAATTATAAATATATAAATTTATTTAAAATAAAATACCTCTTTTATATTATTTAAATTAGTTTTTAAGGGGTTAAAAAAGAATATTTTTATAAACAACTTTACTTTAATTTACTTATTTATTGTTATTATTTTATTTAAAATTATAAAATTAAGAAAAAAGGGATTAAAAAAGTCTTTCCTTTTTTTTGCTTATTTAATAAATTATTATATTTTCTTAATATCGCTTAATATTTGGTTAAATCGGCTTTAATATTCGTCCTTAAAAGTATATTTGAAAAATACTTTTTTTTCTTTTATTACTTTTTTTTTAAATCGGATTTTCTTTGCTTTTAAAAAATATATCTTTTTTATTTAAATGTTATAAATAATATTAAAAAAAATTATTATATTTTTATATTTTTTCTATAAGCTAATTCCTTTCTAGATTAATTTATATTTTTTAGTAAAATTTGCTTTGTTTTTTAAAACTTCCTTTATAATATTCGATAAATAATTTATATAAATATTAATTAATTTAGTGTATAATCGGTATATTTTTATATATATATAATTTTAAACTTTTAATAAGAAATTTAAAATATTTGTTTTTTTATAATTAAAATCTCGAAACTCTTTATATTTCTTTTGGGGAATATTAATAATTTCTATTAATATATAATTAAATTTGTAATTTATATTATTTTTAATATTATATTTAATAACTTTATTTTTTATTTTTTATTTTTTATATTATAAATATTAAATTGAAAATAGAAAGCTTATAAATAAATATTATTAATATATAAATATATAATCTTATTAATAAATTTTAAGTTAATTTATAATTGTTAATAAATTTTAAGTTAATTTATAATTATTAATAAATTTTAAGTTAATTTATAATTATTAATAAATTTTATTAAAACATTTAATTTAATATTTATATTTATTAATTCTCCTCTGCTTAGTTGATTGCTATATGCAAGATAGAACTATTTATGAATACTAAGGTACTAGGCCGGATTAAACTTAATAGCGAAATATGTCCGTATTGCTATTCTTATTATTCAATATTTTTATTTTATTATAATTATATTGCAAACAAATAGCAATAAAAAGTTAAAAATAATTAAACTAGAATTCCCAAAAACGACTAAGTTAATAGCTTTAACCGTTTTGATATTATTATTTTAATAATAATAAGGTTATTTTTGGGCTAAATATAATATTTTCAAAACTTTTCTTATATATATATTAATATTAAACAAATTAGGAGTAATAAAAGGCAAGAGGATATATAAGAATTATATATATATATATACGAGAGCTTTAAATAGTTATTAAAGGCTCTATAGGCTTCTATAAGCTTCTAAATAGAATAATAAATAGCTAGATAAATAGCTATAAAGCTTAAATAATAGTTTTAAAGTTAATATATTAACTCTAGGGTATAATATAAAATATAATAAAAATATTTATAAACCTATTTAATATATATATAACCTTAAAATATTATTAATATAAATATTATAATATAATATATAAGCGATAAAAAGTAATAAAAATAGGCAAAAAGTTAATATATAATTCTCTTAAGGCCTTTATAAAGTTTAGAAAATATTTATAGAATTATAATAAAATAATTATTATCGTTAAAAGAGAACGAATATATTTATAAAATATAAAAAATATAAATCTATATAACTTATATTTATTAAACCAATTAAATAAAAAGAAAATTAATATATTATTTTATATATAAAATATATATATTAGATTTTTTAAATTAGCTCTTATAATATATAAGTAAATATAGAGTTTATTTTAAACTAAGAACCTTATAAAATACTTCGAATTTAGCTTTAAAAAAAGCTTTAATAAGATTATTAATTATTATTTATTTAATAAAGGTATATATTAATTTGATTTTACCCGAAGCTATCTTCTCCCTTATAATATATTTTATATATTTATAGTTAATAAGGTTTTTGATAAGGGCAATTACCCTTTGATTATTATAATAAATTACTATTACAAAAGTATAGATAAACTCCGGGAATATAATATAAATAATATAATTATTTTTTATAATATTATCTTTAATAAAGGTAATAGGGAAGGAATCTTTAAAAACAGGTTATAATTAAGAGAATAATCTTTCGAACTAAATATCCTTTTTAATCGCTTAAGTTTAGGCTAAATATTCAGCTTTATAAATAAATAATACGATTATAGGTTAATATTTAAAAGATTAATTAATAATTATATTATTTAAGTTAACAATATACCCGTTAATAAAACGCCGAGTTTCTTTATTTCTAATATAATCGGCGTTATCATAGCTATATATAGGGATAAGGGAGCCTTTATAAATAAGCTTTAAATTAATAATAAAACATAAGTAACGAAAGAGATATTTAATCGCTTTTTAATAAAATTTAATTAAATTAAAAATATAATAACTTATTACAGAAATAGGGAAAGTAATATTAACTTTAATACTTATTATAATATATATAATTACGCTTATAGCAGATTAATATTCAACGCGATTCTTATTATTAATTATAAAACTTAAAAGGATCTTTTAAGTTTATAATCTTTATAAAGATATTAATATTATATATTAATTTATAATTTTATATATTATATTTTATAAAAACTTTCTTAAAGTAAGACCTTTAGTTTAAAGTTAGGGTATAACTAACTTTATTATAAATTATTTTTATATTTAAAAAGAAATTAAAGGGTTTAAGATTAATTATTTCAAAATTTTCAAAGAATTATACCTTAAGAATACTAATCTCGATTATTATAAAGTCTATAATTAAAATATTATTTATATAAATAGCGATAATAATATATATTTTTCGGTTAATAAAAATATTATTATTAATATTTAAAAGTTTGAAGCTTAATTCCTTAAATTATATAATTAATATAATATATTAAATATATAATAACTGTTTTAAGCTATATAAAGAATAAAATAATTTATATATTTTGAATTTTTCAAAATTAATAAGTTAAATAATATAAATTATCTTGTCAATTTTATTATATAAAAAGGCGGTTTTTATATTTACTTATTCGATTTCTAAATTATATATTATAATAATTACAAAAATAATTTTATAATTTATAAGCTTTATAATCGATATAAAGGTTTTGTTAAAAATCTTATTATTAAAGGAAACCCTTTATAACTTAATAAGTTTTATAATAGAAAATCTTATTTTTATTATCCTATTTAATTTTATAAACTTATTTGCCTTTTAAAATATATTTCTTATTAAGGAAATTATATAGCTTTATAAATAATCAGTTTATTAGAGTTAAAAGGGTTAATATAAGAGAATAATATAATAAGATTAAAAAATTAAAAAAATTCTTATAATTAAAGATAATATTCGAAGATATTTTGATATATATTAAATATTTCGCTCTAATTAGAAATAATATATAATAAATTAAGAATAAGAATATTATTATTATTATTGCTTTTAAGCTCTTATATACGAAGGTAAAGTTTATAAGGAATTAGCTTAATATATAATATATTGAATACGGTTTTCGTTAAAAATATCAATTAAAAAGGAAGTTAATAAAATCGATAATATTATTATAATTAAGCTATAATAAAATTAAGTTTTATTATTATTAAATTATTTTATTAAGGAATTAATATTATTTTAAAGGCCTATTTATATAAATAATTAGGCGAAATTTTTTAAATATATTATTTAATAATATTATAATATTAAATTAAATTATTAAATATTAAATATTAATATATAATAAATATTTTTAATTTTATAATTAATAAGTTATTCGAATATAAAATATATTTTAGATTTTTTTTAGTTTATATTATTAATTTTATAATCTTAATAATAACCTTATTAATTAATTTATTAAATAAATTTAAAATCGAATTTAATATTTTTTTTAACTTATATATTCTAATATCTTATTTATCTTAAGGTTATTAAGAATAAATAATTCTTATATAATATTATAATTATAATACTAATCCGAGAAATTTTATTCCTTATAATAAAAATCCTAATTAATATAAAGTTATTTATATTTTAAATTAAGTTTTTCTATAAATTAAATAATAGAAATAAAGTAATTAAGAATATCGCTTTTATAAAATATTAATTTTATATTGACTTATTTCGTAATATTTTCGATAATAATAATAATAAATTATAATTATTTAATAAAGCTATAGTTATTTAAAAGGTTAATAATATTATTATAATAAAAATAATTATAATACTCTTTTAATTTAATATAACCCTTATAAGATTTGACTTTAAAAAGAGATTTAAAGTAAATATTATATTTAAGCTTATTCGATAGCAAATAAGTAAAATTAATATTATTATATATATAAATAATATTAATAATTTTCTATTTATTAATATAATTTAAATATAAATATTAAAAATAAAATATATTAATATTTAAAATTATTAGAATAATAATTATAATAAACTTTTATATACAAATAATATATAAACTATTATCTTAATACTCTGTTATAAGGGGTAGTAGCGTAGTAACAGCGTTATTAAAAGTTAAATTGGTAATTACGCAAAACGCACCCGTAATATATATAGATTTATAAATTTGTAAGTTCGAATCTTACTATCCCTAACCTACGTACTAAAAACGGAAGATCTATAATAGAAAGATATAGAAATATAGGACGGAATTTCAATAATATAGAAAACGATACTTAATATATAACAAGCAATTATAATAAATATAAAGGAATATAATAAGCTTTAAGGCAAAAAACGCAGCTCTTATATAAGCCCTAACGGGTGTTATATTGAATATAAACAAAAAAAAATACTCCGTTATAACTTTATAAATACTTAAGATAATACTTTAAAGGATAAATTAAACTAATAAGATCAAATTAAAAGGAATTTTAAAGATATATAAGATATTATTAATATAAAATTACTTTTTAAAATTATTATAAATATAATAAATTAAAGTAACTTCGTTAATATTTATAACAGGAACGGTCCTTTTTATATTATAAATAAAATAATTAATTAAATTAATAAAGATAAAAATATTATAATTATATAATATGTATTAAAATATAATAATATCGAAAACTTAAATATTCTTAAGATTTTTAAAAGTAATTTTTCTATAATTAATAATATAAATAATAAAATAAGTTTTATTTTTATTACCGTTAAATTCCTTTATATAATTAAGCGAAAAGCATATAAATAATATATTTATAATAATATTAGAATATATTTTGAGGTTATATTCCTTTAAAAACTTATAAATAATTTTAATTTTTTTTATAAGATTTTTATTTTAAAATATATTATTATTTCTTTTATAATTTTTATAACCTTTATAACTATTATAGCCGCCGTAATTATAACTTTTATTATAACTTTTATTAATGTTAGAAATACCCGCGTAATATATTAAAGAATTATAAAAGGTTTTCCTATATATAATATAATATTTAATATATTTAATAATATTTTTAGAATAAGAATAAAAATTTATTTTATTTTAAAGTTCCTTATATTAAATTTATTTTAAAATAAGTTAAAAGATTATAATAAATATATAAATTATTATTATATTATTAAGGCTAGTTTATATAATATTTTAAAAATTTTAAATAATATAATTAAAAGTAAATTTAAAAGTTCTATTAATATTAAAAGGGTTATATTCTTATATATAATATTTAATATATAATTTATAATTAAGGTTTAAATTCTTATAGAAAAGGAAAATCAATTTATTTAATTTACTTTAACTTCAAAAGTTAGAATTTTATTATAAACTTTACGGAAACTATTAATATATTTTATAAAATTATTATTATAAATAATAAATATAATATTATAAAAATATTAAAAAATATTAAAAAGGTAATTAAAGCCTTTAAATTAATAAAACTTTTTAAATTTAATTTAAATAATATTAATATTAATATAATCTTTGATTTTATTATAAATATTACTTTAAATATAGAAATAAATAATAATATATATAAAATTATATCTATTATCTTATTCCTTATAATTTTTATTATTTATTAATAAGTTATTAATTATAATAACTTAATATTAAAGGTTTTATAATTTAAGGATATTTTTTATATTTTACTTTTATAAAATAAAGCTTTAAAAATTATTAAGTTTATTTATTTTTTTAAAAATAATAATATTCGGTTTTATTAATAAATCTATTATTATTAGGAATCAAAATTAGAAATAAAGGAAAAATTTATATAATTAAATCGAAAAGGTTATAATTACTTATTAGATTAAATAGAGCTTTGGGAATTATAAAACCCGAAATAATATTAAATTTAGGAGGTAATATTAAAAAAAGATAATATAATTAAAATTAAAAATATTCAAACTTATCCGTATTATATTATATAAGGATTTATTCTAAGTATAATAAAAAATAGCTAGATTTAATAATATAATAAAGCATTTTTTTCAAATTATATATAAGAATATATTATTATTTAAGGTTAAAATTCCTTTAAATCTTTTTTTAAAATATAAAAAATATTCTTTAAATATAATCAGACCTTTTAAATATTAATATTAAAAGTTTTATTAAAAGTTTTTTTCTTAATAATTTTTGTAAAAATAAGGCTTTTAAAAGTGAATTAATTATTATATATACTTATTTATTTAAAAACTTAAAAAAGTATTAATTATATTAATTATAAATATATTTTATATTTTATTAAGCTTAAAAAATAATTAAAATAAACTTTATAAAGTTTTTATATTTTTTAATAATAATTAAAAGGAAACAGGGAAAATTTATATATTTATATATATTTAAGTTTTCGAGCTATCAATTGCTCCTATAATTATATAAGAAAAGCGATTCGATTATTAATATATTAAGTTATACTTATACCTTAGAAATTAAGACTCTATTAATAATAATAAGCTAAGGGAATAACAATAAATATTTTATAATTATAAGGTTATATAGTCGCAATCTTAAATATAATTCCTATAGCTTTTATTATATTGCTTTAAAGGGAAGCCGAAGCTAGTTAAAGCTTTATATAAACTTATAAATTAATTAAATAAGCCAATATATACTCTAGGCTTATAACCTATTAAATATATATAATATATTACTTAATTAATTGCTATATACAAAATATAACTATCTATAAATACCAAGGTATTAGGCCGGATTAGGCTTAGTAGCGGAATATATCCGTATTGCTATTCCTGTCATTCAACACTTATATCAAAGTTAACAAAAGTTTATTTATATATAATGTTGGTTACAAACTTTTAATAATTTGTTGTTTAAAGAGCCAACGGATTTATTAATACTTTATTTTTATTTTTTTGATTTATTTATTTCTGTATACAAGTTAAAAGCTTATAATAATTATAAATATATATTTATTAATAAAGATGAAGTTACTTAATTAAAGTAAAACTTTGATTTTTTCTATCAATATTATTTAATTATTCCAAGTAAACGGATTTAATAAGAAAAATAAAAAGGAAAAATAAATTTCTATTTTTTAAATTTCTTTAACTTTTTATATATTTAATTTTATTATTCAAATACTTTAAATTTTATTTATTTATTTCCATTTTTATCTTTTTAATAAATATATAAATATATTTATAAAAATATTACTTAAATTAATAAAAGAAGGCTTAAAAGGACAAGATAAAATAAACTTATATATAACTAAACTATTAAATATTATAAAAAGTATAATTAAAATATTAATATCGTAAGCTAAACCGAATTTATATATTAAATTATATTATATTAAAGAATATATAAAGGCTATTAAATAGGCAAAGAAACTTTATAAATAATATATTTAAATAAGGTTTTTAAGAAATTAGAAGGAATATATTAAAGCAAATAATAAAAAAGGAAAAATAATAAAAGAATATAAAAAAGCAAATTTTAAATAAATTATATAAAACAAAATAATTTAGGAGTAGGAATAAAATAATTTGAAAATAATTAATTATCTCCTTATTAAAGGCTGCAAATAGTATATAAATACAAATAAAATTAAAATATTATTTAAAATATATTTTCTACCCCTTTTATAAATAAATACGGAAGGTTATAATTATTATACCTAATAAAAGAAAAAGTATTATTAATATTATAAACTAGTCTCTTATATATAATCTTATCAAAAGCTCTTATAATATTTAAGCTAAAAAGTATAATTACTTTTTTCTTATTATTTCCTTTAATAATATAAATCTTTTCTATTATTAACTTTAATACTGTATTTATATATTTATAACGCCTTATACTTATTTATATTTTAGGTAAAATATTATATATCTTTATTATATATTTTATTTATTCTAATATAATAAATTCTAAAACCTTCTTAAACGTATTTAATAAGGCTATTCATTTATATACTTTAAAATATATAATCTCTTTTTTAAAGTTTTTTAAGAATTATTATAATTATCAATTTAAAATATATTAATTAAATATCTTTATTTAAAGAGTTTTAGAATAGCGTTCGGATATATAAAATCATTATTAATATAAATATTTTTAATATTCTATTTAATATCCTATTAGGCTTTAATATTTTATTTAAAAAGGTTTTTATTTTTTTTATTAATTTTCTCTTTATAAAGAAGCAAAAATTATTAATAAAATTATTAAAATAAACGGAAGATGTTTTTAAAGAGAAAAAGATTATTCTTATAATTAAAGAATATATATTAAATAAGTAAAATATAAATATAAATATTTTGCAAAATTCCTTATTTTTATTTTTATTATTTCTCTTTTATAATATAAATTTATTAAAAATATATAAATATTTGTTATTATATATTAATATTATAAGATTTATAAATAATATAAATATATAAATATATTTATATATAATATTACGATTAAAAGGAATTATAAAAGGTTAGAAAAGATAGATTAAAAATATATAAAATAAATATAATATTATAAGTCTTAATTTGCTCCTTAAAAATACTAGTTTATTTATTTAAATTATATTCCGAAAAGGTTTAATATAACAATATTATTATCCTTTAAAAAGAATATTATAAAAGTTATACCGGATATACGGATTTAAAAAGTATAATCAAATTCGAAATTAAAATAATAAATTTATATATAGAAATTATAAATTAAATTTATATAAAAAATCTTTATATTAAATATATTAATCAAGTCTATTTAAAGAATATTATTAAAATTTTATAAAAGCGTTTATATAATAATATCGAAGCCGATAATAGCTTTTAATATAAGAATATAATATATATTAAAAGGAGTTAAAGAATATAGGAAAAAGATAATAGTAAAATTAAAAATAATATAAAGAAAATCTTTAAAGGCAATTATAAGAACTTATAAAGTTATATTTATAAATTTATACTTAGAAAGCGTTATTATAAAAACCTTAATAAGAATAAGGGTCCGAAGTTATAAGGCTATTATCGAAACGGTTATAAAATATATATAAAAGGATATTAAAAGAAAATATAAGCAAAATAGCAAAGTATAGAAGACGTTAAGGCAAATAAATTTAAAATAATTAAAAGATTTAATAGAAGGAGAAAGGATAATTTAAAATATATTATATATTTTATTATTATAAATAAGTCACCCGAAAGTAATAATTAACGTAAAAAAAAAGGTAATATTATATCTTAAGCCCGAAAGATGTATTCGAATAATGACAAAATTAATAAGTAAATTATAACCGTAATAATAGGAAATAATTAGAGCTAATCCAAGCTATTAAAAGGGTTAAATATAAAAAAATTTCCAAGCTTTTTTTAGGGCTAGGAACTAAATCTTTATTTTTAAAACAGCCGTATTTTTACGGTTAATTAACATTTTTTAAAATTTCGCTAAAAATAGCCCTAAATAAAGTTATATTACTTATATAAACCTAGGCCCTACTTAAACGGAGCCTTAAATTAAAAGAAATTTTTTTTTTTTGGTGGTGCTGATTGCATTCTGATTTGGTATGTTTTATACTGAGAAATTTGAATATAAGCAGATCCGCTAATCCGGATTTTTGCTGCTAAACGCACCAAAATGAGGTTTCCGGATTTGCTGATATAAGAAATATAATAATAAAATAAAGGAGAAAATTAAAAGAAATTACGAATAATATTAATTTGAAAAAAATACTTATTAATAAGAAATTCGCTATAAAAACAATTTATATAATAATTAAAAAAGGGGCTTTCGAATAATTTTAAAAAGTAAAAATATTAAAAAGGAAAAAATAAATATTCTAAAAGACTAAAAATTAGAAACTAAAGGAAAAGAAATAATTATAAAATTAGCCCTTTATAAATAAAAAAGTTAAAGAAAAAGAAATATTATTATTATTATAATAAGGAAATATTTAAAATTATATTATAAAAGTAATAAAAATATTATATAAAAAGAAAATAAATATATAACAAAATATATTAATAACCTTTCCCTTTCCCCTTATACTCCTCTTTTAATAAGTATATAAACCCCTTATTTTTCTTTTTCTTTCTTTTTATTTTTATTTTTATTTTTATTTTTACTTTTATTTTTATTTTTATTTTTATTTTTATTTTTATTTTTATTTTTATTTTTATTTTTATTTTTATTTTTATTTTTATTTTTATTT